>OKAT01000004.1_pt1 | contig 319247 bp, 280 predicted proteins | sample 1612421 | NCBI WGS metagenome assembly OKAT01 (sample SAMN04436795, study PRJEB24849) | human gut metagenome | biome: human gut; feature: NICU; material: stool | host: Homo sapiens | place: USA: Saint Louis, MO | collected 2011-05-09
GTTTTATCTACTTCTTTAGTTGGCACTTTTGCCAATTGCTTCACTGCCGAACGTAGCTCTGCTTCTGCTTGGTCTACTTCTGCTTGCGTTGCTGTTGCTTGATCTGCTACAGTTTGTGCTTGTTTCAATGCTTCGCTGTAGACTTTCCAGCTGCTTGCGGTGTAGTCTTTTTCTTGGTGTTCTTTTTGTTCCTGAATTAATTTTTCTAACGCTTCTTTCGTTACTTCAGGAGTTGTTTTAACTGTGATTGAACGCGAGCTGCCATTTAACCCCGCACTATTTAAAGTGATAATATTTTGGTCAACAGAAATTTCTGGGTCCGCTGCGACTACTTCAAGAATGCCCTTATCAAATTCAATAGAAACGGATGCATTATTTTGTAAAGGATTCGCAAGAGTTAAGCGATAAACACCGTTATCAATTTTTTCTGAAATAACCGACATTGGATCATACGCATACAGTCCTGCAATTTCTTGGTCATTATTCCATGTATTCATCATGACATAATTACCTGCTTCAATGGCTTGTAAGTTTGCTGTATTTTCTAGAACAGTATAGCCTTTATTTTTAGAAAGAGCTGCGATTTCTTCATTCGTTTTCCCAACCACTGTTAAATATTCGTAAGTACCATTTTCAACAGTCTTGCCATAATTTTTACTAATTTTAGCAAATGTATTTGTATAGGTTTTATCATTAACAAAGTATTCGTTAATATCTCCGTAGCGACCAGAGCGTTCTTCTATTTGAACATCAAGCGTATTCATTGAATTAGGAAAAACATAGCCAATGTTATTCAATGGATTCGCTGCGCTTAAACTAATCCAAGAATTATCTTTGTCTGAACCTTGGTTAAGCTTCACTTCCTGTGGATGAATCATCCGATTATCGAGGATTGTTTCAATCGAAGCATCTGTCGTACCAGTAATGCCACTTCCCAAATTAATGATTTGACCATCTAATAAGAACCAAGATTTTTTAGCAACTAAGTTCATTCCTTCATTACTTTTATCTAAAAACATTCCTATAGAGGCAACCTGTCCATTATTTGAGCCACCTACCCATGACTGGGGACTGCGTTTCCCTGTATAAGCACCATTTACCAATTCTCTTGTGTCAACTGTCGTTCCTGGTAATCGATATGGATCGATCGTTGCCCAGTATCCTTCATCAAACTGAGCAAAGTCTTGATTGTATAAATAAAGCATGCCATCTGCTGTATGCCAGCCTTTTTTATTTTCCGTATTCCCAAATTCATAGTTTCCGACACGTTGTGAATACATACTGATACCCACCGCATATTCGTTATTTTTCTGTAGGACTCGATCCATCGAACCATATACATTTAAAGATTGCATTGGTGTCGCTTGGGCAGGTGACGCACTATTCACCACATTTTTCAAGTCAATTAACGCTTCAAAATCTCTTGGTTTTTTAAAGAAATGATAGTATGACCCACTTTGTTGGAGCCACGTTTGGATAGATGTATAAATGTCATTTCTTAAATTTTCTGGTGCAAATTTTGCAATTAAGGTTAAATTAGCTATTGTTTCTTTACCCGATTCAAACTCTGTAGTAAAAGGATTCGTTTCTGGCGCTCTGGAAATACTTCTACCAGAAACCATCGATGGCATTTTCCCATTTACCATCAATTGTAAGTAACCTTTATCAACAACATTAAATAAATTACTAATGTTAGGGTCATTCATCTCCCAGTCGGAACCTTGTAAAATAGTCTGAATTCGTCCAAACCCTTTTAGCAACTCATTCCCGTAACTGCCGTTGTACGGAAAATAACCATGTTGAATCAAGGAACCATCAGGATATAAGCCATCACCAGAGGAAACACTTTTTAAAACGGACGGAACAGCTTCTTGTACTTGTACTAGGCGTTGATTATCTTCTAACAAAAGTCCAGTACCTAAAACGGTGATTGAAATATCTGTTAAGTTAGCTCCTGTTGCACGATAAATTGGCCATTGTATGTTTGGATCTTTTGCATACAGCATCAGCGGAGCAGTAAATTTATTTAATTTTTCTGCATCTGTATTCAATAGGTCATCATGTAATAAAATCAATGTATCTGTTAGCGGCTGCGCGGAACCAATTTGCCAATCCCACCAGTTACCTGTGTAATACGTTCCATTGTATTTTTTTGTATCAATCATAAATTCAATGCCTTTAACAATCGCATCATAAACTTCCGGTTTTTCAAAAAGCTCACTTGATGGTTCATAGTAGCCTAACGCTAATTTTTTAATATTGGTAAATTGAGTCGTGTAATCAGCAGACACTGTATCCGATGGTTTTCGTTCCCACAGATACCCACGATCTGCTGCTTGATTAAGCGTTTGCCACAATGCTAAACTCTCCGTAGCAATCTGGGCACGATACTGTTGCACATCTGCATCGTTATCATACTGCGTTGTACCTAACAATCGCATTTTCCATTTTGCTCGCATTTCCGCATATTGTTTATTTTCTGCTACAACAGTCACAGGAATTGTATCACTAATTTCTGTTCCTTTAATTTTGACTGTTACTTTCGCTTCACCACTCTTAACTGCTGTTAAATTACCCGTTTGGTCAACCGTCACAATGGTAGGATCACTACTTGACCACTCAATCTGATCCTCTGTGATATCTACTCCATCTGGTGACACTTCAAAGGCTAGCTGTTGCTTTCTTTTTTCACTAATAGTCAGGTTCTCTGTTAAAAGTTTAATCGCTTCTGGCAGTCGTTTTTTTTCATATGCTTCAAACGAAATAATACTTGAACTGTAAAATTGCTTATTTGTGTGTTGCCACATTTTCATCTGCTGATATTTTACAAAACGTGCTTGTACATTATTGCCATCAATATATTTTTTAGTAGGTTGGCCACCTTGCCCATTCTCTTCTTTAAAGATAGATTGATAGCTTTCACCATCTGTTGAAACTAAGATTTCATACACAGGACTTTCTGCATGCAACTGTAAAACGAGTTCGCCAATGTTTTTTACTTCACCCAAATCAACAATTAACCATTGTTCATCTTGCTTATCAGCGGACCAGCGTGTTGTTTCATCGCCATCGACAGCTTTTTCGCCAACAAATTGAGGGTATTTCCAATTCTCTCCAATTTTTCCTCCTTCCACACCAGAATATGTCACTTCTTTTTGTAAAAATAAATCAGTTATTTCTTCTGCAGATGCACTCATCGCAGTTAACGAGAAGCCTGTAAGCATGAAAGCAACAACGACTATTATTTTTTTAATCATATTTTTCCCCATATCTTTCTATTTTTAAGCAACCAATCCGACTTTTCCAAACACTTTTTTCTGATAATTTAATCAACTTCCTCCTCTACTAAGTATTCTATATAAAAATTAGGCATGAAAAGACAACCTAAAGTAATTACTTCAGACAGACTTTTCATGCCTAGTTTTCCCTAGTCACATGAAATATTATACATGTTTACGCTTTCACTTTAAGGTAATTTTTGGTTACTGTCAATAGCGTTTTCTTCATTAAAGAGCTTATTCAACTTTTCACGTTAAAAATATTGATTTTTATGATAATCCCTTAATTTTTTCTCATTTTAAAATAATAATTATGGGTGCTGAACCTGTTTCTGAGGCACAACAATCGGACAATTTTTTTGAAAAAACGAGAGGAATGACCATTGTTTTTTGCCATTCCTCTCATTTTTATTTATTGTTTGAACGGTAACGTTGCTCTCAAACCAGTTTGATTGAATTTTTTTATTTTCTATCAGACAAACAGACTAAAGATATTTTACTTCATATATTTTTCAAGCAATGACTTGATTCATAGAAATTACTGAGCAACCAGCCTACTTCCTATTTATGATACGGTTCCCCTTTCATAATCCGAAAACCACGATAAATTTGTTCAACTAATACCAAACGCATTAACTGATGTGGATAAGTTAAGCGGCCAAAAGAAATTTGTTGGTTACTTCGCTGAAGGACTGAATCACTGAGACCTAAGGAGCCACCAATGACAAAGGTTAGATTACTTTTACCACTAATCCCTAATTGTTCAATTTCTTTTGAAAATTCTTCACTAGATAATTGTTTGCCATTAATGGCTAAAACAAAGACGTATTCGTTGTCATTAATTTTCCCCAAAATACGTTGGCCTTCTTTTTCTTTGACTTGAAGCATTTCAGCGTCACTGAGTTTTTCTGGGGCTTTTTCATCTGGTACTTCAATGATTTCCATCTTGGCATAGCTATTTAAACGTTTCAGATATTCATTAATGCCTTGAATCAGGTATTTTTCTTTCAATTTTCCGACTGTTACTAGTTTAATTTTCACCTATTCCACTACTTTCTCGTTTTCTCTTCTTTCTTATTTTAGCACGAAGTTTGGCTACTTTCCACAACGTTTCCACATACTTATACACATATACACAGAGTTATCCACAGAACAAACTAAAAAATTACTTTATTTAACAGCTTTTTCAATACAAACACATATTCGCCACTGATTTGTCCACATTATCCACATTCTGTGGATAACTTTTCTGAAAACTGTACACAGAGTTATTCCCGATTTGTTCACATTTTTCTGTGTATAACTTTTTCATTCGTATTTTTTCTGTAATTTTTCCCTAAGTTGTTCATAAAAAATTCAAAGCTATTCGATAGACTAAAGGAGTAGGAAACAGATATACTTAATATAGAAAATTCAGATGAACTTATTGGGAGGTTATTTTATGCAACGAAAAGATGTTACACCTAATTCAGATAAAAAAAGTTTATTGCAAAAATTTGGGATTGGTTTAGCTGGCGGCTTACTTGGTGGCGCCCTTATTCTAGGAGGCGCTTATTCTGGGATTATTCCCACACCCAACGGCGGAAATAATGCAGCGACGACGACGTCCACTAATCACGGCGACACAAAAGTCAGCAATGTGAGTTACAATGTTTCTAGCGATGTCACAAAAGCCGTGAAAAAAGTTCAAAATTCTGTGGTTTCTGTCATTAATATGCAAAGTGCTAGCAACAATTCTTCGGCAGATGATCCTTTTGGGGGATTGTTCGGTGGGAATGAAGGTACTCAAGACTCTTCCGGCAACAATGGTAACGATTTAGAAGCAGCCAGTGAAGGTAGCGGGGTTATTTATAAGAAAGATGGTAAAACGGCTTATGTCGTGACAAATAACCACGTCGTAGATAAAGCGCAAGGATTGGAAGTTGTTTTGTCTGATGGTACCAAAGTGAAAGGCGAATTAGTCGGAACCGATGCTTACACGGATTTAGCCGTGATTAAAATTTCTTCCGACAAAGTTGATCAAGTCGCTGAATTTGGGAATTCTAGTAAAATCACAGTCGGTGAGCCTGCTATTGCGATTGGTTCCCCGCTAGGCTCTGATTATGCTAACTCTGTCACACAAGGAATCATCTCTTCTGTGAATAGAAATATTACCAATAAAAACGAGTCTGGTGAAACCATCAATATTAATGCCATTCAAACCGATGCTGCCATTAATCCAGGAAACTCTGGTGGTCCACTAATCAATATTGAAGGACAAGTCATTGGAATTAACTCAGTAAAAATTGTGCAATCAACTAGTCAAGTGAGCGTTGAAGGGATGGGCTTTGCCATTCCAAGTAATGACGTAGTCAACATTATCAACCAATTAGAAAAAGATGGTAAAGTGACACGACCAGCTCTTGGGATTACGATGTCTGATTTAACAGGTATCTCTTCACAACAACAAGAACAAATTTTAAAAATTCCAGCTTCTGTAAAAACTGGCGTAGTGGTTCGTGGTGTTGAAGCAGCGACCCCTGCTGAAAAGGCTGGATTGGAAAAATACGATGTTATCACGAAAGTTGACGGCCAAGACGTAAGCTCTACTACAGATTTACAAAGCGCGCTTTACAAGAAAAAAGTTGGCGACAAAATGGAAGTGACTTATTATCGTGGTTCTAAAGAAATGAAAGCAACCATCGATTTAACCATTGATAAATCAGCTTTAACACAACAAAATAATCGCAGCAATCAATAAAAGAAAGAAACGACCTGTTGTCTGAACAACAGGTCGTTTCTTTCTTTTATTCTCCTACCGCAAATGCAGAACCAACTTCTGCATCAAAAGGCAATTCTAAGATTCCTTTTTTAGCAGGTGCATTTGGTAAACGTAATTCTTTTGCTGAACAAATCATTCCAAAACTTTCTTCACCACGTAAAACCCCTGGCCAAATCATTAAACCATCAGGCATCATTGCGCCTGGCTTGGCAACAACTACTTTTTGTCCTGCTTTGATGTTCGGTGCGCCACAAACAATTTGTAAGATTTCGCCGTTGTCTACTTCTGTTTGTGTGATAGATAAATGATCTGAATCTGGGTGTTTTTTACATGATTTGACAAAGCCAACCACAATTTTAGGGGTGTCGTCTTTTTCAAGGGTTTCTGAAAATCCCGCATCTTTAATCGCTGTATTGACTTTTTCGATTTGTTCGTCTGTTAAAGTCACTTGGCCGGTGCCATTAATGTCACCTAGAAGCGCTGAAGCATTGAAAATATTCCAAGCTACCACTGTTTCTGGCGCCTCAACTAAACTTACACGTGCCACATCGCCGACACGTTTTACTTGGTTTTCCGCACCTTGATCGTCCGCAACGATGACAAGTAAGACATCGCCAACGTGTTCTTTGTTATATGCAAAAATCATTTCTGTTCCTCCTAAATTTGAAAGCTATAGGCTGGATAGCTAAATTCTCTCCTGTCCTATAGTAACAAAAAAAGTGGAAAGTTGCACTTACAATTATTGAATTTTAGGCAATCCCTAATGCTGCCAAAAAAATAGATAATAGAATAACCCCAACTAAAAGTGTCGTTGTTTTCACTTTTTTCCCTAATAACCAGTAAATAACTAAGAAGAATAAAGCCGGGAAAAAACCTAACATGATTTGGTCGATATATTCTTGTAATGGCGTGGCGATTTTTCCAGAGCCAACTTTGGCAGTTAACTCAAACACGACATTAGAAGCCGTCATCCCACCAATAACCATTAACCCTAAAATAGAGGCAGCTGTGGTAACTTTTTCGATTACGCCGCTATCTTCAACATCACTAAAAAATTTAGCACCTAATTTAAACCCTTTATCCAAACAGATATACCGTAAAGCAAAATGCGGAATATTGATAATCAGTAAAAAGGCAATCGGACCAAAAATATTTCCTTGTTTAGACAATGAAATAGCTACACCTGTTGCGATAACTTTTAAGGTCCCCCAAAAGAAAGAATCCCCAATCCCAGACATTGGTCCCATTAAACTAGTTTTCACTGCATTAATACTAGCTGAGTTAAATTCATGATTTTTAGCATTTTCTTCTTCCATTGCTCCAGAAATTCCTAATAATAAGGTAGAGATATGCGGGGTGACAGACATAAACTCTAAATGTCGTTCTAAGGCCGCTTTCTTCTCTTCATTATTTTTATACAACCTACGTATAATTGGAGCCATTGCATAAGCATAAGCTAAATTTTGCATCCGCTCATAATTCCATGATGCATCTAACGTTAAAGAGCGAAAAAATACAGACCAAAAATCTTTTTTAGTAATGACAGATTTTGTGTTTTTAGAATTCATTGTCATCGACAACAGCCTCCTTTGTTTGACCATCACTCATATTCATATATAGTAGGACAATCACGATGCCAAACAAAGCAATCCCCACTACTGAAATTTTTAAATAAGCAGCGAATAAAAAGCCTAATAATAGAAATGGAATCATCTTTTTTGTTACCATCATTCTTGCTAACATCGCAAAACCAATTGCTGGAATAATACCTGCCGCAATATCTAATCCATGCGTAATAAAGTCTGGGACATAAGACAATACCTTTTCAATAAACGGCACGCCTAAGTAAAAGCCTAATGCCACAATTAGAGCTAACAAAACTTTATTGCCAATTCCTGCAATTAGTTGAATTCGCTCTACCCCTTGAATATTGCCTCGTTTTGCTTCCTTATCAGCTAAATGGCTAGCGCCTGTAAGTAAAAATGTCATCTGAAGATTATCGATTAAAAGTACTAATGTAGCGATTGGAACAGCTAAAACAACCGCACTAGAAATTGATTGCCCACTCATAATTACATAAGCTGTTGCAATAATCGTTCCTGAAACAAAATCTGGTGGATTACTTGCGCCAACAGGAAATGCACCCATAAATACCAACTCTAATGTTGCGCCAAGCTTAATTCCCGTATCTAAGTCTCCTAAAGCTAACCCTACTAGCGGAGCGACAACAATTGGACGGTTCCACATCGTTGAACCAAACCAGCTATGCATGTAGGCAAAAAAGGCAATTAAAAACATTAATAGAACCTTGATAAATGTCACTTCCATCTATTTGACCCTCCTATTTATTTAATTTAATAACTTGTTTATAGCAACCTTTTGATCGTCAGGGACTAATTGAACGGTTAATTCGATTCCTTCATTAGTTAGTTCTTTAATTTGTGCAATGTCGGTTTCTGATAAATGAACAGCTTTTGAAATTTGTTTGCGCGTTTCCCCATTTTTCATTCCACCTAAATTAACTTCCTTAATTGTTGGCACTTCTTTGACCAATTGATACATATCAGCAACTGATTCACATAAAATAAATAGTTTATATTTATCTGTCACCCCAGAATTTAACGCCTTAATTGAATCATCAATCGTTTTCATAACTAATTTAACACCTGAAGGTTTTGCCATTTTCATAGCGCTCATTCTTAATGGATCCTCAACCAACGTATTACTAGCAATCAAAATACAATCTGCTTCTAAAAATTTTGTCCAAGTAAACCCGACCTGACCATGAATCAACCGATGGTCCACTCTTGTCATTTTAATCATCCTTATTCACCTCTCAGTTCTTTCACAATTTTCATAAACGAATCAACATAAGGAGCATAAATATCTCCCGTATCTTTTCTTGTATCTTTGAAGTTACTCCCTACAATTGCTGCATCGCAAATCGCCAATTGTTCTTTCACATTCTTGTCATTTAACCCCGCTGCGACAATTAACGGAAACTCAGGTAATTGTTTTCTAAACAACTTAATCTTTTCTAGTGATGTCTCTTCACCCGTTGCATTTTCTGTCACTGCAATAGCATCACAACGTTGCTGTGCAATTTTCAAATCTTCTTCGACTGATTTTTCAGACAACATTGGTTGATATTTGAAGCGCACGCCACCAATTAATTTTGCTGTTGTTTTTGCACGATATAAATCAAAAAAAGCTTGTAAGGATGCTTCATCCCGCGGTTTCACATGACCAACCACAGAATCAATCTGTAAAAATTGTAAATGATATTTATTGGCTAAATGAAAACCTAATGGGTCAACATTTAACACATTTACACCAATAGGAATCGGTAAATCTAATGAAGTAACATATTGGAGCGCTTTTTCTAGCTGAACATAATCCCCATAATAGTTCTCCATCAAAATTGCATCTATCCCATGTTCACTGTAAATTTGAATCTCTTTTTTTGCTCGCTCTTGAATCTCTTGATCTGTTTTACCTTTTAAATGAATCACCCCAATAATTGGTTTTTCAACAGCAAACAGCTCTAAAAAATCAGCTTTTTTCTTCATTAATACCCCTCCTAGAAATCATCATTTTCTATCTCTTCGATATGAACGCGTTGAATTCCTTGTCGTGCATTTCGAATAATTACCTGAATCTTTTCATCTGTTAATTTTTCTGAACCTGCTAGCATAAGCTCTAGTGCCAAATTCAAATTAACGCCAGAGAAAACGATTACATTTTCAAGTACAGTTAGCCCCATCATAGCTGTAACCACACTTGCACCAAATAAATCACCCATGAGGATAAATTCATCTTCTGGCGCTTGTTCGGCTTTCTTTTTTAACTCTCCAAAAAAATCAACTGCACTTTCACCTGGATACAGACTATATGTATGAACGGCAGCTGCAGAGTGTCCCGCAATCATTTCTAACGAGTGTTTAATCCCCTTAGAAAAATCACCATGTGAAGCAATGTAAAACCTTCTCATTTCATAAACCTCCTTTATTTATTATATGAACGAATGGCTACTTTGTAGGATTCGCTACGGATATATTGCTCATTAAAATATAAAATTTGATTATCATTATCCACAACTGTTTGATTAATTTTGACCAATGCTTCTTCTTCACTAATCGCTAATGCTTCTGCCAACTTTTCATCGGCCAAGGCAATTTCAATGATATTATCAAAATAGCTAGCAATTACTCCTCTATATTGCCGTAAAATATCTAATAATGAAGTATCTGTTAATTCTAAGTCCAACATAAACTGATCTTCTTTTCTAAAATAATCAATCTCGAAAATTGCAGGCATGTTATCTAACGAACGGAGGCGCTCAATAACAATAACTTCTGTCGCTTTTTCAACACCCAATGCTTCTGCAACATGCCCTGTTGCTTTTTTCAAACAAATTGATATGATCTTAGTTGTTGGTTTACGATTCATTTTTAAACCTGACTCAGTAAAACTCCCACCAGCTGTCATGCTCTCAACATAGGATGGCATTGAAACAAATGTCCCTTTTCCATGCCGTTTAATTAAAATATTTTCATCAACTAATTGTTTAATCGCATTACGAACGGTTACTCGGCTCACTCCGTAAATGGTCATCAATTGTTCTTCTGAAGGGATTTTTTCTCCTACTTGATATTCACCACTTCTAACTTTATTTAAAATAGCATCGTATAATTGTTGATAAAGCGGTGCTTTTTTATTTGATTCTAATTTATCCATTAATCATACACCTCATTTTAATACGTCTTAATACGTCTTAAAAATAGCAAATAAAAAAGAGAATGTCAAGAAAGAGTTTCCTTTCTTGACATTCTCTTTTTACTTATTTTTCTTCAGAGTGAACAATTAAGACATCGCAAGGGGCTTGACGAATAATGTAGCTACTGACGCTTCCCATGACCACACGTTCGACTGCGTTTAATCCTGATTGTCCCACCATAATTAAATCAACATTGTATTTTTCAGGTAATTCATGACTCATGACTTCTTTGGGTGAACCAAACATGGTAACTGTTTCAACATTATGAAAATCAACGCTTTCAGCATACTTTTTACAATCGGCCATTAATTCTTCCGCAGCAGCTGTTTCTTGATCAATTAATTGATCATTTAACGTCGAATACCCCATCATTGTATACACTTGATTTTCTAAAATATTTGCAACAATGACTCGGCTTCCGTTTCGACGAGCAACCTCAATTGCACGTTCATAAGCTAAATTAGCTTGATCACTACCGTCTACGCCGACAAGAATATTTTTATACATTTGTTCTTCCATTTTCGTCACCTTCCCGATGGAGGCTGATCTAAAAGGCTTCTTTGGCTAAGAAACTAGAGTCAAAAATGAATTTAGGACCCTTACGCAGAATGCCCTTTTGTCCAGCTGATTCTCTCTTAATTTAATGGTTCCTCTGGTTCATGAAAATTAGCCTAAGCTAGTTAAAAATGCACTGATTTCTTCTTTTGTTTTTCGGTCTTTGTTTACTAAGCGTCCTAACTCTTGACCGTTTTCAATTACGACAAAACTCGGAATACCAAAAATATTCCACTCGGCAGCCACGTCAATAAACTGATCACGGTCGACTTCGATAAATTGAAACGCTGGAAATGCTTCTTCAATTTCAGGCATGACTGGTTTAATGAAACGACAGTCTCCGCACCAATCAGCAGTAAAGAAGAAAACATTTTCACCTTTTTCAACATAAGTTGCTAGTTCTTCTAATGAATTGGGATAAATCATTTAAACATCCTCTACTTTCCGTAAACAATTGTATTAACTGTTGATTTATCCAAGCCACGTAATGCTTGTAACAACATTTCCCGCGCTGCTTCATAATCCGCAATACTAAACATTGTTTGATGCGTATGGATGTAACGACCACAAACGCCGATGACTGTACTTGGTACACCATTATTAGTTGTGTGCGCTGCCCCAGCATCCGTTCCGCCTTTAGAAACAAAATATTGATACGGAATATTGTGTGTCGCTGCTGTATCTAATAAATATTCACGTAAGCGAGGCAATGTGATCAAACCTGGGTCGAAAATCCGTAATAACGTTCCTTCACCTAAATGACCATACGTCCCTTTTTTCGTGTGAATATCATCTGCCGCTGAACAATCCACCGCAAAGAAGATATCTGGATTAAATTTATGAACAGATGGTTTAGAACCACGTAAACCAACTTCTTCTTGTACGTTTGCTCCAGCAATTAATGTGTGGCCTAATTCTTCATTTTGTAACGTTTCCAATGCATCTAATACCAACGTACAACCATAGCGGTTATCCCATGATTTACTGATAATATTTTTGCCATTGGCTGTTTTAATCGTTTCTGTTTGTGGAACAATGGAATCCCCTGGACGAACACCAAAGCTTTCAGCTTCTTCTTTTGAAGAGAATCCTGCATCAAATAACACATCAGAGACTTCTAATTGTTTTTGACCACTCGTACCACGCAATAAGTGTGGCGGAATAGATGAAGAAATACATGGATAGTTCCCTTTACTTGTTTTTAACGTAAAACGTTGTGCTGAAACAACATAGGGATTCCAGCCACCTAAAGGAACCACTTGGAATAAACCATTATCGTTAATTTGAGTTAACATGAAGCCAACTTCGTCCATGTGAGCTGCTACCATTACGCGTGGCGCTGCTTCCACTTTTGAACGTTTAATCCCAAAAATACCACCTAAACCATCATATTGGACATCGTCCACCAATGGGGTGATATGTTCTTTCATGTACGCGCGAATGTCGTCTTCAAATCCGCTGGTTCCTTGTAATTCAGTTAATTCCTTGATTCGTTGAAATGTTTTTTCTTCCATAGATGTATGTCCTATTGCTTTTGATTTGTTGGAAATTACGCCAACCAAGCGTCACTTTTTCTCTAAAAAGTCACTTTATCCTGTCGATAAAAATAGGTACTCCTTTCATATGATTTCACTCTTATTATAACGCAAATACTAGAAAATGCACATCGCTTTCTCTTTTTAAACGTGACAATGAGAATGCCCTAAAAGAATGATTGAAAAACTTTTTTTATTTCTCAGCGGCCCCTTCTCTATGGTAAAATAAGAGTGATACTGACAAAAGTAATAGTAAGCAGAAACCGACCAAGGGAGGTCATACAAATGAACGAAGAAAATGAGTTGACATACTTTAAAGGCGGCTTAGCGCTAGGCGTTGGTCTTGGTTTAGTAGGCGGCATTGCCTCAACCTTGTTCTACCATAAGAAAAAAACAATCTCCGCTGATCTCGTCTTAGAAAATGTAAAAGCTGCTTTTTTAAAAGAAGGACCGATTGAAGGTTCGTGGATTGAGTTTGAGAAAAAGCCCTTGCGGAAATTCGCCATCCACTCCAAAACATATACTGGAGGAATTTGCCGCATTGAAGACGACGGCATTGTTCAATACGAATTCACTGCAGATGCCTACACAGGAACTGTCATTGACATTCAACGATTAAAAGATTAAAAAGATTGTTACAAAAGCACTTATTTGCTTTTGTAACAATCTTTTTTTCTTCTCATTTGTTTTTTGTAAAAGGGATGTTTATTTTATGTCAAAAAAATCAAATCAATGATGAATAAATACTCAAAAATCGAATGTTTTCTGCATGGAAATCAGCTTAAATCTTTACTTATCAACGTTTGTCCACTTTTTTCATAAAAAAGATTAGACATTTTTTAAAAATTGATAAAAGAATAATCATTTCTAACGATTTTTTAATTTCTCCTTTTCATTTTTACATTATACTGAGAGTATTGCTAAAAATGAAAAGGAGCGTGTCAAATGAAGAAATCTGTTTTATTTACTTCATTACTTGTATTATCAAGCTTAGCTTTAGCGGCCTGCGGCGGTGGCAGTGACGATAAAGGAGCAAGCAACGGCGGCAGCGACAACCAAGTATACACAATGGTTGAATCCCAAGAAATGCCTAGTGCCGATCCGTCCCTTGCGACAGATGAAGTGAGTTTTACCACTTTAAATAATGTCTACGAAGGAATCTATCGTTTAGATAAAGACAACAAACCCGCGCCTGCTGGTGCAGCCGAAAAAGCGACTGTTTCAGAAGACGGTTTAGTTTACAAAGTTAAATTACGTGAAGAATCAAAATGGTCTGATGGCAAACCAGTTACTGCTGCAGATTACGTTTACGGTTGGCAACGAACAGTGGATCCTGCTACTGCTTCAGAATATGCCTACATGTTTGAACCAGTAAAAAATGCTGAAAAAATTTCTAAAGGGGAACTACCTAAAGAAGAATTGGGCATTAAAGCAATCAATGATCATGAATTAGAAATCACTTTAGAAACAGCAACACCATATTTTGACGATTTATTGGCTTTCCCTTCTTTCTTGCCGCAACGTCAAGATATCGTTGAACGTTTTGGTAAAGATTATACAAAGAGTAGCGATAAAGCAGTCTACAATGGTCCGTTTACGCTAACTGAGTTTGATGGTCCCGGAACAGATACTAAATGGTCTCTAACTAAAAATGAAGAATATTGGGACAAAGAGACTGTCAAGTTAGATAAAGTCGCTATCAACGTGGTAAAAGAAGCCCCAACTGCCTTAAATCTTTATGAAACTGGTGAAGTGGATGATACGTATTTATCTGGCGAACTGGCCCAACAAATGCAAAACTCGCCTGACTTGGTCCAATTAAAAGCCGCTTCTTCTTTCTATTTAGAAATGAATCAAGCAGATGAAAAATCACCATTGACCAACGCAAACTTACGTCGTGCTATGTCTTATGCCATCGATCGCGATTCATTAGCTAAAAACATTTTAGCCAATGGCTCTCTTCCTTCACAAGGCTTCGTTCCTGTGGATGTCGCGAAATCACCAAAAACGGGTGAAGACTTTGTTAAAGAAGCCGGCAGCGACAAATTAGTCAAATACGACAAGAAAAAAGCTGTGGAATACTGGAACAAAGCGAAACAAGAACTTGGTGTTTCCAACTTAACGGTTGATTTAATGGTAGACGACTCTGAAGGCGCTAAAAAAATGGGCGAATATCTTCAAGGATCACTATCTGATACTTTGGAAGGCTTAAAAGTAACTGTGACGCCTGTCCCTATGGCTGTTCGCTTAGATCGTACCTTAAAAGGGGATTTCCAAATCGCTGTTCGTGGTTGGAGTGCCGACTATTCAGACCCAATTAACTTCTTAGATTTATTAGAAAGCTCAACTTCTAATAACCGTGGACGTTACAGCAATCCTGAATACGATAAATTCATTGCTGCGTCCAAAACCACAGATGTTAACGATCCTGAAAAACGCTGGGAAGATTTAATCAACGCTGAAAAAACAGTAATTGCTGATATGGGTGTTGTGCCAATTTACCAAAAAGCAGAATCACACTTACGTGCACCAAACGTGAAAGAAATTATTTATCATCCAACAGGTGCTAAATACGACTTCAAGTGGGCGTATAAAGAATAATCACTCGATTAAATTTAGAAAAAGATTTGGAACAATAGCGATTTTGGCTATTGTTCCAAATCTTTTTTATATAATCCCGATTAAAGAACCTAACAACCCAAAAATCACAGTAAAAATAATTAAAGCAATCGGCGTGCGTCCTTTTTTCAACATAATAAAACAAAACAGCGTAAACACTAACGGTAATAAATTGGGCATGATTGTATCAAACAATTGTGTTTGAAGGTCTAACTTAGTATCTTTCAAGCGAAAAACAAAAGTTGTCGTTAATTGTACACTCTTCGGAATCAACGCGCCCACCACGGAAATTCCTACAATTGTTGCTGAACGAGATAATTTTTTAGTACTTTCGCTTAAAACTGAAATTGCTTTGACGCCCATTTTATAACCTAGATTAATTAACCCAATTTTGGCAGCCATATACGGAATATTAAATAACAACAAGAAAACAATTGGTCCTAAGATATTGCCTTCTAATGATAGTTGTGAACCAATCGCTGCTGCAATCGGCAAAACGGTTAAATAAAATAACGCATCCCCAATTCCGCCTAACGGGCCCATCAACGCTGTTTTAATCGCTTGAATGGATTTTGGTGATTCTTTTGACTCTTCCATTGCAATAATCACACCATGCATGAACGTCACCAATTGTGGATTCGTGTTCATAAATTGTAAATGATTTTCCAAAGAAAGAGCTAAGTCTTCTTTATCACGATGAATCTTTTTCAATCCTGGAATTAATGAGTAGGTCCAGCCGCCTGCTTGCATTCTTTCATAATTAAATGAAGATTGTAGCAGATACGAACGGAACATTATTTTTTTTAACTCTTTTTTTGTTATTACTTTTTCGGATATCGTATCATTATATGTTTCTTCAGATGCCATCTTCTTCAAACCCTCCATTATTATTTGATGCAGTGACTGTATTATTTCTTTGTGCGTAAAATTCATATAAAGCAATTGCGACAGCTAAACCTGCAACCGCTAATGTATCTAACCCTAAATAGGCAGCCATAACAAACCCAAAAATAAAGAACGGTACGTAGGATGTTTCCCACATCGTTTTTAATAACATGGCGAAACCTACTGCTGGCATCATACCACCTGCAACGCTCAAGCCATGAATACTCCATTCGGGTAGAATAGAAATGAAACTAGATGCTTTATCAGCACCAAAGAAAATACATAAAAACACTACAAAAAAATAACAAATGAATAAAACGATTGGTAAAAAACTAGACATTCTTTCGATGCCTCTTGTATCTGCTTTTTTTGCATAAGCATCAAATTTATGCATAATTGGTGACATCGCTGTATATAACAAGGTAATTAACGCTTGCGCTGCAACTGCGAAAGGAACAGCCAAACCTACGGTCACTTGTGGGTCAGATTTTGTGATAATTGCTAACGCTGTTCCAATAACTCCCCCAATTACTACGTTGGGTGGTTGCGCACCGCCGATTGCTACTGCACCAATCCAAACTAACTCTAGCGTTGCTCCAGTGATTAACCCTGTGTTGACATCTCCCAATATTAAACCAACAATCAGCCCTGTAACAATCGGACGATGAATATGTGTCTGTAAGACAAGCTTATCAACCCCTGCTATCCCAGCCCAAATTCCTACCAAAATTGCCTGTACTAACATTTTTTTCCTCCTATTAGACTTCGTCTACTTTTTATAAACTGTTTCACCATTTACTAAGGTTTCTAGCACTTCGTATTTCTCATCAATAATTGTAAAATTACCTAAAAGCCCTAGTTTGATTTCTCCCATAGATTCGTTCACATTCAACAAACGAGCTGGATTTTTCGTGACTGAATTAATAGCAATCACTTCTGGAAGTAATGCTTTTTCAACAAGGTTACGAACCATATTATTTAAATGGTTCGTACTTCCAGCTAACTTGCCATTGGCTAAACGGACCACATTTTGTTCATCAATAACCATTTCGATCCCTTTTTCTGGTTTTGGATAAACGCCTGGTTGACACCCTTTGGCCCAGATAGAATCTGTCACAGCAATTAAATAGTCCTTGCCTTTTAGTTTGGCTAACACACGTACTAATGAATAATCAACATGTACCCCATCAGCAATAATTTCAGCAAACGTTTCCTCACTATCCAAAGCAGCAACTACTGCGGTTGGTTTCCGGTGACTGATATCTTCCATTCCATTAAACGTATGGGTAAAACTTTTTGCACCTGCTTCGACAGCTGCCATTGCTTGTTCATAGGTTGCAGCCGTATGGCCAATTGAAATGACTACATCATGTTCATGACAATATGTAGTCAAGGCATTCTCTACATCATTTTCTGGTGCCAATGTCATTAATTTTATATGCCCTTTTGCCAACTCTTGCCATTTTTTAAATGTCTCAACGGATGGTTTTACTAATAACTCTGGATTATGAGAGCCACGAAATTCTTCAGAAATCATTGGTCCTTCCGCATGAATCCCTAAGATTTGTGCACCGTTGGTTCCTTGGTCTTCCTCAATAAATGAACCAATCACTTCAAATGAATGTTCCAAGTCTTTTGGAAATGTTGTTGACGTTGTTGGTAAAAAAGCTGTAATCCCTTCTTCTGGAAGGTAAGCTTGCCACTCTTTGATAAATTCATGATTGGCATGATTGGCATCCCCACCATGCCAACCATGATCATGAATATCAATAAATCCTGGAAGAATGCGCTTTTCTCCGTATTCTTTATCGACAGCTTTTTCATTGTACGGTAGAATTGCAACAATTCGTTGTTCTGACACTTCAACTTGAGTTGGTTGAAATTGTTCGTTAATCCATACGTTTTTACTTTGAATAATCATTCTTCCCACTTCTTCTCTTCAAAATTATTGTCCAACATTACTTTTTTATGAAAATAATGCATCTAAACTTTCTTCTGGCGTTGACGGTACACGTTGAATCGAAAGTTTAACACCTAATTCTTGTAGCTTTTTAAAGGCGTCTACATCTGTTTTATTAACGGCAACAGCGGTAGCTACTTGTTTTTTGCCTTCTTCCATATGCATATTACCAATGTTTAATTTTTCAATTGGCACACCACCTTCTACCAAGCGCAATGCATCAACAGGATTATCAACTAACAGAAAAATCTTTTGTCTTTCTGAGGCTTTATGAATGACCTCAATCGTTTTCTTAATGGAAAAAAAACGGGTTTGTACTTCTGCAGGGGCCGCCATGTTTAACAATTGTTGGCGCATTGTATCCTCAGAAATTGCATCATTTGCGACTAAAATTAAGTTAGCGCCTAAAGAACCGTTCCATTGTGTTGCGACTTGACCATGAATCAAGCGATTATCAATTCTTGTTAATAAAATATTCGGCATAGTGCTTCCTCCTCTTTTCTAATTGGTTAGATTCCGTCTGCTTCTTCTTGAGTATTTGCTTGTGGTTGTTCTAGTTTTTTATGAACAATCCCATCTCTGGCTGAATCTGTGACCATTGAAACAAAATCTTCTACGTTCGTGCTGATTGTGCGTAATGCAAGCCCTTCAAGAACCATCGGTAAATTTGTTCCTGCTAGCACTTCAACATTTGGATAATTACTTGCGACAGTCATTGAAATTCTAAACGGTGTGCCACCTAAAAGATCAGTTAAAATGACCACTGCTGGACACGCCTCCAGCATAGAGTCAACGGCTTTACGGATGTTTGACGCTAATACATCAAGCCCTGTATCATTGAAAAAAGGGACCGCCTGAATATTTGGTTGTTCTCCTGCAATCATACTAACTGATTGATGCATTCCAGTTGAAAATACTCCATGTCCCGTTAAAATAAGACCTATCATTTATTCTTTCTCCCCTAACTATTTACTGAGCTTACTATTTAATTGGATAAGCAGAACTTATTCCTCAAAGAGTGTAACAATTCTTGTGACAATTGAGTATGCTTTCCCATGATTTTGGACGATGATTTCTATTTAAGAACACGTCCCTATACAGATACAAGGCGTCCCAACTTAAATATGCTTTTGAAAAAATGCTCGATTACAACCGTTAACCCAAACGAGCCAACAAATGTACCCATATACAACACAAGAATAACCAAGCTGACTGGTTGATTGGTTAAAAACGGATGGACCAGTTTCAAGACCAATTGAAAAACAAAAACATTCGCTAAATAACTACGATACGCATAAGTGGCTATCCATTTAACCATTGGTAAAAGACGAATCTTTTTGGCTATTCCTTGTGTTCCCAAATAAAAAACCAACCCGATAATCAGTAAACTATAGGCACTTTGAAGAAGATCCAAATAAGGTAGATCGTTCGGTGTCATCTGTGTTCCATCAAATAAATTCCCTTGGACTGCCTGCCAAAAAATAAAAAGAAATAACAAAAATAGCGCCACCCTCGTCTTTTTTAAGAAAGTAAAAATTGCCCCCTGATACTTCGCTGCGATGACCCCGAAAATACCATAAATGAGATAACTAAGCCCTGAACGATCTATTAAGTACCAAAGAGAAGTTTCTGCATATGGAAAAATCATTTTCTGGTACCAGAAGCACCAAAGGATATGCGCACCGATTGTAAAAAAGACAATTGGTAAAATCACTTTTTTGTTTTTTGTAATTCTGGTTGCCAACCAAATAAAATACGGCATAAATAATTGGAATTGCAACATCATTACGGCATACCATAGATGTGCCGCGCCATCACCACTGAGAACTTTTCCTAGAAATCCTAGGGGCGTTTCATAGGGCATTCGTTGTTGTAAACTAGGAAAAGCATATAGATAGAGACTGGACCAGACCACATAAGGAAGCACCAATTCATAAAATTTTTCCTTTAAAAATTCAAGATACGATTCAGCTTGACTCTTTAACACCATGTTGTAAATAATTGCAAAAATAAACATGGGTGCCGAATATTTAGACATTCGGTAAAAACTACCGATTGAATTCATTGCTTCCGTTTGCGGAGAATGTGTCAACACGTATGATAAAACCGTTTGTAAAATAACTGATGCTACAGCGAAAACTTTTAAAAAATCACTGATATTCAGATTTATTGGTTGTTCTTTACGCATGTACGTCCTCTTTCTTTCAATAATTTAGCGTGTAAGTAAGCGCTCGGATTAAGAACTTACTCACACGCTATTCACGCTTCTTTGATTTACATTGCTAGCGATTCATAATTGGCTAACAAGATGCCGCGTTCTTCAATCGCTTCTTTGACTTCTTGAGACGTTAATATTTCCACTTCACGAATTCGAGGCATACAATACCCTGATTGCTTTTGTAAAATAGTATCGATAAACGCAGGATGACAATTGATTTCAAAGACCTCTCCTTCACTACAAACAACCATATCAAGCAATTGCAAGATGGTTTCAGTTGAAATCGCCTTGTCATAAAATTGGTATAACATTTCATCTGGCGTGCGAACATCCTGATATAACTCTAAATAGTCTTTTGTTTCAATACTTCTTGAAGCGTTACGTAAAGGCAATTGATATTTGCGAGCAAGTGCCAAAGCCACACCTAATAACTTTTCATTTTTTCCATGAACGTTATGATGAGAATCAATATGATCAGGGCGTCTGCCACTTTTCATAAATGAAATAATTTGAGCATCCCATTCGTTATAAACCTCTTTTAAATTGACTTTTTCTTCAAAAATCGATTGATGCCAAAAATAACCAGCTTCATCTACTAAGGAAGGAACCATTTCTCGAGGTAAAATAGGTTTTGCTTGGTTCAATGTCAATGTTAAATGGACACCGATAGCTAAAGTCGGTGCACTGATTCGAGCACTCTCCATGGCCTCTAAAAAATAAGGAGAAGTTGGTAATGCGGTTGTTGAAGTAACCACGCCACGTTTGTGTGCTTCAATGATTCCTTGCGTTACCGCTGGCGTGTAACCAAAATCATCAGCGTTGATAATTAATTTTTTATTGCTCATTTTTCCCCACTCTCTCTTCTGTTTCATGAATTTTTAGTTGTTTCTCTAATTGATTGTAGCTAAGTAGCGCCTTTTTTTATAGCTAGTTTTCTGATTGAGTGCTATAATCTACAAATAAGACCATGTCCCTAAAAAAGGACATTACGTTCACAAATGACAGGAGGGATCAGCATGCTGTTTTTAACCTATGATCCACAATTAAATCCAACAGAATTAGAGATTTACAAGTATATTAGCCACAATATTGAAAAAGTTCCTTATATGACAATTCGAGAATTAGCAGATGAAATTCATTTCAGTAAAACGGCAATCTGGCGTTTTTGTCAAAAATTCGAGTGTGAAGGCTATACAGATTTTAAATTTAAATTGAAGAATTATCTAAGCGAACGAAAAAAAACAGCCCAACCAAAATCTTTAGATGAAACAATGCTGATTCATTTTTTGCAACGCTCATCAGAAGAATTATTAGAAGGACGGATTGTTCAAGCTGCGGAATTACTGGCAAAAAAAGAATTTGTTCTTTTTATTGGCGAAGGAACGTCCAAAGTCCTAGCTGAATTTGGTGAAATTTATTTTTCCAGTATCTACAATTTATCTGCTTCTGTATCCCACCTTTTTTCCCATCCCGTTAGCAAATTATCCGAAGAAACGGCTAAAAAAGTGGGCGTTATCGCCTTATCAGTTTCGGGTGAAACACAAAAAGTTCGGCAAAATATTGATTATTTTATCGAAATGGGGATTGATGTAATTGCTATTACAAATAGTGAAAAAAGCACGATTGCTCAACTTTCAACAGTCACGATCCCCTACTATATAACAACCGAGAAAAGTTCCATTGCAGACGTAACGTCCCAACTACCTGCACTATTCTTAATAGAAAAGTTGGCGAAAACTGTTTCAACGATGTTAAATGAGTGTCCATAATCACTGCAAAAAAAGGAAGGAACTAGCCATTCGTTTTGCTAGTTCCTTCCTTTTTAATTCTTCTATACTTATTTATACTGACACGTTTCTAAATGATCATTCACCAATCCCGCCGCCTGTAAAAAGGAATAGACTGTCGTGGCACCTAAAAATTTAAATCCTCGTTTTTTTAACGCTCGACTAATCTGTTGCGATAATTCCGTGGAGGCTGGAACCTCTTCTGGGTGCTGCCAGTGATTAACGATTGGTTGCTGATCGACAAAGTTCCAGAGGTAGCGATCAAAGGAGCCAAATTCTGCCTGAATTTCTTGAAAAACTTGCGCATTCGTAATGGTCGCTTGAATTTTTAAACGATGACGAATCACACCAGGATTTGCTAGTAAAGCTAAAATTTTTTTCTCATCATATTGCGCAATTTTCCGATAATCAAACGCATCATAAGCTGCTCTGAGCGTTTCTCGTTTATTCAAAATAATCGCCCAGCTTAAGCCCGCTTGCATACTTTCCAAGGTCAATAACTCAAATAACTGTTGCTCTTCATGAACTGGACGTCCCCATTCATCATCATGATAGGCTTGCATCTCTTCAGTTGTATTCGTTGCCCAAGTACATCGCTCCATTGTCCTGCCTCCTTTTATTTGCTAAAAAAGATGCGAACAAAGGGTACTGCCTGTTGTTCCACACCTTTTCTTATTCCTAATAAAATGCCCAGAAGTTTAACGCTTCATTCATCACTTCTTCGGCTGTAAATGTCCGTTTTGAATGGCCCTTTTCTTCTGAATCGTTTGGATCATTAATCCAGAAATCGCCTTTTTCATCCACACCACTCATCACCATAATGTGACCAGTTGTAGTGAAATAGCCCGGTTTTACAGAAATAATGACTGGATGACCTTCCTTCAAGAAAGCTGCCACTGTTTCAATATCCCCAATTTCTTGACAGTTATAGCCTTTCATTTCAGCATATGCACTAAAAATAGACCACGCCGTCCCTTGTCCTTCCATAAAGAAGTCATTTTTTGCCCAAGCTAACACATCCAGAGGGGTAACTTCTTGGTGATCCATGTATGAACCAACCATTGCAAGCGACACAATCGCACAGCCATTAATTTCGATTGTATTCGGCTTATCCACATTGCCAAATCCGTATGCGGTGTCTTTCCATTTAGCATCTGTCTGCAATTCTAACGGCAAATCCAGATGTCCATTATATTGCTTCTTTTCAATTTCTTGATTGACCTGTTGTCCATAGCTTAAAGGTTTGACTTTTTTCTCAATTTTAACTGGTGCTGGTTCTTTTGTTTTACTTGATTCAGCACTAGCTTTGACATATGAATCATCAAACCAACTTGAAAACCCACCTGATTTCATCGGCGAAAACTGCGCTAACAACCCGCCAAAGCCAAACGATACCAACAACACCGTGAGAACTTTTTTTTGGTAACCTGATGGTTTTTTTGACATACTATTCATCCTTTTCTATCTATTGACTACATCCGATAATCTTATGTATTTCTTATATGCTCACACATTATACTACTTTCTTTTTCGAAAAACAGAAACGTTGGTAAATTCTCATAATTATTGAAGGCGAACATATTTTCTTGAATTTTATCACAAAATTAGGTAAAATACAGGTAATTAGTCATTTGAGTTTTATTCTATTTTATTCGTAAAGGAGGCAGAAGAATGGATCAACATAAAGCTACCATCAAGAGCATTTCTAAACTGATTACGCTCTCTTCCCAACATTTCTTTTCGGCATTTTTAGAAGATTCTCAAGATCAAAAGAATAAAGAAAAGGAACGCAGTGCGCTTTTACAAGAGCTCCAAGTCGCTGCCGCCCAAAAATCCTTAGTGGTCTTACAATTGAAAGAAGTCCCTACAGCGCATAAATTCGAAACGGTGATCGGCTGGATTGTCTCAAAAAATATTTCGGACAATATCGTTGTTCGTTTACAAACGGATGAACAACAGTTGCGCATGATTCCTGTTGCTTCTGTCATGAAAGTCAGCACGTTAGCCAATCGTCACCAACGTCAAATTCACTAGAATATTGAAGTCTTTATAAAATAAATGGAAACCACCAACCCTGGCGATTGCAGGTTGGTGGTTTCTTTTATTTATGACTTTAGTCAAAATCCCATGAAACTTCTGACTTAGGACTCAACTTATTTCTTAGGAACAAATAATTGCGGTGCTACTTTTGCCAATAAGCCTAGAACTAGACTTACATACAAACAATTGACGACGGTACTTGTACCGTTTAGAACAAAGGAATAGAGATATGGGCTCATTCCTTCTGGTGCATACATGCCCCAAACCAATACACCCGCCCAAAAATGCCAAAACCAGCGGGCGAAGACTGCGACAACACTTCCTAAAATAATCGTACGAATGGCTGATTTTAAACGATTCGCTTGAAAATACAGTTGAATTTTTCTAGCGAATACGCCACCCATTCCTCCAAACGCAAAAGCAAAGGGATATTCAAAAATAATCTGTGGAACGGACAAGAAATTTTTCATGGCTGTACCGAGAATAATATTTAACATGCCCCAAACAAAGCCTGCTGCAACTCCAGGAAGCAACCCACGACGAAACGAATAAAGAACTAATGGGACCATTCCCAACGATAGGTCCAAGCCACTATTGGCAAATTCAATCGGTAAAAAAGAGAGGGCCATTGCCATTGCTGCGACGACTGTTCCTTCTACCCAAATACGTAAATCCATTTTTCTAGCCAAACAAATTTCCTCCTATGTTCTGACGCTCTCAACCACTAATACATCGTTATTTTACCATAGGGACTTTAGAAAAACACGTTTGTCGAACAAGCAAAAAAATAGCTGATCAGCATTTAAGGGAATCAACTCCTACTCAAACGCATGCCAGCTACTTTTTATCCATTAATCGTCCCGCTCAGTTGTCAAAATTTTACCAGAATGAGCATCAATTTTTACCTCTATTTTTTGTTGGCCCTCTTTCACTTTCACTTCCCAATAGGTGATTCCTAATTCTTTCTCTAACTTCCAATCTGTTGCCTGGCCGACTTTCGCTTCTTTTTCAGCCAAGGTTGTGGCTTGTTCTCTGGAAATGATATTTGTTAAATCAAGTGCCTCTTCTTGCATTTTAACGCCATTTTGTTCATCGGCATCCAAGGTTTCAACTTTTTCTTTTGTGAATTCGCCTGTTTCTGCGTTCACTTCAACTTGATATTCTTTTTGCTGATCCACGCCTTCTATTTCATAAAAATAACGTCCAAAATCTGTATCTAACTGCAGACTTGTTATTTTAGCTTCTGGATATTTTTTCTCAAATGCTGTCGTTACTTTTTCTAAAGAGACAGCTACCGCACTTGTCTTCTCTGATGTCGTCGTTGCTTCTTGTTGTACGGATGAACTTGTTTCAGTAGTTGATATTACTGTTTCTTTTTGTTCATTTGTTGATGAAACAGCTGTGGGTGTTTTGGATGTACAGCCAGCTACCAAAAAGAGTGCCAAGCCAGTCATAGAGCCATAGAGTATTTTTTTCATTAAACAACCTTCTTTCCTTTTTATCATTTTATTATACTTGATTTCTCATCCAAATCATAGCTACAAAAAAAAGCCCTACTTTAGTTGATAAAGTTAGAGCTCTCTCAGCCTTCATGGGCCAACATAAAAATTTCACCGAAATCATTCTCTTGTTCAATGTGCCAAATGCGTTTTTCACTATTATAGACAAGCGTTGCCAAAATTTCTTCTTTTTGGTAAGAGGTATTTTTCATCTTGCTAAGTGAATCTTCCACTAAGTAAATAGGAATCCGATATTCTTCTTTATCCACTTCCGTTTGTTGGAAGCAAAAAATAACACCTTCTTGCAAGATACCTTTCATATTTTTAAGTAATTCAGGACTTAATTTTTCGACAGGTGTATTTCGTTTAAAGAAGGCCTTTTTCTGGTTCACTTTCTCTAAAACAACACGTGTAATTTTATCAGCAAAGATTCGATAAAATTCATCAATATAACGATAATAGACACGCGTCATCTGATCTGCAAATTCAAAAAAGACAAAATCATTTTGTAGCTTATAAAAGAAAGGCGAATGCAAACTATTCTTCATGTGTCCAAAATAAAGAAGTTCCGAAATTTCTAATGGCGTTAGCTCTTTTAGCATCGTCACATCGGAAAAGTCAATCCATTTAATCTCTTCAGTCATCCAACGACGTTGTAGCGATTGAAAATAGCGATTGACGCTTTCTTCTCCACGAATAATTTTCAAGCCTGAATGCATATCGTATTCGCCAGCTTCGGCAGAAGGATCTAATAATAGTAAGTTCTGTGGATGATGCACAATTGAACGAACAAAATCGGAATGGGTAATTCCTTTAGATAAAACCGCGTTGCTGGTTACATCTATATGTACATAAATTAAATCAAGCAAATTCCCATCTCCCCTCTACTAGCCTCCTTACCATTTTACAATATTTTCAAAAGAAAAGCTTGTTTCTTTTACTTTAAAATTCCATTACAAAATGAGGATTTTTTTGAAAAATCAATCGGCTCAGTTGTTTTTTATTAAATTAAGGTCCGGCCAGCTTACCTATTCCCCAAAGAAAATAAATAGGTTTTTCAAATAAATTGTGGTAAACTTGATACATTAAAAGGAGGGAGAATATGCGCCCAAAAGAGAAAAAAAGAGGAAAAAATTGGTTAATCAACAGTTTATTAGTTTTACTATTTATCATTGGCTTGGCCTTAATTTTTAACAATCAGATACGCAGTTGGGTGGTTCAACAAAATAGCCGCTCGTACGCCGTTAGCAAGTTGAAACCAGCCGATGTGAAGAAAAATATGGCTCGTGAAACAACGTTTGACTTTGATTCAGTTGAGTCCTTGAGCACAGAAGCGGTGATGAAAGCCCAATTTGAAAACAAAAACTTACCTGTGATTGGTGCCATTGCGATACCAAGTGTCGAAATTAATTTGCCCATTTTTAAAGGATTGTCAAATGTCGCTTTATTAACTGGTGCCGGGACCATGAAAGAAGATCAAGTCATGGGGAAAAACAATTATGCCTTGGCTAGTCATCGAACGGAAGATGGCGTTTCCTTATTTTCACCTTTAGAAAGAACCAAAAAAGACGAACTCATTTATATCACTGATTTATCTACTGTTTATACATACAAAATAACTTCTGTAGAAAAAATCGAACCAACCCGTGTTGAGTTAATTGATGACGTTCCTGGTCAAAATATGATTACCTTAATTACCTGTGGCGATTTACAAGCAACGACGCGAATTGCTGTTCAAGGAACATTAGCAGCAACGACGCCTATTAAAGACGCCAACGACGATATGTTAAAGGCTTTCCAATTGGAGCAAAAAACCTTAGCCGATTGGGTGGCTTAATAAAAAAATCCTTGAAAAGTTTTGACACTTTTCAAGGATTTTTTGCTTTATTTCATCGCTTGACGTTCTTGCTGTTTCAAACGAGCAAAACCATAACGAATACCTGCAAATAATAAAACTAACGGAGATAAGAAAACAGAGATCATTAACCATTCACTTGTATACATACTACTAAAAGATAAATGATACGTGACAGCATACACTAGCGGCAGACTCATTATCAACAATAAATAATACAAACTCAATTCAAAAACATAGGATAAATAACTACTGTTCATCTTACTTCCCTCCTGTCTCTTTTTCCCTGAACAATTTGTTAACACTATTGTACCAAGGGGAAACAGAAAGTACTATCGGACTATAGTCCTAATCTTTCAGCTGTGCTTTTATTTTTTTCAACCATTCTGAGGTACCTGCTTCCACTAAGCGGTAAGTTTCCTCAAAATCACCAGTATAATAAGGATCAGGTACGTCCATGGTTTCTTTACCAACCACAACTTCCATAAATAAATGAATCCGCCGTTGCTCTTCTTGAGGAGCTAATGCTTTTAGATCTGCCACATTATTCGCATCCATCCCAATGATATAGTCATATTTTTTAAAATCACTTGGCTGGATTTGTGTCGCCCGCATTCCTTGATAGGAAATTCCTTGTTGCTCCAAAATTTTTCTGGTTCCCTTATGTGGCTGACTGCCAACTTCCCAGTGACTAGTAGCTGCTGAAAATACTTGAATAGTCGATTCTAAACCAGCTTGTTGGACTTTCTGACGAAAAATCGCTTCTGCCATTGGCGAGCGACAAATATTGCCTAAACAAACAAATAACACAGTTACCACAACGTTTCACTCCTTCATAAAACTTTTTATCCTTCACACATTACTCATTGGCTTCTTGTTCATACAAATGATAAGCCATAAATTCTGTATCTTTCGCTAAACGGAATAATTGCGTCGCCATTTCCAAAGGAGTCTGAGGATATTCCTCAAGAATCCATTTCGTTAAGACGCCGCTACATCCATAGGAAAAGAAATTCGCATAAAATTGTTTGTCTTTATCTGTTAAATGGTTCTCAACATCGACTTGTTCAAATAATGAAATAAATAAGCGATTGGTCGAAGCGGAAAAAACATTAAGAAGAACTTCTGAATCTGAGGTCACCGTTGTATAGTAAAAATGACTCTTCTCTTTAATCGCTTTTAATAACTTCAGGGCTTGTTCCTCCCAGTTTTCCAAACAAATATCTGTTTCTAAGTAAATCAATGCATCGTGACGATAAATCCAACGTAATAAATCATATTTATCTGTAAAGTGATAATAAAATGTTTGGCGATTCAAGCCCACTTTTTTGGTAATATCTTGGACACTTATTTTACGAAAATCCTTTTGTTCACATAATTCTATTAAAGCTGAAGCGATTGCTTGTTTTGTATCGTGCGTTCCGCTCATGCTGATTCCTCCGCTCCTAATATGTATATACCTCTATAATTGCAAAAAAACGGCCAGATTACAATATTTTCAGATACATTTTATGCATATATTTAAAATTAAATGAATAAAAAAAGCGGCAACTAACGATTTTTGTTAGTTACCACTCCTTGTTATCAATTATTAATAGATGACTATTTAGCCTGGAAAACGCCATACAACAGCGCGGAATCCTGCTGGTGGTGCTGGTGACCAGTTAGAGTTAGAAGAAACATAACCAGAACCTCCTGGGTTGTTCGCTTCAACGATTTGGACACTTCCACCACTTACACCTGTAACTAAGACAGTATGCACGCCACCAATCCAGCTATCTGGACTATAGGCACTTTCATATTGAACAACATCGCCTGGTTGCACGTTACTCCAGCTAACTTGTGTTGCGCCAGAAGCAACATAGCCACTGTTTGGACCACCATAACCGAAGTTAATACCGCCTGCCGCTAACCAGCGACGAACAGATACTAAACATTCACCTGGTTGATTCCAACCTGTTGCATAAGAATTACCAACATCTGCTAAAGCTGCATTAATTGCGGCTTGTTTTCCTGAAGTCACGCCACCATTCCCTGGTTTTGCTTCATTACCTTTTTCAGGAGTCGTTGGGTTAGTTACAGGAACTTCTTTTTCTTTTTCAGGTGCTGCTGCCACAGGTGTTGTTACAACACTTTCTGTTTCAGTACTTGAAGTTGTTGTTTCTTGCGTTGTGGTACTTTCAGTAGTTGTTGATGATTCTACTGCTGGTGTTGCGGCTTTTTCTTCAGCGGCTGATGCTGCTGCCTCATTGGCTGCTTTTGTTGCTTGCGCTTGCTCTGCTGCCGCTTTTTGTGCTGCGGCTTGTGCTTGCGCTGCCGCTTGTTCTTCTGCTTTTTTAGCAGCTGCACGTTGGCGTGCTTGTTCTTCTGCTAAACGTTTTTCCGCTTCTTTTTTCTGTTTAATGAAGCCGTCTTTTTTCCCTTGTTCTTCAGAACGTTGCGCTTCTAAATCATTTTTAGCCACTTCTTGTTGAATCTTCAATGTTTTTAATGATTCTGTTTTGTCATTTAGTTCTTTTGTTGCTGCTTCTAATTCAGCAATTTGTTTTTCAACATTCTTTGTTTTCTTTTCAACAGTCGCTTTGTCTTCTTTTTGTTGTTCTAGTAATTCATTGTTGGCGCTCATCATTGTTGAGACCGCTTGAACGCGACCAATTGCATCTGCTACTGAATCTGCATCTAAGACAGCATCAATAATTGAATCACTTTGACCATTCACTTGGACATCGCGTGCTTGTTTTGTCATTTGTACTTCACGTTTTTGAATACGGACATTCAAATCAGAAATTTCACTATATAATTTAGATACTTCTGATGATAGCTTGTTCTTTTTAGCTGTTAATGTATCGATTTGTTTGGCCGTTTCAACCATATCATTTTCAATCGCGGCAACTTTTGCTTCTGCATCTGACATTTGGCTAGTTAACGCATTAATTTTTTGATCTTGTTGTTGAATCTTTGTATCGTATTCATCTGCAAATGCTGCGGATGGTAACGCTACGCTTGTTAAGGTAATGGAACATACCATTAGAGCCGATAATACACTTTTCTTCAATCTGTTGTCCTCCGAAAATCCTTTTTTGTTAAGCTTTTTTATTATTTATTAAAATTTGAATAAATTTCTCTTTTTCAACGATAGAGCAATTGTAGCATAGCTGTATGTCACTGAGATAATATGGATGTTACAGTAATATTTCAATTTTCTTCTTGTAAATGACAAAAAAAAGCTTCCCTTTTTTCACAACTTTCTTCATGGATCCAGGGTAAGCTTCTCATTGTTTTGTTATTTAAAGAGAATAAAAAAAGCGAAAAATGCTAACAAATGAGCATTTTTCGCAAACGAACAAAATTTTCAATTTTTATTTTACGGAAAACAGTTTTTTCAGTGGATAAGATAAAATAACATACCACACCATGTTCAATAGCAATGTAGGGCCTAACACACGTGTAATAAATAAAATTGGGCTGACATCTGCTAAATGAAAGGCCACTTGAATCAGTACCGCAATCAGTTCATACAACGTGGTAAAAATGACGATCCCAAAAAAACCAGTTAGTAAATTTGTTTGAATTACTTCTTTAAATGTATACATCAACATAACCGAAAGCGTCAGTGCAACTGTATAAATCCCGATAATGCCAATGTAGTAGCTATCGCAAATAAAGCCTAAAATTAACGAAGTAATTAATAAATAACGTTTAGAAAAATTAGGAACGGCAAACATAAACGCAAGTAATAGCAGATGAGAACTGGCGAAGTAAACATTACTTGTCCACGTTTCAAAAGACTTTGTTAAATGAGCATCAATTAACATTAAGAAAAACAAGAGAATAGGTGTGACGTATTTTAAATACTCTTTCCGAATCATTCGCTTTCCCCTGCCGATCTTTTCACGACCGTCACAACGGAGATACCATAGACATCCGCATAAGGTTTCACATAGACTTCACGATCTAAACCAAAACTATCTGGTTTCACTTTAATAACTGTCCCTACCGCTAAATCGGCTGGGGAATTACCACCTAAGCCAGAAGTCTGAACGACATCGCCTTCTTTCAGAGTGGCATCGCCAGTTAATTGTGACACAATTAATGCATTCGTCTTATTGTCGTAATTTTTAAGTAAACCAAATGATTCGCCATTTGCGGAAGTTACTCGCACAGGGAAATGGTTCGAGTTAACATTTTTAGACGTTAGTAGTTCCACTTTTGCAGTCGTTGCATTGACTTCAATAACACGCCCCACTAACCCTTTTTGCGCCATGACCGCCATGCCCGCTTCAATGCCGTCATTGGTTCCTTTATCGATAATTAATAAGTCTTGCCAAGTATCAGGCGAACGCGTAATGACATTCGCAGTTACTTTTTCATAGTTGGCCAACGTTTCGTTCAGATTCAATTCTTGTTTTAAACTATCAATTTCACGTTTATAGTTATTGTTTTGGACAGCTAATTCATTATAGCTATCAATTTTTTCTTTTAGACGTTCGTTTTCTTTAAACGTGTTAATTAAATTGCCCATTGAAGACAAGCCGTTTTCCACCACACGAGCTGGAAAAGAAATCACACGATCCACCATACTAACGCTATTATTGACGCCACCTTGAACGACATTGGTTTTGCCTTTTTCAGAACGTTGCGCAGCAGTTAAACTAATAATGGTTACTAAAATAATGACTAAAATTAAGGTAATGATTATATTTTTATTTGGATTAAATTTTTTCACAAAGACACCCCAGATATTCTTCAGACTGATAGTATTAATTTTACCACTAATTGACTATAAACAAAAGAGTTGGCGATCGTCTTTAGCTTTTTTTATCATTTCTTTTTTAGGGCTTGTTTTCAACGAAAAAACCAACGAAAAGAAAGGAAGCTTCCTTGGTTTTCGTTGGTTTAAAAAGAAATTATTTTTCTTTGTTTTCTTCGTTTAATAATGCTTTTCTTGACACGTTGACACGGCCTTGTTTGTCAATTTCAGTTACTTTGACAAGGACTTCGTCGCCTAATTTCACGACATCTTCAACGTTGTTCACACGTTCGTTTGCTAATTGAGAAATATGGATCAAGCCATCTTTGCCTTTAATTAGGTTAACAAACGCACCAAATTTTTCAATGCGGACAACTTTTGCTAAGTAAACTTGACCGACTTCAACTTCTTTGGTTAATTCTTCAATAATCTTGATGGCTTTTTTAATCATTTCAGCATCTGATGAAGCAATACTTACGTTACCGTCTTGATCGATATCAATCTTAACGCCGGTTTCATCAATAATGCTGTTGATTGTTTCGCCACCTTTACCAATGACATCTTTAATTTTCGCTGGTTTAATTTGAATCATTTCAATTTTCGGTGCATATTGACTTAATTCTTCACGAGGAGCAGCAATCGTTGTTGTTAATTCTTCTAGAATTTCCATCCGTGCTTTCTTCGCTTGGTCTAATGCTTCCGTTAAAATTTGTTCTGTAATTCCTTGGATTTTGATGTCCATTTGTAAAGCAGTGATTCCGTCTTTCGTTCCTGCTACTTTAAAGTCCATATCGCCAAGGTGGTCTTCTAAACCTTGAATATCTGTTAAGATTGTATAGTTTTCGCCATCACTAACAAGACCCATTGCAATACCTGCAACTGGCGCTTTAATTGGCACACCCGCATCCATTAATGCTAATGTTCCCGCGCAAATACTTGCTTGTGAAGAAGAACCATTTGATTCTAACACTTCTGCTACTAAGCGGATTGTGTAAGGGAAGTCTTCTTCTGATGGAATAATTTGTGCTAAGGCACGTTCACCTAACGCACCGTGACCGATTTCACGACGACCTGGTGAGCCCGCGCGTCCTGTTGAACCAACAGAGAATTGTGGGAAGTTATAATGATGGATGAAACGTTTGCTATCTTGGACACCCAACCCATCGATAATTTGATGTTCCCCTAAAGGCGCTAATGTACAAACGGATAAAGCTTGTGTTTGACCCCGAGTAAATAAGCCAGAACCATGCACACGTGGTAAAATACTTACTTCTGATGATAAATGACGAATTTCGTCTAATTTACGGCCATCCGGGCGAATCTTATCGATCGTGATTAACTCACGTACGACATCTTTTTCAAGATCTTCCGCAATTTGTTTCACTTCTTTTAGTAATTGCGCTTCTTCTTCGTGTTCCGCAAATTTTTCAGCGTAAACTTCTTTGACTGTATCTTTTACTTTGTCAATTTCAACTTCACGTGCTAATTTTTCTTCCGTCATTACGGCTGTTTTCATTGTATTGTAGTACGCATCAAAAATTTCTTTTTTAAGATCAGCGTCCACTTGTAATAAGTCCACGTCCATTTTTGGTTTACCTACAGCGGCAACGATTTCTTCTTGGAACGCCACTAGTTCTTTGATGGCATCAAAACCGAAAAGTAAGGCACCTAACATATCTTCTTCTGATACTTCTTTGGCACCACTTTCAACCATATTGATGGCTTCTTTTGTTCCAGCAACAGTTAATTCAATATCTGTTTGTTCTGCTTGTTCTACCGTTGGGTTTAAGACATATTCGCCATTAATACGACCAACGTCAACACCAGCAATTGGTCCATCAAACGGAATATCTGAAATTGCTAACGCTAAGGAAGACCCAAACATTGCAGCCATTTCTGGTGTACAATCTTGATCCACACTCATAACGATGTTCGTGATTTGGACTTCGTTACGGAAGCCTTCTGAGAACATTGGACGAATAGGACGGTCGATTAAACGAGCGGTTAATGTCGCACGTTCACTTGGACGACCTTCACGTTTAATGAAGCCGCCAGGAATTTTTCCTACCGCATACATTTTTTCTTCATAGTTTACAGTTAATGGGAAAAAGTCTACATCTTTTGCTTCTTTAGAGGCAACAGCAGCACTTAAAACGACCGTATCGCCGTAACGTACTAAGACAGCTCCATTGGCTTGTTTGGCTAATTGGCCGATTTCTACTTCTAGTGGGCGGCCGCCCCAAGTTGTTTTAAAGACTTGTTTTTCTGTCATAATTCTTCTCCTTTACTCTTGCTCTTTGGAAAAGTCAGACGGCTACTAAACAAATGAAAAAGTAACAAGTCGTTGCTGCTCTTTCATTTGGTTAGTAGTTCCTAAAAACTTTCCAAAGAGGACCTTCAATAGTGACAATAAGATAAAAAGCGAGATTCTGATTGAACCTCGCTTTATACGTAATGATTAACGACGTAATCCTAAACGTTGGATCAATTCGCGGTAACGTTGGATGTCAGTTTTACGTAAGTAAGCTAACAAGTTACGACGGTGACCGATTTTTTTCATTAAACCACGGTAAGAATGGTGATCTTTTTTGTGTGTACGCGCATGTTCGTTCAATTGGTTAATGTCTTCAGTTAAGACAGCAATTTGTACTTCTGGAGAACCAGTATCTCCTTCATGACGTGCGTATTCTTTAATGATTTCGTTTTTTCTTTCTTGTGAAATTGCCATTTGTTCCACCTCTTTCTCTATTATTCGTCTGATCACTGAGTGAAGCGTTGGTGACTCGCTAAACCAAGTGATAGATGGTGTGTTTCCACACAAGCTTACTTTACAGGAAACACCGCTAAAATGCAAGCTTAATCTCTATTATTCGATAGTTTTTTTAAACAATCTAGCCCCTTTTTTGGTGATTTTGTGATACACTAAATGGTGGTAAACAACTGATTATTTCAGCGCATGAATAAATAAAAGAAGAATTTTTTTATGTTTCAAAGGAGGAACCATTGAATGATTACAATGAAAGATATTATTCGTGAAGGGAATCCCACACTTCGTGCTGTGGCAGAAGAAGTGCCTGTCCCTATCACTGAGGAAGACCGACAATTAGGCGAAGACATGTTGACTTTCTTAAAAAATAGTCAAGATCCAGTCAAAGCCGAAGAATTACAATTACGTGGTGGCGTTGGTTTAGCTGCACCACAATTAGATATTTCTAAACGAATTATTGCTGTCCATGTTCCTAGTAACGACCCAGAAAACGAAACGCCTTCATTAAGTACGGTAATGTACAACCCTAAAATTTTGAGCCATTCTGTGCAAGATGTATGTTTAGGTGAAGGGGAAGGCTGTTTATCTGTCGATCGGGATGTGCCTGGGTATGTCGTTCGCCATAACAAAATTACCGTCAGTTATTTTGACATGGCTGGCGAAAAACACAAAGTTCGTTTAAAAAACTACGAAGCGATTGTGGTTCAACATGAAATTGATCATATTAATGGCATCATGTTCTACGATCATATTAACAAAGAAAATCCATTTGCTTTAAAAGAGGGCGTTTTAGTCATCGAATAAAGAAAAAAACTAGGCCGTTTGTTTTCAGACAAACGGCCCAGTTTTTTTAAATGGCCTTCATTTCTTTTAAGGCTTTCCAAATCCCATCATTATCATTGGTATCTGTGACCATCGTGGCCACTTTTTGAATGGAAGGACTCGCATTGCCCATTGCGACGCCAATCCCTGCATGGCTTAACATTTCTCGGTCATTTTCGCCGTCCCCAAAGGCAATGATATTTTTTGCATCAATGCCCATACGTTTAGCTAAATACGTTAACGTAGCTGATTTTGAGCCATCTTTAGGCACAACATCTACGCTATGTTGATGCCAGCGAATAAAGCGAAATTCTGGGTATTCTTCTTCAAACGTACACTGATCTTCTGCGTCATAAAAAGCTAGCGCTTGGTAAATATCATTTTGACGATAAAAGTGTTCATCATAAGCAGGTGAATGAAAATGAAAAGAGTTCATCGCAATTTCCATTTTTTCAGCACGGTGCTGGTTGCTCTTCTTAATATCATCTAAGCCCACACAAGCAAATCCTAAGCCGCGTTGATCACTGTCTTGTGCCAAACGTTCCAACGCTTCAGCGTGCAATAAATTTTGATAATATTGCTCATGATCCACAAAAGCCGCGGCGCCATTACATAATACGTAATTGGTAAAATCTAAATCCCAAATCACCTCTTGCGCCATATAACGACTTCTGCCAGTTGCCAGCGTAACTAAGTGTCCTTGCTCCCGCAATTTTGCTAGCGCTTCTCTCGTGCTATCCAATGCTTTCTTCTCCGAATTTAACAACGTCCCATCAATATCAAATGCAAAAAGTTTTCTTTCCATCATTTCTCCTTATTCGCTCGCTTTCGCTAAATATTTACTGCCTTCTCGTTGTGCTAAAGGACTCAACACTAATTCTTTCATCAATTCCTCGACCCATTGCGGATTCGTTTTACTATATTGGCGTAATGACCAGCCAATCGCTTTTTGAATGAAGAACTCCTCTGTAGTTCTATCATAAATAATCGCCTTTTTCAACAGGTCCTGATTGGTCTTTTCTTTCAACATCAACTGTAAATTCAGCGCAACACGCCGATTCCAGAAATTTTCAGCGCCATAAAAAAGGGCAAAAATCGTTGGCAGTTCAGTCAGATGCAACGCCACCCACGACCCAAAAAATTTTCGCCAAGCATCCACACTATCCCACCATGCTTTTTGTGGAACATAGGCTTTAAACGCTACGACCTCTTCTAATGAAAATCTCCGAACATTTTGAAGGGCTAGGTCAATAGCGACATACTGATATTCTCGTTCTGTTTTTTGATAGTAAGCCTCAATCTCTTGGCATAATTTTTCCTTTGGCCACGTATGACTTTCTTTTAAAAGTTGTTTACTTAACGCTTGACGTTCTGGGGCGGGGATGCCTGCAAAAACAAATTGGTGTTTCATATAAGCAGACATTTTTGCTGCTGTTTCTGGGTTCTTCTGAAATTGAAGTGTGTCCATTCCTTCGCTCCTTATAATAAAAAAACTATACTAAAACAGTGTACCATGTTTTAGTATAGTTGGTTGGTCAATTAATCAAAATACGTTAAGTTTTTGTTGTCTTTATCTAACCAGGCATAGCCGAGACCCATAATTAAGCCACCACCGATAAAGTTACCGATAAAGGCCCAGAACAGATTATGAACAACATTACCAGCTGTGAAAGCTTCAATTGCGCCGTTTGAAGCAAAGTAAGCTAAACTGAAGGCTGGGAAGTTGGCAATCACGTGTTCAAAACCAAGGAACGCAAAGATAAAGATAATGAAAATAATGGCCGCGACTTTGCCGGCATCATCTTTCATTCGCATACTCACTAATACGGCTGTATTAACTACAATATTGGCGAACATAGCTTCAACTAAAATCTGTAGGGTGGTTTTTTCTAATTTTCCAGCAATCGATGTAAAGAAGAAACTATCTTTTGGTAAATCTTGGAACGGCACCGTAAGTGATACCAAGAAACCAAATAAGACACCACCAATTAAATTGAATAAGATACAGGTAAATAAAATTTTTGCAGCTAAGGAAAAGTTGACTTTTTTACGATAGACCCCAACAGTCATGTACAACATATTCGAGGTACCAAGTTCGGCATTCATATATAAAATCATCACAAGTGACCAACTGAACATGAAGGCGTAAAGCATTTTCCCTAAACCATGAGAAATTCCTTCTCCTTTAATTGCGATTGCAAAAGCAACGGCTGTTCCCAACGTTAAAAATAGACAAGCAAGCATTGCACGAACAGCGTAGCGGGAAAAGCTGTTTGAGAATAAATTCACTTTCTTGTCGATGGATTTATCAATTTGTTCAAACAATGGTGAACCAGACTTCATTGTAAACTCCCTTTCATTCCGTTTTCAACTTATATTTTCAAAACATCTCCCCTTATTCTAATGAGGAAAAGTGTTTTTGTCTACCTTTTTTTCATATTTCACTTTAAAACCTTGACGTTTCCTATCCTATTAAGTATACTAGATTTTGTGTAAAATAATTGCAGCAGAAGAATAATAACTCGTCAACAGTTCATTGCCAAACTTGGTTCAACTGCGTAACCGCGGCTGCAAAGGCGAAGGTTGAAGAATGAACTGAACGAATATGAATTTTTCATCTAATTATTTTACTCCAAAAAAACATTTATTTATTGGAGGAATTTTTAATGTCTCGTTATACTGGACCATCATGGAAAGTATCTCGTCGTCTAGGTATCTCTTTATCAGGTACTGGTAAAGAACTAGCTCGTCGCCCTTACAAACCAGGACAACACGGACCTAACAGCCGTGGTAAAGTTTCTGAATACGGAATGCAATTAACTGAAAAACAAAAATTACGTCATATGTATGGCATGAACGAACGTCAATTCCGTACGTTGTTCATTAAAGCAAGCAAAATCAAAGAAGGTAAACACGGTGTTAACTTCATGGTTTTACTAGAACAACGCTTAGATAACGTTGTTTACCGTTTAGGTCTTGCAACTACTCGTCGTCAAGCACGTCAATTAGTTAACCATGGTCACATCACTGTAGACGGCAAACGTGTTGATATTCCATCATACCACGTTGAAGTTGGTCAAGTGATCGGTGTTCGTGAAAAATCTCAAAACATCTCAACAATTAAAGAAGCGGTTGAAGCAACTGTTGGACGTCCAGCATTTGTAAGCTTTGACACTGAAAAATTAGAAGGTAGCTTCACTCGTTTACCAGAACGTGATGAACTTTACCCAGAAATCGACGAAGCACTTGTCGTTGAATACTACAACCAAAAACTTTAAGATTTCAAAAGGTCGAACTACGGTTCTTACCTTCTTTCAAAACCTTGCCTTTCTTGGGCAAGGTTTTTTTCTTTGCCCTCTTTACAAAATTGTTTACTTCCGCTAAACTATTGTTAACCAAATAAAACAATTGGTTAACAATAGAAAGTGAGGCTTCTTATGAATAAAGCATCGTTACGCTCTTTAATTTTAGCAGCAGAATTCGCTGTAATTATTGCTGTACTTTCACAATTTACAATTCCATTGGGGATTGTCCCCTTAACTGGACAAACATTTGCCATCGGCTTAACCGCTACCGTTTTGGGCAAGCGAACGGGGACCTACGCTATTTTAATTTACTTCTTATTAGGATTAATTGGTTTACCCGTTTACGCTGGGATGTCTAGCGGGTTCGGTGTACTCTTTGGACCAACTGGCGGCTATTTAATCGGCTTTATCTTTAACGGCTTATTAACTGGTTATATTTTAGAAAAAACAACCTTTAACTATACTTGGGCCATTATCGCAAATATTGCTGGCGCCTTAGTTACCTTAGTTTTCGGTATGATTTGGTTGAAATATTCCGCAAATCTGCCGTGGCCAAACGCTTTCGCTGGCGGGTTTGCTCCGTTTATTATTCCTGGTATCATCAAGGCTGTCGCAGCTGCTTATGTTGGTATTTTAATTCGCCAACGCTTTATGAAACGTTTTTTAGCACACCTTTCTTAAGGGGAAAACTTTTTTCTTTTCCTTGTCTGTAGTACACTAAAAGGACAAAGGAGTGAAGTCCATGTCCTCATTATTAAAACGATTGGTTCAGTTGGTTTTGTTAGTCGTCGCTGTCTTGCTGATTCGACACTATGTGTTCTCCCCTGCTGCGGTGAACGGCTCTTCAATGGAACCAACACTTCATAACAACGACCGTTTATGGGTGACCTCGATTAAAAAGCCACAGCGCTTTGATATTATCGCTTTCCCTAGTCCTCGCAACGGCCAACGAGTAGCCAAACGTTTAATTGGTTTACCTGGCGAAACAGTCGAGTATCGCGATGATACCCTTTATATTAATGGTGTATCACTCAGTGAAGATTACTTAGCAAGTGCTAAACGAAATGTCTCTAAAAATGAAAATTATACCCAAGATTTTACCTTAGAGACCTTAGAAGCCACCCAATCCCTGACCGTTCCAGAAGGCATGTATTTTGTCTTGGGGGATAATCGCCCGCGCTCAGACGACAGTCGTTATTTTGGCTTTGTTAAACAAGCGAGTGTGGAAGGTGTTTTGACTTTTCGTTATTATCCGTTAGATAAAATTGGCTTTCCATAAAATAGTAAACCGCCCTCAAAAAGTCTAACTTTTTGGGGGCGGTTTACTATTTTTTTAAGGTCCAGTGACTAAGTTCCACGTCACCGTTCCTTGATATTTCTCATTTATTTTCCCTTGATTGGCAGGGACTTCTAATTTCACATTGGCAAAATCAAAATCTAATTGATAGACATCATTACCTGTAAATTGGTTATTAAGAATTACTGGTGTAGATGTACCGTCACTCGTCAAAGTTAAGGCTTTCGTAACCCCAACTTTATTTGTTAACTCTGTGACTTGATTATAGTTTTCGATTGCTATAACATCCGCACTTCCTAATAATAAACGCGTACTAGTTGGCAAACTATCAGCTGATGCTGTTAACTGTGACAATTGTGCTGTTAACTGCCAATTAGGTTGGCTTGTCTTTATTCGTAGATATGGATTACGTGTGCCGTTGCCATAGTAATCAGCTGCTTTTTTCAGTCCGTACTGCTTAGTGCTACTGTTAATCGTAATTTTCCCAAAATCAAACGTTGGTGTACTAATGAAACCTTCTTCTACTGGTGTTGGCGTAATCGTTTGATCTTCTCCTTGAATACGTACAAAGTTACTAGCTGTCACTGCAGAAAAGTTTCCACTAGCTGTCATTTCTGCGGTTAAAAGTTGTCTTGGTTCTCCCGTAATTTTCGCTGTGTTCACTGTCACTAAGGCTTCGCCGTTCACAGGAATCTCTATATCTAAGTTAACTCCTGCTTGCCATTGTTCTGCCGTCACTGGAATAATTTTATTTGGTGTATTACCAATGCGAACAGCTAATTGTGTTGGTGGTGAAATACCTGCCGCCCATTTGGCCGTTGGAGCTAGTTTAACGTTGGTCAATGGAACTTGACTGGTATTTTTTAGTTTAACTATCCACATCATAGAAGCTTCATTTGGGATCACTTCTAGTAACCGACTAACCGTCATTTCTGCTGTTGGTTGGACTTCCTCATAGACCGCTGTCATGTCATCTTTATCGTCGTAAGTCACGGCGTAACTTGGTGTTTTAGTCGTTGTCAAGGTGCCTGGTTTGGTTTTACCTTTGTACCAGCCTTTGAACTTATAGGATTTATCTCCTGTTGTATAAGTGTCTGGTAAGGCTTTCGTACTAGCGTAAGTGAAATTATCACTGTCAATCACCGTTTGTTTTCCTTGCGTGAAGCCTGTTGGCGGTGTAATTTTAGCGCCGCTTGGATCCACAAAGTTTTCAGTGACACGACGGTTTTCTAAATAATAGTAGATTGTTCCCTCTGGAGAAGCTAAGTTATAGTTTTTTCCGACTGTCCCTGAATAAATTCCCATAGCATACAACGTGTTATTCGGGTCCCATGTCCAAAAAGCTCGTCTGGTTCTAAAAAAAGTTCCAGCGTTAGTTAATTTGAAGGCTTCTACTCCGTCAGCTTGAGAAACAACCGTATATGGCGCTTCTATATTTTTCCGGATCTCTTTGGTCATAGGATACTTTGTTTTATCTCCCGTATAAGTAGCTAGCGGTGTAATCGACATTGTCTTATATTGTTTAGGAATTGTATGATTAACAGACCTTGCACCGTATGTCTTAAGCTTATCTATCGGGAAATCATATGACTTGCCAGGAATCGATAATTTTTTTAATTTACTCATCACTTCATCAGTTCCTTGGATTTTCCCTAATACTGTTGATTCAGTTTCGTCACTTTCACCTAATTCGGCTTCTACAGAAAAGCCTGCTGTATTCAATAGGTTACCTGCCTCATCAACATAACCAAAGTACACATCTTTGGCTGGTAAATTATACGTTTTCATCACGACTTCTTCATAGACTACCGTCAAATCATCATCATCATTATAAGTGACTGGATAACTGGGAGCTTTAGTCGTCGTCAAGGTGTCTGGTTTGTTTTTACCTTTGTACCAGCCTTTGAACTGATAGGTTTTCGTGCCGACTTTATAGGTATCTGGCAAATCTCCGCTTTGTTTAAAGGTGTACGAATCACTAGTAATTACTGTTTTTTTCCCTTGGGTGAAACCTGACGGTGCGGTGATTTTAGTACCATTGGTATCTACGAAGTTTTCCGTAACACGACGATTTTCTAGGTAAAGATACATACGTGCATTTTCATCTAGTGTATAGACACTCGGTTCTACTCCTTTACCAGTAATAGTCGCACTTAATAGTGTTGCAAGTCTAACATTTGTAGGCATTGATGACCAGTATATACCGCTCATCGTAAACTTTTGTGGATCTGTTGTCGGGTCAAGACCAATTCGCCATCCAGTTGTATCGATGTCACTTTTGACACCACTTCTTAAACTAAGACGATACGTTTCTGGAATAGAGTAGGCTGTACCTGTATAATTTGGGCCAGGTTGATACGTTACGGTTTTATACATTTTGGGCAACGTAAAGGTTGCATTGCGAACTCCATATTGCAACGGCGTAGGTCTTTCTGTATCGAAAACCCGACCTGGTATAGTGATTTCTTTTACTGCGCTATTATTGTTAGTCGGGACTGGGCCAATTGGCGTCACTTTGCCATCCGCAACCTCAACTAATTCTCCAGTAAAGCCATAACGATCAGCAAATGTCAGCCCCCCTGTTTCATTGATAAATAGGACACGATACATGCGATCAGGCAAAGTCACTGGATTCTGAATCGCCTTATTCATCACCTGAACAGATGACATTCCTTTTCCTTCTTGAATCGCCTCATACACCACCGTCAAATCGTCATTCCCATCATAGGTCACCGCATAGCTTGGCGCTTTGGTGGTGGTCAAGGTATTTGGCTTGGTTTTGCCTTTGTACCAGCCTTTGAATTTGTAGGTTTTGCCGTCTGCTTGATAGGTGTCTGGCAAAGTACTAGCTTGTTTGAAGGTGAAGTCATTGCTGGTCATTGGTGTTTTCTTGTTTTGGGTAAAACCTGTTGGCGGCGTGATAGCTACGCCGTTAGCATCTACGAACTTCTCGGTGACTTGTTTCCGAGTGACTACGTAATTAAGTGTTTCTCGGTACGTTGCAGTGCCATCAAATCCGTATAATACTGGTTCTACTGGAGTGCCAATGGGGGCGACACTCAGGATTCTTAAAAATTCATTACCATCCGTGTTTAGAGAGAAAACATTTTCACTGCTTTTAGAAAACACGCTATCTCTTGTGCGTAATACAAAAGGAGTCATATGATTTCCAAACTGCGGTAACTCAGTTGTTTGTTGTGCACTATATCTGGTCATCCTCAGTGTAGAATTGGGCACAGCAACAATACTGTCGACATACTTTAGCGTGTTATCAATCTTTAATTGTTCAACCGCGTATATATTCATCCTATAATTTGCTGGTAAATCTGTGAAAAAATCGTATGGTAAAGGAACCGTTGCATTGACAGCTACTCGATATTGACCGCCTTCTGCATTAGAAGAAGTAATTGGATAATTAACCGCATACGATCGCCATAAACTAGTTGCATTTTCATATCCAAATTTAGTATACGTCCCTGATAACGTTAAGTTTTCATCAGTAAAAGCTTGCCCTGATTCATTAGTGAAAGCCAAGGTTATTCTCGGATAAATCACTTGATTATTCGGCACCCAACGTGGCGAAATACTCTTTTGTCGGTCATTTTCACTACTATTTTCTGGTACCGATTCTGTTGTTTCAGTTTTCACCTCTGGTATTTCTGCTTGTTTCGCTGTTTCCTGTGTTCCTTCTTCCCGACTCGTTTCAGTCGTTTCTTGACTGCTTTCCGTACTTTCTTGCGTTGCGCTACTTGCTACTGTCGGACTACTTTCACTCGTGACTGTTTCCGCAACTGCGGTCACGCCAGAAAAGGCGTTAATCACTAAAGAACTACACAAGCCAATGGTTGCTAAGCGTTGCCAGTTAATTCTCTTCATGTCGTCCCTTCTTTCTATGTACCATTTTGATTCATGCTATTCTCTTTCTTTATGTATTGGTTTATGTACAGCTTTTAATTTTCTCCATTCTATCAAAAAAAGGCGGACTTGAAATTTCAAATTTTGCTACAGCTAAGTGACTTTTCCGACGATTCCTATTATACCAAGGTAGAAGAGTCCTTTTTTACTAGAAAAATGCGCGAAAAACCAAGAAAATCTGCCATTTTGCTTCTGATTCTCAGCCAAACTCCTTAATTTTTATAAGAAAAAGCTCAAAATGTTAGTATCAACCACTAACATTTTGAGCTTTCCTCATGATAACTTAACTATTTTAAGGACCTGTAACTAGGTTCCACGTAATTGCGGCTTGGTATTGTTGCCCCTTGACCCCTTGGTTGGCTGGCACTTCAAGTTTGACATTGTTGAAGGTGAAGTCCAACTGATAAATATTACTCCCAGTGAATTGCTGGTTGGCAATAATCCTAGTGGCCGTGTTGTTGGCATTCAAACTAATGGTACTCGTAATACCGACCGCATTTTTCAACTCGGTAGGTTGGTTGTAATTTGAGAAACTCGAAACAGGAGCCGCCCCTAACAATAAGCGGGTCGCTGTAGGCAAGCTGTCTGTCGCTGATTTTGGTTGTGACAGCTGCGCCGTTAGGCTCCAATTCGGTTGGGTTTTCTTGATCCGCAGATAGGGATTGCGTGTGCCGTTGCCATAGTAATCAGCGGCTTTTTTCAGGCCATGCTGTTGCGTGCTTCCCGCTACCCCAACTTGACCAAAATTGAAGGTTGGAACACTGATGAAGCCTTCAGCCGTTGGTGTTACAATTGCTTGATCATTGTCTTTCACACGTACGGTGGCCGAAGTAGAAACACCACTGTAATTCCCACTGGTGGTAATCCCAGCGCGCAAGACTTGCCCCGCTGTCCCCGTCGCTTTCGTAGTGAACTGAACCGTGGCAGATTTTCCTACGGGAATGTCAGTGCCTAAGCTAACACCATTGGTCCACGTAGTCGCTGTGACGGGAACTGTTTTTGCGGTTCCGCCAGCTGGCGTGACAATCATGGCGGTTGGTGCTGCTAAGCCGGTTGTCCAAGCGGTTGATTTCTTGATGGTCGCCGTGGTTAGTGGCGCTTGGCTTGTATTGGTAATTGTGGCACGCCAGGTGACATTGCCGCCGCTAGTCACGGTTTCAGCGGTAGTACGAGTTAAAGCGACACTTGCTTTGGGCACTTCTTCCTTATACATCGCCGTCATGTCGTCATTGCCATCAAAAGTTGTATTGTATGTTGGCGTAGTGCTTGTTGTTAAAGTATTAGGCTTCGTTTTACCTTTGTACCAGCCTTGGAAAATGTAAGTTTTACCGCCTGTTGTATAACTAGCTGGTAAGGCTTTTGCGCTCGTATACTTGAAGGTGTTGCTCGTCATGGGAATCTGGTTCCCTTGCGTAAAGCCTGTTGGTGGCGTGATTTTAGTGCCGTTGGTGTCTACGAAATTTTCGGTGACTTTACGATTGGTTAGATAGTAATAGACTGGTTTATCAATTGTAAGATAGGTTGCTACCCCCGATCCCAAATTAGGATTGTGGACAACCTTTCGCAAATAACTGGGTACCTGAATATCTATCGGAGCAGCCGTGGTTGTTCGATTAAAGATAAACGATTGACTCCCGTTATTCTTTAACTCAAAGTTTCTAGAAAGTAGCTTATTCTCACCTTCGACAAATGGCTCTGAATAATCATTACCTTGAATATTAGGAAACGGGTAAGCTATATCAAAAGTACCACTCTTGTTATAAACACTTATTTTTTCATAGTAATTGGGTAGTGTAAAGGTTAAATTAGCCGCACTATATTGTGTACTTCGATCACTCAGTATTTCAAGAGATTGCGCAGGATAAGCAATTTCCTTCAAATTGTTTTTGGTTGGTGCAACTTTACCTTTTTCAAGACTGACTGTTTTCCAGTAATCAGGTTTATTTGAATCAGCTGAATTGGTTGCTAATCCTTCTCCATGCCAATTGTCATAGGTTAGTTTAATCGTTGAAGCATCTACTCGTTTGCCAGACTCGTCTACGAACCCGAATTGATAGGTCAGCGCTGGAAAATCAAAAACCTTAATCTCCTCATACACCACATTCAAATCATCATTATCATCATAAGTCACCGCATAGCTTGGCGCTTTGGTGGTCAAGGTATTTGGCTTGGTTTTGCCTTTGTACCAGCCTTTGAATTTGTAGGTTTTGCCGTTGCTTGCTTTGTAAGTCTCTGGCAAGGTGCCACTTTGTTTAAAGGTGTATGGGTCACTGTTAATTACTGTTTGTTTTCCTTGCGTAAAGCCTGTTGGCGGCGTGATTTTAGTGCCGTTGGTGTCTACGAAGTTTTCGGTGACACGGCGGTTGGTTAGATAGTAATAGATTGGACCTTGAATCGTATAGTACATTGCTCTCCCCGTAAGAAAACTCGATACATATCTTAAATAAAATGGAAGCTGAACATTTTCGGGAGCGGCGGCTGTTGTTCTATTGAACACAAACTCCTGTCCTCCATTATTCTTTAATTCAAAATATTGAGGAGTATTATTTATTTCCGCACCTGATGGGTTTAGTATACTTGGATAAGGATATGCGGCATCAAAACCACCTTGTTGATTTTGTATACTGATGGATTTATAAATTCTTGGAAGCTGATATCTTAAGTTTACTGCACTAAATTGAAATGAATCTTTACTACTCGTTTCAAGATATTGAACTGGGTATATGATTTCTTTAAGATTATTTTTTGTATTTGCCTTAATCCCTGTTTCTATTTTAGTAGTTGCCCATGCTGATGGGATATTGTTGGGTGGTTCAGTACCAATACCGTACCAATTATCATATGTCAAATCAATCGTGGAGGCATCTACTCGCTTACCTGATTCATCAACAAAACCAAATTGATATGTACGACTAGGAAATTCCAAAACCTTAATCTCCTCATACACCACATTCAAATCATCATTATCATCATAAGTCACCGCATAGCTTGGTGCTTTAGTCGCGGTCAAGGTGTTTGGCTTGGTTTTGCCTTTGTACCAGCCTTTGAACTTATAGGTTTTGCCGTCTGCTTGATAGGTATCTGGCAAGGTGCCACTTTGTTTAAAAGTGTACGCTTCACTATTAATAACCGTTCGCTTTCCTTGTGTGAATCCTGATGGTGGTGTAATTTTTTGTCCGTTACTATTAACAAAATTCTCATAAAGCTTTTTGTAATAAATATAATAATTAATAGTAGCACCAGAATTCCCTTTATTGAACTGTCCTGTTGTTCCTACAAGATTGTCACTAAACATAATATTGGTGCTTACTCCGCTATTAGAACTACGATTCGTTATACGCCATGTCTTACCAGTCGCTTTAGTAAAGTTATATGTTGAAATATCATAGTTACTTCTCGTATAAGTTGTTGATGTGTACGCTCTGGAAGTCATCACACCTGTTCGGCTGTCTGGAAGTGTTGCTTTAGGTGGTGCTAACACAATTTTATCAATTCTATTGGTGGTAGCTGTAGCAAAATTAATCACAATATCGTTACTAAAGAAAAACCACGAACCCCCGTTACTAGTACCTATATTTTTTAGTCCTGTATCAAACCTATAAAGCCCACTACCAGCATTTGTCATAGTTAAAGGATATCTTAACAGCGTCCCTTCTACTCTCGAATTGGTTGATTTAAATAATACTGGGTTTATGGAAAGACTCATTTGTTCCTTACTAGCCACTCCATCCTCATCGTAAAATTTTAAATTCCCTTTCAAACCTAAGTTACCAGAAAATCTATCCACATACGTCATTTCATTTCGTCTATTCACTGCGCCAAATCCATTAAATCGAATCGTGGAATCGATATATTTTTTTTCGTTGTGTGTACCCGAAGTAATTCTTGTCTGAAAATACAATGTTTTGATATACCCAGTATTTCCAGAAGTTCGCCCGTGTAGACGATTGATAAATGCAGTGACCGTCCTAGTCGACTCTGTCCAAACAAAATATTCGCCACCACTATTGGCATTATGAGAGCCTTCTCCTATAACTACATTTTGTTCCTCGGGGCCAACTTTGATAATAACTGACGTTGGTCTAGTCATTCCAGCTGCCAATTTTGATTCAATTCGAATCGGACCAACAATATCTGAATTTGTATCATCTGTTGTAATATTTTCCAGTTTCATTCGATAATCAACTACATCGTTAAGACGAACCGTGGTTCTATTCGTGGTTCCTGTAGCTGCCCAGACAAATGCTCTAGGCATAATTTTCGCTTGAATACCAGATGGTTCCAGCAGATTTTCTTCTTGAGCTATTTCCGTTGTATCTTCTTGTTCCACTGTTTCCTGTGTCACTTCTTCCCGACTCGTTTCTTGACTGCTTTCCGTACTTTCTGGCGTTGCGCTACTTGCTGATGTTGCTTCCTTAGCGCTACTTGCTACTGTCGGACTACTTTCAATCGTGATGGTTTCCGCAACTGCGGTCACGCCAGAAAAAGCGTTAATCACTAAAGAACTACACAAGCCAATGGTTGCTAATCGTTGCCACTTAGTTTGCTTCATGTCGTCCCTTCTTTCTATGTACCATTCCCGCCAAGCCGATTAAGGCTAAGCCGAGAATGCTAAGATTTGCCTGACTCTTGCTCCCTGTACGAGGGAGCTGCGAGCCAGTTGTGGTGGTCTGTGTCGAACCACCACTTCGTTGATCTCCTTGCGGAGGACCAGCTGGTTCCTTGGGATCAGCAGCTGGCTCATCTGTTTTCGGTGGGGCATCTTTAGGAGCGGGTGTTGCCGGATTTTGGTAAAATTCAATTCCCACCGAACTAGAACCACCCTCAGATGCTTCAACATTTATAAAAAAACTAGGGGAAAATAGTAAACACGCAATTATTAAATAACGCTTTTTTTTCATTTAAAAACCTCCTTTTAACTCATTCACATTCTTCTATACAAAGAATGCGTAAACAACCTTTTTCATACCTTTATAATAGCAAAGAACTCTTTGTTCAAAACATCATTTTTTTTCATTTGACAACATCTATTCGCGAAAATCCCTTATTAAACAAGGGTTGCTACTCTTGTTATTTAAGCAAAAAAGGCTATCAAAACGTACTTTTCCATAGAAATCAGCCAGTCATCCCTTAATTTTTTTCAAAAAAACTACAGAAAAGCTCACAATGTTAGTAATTAAAACTAACATTATGAGCTTTTCTCATTTTTGACGATTGGATAATTCGATAAAATAACACTAAAACACAAAATAACTGTCTGTTTCTCTTATTGGGCAACAGCTAATTGATACAATGGCAGGAGTTGTTGATAGGTTGCCAACATATAAGCTCGTGCTTTTTCAGGGTTTTGCCACAAGTCACTATCTTTGGGAATGATGCGCCCAATTTCAAACTCACCTTTTTTTACATCTCTAAAACGAGTTAAGGCTTTCTCTAAATCCGTTTCTGGCAGCGGAGTAATTTGAGGAACCGTATGATCCAAGGAAACATACGTATCTTCTGGTAATGCTTGGAATAATTGCTGATTCTCTAAAAAGGCTTGCGCAATCTGCTTTTCATTTTTAGGATTATCAATGAATGACAACCACATAAACACATAGTCGCCCCAAATGCCTAATTGAAAATGCGGCTGCATTTTATACCCGCGCTTATTCGGACTAAGTGCTGACCAAGTATTTTCTGGTGGATACACGGTGCGACGGCGATGTTGCGCAATATGGACAAACAACTCCGTTCCTAGTTCAGGCGCTAGTTGTTCGGCAAAATACGTGTCTAATTCTTGAAAAATAGGTTGAATTTGCGCACGGATAACCGCCATTCGTTCATCTAATCCAGCAACTTCAAAGGCTGCGAATTCTTTTTCTGTAAACATCAACATTTCTCTAATTCCTCTCTTAACTTGTCTTCCGCTTCTATTTTTGTCGATTTTGCCATGTTTCCAGTGTCATCCCACGATAAACATCTGTGACAATTTTCCCTTTACTAATTCGAGCATTGGGTAGTGTTCCTTCGTAGGTAAAACCAATTTTCTCCATGACACGACCAGAAGCTGGATTGTCTTGATCATGTAAAGCAAAGATTCTCATGAGTTTCATTTTTGCAAAACCCAGTTCAACTAACGCCGTCGCGGCTTCAGGCATGTAGCCATTGCCCCAAAAGGCACGGTTCAAGACATAGCCTAATTCTCCAATATTATTGGTTTCATTGACCCGCAAATCAATCGTGCCAATCATTTTGCCCGTTTCTTTCACTTCAATCCCATATTTTCCTAAAGGTTCCCCCATAAAAAATTTAGCAATGTTTTGTCTTGTTTCAGCGATTGTTTGATTTTTCAAAAACACATAGCGGACCGTTTCCTCATCTGAAGCATATTCGTACATATCTTCTGCATCGGCTAATGTGACGGGCCTTAAAATCAAGCGTTCGGTTTCGATTCGTTGGTTTTCTGCAAAAATCAATGGATAATTCATGAGCAAAACTCCCTACTTTTCTACATACTTTACCGAAAAACAGCGAAACACGCAAGGAAAATCGGCATTTCCCTTGCGTGTTTCTTTAATTAGCGTTTAAGCGAATGATGGCAATGATCGTCTGAACAGCTTTGGCCATTGATTCAACGGTAATGAATTCATATTGCCCATGAAAATTCTCGCCACCTGTAAATAGATTAGGCGTGGGAATGCCCATGAAAGAAATCTTAGAACCATCTGTCCCGCCACGAAATGGTGTGATGATTGGTTCAATGTCACAACTTTCCATTGCTTGGACGGCCAATTCTACAGGAGTCCAATCTTTTTCGATGATTTCCTTCATATTATAGTATTGGTCTTGGAAAGTAATTGTTAGTCTGGGTTTATCCGCCAGCGCATTTAAACGTTGGACTTGTTTTTCCAAAAATTGCTTTCTCGCTTGAAAGTTTTCTTGATCATGATCCCGAATGATATAGACAAGTTCTGCTTTTTCAATACTTCCTGTAAATTTATTGAGTAAATAAAATCCTTCAATTCCACGTGTTTGTTCTGGTACTTCCTTTTGCGGTAGTGATTGATCAAGTTGTTCGCCTAATTTAATGGCATTCACTAACGAACCATAGGCCGTTCCCGGATGGACACTGGTTCCCTCAATTGTTATCACAGCTTGAGCAGCGTTAAACGTTTCATACTCGAAATGCCCCACGCGGCCACTGTCAATCGTATACGCAAAAGCGACTGGGAAGTTCGGCGCATCAAATTGATCGGCCCCGCGTCCAATCTCTTCATCTGGACCGAAGGCGAGCCAAACATCCCCCCGCGCTACTTCTGGATGTGCCAAAAAATACTCAACAGCAGCTAAAATCTCGACAATTCCCGCTTTGTCATCTGCTCCTAAAAGTGTGGTTCCGTCTGTAGTAATCAACGTTTCCCCTTGATATTCTTTTAAATTGGGAAATTCAGCAACCGATAAAACGATGCCTTGTTCTTGATTCAAGAGGACATCTTGGCCATCATAATTAGTGATGACTTGGGGACGAATATTTTCTGCTGAAAAATCCGCCGTATCCAGATGTGCAATCAACCCAATACTCTTCGCTGCAGGTTGGTTACCAGGCAACCGTGCCGTTAAAAAGCCGTTTTGTTTGTTATAATGCACATCGGCCAAGCCTAATTCATGAAGTTCTGTTTCAATCATTTTGGCTAAAACCACTTGACCGACCGTCGTCGGTGTGGTTTGACTGTTGGCATCTGAACGGGTGTTAACTTTCACGTAAGTTAAAAATCGTTCGACTAATTTTTCCATTTTTTACTCCTTCTTCCTGAATCATTCTGTTAAATAAGCATTGCGCAAGTGGAAATAATCCCCATACAAGTGATAACTAATGCCTTTCAATTTAGGATTGATTAGATAATTTGAGGCACTTTGATACAGCGGTACTTGGGCAGCATCTTGGTTCAACAAGATGTCTTCCGCTTCTTTGTATTCTGCAAATTGTTTCTCTGGATTATTGGCATTAATCGTTCGTGCATCTTCTACCAGTTGGTCGTATTTGGCATTATGATAATTGCCATAATTGTAACTTGATTCTCCTACATATAAGTTAAAGTAAGAGTCTAATTCACTACTGCCGGCAATCCATCCTGAAAGAGACAACTCATAATTTTTTTCACGTCGCGATTGGTTCACATTATTACTTGGTTGCGATGAAATGGTAATTTCTAAACCTGGCAGATTTTCTTGCAACTGACTTTGAACATATTCAGCAATTCGTTTTCCTTGATCTGTATCTGCCGCCAGCAATGAAAGTTTCACTTTTTTACCGACATCCGCTTGGGCTTTCGTCCATTCAGCTTGAGCTTTTTTGACGTCATTTTTCAAATATTCGCCACTGTAAGCTCGGAAATCTTCATCTGTTTCTGGATTCGCATAAAGTTTACTTGGAATCAATCCGTTGAGGGGTTTTGACCCATCGTTTAAGACACTTTGTGTTAAGGCTTCTTTATCAATTGCTTGGCCAATCGCTTTTCGTAAATGGACATTCGCTAATGGCGTTCCTTCTTTTTTGTTGAAATCTAAGAAGTAGTTGGCCACATCTGGATGACTGACATAGCCTGGATCATCTTGATATTGTTGAACATATTGTCCGTTAATGCGAACTAAGTCTAGTTCATTCGCTTGATATAAATTAATCCCAGTATTATCTTCTTTGATTGTGCTAACCGCAACTTCTTCCAGTTTCACTTGATCCGCATCATAGTATTCTGGATTTTTTTTCAATGTCCAAGTATCTGAAGTCGCATCCCAATTGGCTAGCGTAAATGGCCCGCTATAAAGTAAATGTTCACTATCCAAGGCGTAATCTTTGCCTTGCGCTTCGACAAATTTTTGATTTTGTGGCGCTAACCAAGCAATCGAAACGACTGCTAAGAAGGAAGGTTGGGCCTGTTTTAATTCAACAATGAATTCTTTGTCATTAGGGGCTGAAATCCCTAATTCATCGACTGACTTTTCACCGTTGCGTATTTCAAAACTATTTTTAACACTGTCTAGTAAATAGGCATTCGGTCCAATCGTCGCTGGTGTCACCAGTTTTTTCCAAGAATAAACAAAATCTTGGGCCGTAATTGGCTCGCCGTTGCTCCACTTAATCCCCTCCCGCAAGGTAAAGTGGTACTTGCGCCCATCGTCACTAATCTTGACATCTTTAGCTAGAGCTGGCACCGTGGCACTATCATCATCAAACCGATAAAGGCCTTCAAATAAATGTTGTGCCATTGTAAAGGTATTTTTATCTGTTGTTTGTGTTGTATCCAATGTTGAGATTGGTGCAGGTGAACTAATACTGATTTTTTGTTCAGCTGCTAAATTTCCCGAATCTACTTTCTCTGCCGCTTCTTTGGTTCCGCCACATGCGGCTAAAAGAAACCCTGTTGCAATCAAACCTACTACTTTTTTCCCCAATTTCATGTTGTTGCCCCCTCATATTTTTTAAACAAATAAAAAAAGCATTCGTCCTAAAAAGGACGAATGCTTATGCAATCGCGGTACCACCTTTGTTGATCTCTTCGCTAAAAAAGATCCGCTCGTTTCCAGTACAATCATACTGTAGCGCTATAACAGGCGCACCTGAATTGGTTTAAGCGAACGGCTTCAACCAACCTGTTCAAAGGCCATTTTCCCCTTTAACGTCACTACCTCTTCTCACCAAACGAGGCTCTCTGCAAGCTATTTTAAAAAGTACTTTCCTTCTCATCACATTTTGTTCTTTTATTTGTTTCATCAATCATACTGATTTACGGATAGTTTAGCAAACATTTTCGAGGCCGTCAACCACATTTTTAATTTAAAACTTTTTTGTTTTTCATCAAGAAGGTCGGGACAGAAGTGTTTAGCTCCGAGAAATAAGAAAAAATTTCCGAAAATTGTTCTTTAATTTTTGGAGAATTTCAGCTTATTTCCGAAGGAGTTGCTTTTGTTCCCGCCGTTTATCAGCTTTTAAGCCTAGGACAAAAATCCAAAGTGATTTTTGTCCTAGGCTTTTTTTTACTCTAATCCTTTTTTAACATCTTCTATCATCAAATGCATTGATTCTAATCCACCACCGCTTAGATACCAAACATCTGGTTGAAGCATAATGACTTTATCATTTTTACCAGCATCGGTTTTTTGAATCAATTCGTTTGCAGCGACGTTATCTTTTGAATCGTCGCCACCAATTGCTTTGGTGCGATCTACCACAAAGAGAATCCCAGGATTTTTTTCTAAAACATATTCGTAAGAAACACTTTGCCCATGAGTGGAAGCTTCAATCTTATCGTCTGCTGCTTTGAAGCCAAATGTATCATGAATTAAACCGAAACGAGAGCCTTTTCCGTAAGCGGAAAGTTGTCCTTCGTTAACTAACACAACAAGCGCATTATTCGCGCTAGCTTCTGCTTGTTTTTTCACGTCAGCAATTTCTTTTTCTAAGCCAGTTATTTTTTCTTTAGCTACCTCTTCTTTATCAAAAATAGTGCCTAACGTTTCGATATTTTGTTTCGTTGATGCCCAAGGATTGTTGGCATCTACAGCTAAGTAAATGGTTGGCGCAATGGCTTTTAATTGTTCTTGATAATCTTGTTGACGACCAGAAATAATAATTAAGTCTGGTTTTAGTTGATTGATTTTTTCTAAATCTGGTTCTTTAATGCCGCCTGCTGATTCAACTTTTTGGTATTTTTTCAAATACGCAGGGATATTTTTGGTTGGCGCACCTACCACGCGGTCACCGACACCTAGTGCGTCCATTGTATCCAAGGAACCATTGTCAAAAACAACGACTTTCTGAGGATTTTTGGGAACGGTTAATTGACCATTGGTGTCTTTGACTGAGACTTCCGTTTTAGCTGTTGTTTCTGTTGTTGCAGAATCTGCTGTTTTTTTATTTGTTTGACAAGCACTTAACATTAACAGTCCCATCATTGAAACTGCCATCATTGCTAAAAATTTCTTTTTCATTCTTTTCCTCCAAAAACGTTATTTTTAAATTGCCCGATTTAGTGATAAAGACAAAAGCGTTTTCCTTCAATTTCACAAATCCGGATATTCATTTCATAAAGATCATTTAAAATACTTGTTTGAATAACTTCTTCTGTTGCGCCATGCGCATAGAGCTTTCCGCCTTTCATGGCGACAATTTCATCTGCATAGCTTGCGGCAAAATTAATATCATGTAGAACAATCAGAATCGTTTTTCCTAGTTCATCCACTAAGCGTTTAAGAATCTGCATCATTTGAACCGCATAATTCATGTCGAGGTTATTTAAGGGCTCATCTAATAAAATATAATCGGTATCTTGGGCTAAAATCATGGCAATATACGCCCGTTGTAATTGGCCCCCAGAAAGGGTATCAATGTATTCTTCCGCCATTTCAGTTAAGCCCAATTGTTCCAGTGCTTCTGTTACTTTTTCGTGGTCAGCGCTTTTTAAGCGACCTTTGGAATAAGGAAAACGACCAAAATTGACCAGTTCTCGCACAGTTAATTTAAGTTGTACACCGTTGGCTTGTTTTAAAAGGGCAATTTTTTGTGAAAAAGCCGATTGCTTCCAGGTTTTTACTTCTTGCTTGTCCAGATAAATTTCCCCGGTATCTTTGGGAATTAAGCGACTCATCATGGCTAGCAGCGTGCTTTTCCCAGCGCCATTTGGTCCAATAAAGGCCGTTAATTTGCCTTCAGAAATAGGTAGATCAATGTCTGAAACGACAAATTTATCGCCATATTTTTTTGATACATCACTCATCTGGATCATGTGCGTTGCTTCCTTTCTGCAATAATTTTCCATATAAAATAAACGCCCCCAACAAATTGAATCACGACACTGAGCGGGGTATTCAAATGAAAGACCTGTTCAACCATCAATTGACCGAACACCAGTAAAAAGACTGCTATTAAACTCCCTGCCACAAACAGTTCTCGGTGGCGATAGGTTTTCATGAATTGATAACTCATATTGGCCACGATAAAACCTAAAAATGTAATCGGTCCCACTAATGCTGTTGATAAGCCGACCAGACTACTGATCAAACACAACAACACTAATTGAAACTGATTCACAGCAATCCCCAAATTCTGGGCTTGATGGTTCCCTAAATGTAAAACGTCTAAACGGTAACTTTCCCGCCAAAGTATCCCACAAATCATGAGTACCGCCACACCAACGAAAACGAGATACTGACTATTGACGTTACCAAAACTGGCAAACAACTTTCCTTGGAGTAAGTCGTATTCGTTAGGATCCATAATCACTTGTAAAAACGTACTAATACTACTGAAAAAAGTACCTAAAATCATGCCAATCATCAATAATAAAAATAAATCGGATTGATTTTTGCGTAATAGAAAATACGATAAACTAGTACTTAAAAACACCATTAAAAAGACGTTCATCAAAAACGACCCAAGACTTACTTGACCTAACGCTTGTGCGCCTCCTAAAAGAAAAAATAACACCGTCTGCACAAAGACATACAAGGAATCCATCCCTAAAATGTTTGGCGTTAGGAAATGATTTTGCGTGACTGTTTGAAAACTAATAGTTGAAAAAGCCGCAGCGATTCCGACAAAAATAAAAGCCAATAACTTTTTCCCTCGTAACGCCAAAGCAAAGGACCAATTGCCATACGTGTTATAAGTTAAATAACAAAGGCTCACAATTACTACGGCAGCTAAAAGCAAAAGTAATGAAAGCCATTTTTTTAAAGGCCGTTTCATTGTTTGCGCCCCCTTAGTAATAATAAAATGAACAAAATGCTCCCTAATGTTCCGACAACCACGCTGACAGGAATTTCATAAGGGGCAATCAATACTCGTGCTAAAATATCACAGATTAACAAGAACAAACTCCCGCAAATCCCAGTTAACCACAAGGTATTTTTCATATGATCGCCATAACGTAAAGACACGAGATTAGGAATCACAACCCCTAAAAACGGAATATTCCCCACCATCAATAAAACGATGGCACTTGCTAAAGCAACCAGCGTCAAACCTAAAAACTGAATTCGCTGGTAATGGACGCCAAGACTATTTGCAAATGCTTCACCCATACCAACGACAGTGAAATGATAAGCAAATAAATAAATAACAAACCACAAAGGAATCATTAAGAATAACCATTCATAATTCCCTTTCATAACTGTGGAAAAATTTCCTTGTAACCAAGCAGACATATTTTGAACCAATTGGTATTGATAGGCAAAAAATGTGGCAATTGAACCTAGAATGTTACCAAACATCACGCCCACCAAAGGGACCATCACTTGATTCTTACTTGGTAATAATCGAATGAGCGCTAAGAATAACAAGGTCCCGCTTAGCGCAAAAATAAAAGCAATTGCCGTTCGATAGAGAAACGGAGCTGTTGGGAAAAATAACATTGCAACTAAAATACCCAACCTTGCACTATCGGTTGTTCCAGCGACACTAGGAGCGATAAATTTATTTTGTGTGAGTTGCTGCATAATCAATCCAGAAATACTCATCGTACTACCAGCAATGATTAAACTCAACGTGCGGGGAACACGGGTGGTAAATAAAACAAATTGTTGCTGCGCATCTAATTGAAACAACTGAGAAAGTGCAATGTCCTTCACCCCTATCACTAATGACAATAAGCTGAAAAGTAATAGTAGAACAAACAAACCAATCTTTTTCATGAGAAAACTCCATTTTTATTTAATTGAGAATGATTCTCATTCTTAGTTACAGTGTATGAGAAAACCATCACAAATGCAACCACTTTTTTTCCTTTATTAAAAACTTCTTCTCAAGCCGACTGACCAACGACTTATCTAAGATATGCTATAATGGAGGGAAACGTTAGGAAAGGAGTGTTACTGAATGGCGAATGATGACTTACAACAACGTCTGGATAAAGGAATGTACGGTACGCCCCTCGTTAATCCTGAAGAACAACACAAATACATGGGCACATTTCGTGAACGCTGCCGTCTCTCCATGACCGTCGCTGAAATGAAAGATGCACAGAACCAAAAACATTTATTAGAAGAATTAGCGAAGCATCCTGAAGTTACAGTACTTTTAAATGGCGAAATCTCTTCTGACCTGCAAAGTACCTATATTAAATTATTAAATCAGCATGGCGCAACCTTTAAGATTGTTAACAATTTTGTGGAGAACAACCCTGACTCTCTCGGCTTACTGTTAGCTGAAAAACATGCAGTCGATGAACCTGTGATTGACGTTACAGAAAAATATCCTCAAGCAACCGAAACGCCAAAAGAAGAGCCAACAGCTAAAAAAGGCTTTTGGCAAAAACTATTTCACTCATAAAAAGCTCAAGGAAAGTTATGAGCGCTTCCATTTATAATAGAATTATGCTATTATGAAAATGAAAAAGAGAGGTATGCGGGTACATACCTCTCTTTTATACCAACACCAGTTATAAGAACTGGTGGCTTACTGAGTTAAGTTTTTGTTGTTCTTTAACCGTTCAGCCGTCTAAGCTTATGAACGGTTATTTTTTATCGTTTTTCGTTGCTTCAAGGATACCGAAAATCAGTAGTGCAACAAACGCTGCAAAACTAATCATCAATTCCAATGCCGCTTCGATTGACAAAAAATGCTCCTTTCGTTAAAGTGCATCGGATACACATAGGCATCACCTGCCTCTCTAACTCAGAGCCACCGTCATACAACTTTCATTGGTAATAGTTTTAGTATAACCTATTGGGTTCACCAAGAAAACGTTTTTATAGGAATTTTCTATAAAATGATATAAGTTATGAGCGCTTCCATTTTAAATAGAATTATGCTATTATGAAAATGAAAAGAGAGATATGCTACTACATACCTCTCCTTTATACCAACACCAGTTATAAGAACTGGTGGCTTACTGAGTTAAGTTTTTGTTGTTCTTTAACCGTTCAGCCGTCTAAGCTTATGAACGGTTATTTTTTATCGTTTTTCGTTGCTTCAAGGATACCGAAAATCAGTAGTGCAACAAACGCTGCAAAACTAATCATCAATTCCAATGCCGCTTCGATTGACAAAAAATGCTCCTTTCGTTAAAGTGCATCGGATACACATAGGCATCACCTGCCTCTCTAACTCAGAGCCACCGTCATACAACTTTCATTGGTAATAGTTTTAGTATAACCTATTGGGTGCACCAAGAAAACGTTTTTATAAAGAATACCGCCAAAAAATCTATTATGAATTTTTTGGCGGTATTCTTTTTTTATTGAACCACTTCTGGGTATAAAAGTTTTAAAACGTCCATTGTCAAGCGTCTACCCTGTCCAGCGTATGGATACACATGCATGTGCATGGCTGGATTAAAGTTCGCTTCGATAATCCCGTACGTTAAGCTATCACGTGTGCCTTTTACGTCTTTGTCAGGAATGATTAAATCAATGCCACAAATTTTGGCTCCTAAAGCAGCTACGGCCTCAATGGCGATTTGTTTATAACTATCATCAATGACATCGGTCATATCAATCGAATCCCCGCCCGTGCTAACATTAGAATTTTCTCGCAAGTACACGATTTGCTCTTTTTCTGGCACAGAATAGATAGTTAAACCTTGTTCTTTCAACATTAGTTTTTCTAAATCATTTAACTGGATTAACTCTAGTGGTGCACGGTGATTGGTCCCCCGCAATGGATCACTATTTTTAGCGGCCACCAATTCTTCTACAGTGTGTTTGCCATCTCCGGTAACATTGGCTGGCACGCGCAACATGATGGCTTTTACATCATTATCTAACACAAAGAACCGATATTCTGTTCCAGGTAAAAACTCTTCAATTAAAACCGCTGTGTCCTCTTTAAAAGCAATCCGTAACGCTTCCGTAAAGTCTTCCAACGAAGCGCCTTCTTTAAAAATGGTAATTCCTAAACCGTAATTCGTTGATTTTGGTTTCACGACAAACGCTTTATTGGCGTAGCGTAAATGTGCTTCTTGTGCCTCAATAAAAGATGAAAATTCTTCACCGCCAGGCACATGGAAACCTGCTGCAGACAAAATTTTCTTTGTCACGGTTTTGTTTTCCATAATCAATGGTACCACGTAGTTATCTTTGCTAGTCATGTTGGCATTTTTGACGTATTCAATGTGCTCACCATGTTGCAGTTTCAAAAATTGCTCTTGTTCATCTAAAATTTCGATTTCCAAACCTTTTTGAATCGCATCAAACAAGAAAATTTGTGTGGATAATTCCATCTCACGGAAACCAGCTAATTGATAAGGGCGTTCAAAGGCCATACTTTGATATTGGTTTCCAAAAATATTTCCCAGTTCACTGTTGGAATTTTCTTGAATAATCGTCCACATTTTGCCAGAAACGGTGTCTTGTGGATTCCGCAGTTGTTGATAATACTTACCGACAACTTCTTTACCTTTACGAATGCCTAGAGCATCTAACATATCAATCATTTCTGAAAAAATCCGATCACCTTCTGCAATTAACTTAATCGTTTCATGAGGATGACCAAGAGCCACTTGTTCATTAAAAATATCGCCAGTTTTTACCCATTCATCCGCTTCTTCTTTTTCATCTGTCCACAATAAATACAACATGAAATAATGTAAGAAATCCACGGTATCTTCCACAATGCCTAAACGTGAAAAAGGATTTAAGTCTAAATTACGCAACTCGATATAGCGAATACCTGTTTTAGGCAGATCAGACATTTGTTTCCCGCCACGTAAGCGCACAGGCGCATAAAATTCTTTTTCTTCAGAAAGTAAACCATTTTCCACCATGCGATGAATATCTTCTAAATAGCGTTCCAATGAGGCATACGATACTTTCACATTGTCATGATTTCTGTAGCCATACGTACTATTCCGAATACTGCGAATGGGTTCTTGCGGTTGGTCGTCATAGACCCTAAAGTAGCCGTCTTCACTAACTGGCGAAGCCCCAAAAAGATACGTAATTAACCAACGATAACGTAAAAAGTTACGGGCAACTTTCATGTACACTTTCGTTTTAAATTGTTTGCAATCTGTCACTTCGGATTGTTCATCATATAATTGCTGAATCAGGGCTTGGTCATATTCAAAATTAAAATGAATTCCGCTGACCATTTGTTTTCGTTTGCCATACTCTTTTGCCAAATAACGACGATATAACACCGCATCATATTGATCTAATTTAGCAATTTTAATCTCTTCATCTTTTGTTGGTAATTGTGGCGGCATACTTAATGGCCACAACATTTCATCTTCTGGAATCGAACGACGAGCCACATCGTGAATGGCATCTAAAAAACGAAGCATTTCTGTGCCGCTATTTGCTACAGGCGTGATTAGTTCTAATTGTGTTTCACTAAAATCTGTTTGAATATATGGATGATAAGAACGGTTACCAAAAACCGTGGGATGATCAGTTGTCGCTAAAAGCCCTTCTCGTGTACTACGTTGGTTTTCTTTTTCTAAACCAAAACGAGCCATCAATACGTAAGGACGAACATTTTTCTTTTGCATTAATTCTCTATAATTCATCTTGTCGCCTTTCTTTCTACAAACTATCTGTTTCTCTTACTATTATATAGGAAAATGAGTAAATATGCTGTTTTTTTGAACGTTCACTTGGGAATTTTCGAGACACTTTTAGAGAGCGCCTTTTTCCGTTAGACTGAAAACAACTAGTTTATAGAAAATGGGGATTGCTCATGAAAAATCGTGCATTACTTTTAATTGACTTTCAAAAAGGCATCGAAAGTCCGTCGCAGCAATTGTACCGTCTGCCAGCAGTGTTGGAAAAGGTCAATCAGCGTATTGCTGTCTACCGCCAACACCATGCGCCCATTATTTTTGTTCAACATGAAGAAACCGAATTACCTTTTGACTCAGACTCTTGGCAACTTTTTGAAAAGCTGGATGCACAGCCCACAGATTTTTTCATCCGCAAAACACATGCGAATGCCTTTTACCAAACAAATTTAAATGATTTATTGACGGAACACGACATTCAAACGTTAGAAATCGCTGGTGTCCAAACCGAGTTTTGTGTGGACACTACAATTCGGATGGCTCATGGTTTAGGCTATACGTGTTTGATGACACCGAAAACCACTTCCACCTTGGATAATGGACATTTAACCGCGGCACAAATTATCCAACATCATGAAGCTATTTGGGCTGGCCGCTTTTTGACTTTTTTGAGCCTGTGACAAAAATCACTTTGGATTTTTGTTCCGGGCTCAAAACCTGATAAACGGCGGGAACAGAACCAACTCCTTCGGGAATAAGCCGAAATTCTCGGAGCTAAACGGTTCTGTCCCGACCTCTTTTCCAAAAAATTGTTTGTTCACTATGTTTTCTTGTCGTATTTCATGTTAGTATAAGGAAAAAGTGTTCAGTTGATTAGTTGAAGATTTAGAGTGTGGGACATAAGTCGATTAGGCTTGTCTCTCATGTTCTGTCTTTTTTTATGTCATCATTCACTAAACTAATAAATAATTGGAGGTATTTTATGAACAAATTTTTTACAGCCCAACGTTTAAAAGACACCGCCTATGTAACAGTCGGTGCATTCATTTTGGCCATTTCAATCAATGCAGTCTTATTGCCAAATAAACTTGTCGCAGGCGGAGCCAATGGCATTAGTATTGTTATTAATTATGTTTTCGGGATTAGTCCCGCCATTGTTCTTTACGCCATCAATATTCCTCTTTTAGTGCTTTGTTTCTTACTTCTTGGGAAAGAGGTCGGTGTCAAAACCATTTATGGCAGTCTTATTTATCCATTTTTTGTAGGAATTACTTCGGGGATGCCTGTTTTAACACATAATATTTTTCTAGCAGCATTATTTGGCGGTATTATTACAGGTGCTGGCCTAGGCTTGGTTTTCCGTGGCAATGCTTCAACTGGTGGGACAGCAATCATTTCACAAATTGTCAATAAATACTTCAAAGTTTCCTTAGGTATTGCTATTTTATTCGTCGATGGTTTAGTCATTTTATCAGCAATGTATGCTTTTAATGCAGATATTGTGTTATTCTCTTTAATTTGTTTATTTACAATTGGTCGTGTCGTTGACATGATTCAAGTTGGTCTGGTTCGCTCGAAGAATGTGATGATTATTTCACCAAAATATGTCGCTATTCAAGAACGCTTATTACGTGAACTAGATAAAGGTGTGACCTTGGTGCCAATCGAAGGCGGTTATCGAAACGCGAAAGGCATGCTCTTAATGACTGTCATTCGTGAAAAAGATTTTCCCCGCTTAAAAGAAGCCATTCTTGAGATTGATGAAGAAGCCTTTTTGATTTCAATGAGTGCAAGTGAAGTCTACGGGAAAGGATTTAGCTTGAAAAAAGTAGCTGATTCTTATGGTGTTGAAGCTACTAATGCCAATAATTTACAATAGTTTTTTGTAGGAAAAGAGCCGCAAAATCTGTAGAGATTTTGCGGCTCTTTTTACATCTTCATCCAGACAGGTTCTAAGCTATTGCCATCCAAATCTTGCACTTCTAAGCCATACATTTGCTCTTCTGGTATTCCCATATCAACTCGGTAGCAGTTGCCTCCGTTAGCTTTGGCGGTTTCGCCAAACTGTTTTACGGCTTCGGCACTCTCTAAACTAAAGGAAATTAATGCCCCACTGGTTGTTTGCGCATCAATAATTTGCTTTTCTTGGATAAATTTTCCATAAAAGTCATGGTTCAACAACATAATCCAAAATTGATCATCCCACATCATCGAACTAGCTTCCTCTGTTGAAAATTCCTCGTTCTTTTTGAATCCAAGTTTTTCATAAAAGGCTGTAGAACGTTGGACATCCGCTACTGGGAAGTTAACAAAAACCATTGTGCCCATGTGATTCATCCCTTTCTTTTAATCATCTACGACAGCTAAGTGTGCGTTGCGACAAAATCAACAATCTTGTTTGATTTATACTAGCATATTCATAAAAGAAATGTTACTAAAACGTTTTCTTAAGGTAATTCTCGATAAGCCAAGTGCTGAATGATTTCACTATGTTGTGGATAATCGTTTAACAATTCCGCTTGAGTAAATAACTCGAAGTCTTCAAACTCAAAGCCTGGTGTAACCACACAACTGACTAACGCAAATCCTGTCGCTACTGTAGAGCCAAAGATTGTGCCGGCAGGAACTGAGAACGAAAGCTGTTGTCCTTGAACTAAGTCTTTCCCTAACTGAACAGCTTGATACGTTCCATCAGGAAAAATACAGTGAACGGTTAATGGCTGACCATCGTGAAAAAACCATAATTCATCCGCTTTTAAACGATGAAAATGTGACGGACTTTCTGTATTTAATAGAAACAAAATCGCTGTATGCAACGCCCGTTCGCCTCGTTTGGTTGGAATCAATTGTTCACTTTTATTGGTTTGTTTAAAATAACCGCCCTCAGGATGCGCTTCTAATCCTAACTTCTCAATCCACATTTGTTCTGTCATCTTCTCCCTCACTCCTTCATTTTTTTCAGAAACAATTTAGAAAGAACTTAGAACATCCGTCCTAATCCTAAAATAAATGGCGGGACAGGAGTAGCTTCTTCATTCTTGAAGCTAAATACTCCTGTCCCACGTTCTTCCCAAACCTGTTATTTTCTACAACTAAACATCTTTTAATAAGCCTTTAAATAAGCCCATTGCGAAATCGTTGGCATTAAATGGTTCTAAATCGTTAATACCTTCACCTAGACCAACTAATTTCACTGGCAAGTGTAATTCATTCCGAATAGCAATGACAATACCACCTTTGGCTGTTCCGTCTAGTTTGGTTAAAACTAAGCCAGTGACATCGGTTGTTTCTTTGAACTGTTTGGCTTGTGTCATCGCATTTTGCCCAGTAGTTGCGTCCACGACTAAGAGAACTTCGTGAGGCGCATCTGGAATTTCTCGTTGAATGACTCGTTTGATTTTTTCTAATTCTTTCATTAAGTTGACTTTATTTTGTAAACGACCTGCTGTATCCACTAGCAAAACATCGGCCTGTTCTGCTTTGGCACGTTCCACTGCATCGAAAACGACCGCTGCTGGATCGCCGCCAGCATTCCCACGCACAACTTCAACGCTAGCCCGTTCACCCCAAACAACTAATTGATCGATGGCGCCCGCTCGGAACGTATCGGCAGCGGCCATTAAAACTTTCTTTCCTTCCAACTTGTATTGATGGGCTAATTTACCAATGCTGGTTGTTTTACCAACTCCATTAACACCAACAAATAAAATCACGGTTAAGCCATTTGGCTGTAAGTTAATCGCATTATTTTCATTAATTCCTGCTTCTTCATACAAATCAACCATTTTTTCAATGATGGTATTTTGAACTTGAGCTGGTTTTTTCACGTTTCGCAGTTTCACTTCTTGTCGTAAGGCTTCTGTAATTTTTAAGGATGTATCAAAGCCTACGTCTGCACCAATTAACGTTTCTTCTAATTCTTCAAAGAAATCTTCATCAACGCTCCGGAAATTAGCAAACAATTCGTTCAACCGTTGACCAAATGTCTTACGTGTTTTTTCCAAACCTTTTTCATATTTTTCTTGGACTTGTTCTTCTTTCGACTCTTCAATTTCTTCTGAAACCTGCGTGTCTGTTGGTTCTGCCAACGGAGTTACGACACTACTTTCTTCCTCAGGCGCTTCCACAACAACTTCTTGTGTTTCCTCTGTCAGGATTTCTTCTGGCTCTTCTTCTAATGCTTCTTCTACGCCAGCTAATTTTTCCATTTCAGCGTTATCTGTTAAATCGGCTGTTTCTGCGACTTCTTCCGCTGCCGTTTCTGGCGTTGTTTGCGCCTCTTCTGCTGCGGTTTCTTTTGATTCAGCAGGCGCTGATTCATCACTAGGTGTTTCGTCTACTGTTTCTTCAACAATCTCTTGTTTTTCTTCTTCCTTTTTTTCAGCGGAAAAAGCTTTTTTAATTTTATCAAAAAATCCCATTCTTATTGGCCTCCTTCCAACGGCGTTAAAATATATTTTTCGACCGCTTTGGCAACGCCATCTTGGTCATTCGTGTCTGTAACGACATCTGCGGCTTCTTTAACTAATGGAATCGCATTTGCCATGGCGACACCTAAGCCAGCGTATTCAATCATCGGTAAATCATTTTCTTCGTCCCCTAAGGTCATGATTTCTTCTGCACGGATTCCTAAATCTTTGGCTAACAAGGAAATACCATAGGCTTTCGTAATCCCTTTTGGCATAAATTCTAATAAGTTATTTCGCGTTTTAATAATTTCAAAACGCTCATAAAAAGAGGCTGGAATTTCCTTGATGCGTTCATTTAAATACGCTTCATCAATCGCAACAACAACTTTATTATAAATTCGATTCGGGGTTAACTCTTCTAATTTGTAGGACTCAAAGGTTAATAATTTGTTTAGAGAACTATAAATTGAAGGATAATTAGGTGCAGAAGGCAATTGCATCACGACCTCATCGGATAAGACATCAAACGGCATGTTGAGTGTGGTTGCTAATTGGTACAGCTCATGAATCGCTTCCAAGGGCATCAATGTTTTCTCAATAATGGCCCCTGTATCATTTTTTTGAACCAATCCGCCGTTAAAAGTAATGCTATAATCGCCTTCCTCTTGTAAACCTAATTCTTCTAAGTAAGGACCAATAGCTGCCAAAGGTCGACCTGTGCAGATAACAACTTTCACGCCTGCTTGTTTCGCAGCCATCAGTGCTTGTTTATTCCGTAAAGAAATCTCTTTTTGGCTATTTAATAATGTTCCATCTAAATCAATAGCAACTAATTTTATCAAACGTTCGCTCCTCCTTGCTTCTGGCTAATTGCTTTTTTCAATTGCGCCACCTTCTTTGACCTCTTCCAAGCGAACTGAAACGATTTTTGAAACCCCAGATTCTTGCATAGTCACGCCATATAAAACATCTGCGGCTTCCATTGTCCCTTTACGATGCGTCACCACGATAAACTGTGTACCATCTTCAAATTCGCTTAAATAATGGCCAAAACGAGCAACGTTGGCTTCATCTAAAGCTGCTTCTACTTCATCTAAAATACAGAAGGGAACTGGTCGAACACGAATAATTGAAAAGAGTAATGCAATCGCCGTTAATGCCCGTTCGCCTCCAGACAACAAGCTTAAATGTTGTAATTTTTTCCCTGGTGGTTGCGCCTCAATCTCAATCCCTGTATTCAAGAGATCCTCTGGATTGGTTAGCACCAGTTCTGCCCGTCCGCCACCAAACATATTAGGAAATACCACTTTAAACTGGCCACGAATTGCTTCAAAGACTTCTTTAAACCGTTCTTTCACTTCTTGGTCCATTTCATCCATGGTTTCAAATAATTGTTCTTTCGCATTTAATAAATCATCTCGTTGACTGACTAAAAATTGATGGCGCTCATCTACTTGTTCAAATTGCTCGATGGCACTTAAGTTAACAGGTCCTAACCGCTCAATTTCTTGTTTTAGGCGTTTCACTGTTTGCTGCGCTTGCGCTAAATCATCGATTGGGAAATACGCTTCATAGGCAGCTTCAAAGGTTAAGCTGTATTCTTCCTGTAAGTAACTTAACGAGCTATCTAATTGCATTTCTGCACGATTTTTTAGGACTTCAATTTGTGTTTTATCTGCTAAATACTGTTGTTGGCGTTTGTTTTCTTCCGCTAATTTTGTATCTAACTCGTCTACTTCTTCTTGCAACGCTTGTCGTTGACTACGTGCCGTTTGTAAAGAGGTTTGCAACGCTGTTTGTTTCTCCGCTAATTGAGCGACTTGTGCCGCTAAGCCTTCTTCGGTTAACTGGTGATCGCTAGAATGGCTACTTAATTGTTGTAGCTGTTGACGGATGGCCGTTTCTCGAATCAACAATTCGTCCAATTGTTCTTGTTTGTCTTGCTTTTGACGAGCAAAATGGGCACATTGTTCCGCCGCTACTGCTTGTTCTGCTTGAACTGTCGTCAAGCGTTCTTGCGCTTGGGCTTTAAAGGTTTCCATTTGGCTAGCTTCTTGTTCCACTTGTTTCATTTCAGCATCTAAACGTTCTTTCGTTGCCGTTAAGTTTGCTTGTTGCTCTGTCAATGTGGCTTTTTTCGTTTGATATTCGGTTAAGAATTGATGTAATTCTCGTGATTCATATTCAAACAAGCGTTTTTCTTTTGTTAAACGAGTAATCGTTTCTGTTTGATTGGCTAATTTATTGTCAATTTCTTGTTGTTTTAAGCGATTTTGTTCACCAGCAGAGCGCAACATTTCTGCACGTTCCGTGGCTGTTTTCACTTCTTGCGAGAGCGCTTGGACTTCTTGTTCTACACTTCTTAGTTGTGTTTCTAATTGAGTCATTTGTTCAGTAATTGTTTGAAGTTCTTGCGCTTGTGAAAATAGGCTTCCTTGGTTGCCACGTTTATTGGCTCCCCCAGTCATCGAACCGCCAGGATTCATCACATCGCCTTCCAATGAGACAACGCGATATTGGTAATTGACTAATTTTGCTAACTGGTTGGCACTCGTTAAATCTGCCGCTAAAATCGTGACGCCTAAGAGATTTTGAATAACGGTTTGTACTTGTTCTGGATAACGAACTAATTCACTGGCAATCCCCACGAAGCCCGGTGCACCAGCCAAACGATTCTGAACCATCGCCGATACAGAGCGCGGCTTAATGGTAGTCAATGGTAAAAAGGTTGCCCGGCCACTGTGTTGTTGTTTTAAGAAGGTAATGCCTGCTCGACCATCTTTCTCATTTTCCACAACAATATGTTGCGCCGCACCACCTAGGGCCGTTTCAATCGCCAACGTATATTCTTTAGGCACTTCAATTAACTCAGCCACTGCGCCAACAATCCCAGTTAATTGGTTTTTGTGACGCAATACAGCTTTCACGCCTTGATAGAAGCCAGCGTAATTTTCTTGAATTTCTTGCAAACTTTTTTGGCGTGCCTTCGCTTGTTGCACTTGATTCATCGCTTGGTACATATCGTTTTGACGCTGTGCTAATCGTTCACGCTTAGCTTCAAGCGTTGCTTTCAACGCAGTGTATTCTTCCAGTTGTTCTTGTAAGCCTTGTTTTGCAACTTTTTGCTCTTTTTCTAGCGTCTCTTTCATTGCAAGAGCTTCAACCATCTGTTCTTCTAGCGCTTCGTGTTTTGCTAGCGATTGTTGATTTTTAGCTGTTTCTTGTTGATATTGTCGTTCTAAATATTTTAAGTCATTGGCTGTATTGGCTTGTTCTTGCATGACTTCCACATACTGACTGCGCAATTCCTCCATCAATTCTTTAGAAGACTTACTATATTTTTCCACATCTTTCGTTGCCAAAGCCAATGCTTCTTTTAACGTCTGACGTTGTGCCGTTTTTTCTGCGATTGCTGTTTCCAGCGTCTGCAATTCTTCTCGATAACGAACAATTTTTTCGGCCGTTTCTGCCAATGTCTCTTCGTATTCGCTTGCCGTTTGGGAGGTGTGTTTGGAACGTTCAATTAAAACATTTTTTTGTCCTTCTGCTTGTTTCAACGCTTCTGTCACTTGTAATAATTGTTGTTGTTCCGTTTCAATTTGTTCATCTAAACGATTGCGCTTGCTGCGTAAACGTACCAATTTGCCTTCTAAGTCATGGACTTGCTTACTTGCGCCAGCTAACTTTTCTTCAATGGCTGTTAATTCTTGCGTTTTCGTTTCCCAAATAGCTTTTGCTTCTTGAATTTCGGTCACAGTTAAATTGACATCAATTTCGGTAAGTTCTTCTTTCAAAGCTAAATACTTTTTAGCCGCATCTGCTTGGGCGGCTAGAGGAACTAATTGGTCTTCCAACTCGTAAATGATATCTTGGACACGGCTTAAGTTGTCCTCGGTTTCAAAAAGCTTTTGTTCAGCCTTTTTCTTTCGTTGTTTGTATTTTAAAACGCCCGCTGCTTCTTCAAAAATCCCTCGACGGTCTTCAGGTTTACTATTAAAAATCGCTTCAACTTTCCCTTGTGAAATAATTGAAAAAGATTCTTTGCCTAACCCTGAATCCATAAATAAATCTTGAATGTCTTTTAAACGGCACGCTTGTTTATTAATAAAAAAGTCACTTTCGCCCGTTCGTTTTAAACGACGGGTGACACTAATCTCACTATAATCCAATGCTAAATAATGGTCGTTGTTGTCTAACGTCACGGTAACTTCCGCAATATTTAGCGGCTTACGACCTTCCGAACCGGCAAAGATAATGTCGTTCATTTTGCCACCGCGAAGGTTTTTCGCAGATTGTTCACCTAATACCCAACGAACGGCTTCCGTGATATTACTTTTCCCACTTCCATTCGGACCAACCACTGCTGTCACATCATCTTCAAATTCAATAATGGTTTTATCTGCAAATGATTTAAATCCTGTAATTTCAATTCGTTTTAAATACACGAATATTGCTCCTTCCAGCCTTACTGAGGAATACTTTTCAGTGCCCGCTCAGCGGCATCCTGTTCAGCTAACTTCTTCGATTTTCCTTGGCCTAACCCAATGAGTTCACCATTCATGTAAACTTCAGTGAAAAAGGTGCGGTCATGAGCAGGGCCTTCTTCTTTAATTAAGCGATATTCAATTGAAACATCGCCTTTGCGTTGTAAAACTTCTTGTAATTGTGTTTTGTGATCCATCTCATGTGAAAAAGCACCGGCATCAATTTTCGGAAAAATAACGTCTTCAATAAATTTCTTGGCTGCGCCAACTTTTTGGTCTAAGTAGAGGGCACCTAAAAAGGCTTCAAATAAGTCACATAATAATGATGCACGTGTTCGTCCGCCCGATGCTTCTTCTCCTTTACCTAATAAAATGTAGTTGTCGAAGTGACATTCTTTCGCAAATTTGGCTAAACTATCTTCCCGAACGATGGCTGCGCGCATCTTCGTTAATTTTCCTTCTGGAAGTTCTGGGAATTTTAAATACAAATATTGTGAAACAATTAATTCTAAAACTGCATCTCCTAAAAATTCAAGACGTTCATTATCGGATAATTTTAAATAGCGATGCTCATTCACATAGGATGAATGAGTAAAAGCTTGCTCTAATAGATTGACATCATGGAAAACAATGCCGTAACGTTCTTTTAACTCTGTTGTTAACTGATTGTCCATTCTCCACATTCCTTTACATTTATTTACACCTTGTTTCATTATACTTTTTTTTTCACTTTTTTTAAATGGTTCTATTCAGAAAAAGCCTGTTATTCACTGTGTTCTCATTATTTTTTAGAAAAAAATAAATAAATAGAGCTATGACTGAGATAAAAGCGTTTGTTTACGTAAGAGATAGAAAGAGCGTGGGACAAAAATCACTTTGGATTTTTGCGCCACGCTCAAAAACTGATAAACGGCGGGAACAGAAGCAACTCCTTCTTATTTCTCGGAGTTAAACACTTCTGTCCCGACCTCGTTCTATCTCTATTAAATCAGCGGAACGTTGTTTAACGTTTTTCCGCAGTGACACCCACCGTTGCCCATGGATTATCTTTCGTATCAACTGCCCACGTAAAGTCAACTACACGGTCGTTGACAGGCAAGACTTCATTTCTGTAAAGCGTTGGGATTACAAACGCTTCATCAATGGCATACTCTTGCCAATCGTAGAAGGCTTTTTTACGTTTTTCTTCATCAAATGATGCTTTTGAATCAATCGCATCAAGTAATTTAGTATTTTCTTCTGACTCAAAACGTGTATAGTTAAAGGCTGAGTTTGGACCATATAAGCCGGTTGGTGAAGGATCTGAACCTGTGCCCCACGCGCCTTGATAGATATCTACTTCTGGGTCATCATTTTTCAATTTATCATAGAATGCTTGGAAATCAATTAAGCGTCCTGTTGTATACGTTACGTTTAAGCCAATTTCTTTCCATTGTTGGACATAGTAATCAGCAAGTGGTTGTGCAGTTTCGCCGCCTGACATTGAAGCAAACTTGATTTCTAGTGGTTTGCCTTCTTTGTCTTCGCGAATGCCATCGCCGTCTACGTCTTTATAACCAGCATCGTCTAATAATTTTTTCGCTTTGTCTAAATCAAGCGTATAGCCTTTCGCTTCGCTATCATGCAAGCTCTTGAAGACTGGTGGGATTAACGTTGTTGCCCCTGTTCGTAAGCCGTTGTAGAATTTTTGGCCGACTGCATCATTGTCAATTGCATAGCCCATGGCTTGACGTAAGCTTTTATCTGCCATTTTAGCTTTTGGATTGTATTTCACTGTATTGGTTTCTTTGTCAAACGTACCCATTTTAAAGCCAATATACGTGTAGGCTTGTTCGGGACGTCCTAAGATTTGATACCCTTCAGTATCTTTGTATGTTGGATACGTATCTGTTGGCATTGATAATGCAATATCGTATTGTTTCGCTTTCATCGCTTCTACAATGCTCGCAGAAGGAACAGATTTGAACACTAATTTATCTAATTTAGGTTTGCCACCGTAGTAATGCTCATTTGGTAGGTATTCAACAGATTCACCTGTCACAATATTACTCATGTAGTATGGTCCAATAGTCACAGGGTTTTTACGAACTGCATCGCTTGATTCCATGTCTTTAACAGCAATTCCTTCAAAGGCATGTTTTGGTAAAACTGAACCCCAAACACCGCCACCTAATTGTTGCATTCCTGGGTGAACTTCTTTATAAGTGATTTTAACTTCTTTATCATTGACTTTTTCTATGCCAGAAATGGTTGGTGATTTACCAGCATGGTAGTCTTCCATGCCAACAATATTCGTAAAGTTATCATCATAACGAATCCCTGTATAGTCTTTATGACCAATGACTTCATAAGAGAAAATCACGTCATCTGCCGTCACATCTTTACCGTCAGACCATTTCAAATTGTCACGTAATTTAATGGTTGCTGTATTGGCATCTTCATCTAATTTCAGATCCGCAGGACCCCCATCGACAATCTTAAAGTCGGCATCATTGTTAAATAATGGCTGTACCGTTGGAAGCATGTATTGTGCATCATAGTTGTCTTGATAAAATTCTTGCTGGAAAAGTCCTTGGAATTGTGTATCCATAACTACAGCGACATCTAATGTCCCGCCATCAATTGCTTTTTTATCATTTTTAACAGCGATTGGCATTTTTGAAATATCTTCTGTTTCCGTTGCTTTATTGCCCCCGCCTTTATTGCCGCCACCACATGCAGCTAACCCGAATACTAACACAGAAGCTAACGTGATTGCACCTAAAATCCGTTTCTTGTTCATCTCTTTTCCTCCCTCATTTTTTGGCTAATTAGCCTAATCGTTGTCGTGCATCTGCTGAGCGCTTAAATGCTTGTCCAACATAGTTTATACTTAACATCAAGACTAAAATTAGAATTGATGCAGGTAACCAAACCCATTGTTTATTGACTAATACGTCCCCACTGCTGGCGTAGCCAATTAAGGTTCCTAAACTTGGGACACTTTGTGGTAACCCGAAGCCTAAGAAAGTTAACGTTGTTTCGATCCCGATATTGGCTGCGAAATTAATCGTTAAGTTCGTAATAATTAATGAACTTAAATTCGGCATAATTTCTCGAAACATAATTTTAAAATCGCTTGTTCCCATTGTCTTAGAGGCACTAACGTAATCTCGGCGCCCTTCAGATAACGTTTTACTGCGGAACAACCGCGCTTTTCCAACCCAATAAAACGCACACATAATCCAAATAAAGGACCAGATACTATATTTAGGAATCACGGAAACGAACACAATAATAATTAACATAATTGGCAAAATCATAATAAAATCCACGATACGCATCAAAATATTATCAATCATGCCTCCATAATAACCGGAAATAATCCCTAAACCGACCCCGATAATAGACGTAATAATCGTAATGGCAAAACCGATTAAAATCGAGTTCCTAGCCCCGATAATCAACTGTCCTAAAACATCACGACCCCCTTCATCGGCACCTAAAATGAACTTGGTGCCATTCATTGTAACGGTACCTGGTTCCGCATATTTATCTAAAATACTTACATGCATAACGGCACTTTGGTCTAACACTAACGAACCGATAAAAACGGCTAATAAGATAATGACCAAAAGGATTAAAGAAAACATCGCCATTTTTTCTTTGACGAATTCTCGCGCAATCATCCGAAAGCCCATTGGTGGAATACTTTCTTGTAAGACTTCTTCTCTTTTTTCTTCTGTCAATTCCATTTTTATCACCCTTTCTTCGTGTTTTTTCTACTGAATTCGAATTCTTGGATCAACAATACTCATTACAATATCAGAAATTAAGGTTCCGATAAGGGTTGCCAATCCCAAAATCAACACGAGAGCGGTAATAACGGAATAGTCACGTTGAATGATACTATCAATAAATAATTTTCCAATTCCTGGGAAAGCAAAAATCTTTTCAATAACGACTGATCCGGCAATCAAAGCAGTAATTTCATAACCTAATTGAGAGGCAATTGGTAATGCTGCATTTCTAAAAATGTGTCGATTAAAAATTTTATTCGTTGGCACTCCTTTTGAACGAGCAGTACGAACAAAGTCCATGTTTTTAACATCAATCACTTCACTCCGCAAATATTGAATAGTGACCGCTGTCCCTAGCAACGCTTGAGTGACCCCTGGTAAAATTAAATGCTTCAGTTTATCTAAATAATACGGCCATGTTCCCTCAGCCAAACCAACAGTCACGGTTCCACTCGTTGGGAACCAGTCTAAGCGATACCCAAAAATAAAGAGCATAATCAAGGCAAAGATGAATAATGGCACGGCAAAACTGAAGAAGTTGTAGATAACCACCATTTTGTCAAACCATGAATTTTGGTAACGGCCAGCAATTAAACCGAAAGGAATGGCGATTAAATAAGTGATTATGACTGATACAGCGGCCAATGCAATCGTATTCCCCACCCGACCAGCAATGAGCGTGGACACAGGTAATTTAAAGATAAAACTATGACCAAAATCTCCATGTAAGGCATTGCCAATCCAACGGAAATATTGTTCGTACCAAGGATCATTTAACCCGGCAGCTTCGCGCATGGCTTCAATCACTTTCGGGTCTTGGTTCGGATTAATCAATCCTGTAAACGGATCACCTGGCATCATTTTAGCCAACAGGAAAATCAAGACACTTAAAATAATCACTTGCGGAATCATCAATAACAAACGGCGTAAAATTGTTTTCCACATTATTCAGCACCTCCATTTTTTAACGCTACTTGGTGGGTTGGACTAATCGCATGTAAGTTATAAACCCGCCCATTTTCATCATAATAGTCTTTATGATTTTCCCGATACTCTTGCTCAACTCTTCTTCGTTCTTCTTTGTGAGCTTCTCGGTTCGCTACGTCAATTTTAGGAATTGCTGAAAGTAAGCGTTTGGTATAAATGTGTTGTGGATTAGTGTAAATATCTTGGCGTGTACCGATTTCTACAAAACGGCCTTTGTACATAATGGCAATGTTGTCACACATATGTTTAACTACGCCCAAATCATGGGAAATAAATAAGTAACTTAACCCATATTCCTGTTGAATGTTTTTCATAAAATTCAATACCTGTGCTTGCACAGATAAGTCCAGTGCTGAAACAGGTTCATCTGCAATAATTAATTTGGGGCTGGTAGCCACCGCTCGGGCGACGCCTAAACGTTGGCGTTGTCCACCAGAAAATTCATGAGGATATTTGTACAACGCATCTTCTGGCATCCCCACAATGTCCAACAAACTTTTGACTTTTTTCTTTTCTTCTTGGTCACTTAACCGTTCAAAATTTCGAATTGGTTCGGCGATAATATCTAGTACTCGTTTTTTAGGGTTTAAACTTGACATCGAATCTTGGAAAATCATTTGGACATCTTTGTTGTATCCAATCGCTTTTCGACTTCGCGGCTTGGTTACATCTTGTCCTTGATAAATAATTTCACCATTTGTAATTTTTTCTAAACCAATAATTGCTTTTCCTGTCGTTGATTTTCCAGAACCCGATTCACCAACTAACCCATACGTTTTACCTTGTTCAATCATGAAATCCACACCATCAACCGCCAAAACATGATCAGTGATTCGATTGAAGAAGCCGCTGCGAATTGGATAATGAACTTTTAAATCTTTAATTTGAATAATTTCTGTCATTACGCTTCCCCTTCCCCGTCTCTAAAATGAAAATGTTTATAACATGTACAACGAACAAAATGATTCGGTGCAACTTCATGTAATGTTGGATTTTCTTCATGTTCCGATGCATCAATCCAAGGAATTCGTGGGGCAAACCGACAACCTTTTCTAGGTAATTTGGTTAACGAAGGAACAATCCCTTCAATCACATGAAGTTCTTCTTCATCTGAATTCTCTTGGGGAATGGACTGAAGTAAGGAACGTGTATATGGATGTTTCGGATGACTAAACAATTCTTCAGCAGTGGCTACTTCTACAAACTGACCCGCATACATAACCGCTACACGATCAGCCATTTCCGCAACTACACCTAAGTCATGGGTAATTAAAATAATGCCGCTCCCTGTTTCTTCTTGCAAATCTTTTAACAAATCGAGAATTTGTGCCTGAATGGTAACGTCTAAGGCCGTTGTGGGTTCATCTGCAATTAAAATCGGTGGTTTACACGCGATTGCAATGGCAATAATCACCCGTTGGCGCATGCCGCCAGACAATTCATGAGGATACTGTTTCCCGACACGCTCTGGGTTGGGAATCCCCACTTGATCTAACAGTTCAATGGCCCGTGCTTGTTTTTGTTGTGCGGTCATTTTGGTATGATACGTGAGACTTTCTTTAATTTGGTCTTCAATTCGCATGAGCGGATTCAGTGCAGACAACGGATCTTGGAAAATCATCCCAATATCGTTTCCTCTGACTTTGTTGTACAATGTTTCATTAAACGTAGTTAAGTTTAAATTGTTGTATAAAATTTCCCCAGTAATTTTGGTATGATTGGGATCATGTAAGCCCATAATCGTTGTTGCTAAGGTACTTTTTCCACAACCAGATTCTCCGACGATTGCCAGAATCTCATTTTTCTTCAATTCAAATGAAACATCATCGACGGCATTATAATAATCATCTTTGATTCTAAATGCTGTTTCTAATCCTGAAACCTCTAGTAATTGTTCATTTCCTTGCATCCATACGCACCCCTTACGTCCTTTCAAAAACATTATATAAATTAACTAATATTTAATGATAGCACTTTCTAATTTTTATCAATGTTAATTTACAGCTCATTGTTTTTTCATAATTTTATAGAATTATTCCATAAAAAGCAAGATAAAATAACTTTTTTCGCAGTTATTTTTTTACATGTATGATTTTTTTTACAAAAATATGTGTAAAAATAGCCTTATTGCTTAATAAAATAACCATTATGTACGCAAAAAAAGTCGATTAACAGGAATGTTAATCGACTTTGTCTTATTATTTTTTATGAATTACTCACAATATAATCTACAGCGGCACCAACTGTTTCAATTTTTTCTGCATCTTCATCTGAAATCTCTGTTCCAAATTCATCTTCAAGTTCTAAAACAAACTCCATTACGCTAATTGAGTCAGCGTTCAAATCATCTTTAATGTTTAATTGATCTGTTACTTGATCCGCTTCAATATCAAAGTGGTTTGAGATAATCTTCGCTACTTTTTGAAGTACTTCTTCACGAGTCAACTGTATTCACCTCCACTGCTTTTGAAAAAAGGTTCTTTCTTTTACTAAAACGCTAAGATACATTGTACTCACAATTTGGGTATTTGTCCATCTTTTTTTCATTTGAGTAACAAACTGATGTCAAGACAATTGCAAATTACTCTGCTTTGCCTTCATAATATTCCACTAATTGTGGGACAACTTGGGTTTCTAACATTGTATGAATTTGACGAATGGTGTAGCGGACGGCATCAGGACCCGTGGCCCCATGCGTTTTAATGACTGGCGCTTTTAAGCCAAATAAAACCGCTCCCCCATGTTTTGAGTAGTCCATTTCGTCTTTCATGCCACGCAACGCATTCTTTAATAATAAGGCGCCCATTTTTCCTTTGACACCTTCAGAAAGAATCGCTGTTTTCAGCAAGCTCATCATGTTCATAGCTGTGCCTTCGATGGATTTTAAAACGGCATTTCCTGTGAAGCCATCTGTCACCACCACGTCAGCTACGCCATTTAATAATTCTCGTGCTTCAACGTTTCCGACAAAATTAATCGTTTCATCTGCTGCTAACAATTCGAAGGCTTTTTTCGTTAATTCACTGCCCTTTGTTTCCTCAGTTCCGTTATTTAATAGACCGACACGAGGATTCTGAACGTTCCGAACTTTTTCAGCATAGAATGAACCTAAAACGGCATACTGAACCAAATGTTCTGGTTTATTGTCTGCATTGGCTCCTAAATCTAACATGTCAAACCCTTTGTCTGGTTCTCCCATGACAGGTAAAGTTGACATCAAACCGGGACGTTCCACATTTTTGATGCGGCCGACAATGAACAGACCCGCTGCTAATAGCGCTCCGGTGTTGCCTGCAGAAAAAATCGCATCGGCTTCCCCATTTTTAACTGCTTGCGCTGCTAAAACCATGGAAGCAGTTTTCTTACGACGGATTGCTTTAACTGGCTCATCGTCACTAGCGATTTTTTCATCGGTATGAATAATCGTAATGTTTTTTTCATCGGTGATGTATTTTTTTATTTCGGCTTCTTTTCCATATAATTGAAATTCAATGTCTGGGAAGTCTTGTTTGGCTAGCATAACCCCTTCAACAATTGCTTGTGGGGCGTTATCTCCACCCATTGCATCTACAGCAATTTTCATGAGTGATTCCCTCCTACTTTTTTGTTTCCTAACAAGTATAACATATTTTTTTCAAAGAAATACGCATTGGCTTTTACTTTCTGGCTTCAAAAATTACCTCTTCTAATCGAAAAATTGGGCCGCCTCATCTTGGGGTTTCACTCGATTGGCTAAGCCTTGATAAGCAGGATATTGCCACCATTCTTTCACTTGCCATAGGGAACTTGCTTCTTGGCGCGCAACTTCTAAAATGTTAAAGTCCGTCACGATATCTCCTACCGCAAATTGAGGCACCCCTGATTGCCGTGCACCGAACACTTCCCCAGGTCCGCGAAGTTCCAAATCACGCTCACTCAAGACAAAACCATTGGTGGTTTCTGTCATGATTTTCATACGCTCAACGCCCATTTCATTTTTCGGATTGGCCACTAAAATACAATAAGAAGCACTGGAGCCACGCCCCACACGTCCCCGTAACTGATGTAATTGTGCTAACCCAAACCGGTCCGCATCCATAATTAACATCACTGTGGCATTTGGTACATTCACGCCAACTTCAATAACGGTGGTAGAAACCAATAATTGCAGCTGATTGTCTTTGAACTCCTGCATAATGTCATCTTTTTCTTGATTTTTCATTTTACCGTGTAGCAATCCCACTTGATATCTTGGGGAATAAAAGCTTTGCATATGTTCAAAAATTTCTGTTGCGTTTTTCACATCTAAGGCTTCGGATTCTTCAATCAAGGGACAAATAATATAGGCCTGATGTCCTCGAGCTAGCTCTTTTTCCATCCATTCTAAAACAGTATCTAACTGCGGCGGCCGAATCCAACGTGTTTCGATTGGAATCCGTCCAGCTGGCATTTCATCAATGATTGATACATCCATTTCGCCATAGGCTGTAATGGCCAGCGTTCGAGGAATCGGAGTGGCCGTCATAAATAGAACATCTGGTTTTAAGCCTTTTTCTCTTAATATTTTTCTCTGGTTCACACCAAAACGATGTTGCTCATCGGTGATTACCAAACCTAATTGATGGAAACTGACATCTTGTTGTATCAAAGCATGGGTCCCTACCACAATGTCAATCTCGCCATTGGCCAGTTCTTCGAGGATTAGACGACGTTCTTTCGTTTTGGTGGAACCTGTTAATAAGGCCGTTCGCACTTCTAATGGATCAAACAACTGCTGTAAGCTTTCCATGTGCTGTTGCGCTAAAATTTCAGTCGGAACCATTAACGCCCCTTGAAAGCCAGCGGTCATGGTGGCGTATAGCGCAATCGCAGCCACTACCGTTTTCCCACTCCCCACGTCACCTTGAAGCAATCGTTGCATATGCTTCGGACTTCGCAAGTCTCGACAAATTTCATTGGTCACTTTTTTTTGGGCGCCTGTCAATTCAAAAGGCAGTCCTTGGGTGAACGTTTTTAAGCGATCCACGTCATATTGAACAGCTAAACCATTTTTTTCCGCTTTTTCTTGTTTCTTCAATCCTTGCATTTTAAGTTGGAAAAGGAAAAACTCTTCAAAGACTACTCGCCGTTTGGCTTGATGGCTTTCTTCTGGATTACTGGGAAAATGCATCGCCCACATTGCTTCTTTTCTAGGCATCAAGCGGTACTTTTCTAATAAATCATTCGGTAAAATCTCTTCAACCAGTGAACCATACTCTTCAAAAGCAGTGCGGATTAACTGAACCAACGTGCTTTGGCGGACTTTTTTATTCACATGATAAATGGGGGCGAAATCTTCATTGTCTCCTTTAGAAGCTAAGATTTTCATGCCATTTAATGATTTTCTCTTGGCGTCCCATTTGCCATAAACAGCAATTTCTTCGGAAAGAACTACTTTGTCTTTTAAAAAAGGTTGATTGAAGAAGGAAACATTAATGACCGCATGTTCTTGCATCATTCGAAACGTTAACCGGCTCTTCTTATAACCGTACCGACTAACGACTGCTTCCGAAACCACTAGCCCTTTTAGCGTAACTTTTTCCTGATCCTGAATCTCGCTTAAATCCTTTTCTTGGATATCATCGTAGCGGAAGGGATAATACGTCAATAAGTCTTCAATTGTAGCAATCCCCAGTTCTTGTAAATTTTCAGCACGTTTTGGGCCAACACCGGGCAATACGCTGACTAAATCTGTGATGTCCATAAAATCCCCTCCTCATTAATATACGCAAAAAAATGGATCATTCATTAAATAGGCTGGTTCATTAGCCCTAACTAATGAACCAGCCTATTCGTTTTTATTTTTTCATCACGAAAACCTATTCTGCTGAGAATAAGTATGGATACACAGGTTGTCCACCTTCATGAAGTTCTGTTTCTAGTTCATCGTTTTCAGAAACTAAAATAGCGATTAGCTTTTCAGCTTCTTCAACCGAACCATCTTCGCCGACAATAATTGTCACGATTTCAGTGTCTTCATCAATCATGCGGTTCAACGTGTCTAATGATGCATTAAAACGATCTGCTTCAGAAACGACGATTTTACCATCAATCATTCCTAAGAAGTCATCTTTTTTAATTTCAACGTCATCAATGGTTGTGTCACGAACAGCTGTGGTTACTTGACCACTCACAACGCTGTCTAACATTTCCGTCATACTTGCTTTGTTTTCTTCTAATGATTGTTGATCATTGAAAGCTAACATTGCTGTCATTCCTTGAGAAATGGTTTTAGATGGAACAACCGCTACTGGTACATCGGCAACTTCTGCTGCTTGATCAGCTGCCATAAAGATGTTTTTGTTATTTGGTAAGATAATGACTTGCTCTGCATTCACTTCTTTGACTGCTTTTAAAATATCTTCCGTACTTGGGTTCATTGTTTGGCCACCACTAATAATGTAGCTTGCACCTAAACTTCGGAATAATTCTTGAACGCCTTCACCGGCTGCAATAGCAATCACAGCAAACGGTACGCGAACTTTTTCAGTCAACGCTTCTTGCTGAGCATCGCGTTCAACTAACGTTTCATGTTGTAAACGCATATTGTCTACTTTTATTTTTACTAACGAACCAAATTTTTGGCCGTAGTTCATCACTTCACCTGGATGCTCAGTGTGCACGTGAACTTTGATAATTTCGTCATCGTTAACGACTAATAGAGAATCGCCTAGTTCATTTAAGTAGTTTCTGAATGTTTCATAATCAAAAGCGCTGTCCACGGTTGGGCCTTCGCCGATACGAACCATAATTTCTGTACAATAGCCAAATTTAATGTCTTCTGTCGCAACGTGGCCACTAACACCACGGTGATGTTCAGCATTAACCATTTCGTCCATTTCGGCAGGACTTGGTTCATAGGTTTCAGTTGGTAAAAATTCACCACTAAGCGCTTCTAAAAATCCTTCATAGATAAATAGTAGTCCTTGACCCCCACTATCTACAACGCCGACTTCTTTTAGGACAGGTAATAAATCAGGTGTTTTCGCTAAGGCACGTTTAGCGCCTGCTACAACAGCTGTCATAACTTCGATACAGTCATCTGTTTCTTTCGCTTTACGTTCACCAGAACGCGCCGCTTCACGAGAAACAGTTAAGATTGTTCCTTCAACGGGTTTCATCACTGCTTTATACGCTGTTTCTACACCATGTGTAAAGGCAGCGGCCAAGTCTTTGGCATTTAATGTTGTAACCTCAGGAATTTGTTTTGAGAAGCCGCGGAATAATTGAGATAAAATAACCCCAGAATTTCCACGAGCACCCATTAATAACCCTTTGGATAACGCACCTGCTAATTCTCCTACTTTTTCAGAGCGAGAATCGGCCACAGCCTTTGCACCACTGGTCATTGATAAGTTCATATTTGTTCCTGTATCACCATCGGGTACAGGGAAAACGTTTAATGAGTTGACATATTCTGCATTTGTGTGCAGACGAGTCGCACCTGCCTGGACCATTTCCTGGAACTGACCTGCGCTGATTTCTGTTACATTCACCTAAAAAATCCTCCTTCAGATTTACCGCTAACGGCAACACACGACTTCCTTGTGCAATTGCATCGTTGACAGTACACTACCTCTAATCCGGTAATACACGAACTCCTTGAACAAAAACGTTAACTGAATTCGCAGTGACACCTAATAATGTTTCAAGATTATATTTTACTTTTTCTTGGACGTTACGAGAAACTTCAGAAATTTTTGTACCATAACTAACAATCGTGTAGACATCCACTGCGATTCCGTTGTCTTCTTGACGAACAACGACACCACGTGAGTAATTCTCACGACGTAAAATATCGTTTAAGTTATCTTTAATTTGATTTTTGCTTGCCATTCCGACAATTCCGTAAATATCTGTCGCAGCTCCGCCAACTACTGTAGCGATCACATCATTGGTAATCTCAATGGTACCTGCGGGTGTTTGAATTTTTACAGCCATTGATGAAAGCCTCCTTATAAGAGCACATTCGCCCTATTTTCTTCCATAACATTTTATCATATCCAGCCTTTAATTAAAAGGAAGTTCGTCAGATATTATAGACCCTTCCTCATAATTACCAACATTTGTACAATTTACAACGTTTGTCGTGCATTGTCAATGCAGAAAAAGACAAGATTCGACTTGGTTCATTGAATCTTGTCTGCTGATTTTAGAGGTTTTTCATGGCTCTCACTGAGACTAAACATCTTTCTCCATTACTCATTTCGACAATCCGTTCGCTTTTTATAACTTTACTTATATGCTTGCGGTTGATTAAATATGATTTGTGACAACGATAAAAGTCATTAGACTGTTCTTCAATCTCCTTTAAGGAACCATAAAATTCAATTTCTCCGTTTTCAAGATGTAAAACAATTTTATGCGATACGGAAGAAGATTCAAAAAAAATGATTGTTGTCATATCTACAGACCGAATGGTATCGCCGTCCTTAAATTTAAATAATTTTTTTGTATCTCCACGTTCACTAGTTATACGTTCATGAGCCAATTGAATATTTTCACAGATTTTCTGCTGTAGATGTTCTTTGTTGTCTTTAATGATATAATCCAGCGCTTCCACTTTATACGTAAACGTCAGATAGGACAGTTCCCCATGTGTTGTGACAAAAACGATTTTACCTAAATTATCGTAGTCTCTGATTTTAGCTGCTAAGGTTAATCCTGACATTTCATGTTGTAAATCAACATCTAGAAAATATAACCCAATTATTCTAGACTGACTTTTGACAAATTCAAGTACTTCTAACGGATTTCCTGTTGAAAAAACCAGTTCCATATCAAGACTTTCCATCATTATGTAATTTTTAACATAGGTTTCCAACATTTGTCGTTGTCGCCAATCATCTTCGCAAATAATAATAGAAATCACCTTATTCGCACCTCCTATTGTTTTCAATCGTCAATTTTTGAGTAAACCATCCATCACTGATGGAGGTAGCTAGTTGAACATTATTTAGGGATTGAAGCAATTCTTGAACATTACTCAATCCCATTCCTCTATCAGTGCCCTTTAATGAAAAACCGCGTTGCTTAAGTAGATGGAATTTTGGTAAATTTTTCCTACATGAATTTTGGATAATAATATGTACAGCAGAGGCATCTTTATATACAGCGATTACAAGCTTACCCTCACCTAAAAATTCGATTTCTTCTATAGAGTTATCTAAAAAAATACCTAGTATTCTAACCAAAGAAATTGAATCAATGGCTAATTCTTCAATTGGTTCAGTCACTTCTAACTGTACATCCATTCCTTTTTCTTGCGTTGAAATCAACTTAGACACAAGGAGACTTTTAACTTCTCTTACTCGAATGTTTCCAATCGCTTCTAACTTGAACCCATTTTGGTCAATGCATTTTGATGCTTTCTTTATTTTACTGAAATAATAGTCATTAAGACTCTCGTAATCTCCACTTACAATAAAATCTTCTAATGAATTTAGGATATTTTTATAATCATGCCGAAACTTCCGAATCTCCTTGAATTGTTTCTCCATTGCCTCCATATATCTCTGATTTTCTAAATATTCTGTTTCCTTCTGTTGAATATCATATTTATTTTTGAGCGAACTAAGATACACAATAAAAGAAATTAATGAAACGACTAAATAGAGCGTGAGAAAGATTGAATTTACTACAATTATTTCCTTGTTATTCCCCAAATATTTTCCTAAAACCAGGCTGGTATAGTAGATAATCATTGTGCCGATTCCTATCAAATTAAAAAGCAGAAGACATTCATTGATAATAGAAAACTTTTTTTCTAGTTTTTTTATCCCCTTTATCATTAATATCGTCAGAATTACTGATAGTGCTAGCCGAAATGTACTATGTAAAAACATAGTTAAATTACTTGAAAAAATTAGTTCTGTGCCAAATATTTTTTCCTTTATAAAGGATACAAACTGACCACTTATAGCTGAAATAATGACGATATAAGAATTTATACCTAAAACTTTAATAAGGCTTTTAGAGATAAAAAAATAACCTAAAATTATTATACTCAAATAAATCCAAGCAAATCCATACATTCCTATAGCAGAAATTATTTTGCCATTCAAAATTGCGATAACCATCAATCCGAAAATACTATGTAAAGTAATTTTTTTATTAAGCTTTACTACTTTTGACTTTAGATAATTAAAGAACACTTGAACCACTGCCGTGATATTACTTAGAATAAAAACAAACCTCGCCAAATTAAAACCTCCTTATATTTCAGTTAATAAAAAAAGTATATACTCTAATAAAAAACAATTCAAGCTTTCTTTACAAGTGAAACTGAGAAAAAGTAGTTTTCAGCGCCCGACTATTACGCTATAAACAAAAATTGTACACTCGCTATACTGAGTGTACAATTTCAATTACTTTTTTATTTATCAAAATAAATGTTTTATACATGAGAGTTGCGACAAGATTTTTTATACTCATCTAACATAATATTTCCCAGATTTAAACGCTTTTTTGAAAACATTTATAAGTTTATCTCCACTATAAATAAATACGCCCCCTTGATAAACACTTTTGCCTAGAAACGCTAAAATCATAGTAAAGACCAGATTAATTCCCATCGCTACTGCAAAAGCATTTAACGATGCATCCCCCAGCATATAACGTGCGTACATGACTATCGGTGATAGATACGGTATATAAGATGAAATGATAGTCGCTTGGTTACTTCCTAATCCAGTTGCAAGAATCATTACCATAAACATCGCAATAAATAAAGGAATAATCAAAATATACATCAACTGTTGAACTTCCTGAACAGAGGAAACAACAGAACCTAAAATAGCAGCCGTAACAGAATATAGCAAATAACCTAAAACGAAACATATGACAGCTAAGATGATTGCTTGACTATTTTTGCCTTCACTCAAAAAGTCAAATACTCCTGTACTATCTCCAAAAATTCCATAAGATGCATACGCAGCCCCAAAAATTGCTGCTGCTTGCGTTACCCCAACTAGCCCAATGCCAACAATTTTACCAATTAAGTGCTGAACTGGTGTAATTGTTGTGAGTAAAATTTCCATAACTCTTGAACTCTTTTCCACCGCAATGTCTTGGGCAACCATTGTAGAATAGAGCATAACTGCAATGTAGAGAATAAAACCAACAATATAAACTAGTATTAATGTTTGAACCGAATTATCTTGATTTCCAGCTAAAGATTCTAAGGATAAACGTGTGCTTTCATTCAAAAACTGTTGTTGCGCCGCATCAATATTTAATTGATTTAATTTAATCGATTGATTTACAGTGGTTACAAGACTTTGTAATTGTTCAGACACATTATATTGGAGAGCTCCTTCGTAATAAATTTTTCCTTCGTATAGACCAGCGCTACTCTTTTCAATTTTCAAAATGGTTTTACTCGCTCTATCTTTCAGCTCTTTCTCAGCATCTGATAACTTTTGACCGCCGTCAACAAAGTTCAGATTGGTACCTTTACCAACTTCTTTCAGCATAGTAACAGTCTCTTGATTATTTGAAACAACAAGGATGGTTTCTTTGCTTGGTTCCTCTTTTTTTAGAATCCCTTCATAATTCATTCCCAAAAATGTCCCTACCATCAAAACCAACAGTATAATAACAAACACTTTTGACACGACTTTTTGTTTGTATGTTTCTAAAGCAATCGTCACTATATTTTTCACTTTACTCACCCACTCTTTCTAGAAAAATATCATTTAACGAAATTGGCTCAATTCTGAATTGCTGAATATTTTCTGATTGAAAAATAAATTTTTGAATTTTCTTCGCAGTACATTCATCTTTTACATAAAAAGAAATAACATCATTTTCTTCTTTATACGATTCTATTTCAAAATCTTGTTTTAATATTTCTCTGTCAAAATCAGCCTGAACAATCACTTTTCTTTTATCCGTTTCATCTTTGATTTCTTTTAAATTTCCTTCTACAAGAACCTCACCCTTTTTCATCATACAAATGTTTTCACAGATTTCTTCTACGTTTGCCATTTGATGAGAGCTGAAAATTATCGTAGCACTATTTTCCTTCAAAAAAAGAATTGCTTCTTTTAGTTGATTCGCATTAATCGGGTCTAGCCCAGAGAATGGTTCATCCAAAATGACAAGCTTGGGTCCATGAATGATCGACGCAATAAATTGAATCTTTTGTTGATTCCCTTTTGACAATTCACTAATTTTTCGATCTACGTTCTTTTGTATCTTAAAAAAATCCAGCCAAAAGAGGATACTTTTTTCAATTTCTTTCTTTTTCATTTTACGGAGCTTCCCAAAGAAAGTTAATTGTTGTCTCACCGTTCTTTTCGGATATAGTCCACGCTCTTCTGGAAGATAACCGACCTCTTTAGCATCAAAGCGATCAACTTTACGTCCCTGCCATGTTATTTCCCCTTCATCAGGAGAGTAGATGCCTAAAATATGGCGGAAAATAGTAGTTTTACCTGCACCGTTTGCGCCTAAGAAGCCGTAAATTTCGCCTTCTGGAATAGTCAAATTGATTCCTTTAATAATTTCCTGCTCATTCATTTTCTTTTTCAACTTTTTAATTTCTAAGCTCATATTTTCCTCCTTTTTCATTTATCTAAGTACTTTAATTATATTAATCAAACACGGAACACTACATTTTTTTCTTGAACTCTTAAATTTTCATCTTTATCGTCTTACGTTTGTGCATGGATTTCTTAAGTATTTAAAATCAGACAATGAAAAACTATCACCTGACAAGCTACTTTTGTTGTTAGTCACTAAAAATCTTCTTGCAAATCAGTGCCTAATATGATAAATTAAGTTAGTATGAGCTGAATATTATCGCTCCAAGATCAAGGCAAAGGAGGAAACTTAAAATGGCAAAAGTATGTTACTTCACTGGTCGTAAGACTTCAAGTGGTAATAACCGTTCACATGCGATGAACTCAACAAAACGCACTGTGAAACCTAACTTACAAAAAGTTCGCGTATTAATCGATGGTAAACCTAAAAAAGTTTGGGTGTCAACTCGTGCTTTGAAATCTGGTAAAATCGAACGTGTTTAATAAACTTAAATAAGCAAAGCTGGACGTTCGTTGTTCGGCTTTTTTTATTGCATAAAAAAAGAGGTTGGACCTTCATCGCATTGATGAAGGTCCAACCTCTTTTTACTTGTCTTTACTTTGAATAACCGCAATCATCCCTGCATCGAAGGAAAAAGCAGCGGCTTCTTCGATAAATTCATTACTTGCATACGATGTTGGGTAAGGAACATCTTGATTGGTTAATAAATATTTACTACGTCGTAGCGTCAAGTTTTCTACAGGCGTCAAACAGCAGTAGGCCAGATATTCTTTATCTGGCTCTTTTGGTACGATATACGAACCAGGGGCGTAATACTGGATGCTATTTTGACGATCGCATAGACGGATTTGACGAAGTACGCCTTGAAATCGTGGTTCAAAGGGTAACCAAAGATTGGCTAACAGGTGGTCAATTCTGCCCCCTGTCGCACCGATAATCGTCATCTCTGCTTGTGGAAATCGTTGTAAAGCTTCTTGAAGCGCTAATTGTGTGTCTGTATCATCTTTTTCAGCAGGTGCTTGAATGAGTGTTTCGGCAGTTTCTTGGACAAAATGGTATTCTTCTCGTGATAATGAATCAAAATCGCCCACCGCTAATTGTAACGGTAAATCGGCCTCTAATAAATGGAGACAGCCGCGATCAATACCTACGAAATAATCATACGTAGCTGGTTCAAAGGTTGGCCAATCACTTGGATTACCGCCAGCTACCAGTAAGACACGACTCATTTGTCTAGCACTGCTCTCAGTGCATCGATTCGTTCTTGAGGATTTTCAGCATTATAAATGTAGGAGCCTGCAACGAACACTTCCGCACCGGCTTCTTTACAACGTGCGGCAGTTTCAGGAACAATCCCGCCATCGACTTCAATTTCATAGGTGTATCCTTTTGTTTCTTTCCATTCTTTTAATTGAGCAATTTTTTCTAGTGAGTTTTCAATAAATGATTGTCCGCCAAAGCCTGGATTGACAGTCATTACCAAGACTTGATCTGCCAAGTCTAATACATTTTCGATCATCGAAAGTGGTGTCCCAGGATTGATGGTTACGCCAGCTTTCACACCCGCATTTTTAATCATTTGTAAGGCACGATGAATATGGGGTGTTGCTTCTTGATGGACGGTAATAATATCCGCACCGGCTTCCGCAAAGGCATTGATATAGTTTTCAGGTTGTACAATCATCAAATGAACATCCAATGGTAGTTTTGTCACTGGACGAATCGCTGAAACGATATTCGGTCCTAAGGTAATGTTGGGTACAAATTGACCGTCCATGACATCAACATGAATATAATCTGCTCCTAATTCTTCTACTAAACGGATATCTCTTTCTAAATTGGCAAAATCGGCACTTAAAATGGATGGTGCTAGTTTCATTTGGCTCGCTCCCTTTATATTTGCTATGATTTTTTCTTATAAACAGGTCGTCGATTCTCGATTTCCATTAAAAACTGTAAATAATTTTCGTAACGACTCGTCGCAATGGTTCCCGCTTCCACTTGACGTTTCACTTCACAACCAGGTTCTTTGTGGTGCATACATTCACGAAACTTACAGCGAGAGGCCGCGGCAACAAATTCAGGAAATTGCTTTGGTAATTCCACTGCTTCCATCTCCAAGAAATCGATGGCACTAAATCCTGGTGTATCAGCAACCAAACCGTCGTATAACGGAATCAATTCCACGTGACGGGTCGTATGTTTGCCCCGTCCTAAAGATTGGGAAATTTCCGCAGTTGCTAGTTGTAATTCTGGTGAAATTTGATTCAACAATGTTGATTTTCCAGCGCCTGATTGTCCCATAAAAACAGTCAACCGTTCTGGGAAAAAGCGTTCTAATTCTTTGGTGGCTTCTACGTCTTCCGAAGCGATTACCGCATAACCTAACGCTTCATAAATCTGTTTAATTTCAGTGACTTCTTGACGTTGCGGCTCATCTAATAGATCAACTTTCGTTAAATAAATAACTGGTTCTATATCCTTATACTCTAAGCTGACTAAGAAACGATCCAACAAATTAAACGAAAAATTTGGCGAAACCATACTCATGACAACCACACCTAGATCCACATTTGCAACAGGCGGGCGCACTAATTCATTTCGTCTTGGTAAAATTTCCAACACATAACCATCTGTTAAATTATCGCTTTCAAAAAGTACTTCATCTCCCACGAGTGGCGTAATTTTTCGATTACGAAAATTCCCTCGCGCTCTTGTTTGATATGTTTCTCCATCTGCGTATACATAATAAAAACCGCTTAACGCTTTTCTGATTTGACCTTTCAGATAAACCACTCCTAACTACTTTCGAATATACAGGATAGTGGCAGAGAAATCAAGGGAGCCTCTCGATTCTATTAATTAAAAAGAGCCTAGGACATAAGTCGAAATGACTTACCTTCCTAGACTTAAACCTTAAGATAAATGGCGAGACAGGAGCAGCTTCTTCTTATTGCTGAGAAACACTATTTGAAAAGCAAATAGATGTTAAACAGTACCTACTTGGTTCTTGAAGCTAAACCCTCCTGTCCCAACCTCTTGTCTTAATTACTCGTACTACTTTCACTAGTGGTGCTTTTTGAATCATTTGCTTTTGAATAATAAACTGTAACAGAGTCGCCTTTTTTGACTTTGCTGCCAGCGGATGGGCTAGTTCGTTCAACGACTTGGCCATCGCCAGAGCCAGATAATCCTTGTTCATTGATTTTAAGGCCAGCGTTATTGATGCTGTCTTCTGCAGCTTTTGGCGAATAACCTGAAATATCAGGAACAGTTACTGAGTCACTGCCTTTGCTGACATGTAAAGTAATCGTGTCATTTTTCGGATCAACAGCGGTACCAGAAGCTGGTTCTTGACTAATCACGGTATCTTTTTCAACTTTGTCGCTTTCTTCGTCCACTCGTTTAATTTGAGATTCTGGGATACCTAAAGCAATTAAGCGACTTACCGCATTATCGTAAGAAATTCCGCTATAATCAGAAAGTGTCACTTTGTCGCTACCTTTACTTACATATAACGTCACTTGGCCATTTTTAGGTGTCACGGTGCCACCTGGTGCGGGGTCTTGCGTAATGACTAAACCTGGTTCTACCGTATCGCTTGCTTGGTCGACACGCGTAATTTGAGATTCAGAAATGCCTAATTGTGCCAATGCATTTACTGCATTTGTGTAAGAATAACCGGCGTAACTAGGCAAAGTAACCGCTTCTGGTCCTTCACTGACCGTTAAAGTGACTTTGTCTTTTTTCGGATCAACTTTTTTACCTGCAGCTGGTTTTTGTTTAATAATGTTATCTGTAGACACAGAATCACTGTATTCTTTTTTCGTTGTAATTTGGTCTTCTGAAAACCCTAGTTTTTTCAAGGCTTCGACAGCAGATTCATACGATTCGTTTGTATAATCGGCCATCTCAATTTTTTCTGTTCCAGAGCTGATGTATAAAGTAACAGATCGGCCTTTTTTCACAGATGATTTTGCTTCGGGGTCTGTTTTGACCACCTTGCCTTCTTCAATCTTATCATCGGGAATTTTTTTGGTTTCACTATCGACTTTCAGCCCGGCACTTTGTAGCGCTTGTGAAGCGTCCGCTTTCGTTTCGTTTGTAACATCAGGAACTTCAACGTCTTTACCACCCGACATTGCAAAGGCTAAGCCACCTATTGCTAAAGCAATTAATGCCGCAATTGCTAAGCCAATCCACAATTTTTTACGGTTTTTCTTCGGTGGTTGTTCAGCTAAAATGTCATCTGCGATATCTTCTGGGACTTCGACAGGCGTTGTCTCTTCCGGTTCAGCGATGTCTTCGGGAATCGGAGTTAATACTTTCGTTTCTCCTAATAAAGCCGTTGGTTCCCACGCAGGTTCGTTTAAACGACTGGCTGACAAGGACGTGTATAAGTCTTCTGCCATCTCATTCGCTGTTTTGTAGCGATCGCTTGGGTCTTTTGCGGTTGCGTGACGAACCACATTTTCCAATGATTGAGGAATTCCTGGATCAAACATTTTGACAGAAGGAATTTCTTCTTGGAAATGTTTTAAGGCAATCGTTACGGCTGATTCACCATCAAAAGGTACATTCCCTGTTAGCATTTCATAGAGAATAATTCCCACAGCGTAAATATCTGATTGGTTGGTCGCCATGCTTCCGCGCGCTTGTTCTGGCGATAAGTAATGCACCGAACCTAACATTGTGTTCGTTTGCGTAATTGACGTTTCTGACAAGGCAATCGCAATCCCAAAGTCAGTAATTTTGACTGTGCCGTGTTCGTCAATCAGAATGTTTTGCGGTTTTAAATCCCGGTGAATAATTCTATGTTCATGTGCCATTGCGACAGCAGATAAAATTTGTTGCGTAATGTCCACAACTGTGGAATAAGGAATTGGGAAATGCGTTTGGATGTAACGTTTTAAGTCCATTCCTTTCACATATTCCATGACTAAATATTGTAGTCCATCTTCTTCGCCTACATCGTACACACTGACGATATTCGGGTGAACCAGCTCAGTTGCGGCTAGTGCTTCACGCTGAAAACGTCGGATGGCGGCTTGATCGTTTTGGAAGTCAAAGCGCAAGACTTTTACTGCAACGTCTCGGTCTAAAATTAAATCGTGTGCTAAATAGACGTTGGCCATGCCGCCGCTTCCGATGCTGCCAATAATGTGATATCGACCATTCAGCTTCTTGCCGATTTCTATCATTGGTTTTCCTCCTTCTGTTCGTCAAAGTGTATCACTAACACGGTAATGTTATCTAAACCACCCGCTTCATTTGCTTGGGCAACGAGTTGGCTTAATTTGGATTCTAAGGGATCTGACGTCTCTAAAATTTCTAAAATTTTTGTCTCAGGAACCATATTGGTTAAGCCGTCCGAACATAACAGTAAATAGTCATTAGGCAGCCATTCATGATTGGTTACATCGACTTCGACAGTGCCAGGCATTCCCAAAGAACGTGTTAGGACATTTTTTCGTGGATGATTTGCAGCCATCTCACGAGTAATCTCCCCTGATTTTACTAGTTCATTCACTAAAGAATGATCTTCTGTTAATTGTAACATGTGTTGGTCACGAACTAAATAAGCACGACTGTCCCCAACATTTGCTAAGACAAATGAATCCGGTAAAAGGATGGCACCAACCACGGTTGTCCCCATTCCTAAATACTCTGGTTTCGATTGTCCGCGTTCATAAATTTTTTCATTTTCCTTTTGAATTGCTTGAATTAACCACTGTGCAGATTTTTCAGCTGAGTCGACAGACGCATTGGACCAACTCTCACCTAAATTATTGACTGCCATTTGGCTAGCGACATCACCTGCTTGGTGGCCACCCATGCCATCTGCTAAAACAGCAAAGGTTATGTGTTGTTGGTTCTCAAAAACGTTGGCATAATCTTGGTTCGTATTTCTTTTGCGACCGACATCTGATTGAACGTTGATTTCCAAATTATTTCACCTCATTTGAACTAACTTTCCGCATACAGCAAATAAAGAAGCCATCTGTCATGTATTGATGGGGATACAGAACCAGTTCTTGCTCTTTTACTACTGCTTGGACATTTTCATTTGCAACAATTTCAATTTTTTCAAATTCAGGGTGTTTGGCTAAAAAGGCTGCCACCACTTCCTGATTTTCTTCTGACGTAATAGTACAAGTGCTATAGACCATTATACCCCATTGTTTTAGTGTTGGGGCAACACTTTCTAAGATTTCTAACTGAATTTTAGGTAAATTTTGAAAATCATTGGCCGTTTTATGGTATTTAATGTCTGGTTTACGGCGCATTAGCCCTAAGCCTGAACATGGTGCATCAACTAAAATCCGATCAAAGGTTTCTGCGGGAAATTCTTCGGCCACTTGTCGCGCATCAAGCTTTTCTGCTTGGACGACATCCGCCACATGGAGGCGTTGCGCATTTTCATTAATTAGCTTAATTTTGTGCGCATGAATATCTAAAGAGGTCACACGACCACCTGCTTCAGCCTCTAAAAAAGTTGCGATATGAGTCGTTTTGCCACCAGGAGCCGCACAAGCATCCAAGACACGATGATGCGGTTCAATTTGCATCGCTGGAGCCACGAGCATAGAGCTTTCATCTTGAATGGTTAAACAACCGTTAATAAACAGTTCACTGCCAGCTAAGTAGCCTTTTTCAGCGACAACACCATAAGGGGAAAGTTGACTTTCCTTCGCGGCAATCCCTGTTTCTTGTAATTCTTCCAGCGCTTCTTCTCGTGAAATAAATCGTGTGTTTACTCGGCCACTCGCATGACTTTTTTCAAATAATGACAAACCTAACTGCCGTGTTTCTTCTTCGCCTAATTGGGCAAGTAATTTTTCTGTTAACCAACGTGGCATGCTAATTTCCGTTGCTAAACGATCAACTGGATCGCTAATTGCGGCCAAACTAGGTGCTCCATTTCGTTGGAACGCCCGCAGCACGCCATTCACGAATTTACCAATCCCAGGATTGCCACGACGTTTGCCAATTTCAACCGCTTCATTAATGACTGCATGATCGGGCACTTTATCTAAATAAAGTAATTGATATAACGATAAAATCAATAAATTTCTCACCCAATTATCGACTTTTTGCGGTTTCTTAACAAATGGTGTTAAGTAGTATTCCAACAATAATTTGCGACTAATTGTGCCGTAGACAAGTTCTGTAAACAAGCGGCCATCTTTCTCGCTTAGTTCTGATTTTGTCATCATTTCATTAAGTAAAAGATTGGAGTACGCCCCACCTTTATCCACACGTTCGATGGTTTCTAAAGCAACGTATCGAACAGAACGTTTTAATTTCTTGGGGATTTTTTCAGCCATTTTTGTTAGTCCACCTTATCTTTTTCTGCGACATTTTGACCAACGCCATTTAAAAATTCTTGAATCGTTAATTGACCTTTACCTGCTGGTTGCAGGCGATCAATTTGAAGGACTGTCCCTTCACCACAAGCAATCCACAGCGCTTTTTTACTACGTTGGATAATCGTTCCTGGGGCGCTGGTTGTTGTTTCAGTCAGTGGTGTCACTGCCCAAATTTTCCAGTTGGTCCCTTGGTAGGTTGTGAACGCTGTTGGCCAAGGACGCATACCACGCACTTGGTTATCAATTGCCTCAGCGGTTTTTTGCCAGTCAATTCGTTCTTGTTCTCGAGTAATATTTGGTGAAAAAGTAGCCTCTTCTTCCACTTGTGGAATAGGCGTGATTTCGCCAGCAATTAGCTTAGGTAACGTCTCTAATAAAAGTTCTTTTCCTAGAATGCTTAATTTTTCAAACATGGTGCCTACATCGTCTTGTTTCGTAATCGGAATTGCACGTTGCGATAAAATCGCGCCAGCATCCATTTTTTTCACCATTTCCATAATCGTGACGCCTGTTTCTTTTTCTCCTTCAATAATCGAGTAATGTACAGGTGCGCCGCCACGATATTTTGGTAAAAGTGAGGCATGGACATTAATCGCACCTAGTTTAGGCGCTTTTAAAATTTTCTCTGGTAAAAATTGTCCAAAGGCTGCTGTCACAATTAAATCTGGTGCTAAGTCAATCACTTTTTCCATTTCAGGAGAACCTGAAATTTTCTCTGGTTGTAAGACTAATAAGTTATGTTTTAAAGCTGCTTCTTTGACAGGCGTTGGGGTAATCACTTTTTTTCGGCCAACTGGTCGATCTGGTTGCGTGACAACCGCTTGAACGTCATAGCCTGCCTCGATTAAACTTTCTAAAATCGGAACAGAAAAGGCTGGTGTGCCCATAAATACAATTTTAGTCATCAAAATGTTCCTCCATATACGCTTCTAAATCTTCTGGTGCAATTTTCTCAATCATTTTGTCGATAAATAACTCGCCATTCAAATGATCAATTTCGTGTTGAAAAGCTCGAGCTAAATAGCCGTAAGCCGTAACTTCCATTTCTTCACCTTCACGGTCAAAATAACGGACAGTCACTTCATCTGCTCGTTCAACGGTTCCATATGTTTCTGGAATACTTAAACAGCCTTCCACATCAATACTGGTTCCCTTTTTTTCAATAATCACTGGATTAATTAGTTCAAAATGACCAGATTCTTCATCGATTTCAATCACTGCCATTTGCAAATTTTTACCAATTTGCGGGGCTGCTAAGCCAATCCCATCATGGGCCAGCATTGTTTCATACATATCCTCTAGTAACTGCACAATTTCATCGGTAATAATCGTCACAGGTTGAGCCTTCATTTTTAAGTGTTCGTTCGGGTGAATCACAACTGGATAGCGCATAAGTGCTCCTTTCAAAGCTGTATTTTTTAAATAAAATTCATGGGTTCTGCATCAATGGAAAGCTTTAAGCCACGAGCCGTTGCTCGTTGTGTATCGGTTAAAATTTCTTTCAATAATGGTTGAAGCATTGGTTCTTGTTTATACTTGATAATCACTTGATAAAAGTATCGATTATTGACACGCATAATTGCGTTGGGCGTTGGTCCCAACAAAATAGCTTGCGGCGATAAGCCTTGTTTTAATTTCGTCGCAATTTGAAACATTTGTTTCGCTGCTTCATTTTCTTCAGGATGGCTAGCCGTAATTTGGACCGTAAAATAGTACGGCGGATAATCCCCACGATGACGGATATACATTTCTTTTGTATAAAAATCTTCATAATCTTGGGCTTTTGCCAATTGTATCGCATAATGCTCGGGGTTAAAAGATTGAATGATGACTTCCCCCGGTTTTTCAGCGCGACCAGCGCGACCGCTGACCTGTGTCAATAACTGGAAGGTCCGTTCACTGGAACGAAAATCGGGTAAATTCAAGGCGGTATCAGCATTTAAGACACCGACTAACGTCACATTTGGAAAGTCCAGTCCTTTGGCAATCATTTGTGTGCCTAATAAGATATCCGCTTGTCCTTCACCAAATGTTCGCAAAATCTTTTCATGTGCACCTTTGCGACGGGTCGTATCAACATCCATTCGGAGAATACGACTGTCTGGTAACAACGTTTGTAATTCTTCTTCTACTTTTTGTGTGCCTGTTCCGTAGTAGCGAATTTTATCTTGGCCACAGTTAGGACAGCGATAAGGAATCCGTTCTTCATGTCCACAATAATGACATTTCATTGTTTTACTATCCATATGCAAAGTTAAGGAAATATCACAATTCGGACACGGCAACACATAGCCACAATCGCGACACATCACAAATGACGAATAGCCACGGCGATTAAGTAGGAGAACACTTTGTTCGTTTTTCTCTAAGCGTTCTTGGAGTTTTTCTTGCAACGACATGGAAAAAGAAGAGACATTGCCATTTTCTACTTCTTGCCGCATATCCACTACATCAATCGTAGGCAAGGTTGCCGCTTGATTGGCACGCTGTGTTAATCGTAACCGCTGATAAACATTTTTTTGTGCGCGAGCGCGTGATTCCAAGGACGGCGTGGCACTACCTAAAACAACAGGGCAATGATGGTACTCCGAACGCCAAATCGCTAAATCTCTCGCGTGGTAGCGGGGGGTTTCTTCTTGTTTATAACTTGCCTCGTGTTCTTCATCAATAATGATCACACCGATGTTTTCGATTGGCGCAAAAATGGCAGAACGCGCACCAACCACCACTTCCGCTTCTCCTCGTTCGATCTTCCGCCACTCATCGTATTTTTCACCTTGCGATAAGCCACTGTGCATTACAGCAACATGTTCGCCAAAGCGACTTTTAAAGCGTTGCACCATTTGCGGAGTTAAAGAAATTTCAGGAACAAGCATAATGGCTGTTTTGCCTTGGTTAAGAACTTCTGCAATGACCTGTAGATAAACTTCTGTTTTCCCGCTTCCTGTAATACCTTCCAATAAGTAGGTTTGGCTTTGCTGTTCTTGGACCGATTGTAAGATTGTTTCCACAGCCACCTGTTGTTCTGCGTTCAAAGATAACGCAGTCGTTTTTTCAAACGTCTGATTAGCAAACGGATCACGATACGCTTCTTTTTCAACGAACGTTAACCAGCCGTTTTTGGCCGCTTCATTTAAAAGCGCGGTACTGAAACCTAATTCTTTCATTTCCTTCACAGCGGTGACTTTTTCAGTACCCAAGCGTTGTAAATAGTAAAGAAGTTGCTCTTTCTTCTTAGCTCCCTTGCGTAAACCCAAACGAATTTCCTCTAGTTGTTCAAATTCCTTAGCGGCTTGAATGAAGCGGACCATTTTGACTTTATTTCTCGTCGTAACTTCGTAGCGAATATCGACTTTTTGCTGTTTACGCAACGCCATTAGTTGAGGCAAAAGCCCACGTTCTTGCGCTTGGTCCCACGAAATTTCCTCTAAACCATAAAATAACTGATCTTGTAATTCTTCAGAAAGCTCATCCGTTAAATAAATATATTTTTGGTAATCGGCACGCATTACGCTAGGCAACATGGTTTGCAAACAAGTGATTTTAAAAGCAAACGTTTTTTCCTTCATATAATCAGCTAAAGCCAACATTTCTGTATTTAAGACAGGTTTTAAATCCAACACCGCCACTAGTTCTTTCAACTGAACATTGGTTTCGTCAAGAACCATTGCAGCCATTGGTTCAATGGCTAAAACAAACCCTTGAACATGCCGATTACCGTTACCAAAAGGCACTTCTACACGCATGCCGACAGCCAATTGCTCATTTAAATTTTCAGGAACTAAATAAGTGAATGGTTGATCGGTTTGCATCGTTGGTACATCCACAATAACTTTGGCTACTTTTTGCATGGTGCGTCCTCCTTTTTATGTAAATTCTCTTTGCCTATTGTACTAAAGATTGACTGATTTGTCTTGTGTGTCTCGTTGGCACCTTTCAGAATAAACGAAGAGAAAGCCTCTGAAATAGACAGACGGCTTTCTCCATTCGTTGACAATCATTCAATTAATTTTTTTCGTCACGTAAACGGTTTTCTAATTCTTTTTGTTCTTGTTCACGTTGGCGTTTGCGTTCTTCACGTTCAATGCGTAGACGTTCGCGTTTTTCTTCAGGATTTGGATCACTGATCACTGTTCCTGCTTCGATTTCTTCTAACGCACGACCTACACTTTTTACAGAATCAAAGGATTCAACGGTTGGTTGAACGCCTTCATCTAATTCATGCGCACGTTTGCTTGCTAAAATAACCAAAGAATATTTTGAAGGGACTTCTTTTAACAATGAGTCAATTGACGGTTTTAACATCATAAGGCTACATCTCCTCTAACATTTTAATATATTTTCCAATTACACGGTCAACACGGAAGTGCTCACTCGCGATAATGTCTTTAATTCGTTGCACGGCTAAAGGAACTTCATCATTCACTACCGCATAATCATACAGCGCCATCATTTCGATTTCTTCTCTGGCCACAGCCATTCGTTCTTCAATCACAGACATTTCGTCTGTTCCGCGGCCAATAATTCTTGATTTTAATTCCGCTAAATCGGGAGGTGTCAAAAAGATAAATACGCCATCAGGCACTTTGTCTTTGACTTGTTTAGCCCCTTGGACTTCGATTTCTAAAAAGACGTCTTTGCCTTCATCTAGCGTCTGGTTAACATACGTTAATGGTGTCCCATAATAGTTACCAACATATTCCGCATATTCCAACATTTCTCCAGCTTCAATCATCGCTTCAAATTCTTCTCTTGAACGGAAATAGTAATCTACTCCATCCACTTCGCCTTCTCGCTGTTTCCGAGTGGTCATTGAGATTGAATATTGAAAATCATTTTCTTCACTGTCGAAAATAGCCTTTCTTACAGTCCCTTTCCCCACTCCTGAAGGACCTGACAATACGATTAATAACCCGCGCTCTGACATAACGACTTCCTTTCAAAACATAATTTCACAGTATTAGTTCTATTTTGCACTTTTTTTCTGCAATTTTCAAGACTTTCTTGGAGATTCACTGAAAAAATAACATTTCTTCTTTAATTTGGCTTTCATAACTTGTTCTTTTTTTAAACAAATTACCTAGAATTCCTATACAGGCAGCCATTTTTTAAGTAAAATGAAGTGATGACTCCTTTAGGATGAAAAAAACGTGAATAAGAAAGGACTGAGAAACATCGCACGAATTAAACCATTTACATTGTTTCTGCTAGGCTTAGTTGTCAGTTGTGGGGCCTTTTTTGCCCAACCTACTGTGACTCACGCAGAAGAAGATATTACCGCGATTGCTAAAAAAATGGGGACGACCCTGAAAGCGGATGGCATTCCCAAAGCAGCCATCGTTGTTGATGCTGATTCTGGAGAAATTCTCTGGTCGCAGCAACCAGATTTAGCGTGGAATCCTGCCAGTATTGCCAAAGTGATGACCATGTACTTGGCCTTTGAAGCAATGGAGCAAGGAAAATTTACAATGGATACGACTGTGACTGCTACGCAAAAAGATGTCGATATTTCTAAAATATACGCCATTAGTAATAACAAAATTACGTTAGGTGTTGCTTATCCAGTCCGTGAACTGTTAAAAATGATTGCTGTCCCCTCTTCTAATGTGGCGACTCTCATGTTGGCAAATTTAATTTCAGGGAACCAGCCTACTGACTTTGTTCATTTAATGAACCAAAAAGCGGCTGAATTAGGGATGACAAATACTACCTATTACAACTGCAGTGGGGCGCAAGCAAGTGCCTTTAACGGCCTGTATCAAATGCAAGGAATTGACCCAAATGGCGATAACGTCTCTACAGCTAGAGATTTAGCTTCACTAACCTATCATTTTCTGAAAAATTATCCAGAAATTTTAGAAATCACCAATAAACCAGTGGTGAAAACAATGGTCGGCACGCCTTACGAGGAAACGTTTGAAGCGTACAATTATTCTTTACCAGGCGCTAAGTATGGTTATCAAGGCGTGGATGGTTTAAAAACAGGCTCTAGTCCAACAGGCGGCTTTAACTATATTGCGACTGTCAAACAAGGAGATTTCCGTTTAATTGAAGTCATTTTAGGCGTTGGTAATTGGCAAAACCAAGATGGTGAATACGAACGGCATGTGGCTGGGAATGCTTTGCTGGACTATGCCTATACGACATACGAACGCAAAAAACTTTTAGACAAAGGGCCACAAACCATTGATCATAAAAAAGTCACTTTGGCTAACGATTTATACGGTGTCATTCCCAAAGGCAGTCAGCCTACCTTTAAATTAGTAGCAGGGCAGGTGCAAGTCGACACGCCTTTGACATTGTTAAATAGTACTGTTCAAGCGCCGAAAGTGGCTTACCAAGAAGTTAAGCCAAAACAAACAACAGCTGAAGCTGCGGAAGAATCAAACGAACATTCTGGGGATACCACCGTTGCAGAACCGAATCATTTTATTCCCAAATCGATTGCCACAAGTGTTTTAGTCCTTTTCGGGCTAATCTTCTCAGTAATTACCCGTCAGCTTCAAAAACGTTTAGAACGTCAGAAAAAACACGGCAAAGAAAGCAGTAAAACTGCAGCCATGCGGACAATCTTTTTAAGTGCCGCAGTTCTTTCTTTCCTATGCGCCGTTGGCTTGTTTCTTTTATTCTAATTAAAAAAAATACCACCAAGCGTGAAATGCTTGGTGGTATTTTTTATAAGCCCATATTAGAAAGCGTATTGACCACGTTCATCAATTCATCGCGACGACGAACTTGTTTGTCGACAGGGCCGTCAACTTCTTTCACGTCAATGCGAACAACAAAGTGACGATTCAAAGTAACAAACGTGTCTTCGTTAATTTGGATATTTAATTCTGTTTCAGAATAGCTTGCACAAGCATCTTGCCAGACGTCAAATGGTTCTCTGTCTGAAGCGACTTCTGTTTTTACCACAGAACGACCACTTAATTCTTGAAAGGTTACATCATAAAATTTAGTCATTGCTTTCACCTCTGTCATTTATTCGTTACTTCTATATTATAGCGTTTTCTGGAAAAACACGAAACCATTTTCTCTATTCGACATTTTGAATTTGTTCACGAATCTTTTCTAAGGTTGTTTTCATTTGAACGACACTATTTTTTATTTCAATTGGACTTGATTTCGAACCAATCGTATTGACTTCACGGTTCATTTCTTGAATTAAGAAATCTAGTTCTCGGCCCACTGGTTCTGTTTCGTCAAGCAACTGATGCAACTTATCAATATGGATATCCAAACGATCCAATTCTTCATGAATATCGCCTTTTTCCAATAAAATGGCCATTTCTGTTAATAAGCGTGTTTCATCCACTTGGCTACCTAACCATTCGTTTAATTTCGCTTCAAAACGTTGACGGTATTCTTGTTCAAAAACGCCCACAAACGCTTGCAGTTCTTGAATTGATTGGGTCAACACTGCTACATAGTCAAGCAGGACTTGTTTAATTTGCGTTCCTTCTTGCACACGGCTTTGGTCAAGACTAGCGATGGCTGCTTCAAATGCTTGAACAAGAAATGGTTCAAATGTCTGATCAACAATTTCTGCTTCCACTATTTCGACAAAATCATTTTGCTTTAATAAATGGTTGACCGTGTCCCCTGCATCAAACGTTGCTTCCGGATAGTTTTCCTTTAAATGTTGATCTACCGAAGTTAATAATTGATCAATTAAGTCCCACTGCACGCGCACTTCTTTTTGATTGTTGCCGATTTTTTGGAGATTTACATAGACTTCCACACGCCCACGTTTTAACGTGCGTTTGATTACTTGCCGAATCACCAGTTCATAGGCATTCAGTTCCTTTGGCATACGCAATTGAATATCTAAAAACCGCTGGTTGACACTTTTGACTTCAACATCCAATTGATAATTTTCATTTTGAATGGTCTTTTTCCCAAATCCAGTCATACTTTTCATTGACAGGGTGCTCCTTTTACATGGATTTAATTGTTTTGCTTAATTCAGCAAATTCTTCGTTGGTTAAGGTGATGCCTTTACCCATTTTTTCGTGATCAGGGGCCCACTCACGCAAATCAAATTTTGGTGGACGACCATTCCAACTAATTAAATTCAATTCTTTACGCCAGCCACGAGCATTCTCAGATAACACAGCGACTTCTTCTAAAATTTCATATGAAAATTCTTCTTTCATAACATTCACTCCTTGTTAGTATTCCTTAGGTTATTGTACCATCTTTTCCTCGACACTTAAAATACACATCTCTTTTCTATCACCCTGTCTATATAAACATACGCAACTTTTTCAAAAAATCAGTAAAAAAAGCGACAACTGCTCGTTTCAATCGTGTCAGTCACCGCTTCTCTGTTTATTCTTTTTCTGTATAAAGATCCACTACTTCAAAACTTTGGCAAACTAACAGCATATCGGGATAAAATTGTAACTGATAGGGGGCCAGTTCTTCTTTAAAGAACCGCGCATGCTCTTCATACCAATAATCCAACGTCAAATCTCCTTCACCTTCCGCTTGCGCAAAAGATTCTGAGACCTTGTTCATGGGCATAATTTCAACTTTGGTTGTTCGAATAATAGCCAGCGGTTGAGACTGACCATCTAAAATTATGTCGTATTGACCAGCTTTAGGGAGTTGTTCTTCTTCCATCTTATAAATATCTAAAGAAGAACATGTCGCTGTCTTACGACCAGAAACAACCAATTGACCCAAACGATTACCCATCTCAGAAGAGCCATCACCAAACATCCACACATCGGGCATCAACATATCTAATTCATGTTTATCTAAAAAGTTTTGCCAGAACACTTCTACATTTTTTAACATCCTTTGCTCTCCTTTTTATTTTTACTTCACGCAACCTTCTTTCACTAATTATACATAACTGATTGCTTTTCTCCTATACTATTTTTACAAAATGAAAACTAAAATAATGTCAGTAACATTTGGACAGAAAAAAAAGAGAGCGTGGGACAAAAATCACTTTGGATTTTTGCTCCACGCTCAAAAACTTATAAACGGCGGGAACAGAAGCAACTCCTTCGGAAATAAGCCGAAATTCTCCAAAAATTACAGAACAATTTTCGGAAATTCCTTCTTATTTCTCGGAGTTAAACGCTTCTGTCCCGACCTCATCTTTTTATTTTGCTTGTCGTTCTTTGATTTTCGTAAGTAAAGATTGAACATGCTGGCGTGCCGAAGCTTCATCTTCTTGAAGCATCTTTTCCGATAAAATAAAGGAGCCGCCCACTGCTAATACTTCTTTGGCTTCCACATACTCTATAAAGTTTGTTTCATCAATCCCACCAGTTGGTAAAAATTGAACATCATAAAACGGACCGCTTAAACTTTTGATGGCTTTTAACCCGCCGTAAATATCGGCTGGGAAAAATTTAACCACTCGTAAGCCATACGCCAGCGCTCGCTGAATCTCCCCAGGCGTAGCTGTTCCTGGAAAAATAGGCACCTCGTTTGCCAGACAAAAATCAATGACTTCTGGAACAATCGCTGGGGAAACAATGAACTGTGCACCGTTCGCTACTGCCTCTTGGGCTTCTTTCAAGGTTCGAACAGTTCCTGCGCCTACTATTAAATTCCCTGAAGCAGCAAGTTGTTTGATGGCAGGCAAGGCCAGCTGACTCCGAAAAGTGACTTCAATAAACGGTAATTCGTTTTCTACTAAGACTGATTCTACTTGTGGCAAATAGCGTAAATCTGTTGCAGTGTATAGTGGTAAAAGTTTACATGTCGCTAATTGTTGATACAGTTGATTTTTTTCAACTTTTGTTTCCATTCTGTCACTTCCTATTTTGTTTGGCTTTGGTTGCTTCGTACAGTCCTTGAATATAGGTCAACCCCATTGCTCGATCATATAAACCATAACCAGGCATCGCTTTTTCATCCCAAATTGCCCGCCCATGGTCAGGACGAATAACACCTTCATACCCTACGTCTACCAGTGCTTGCATTAATTCCGCCATATCTAACGAACCAGCGACACTCGGATGCGCCGTTTCTTCAAAACGATGCTCACCTAAATACTTCACATTGCGGAAATGAACAAAATTAATTCTGTGACCTATTTCACGAATCATAGTAGGCAAATCATTCGTCGGGTCCGCACCGAGGGAACCTGTACAAAATGTAATCCCATTTGCTGGTGAGTCCACCAAGGAAAGGATCCGTTTTAAATCCGCTAAATTTTTAGTGATTCTTGGCAAACCAAAAATTTCCCAAGGTGGATCATCAGGGTGAATCCCCATTTTGATATTTTCTTCTTCACAGACAGGAATCACACGTTCTAAAAAGTAGCGCAAATTTTCGACCAAATCTTCTTCCGTTACGCCGGCATACATGGCTTTCAATTCTTGAAATTGTTGCAAACGCTCCTCTTCCCAACCTGGTAACCGGAATCCTTTTGACTGACTGTGAATTAATTGATACATGTCTTCTGGCTGCATGTTCTCTACCACAGCTTGATCAAATAACAACGATAAGCTACCATCTTCATTCTCATACGCCAAGTCCGTTTTAGCCCAACCAAAAATAGGTTTGAAACTGTAGCACACTAAGGAAATTCCGCATTTCCCCAAGTTACGCAACGTCTGGCGATAATTATCAATATAGTGGTCTCGTTGATCCGTCCCCGCTTTAATGGCATCATGAATAGCGACACTTTCAATTCCTAAAAGTGCTAATCCTTCTTGTTCCACCGATTGTTTAAGTGCCTGAATTTCGGCTACTGTCCAAACATCACCTGGTAGTTTATTTAACAAGGTACCGACAACACCAGTAATTCCTGGAATCTGTCGAATATGTTTTAACGGAATGGCATCGCCTGCCGCTCCGTACCATCTAAATCCCCATTTCATTGCTTTCACCCTTTACTACATTCTTAAAAATCATCGTCCTCATCCTCTTCGTCCTCAAAGGAAGTCATAGAAATATCCCATGCTTGCACACTTTCTTTGCCTTGCGCAACAATCGCTTGCGCCGCTTCAGCAATCGGTGTGCCCAATAATTGATGGTTTATCGCTTCTAAGACCATTGGTAGGTTGGTACCACTCACCACAAAGATTTTCTTTTGTAGAGCTGGTTCGAGTTCGTTAATCACCAAAACTGCCTGATTGTAAGGACTCGCACTTAATAAGTCAACCATGACCAACACGCCATCCCCTTGTTGGACGTTCTCAATCGCTGTTTTAATTTGTCCGCCTAGTGCTTGGACACCGTCTCCACTATTTAGATTAACGGTTTCGATATTTTCGGTTGCGCCCATAATCACGGTAGCTGCGTCTTTCGCACCGTCACTTAGTGCACCATGTGTAGCAATCACAATCCCTAACATAAAAGTTCCTCCTTCAGTTCAGTGGCTTGAGTCATTACTTCAAACAGTCATGCAATGACTCAAGCGACTGGCCTTTTTTATAAATTAAATTTGCCTAAAACCTCTTTTAAACTAGTTTTTGGTGCAGAAGGCGTTGCTTGGAAATAAATATCTTCTACGCCATACACCTCATGTAGTTCTTTTAATTTTTCGGCATCTTCTTTGTTTAAATAAACTGATTTGGTTACTAATAAATCTTTTTCTGGATTCTTCTGTGCAATACCGCCGATGTTTAACTCCTTCATAGGGACTCCGTGTTTTACTAAGTCATAAATTACAGAGACGGTTTTAGCGATTAAAATACAGTTGTACTCTTTGAATTGGTATTCATCCCAATAAAATTTAGCTTTTTCCGGCGTAATGACAATGGTTTTTTGTCCTGTCCGACTGCCTGCACTTTTGTATAAATCACGCATAAATTTATCCTTTGCCACCACTTCATCGACAACGAAAATGGAATTAACGCCACTTTTTTGGGACAAGGTCACCATCACTTGTCCATGAATTAATCGTTCATCTACTCTTGCTAAATTTACTACGCCCATCTGATTCACGTCCTTTTCTTTTTATAAAATACCGACTGTTGCTAAGACAATTAGGATACCTGTTAACCACAATAATGCTTGCGTAACTTTCAAGCCTTTTTTCGTATAGAACCAATACACGCCCATTACGACAGCTAGCGGCAAGAGTCCTGGGACAATCTGATCAAGGATATCTTGGACCACAAACTCACGGCCAGAAAGTTTAAATTGAAGAGTTGAAGAAACTTTGACATAATTACCAGCTAAAATCCCCATCATGAACAACCCTAAAACAGATAACATTTCAATGGCTTTTTGAATCCCCGCACTTTGCATTAAGCCTGTGGCATTCCGCCCCATTTTGAAGGATTGTCTCGCAAAGAACACACCTAACAGTACTTGATAAAGGGCAAACGCCACAAATGGGAAAATCGCACCTAATGCGCTACCTTGTTGCGCCCACGGCACCGCAATCGCAATAAAAATATATTGAACCGTGCCTGAGTCAATCGCATCACCAATCCCAGCTAACGCGCCCATCAAGCCAGCTTTGGTGTTATACATTAAATCATCTTGCATCATGATTTCGCGGCCTTCATGTTCTTCTTTGGCCCGCTCTTGTTCCATGGAAGCCATCAGCCCAGTAATGACCCCGCCGCCCCAACTTAATTGCGTATTGAAAAACAGCAGTTGACGCATATAAGCGGCTTTTAATTGTTCATCGTCTTTATATAATTTCTTTAAAAGTGGCATCATTGCGTACAATAACGAAGGCGCCAAGTAACGTTCAAAGGAATGGGGAATTTCATTGGCAAAATGCCAACGGAGATAGGCTTTTGTAACATCTTTATTGGTAATTTCTTCTGGTGCTAAATTCGTTGTTTTCGGCACGACTTTTTCTGTTGTTTCCGTCATTTCAGTTCCTCCTTTTTCTTTTAAAACCCGTCATCGTAATCGTCATCATCATCAAAATCAGTGGTGGCACTGGCGGAACCAGCACTTTCTGCTACAGGTTTGCCTTTTTGGACTTGCACAAAAATTAACGCAATAATTACGCCAAAGATGGCATACGTTACCATGGTAATTTCCAATGACTTAAAGACGATACTCATGAAGTATGCAAGGAAAAAGAAAACCAAGAAATCTTTTCGACCAATGACATAGACCGTTGTCGCAATCCCAATTGCGGCTAAACCACCACCGACTACTTCTAACACGTGAATCACAACGGTTCCTTCTAATGCTTTAATAATATCGGCAATGACTGGTGCCCCTAAATAAAGAGCAAAAAAGACTAATGGAACGAATAAAATAAATGAGGCAATCGTTGGATACCAGATAATTGAGCGGGCAATTTTTTTAGAATTTAGTTCAGCCACCGCACGATCGGTATACTTCCCTAAAAACGTGTTAATAAAGAAACGGAATTGATATAAATAACTTCCTAAAAGACCGACAGGAACCGCTACGGCAATAGCCGCTTCCGGCTTCAAATTCCCTAGCAACGCAACTGGCACAGCAATCGCTGCCGCAATTGATGGTTCTGCTGGCATAGAGCCACCTGGTGAAAAAACACCCATGTAAATCATTTGTAATGCTGCGGTGACAATCATCGCTTTCGGGACATCGCCCATCACTAAACCTGCTACTAACCCTGTCATTAAGGGCGAGAAACGCAACGTTAACGTTGCTCCTCCTCCAAGCCATCTGGACATAATTGCTGCCACCCAAAGCGCCATTATCAAACTTTGTAAAACACTTAACGTTTCCATAGTTCCTCCTTCTTATCCTTGGTTTTGGATATACTTTTCTAGCTCTTCAATCCCTTGACGTAAACGTTCTTCCGAAATCTCAATAGGAATTAAATGAACCTTTTCTTTTGAATCAATAAATTGAACCATTGCATCGAGTACTGCTTCTTCTTCTGGGTAAAGGCCCATTTGTCGTAACGACATGGGCAAGTTTAGCTCTTGATAAAAGGGGATTAATGCGTCTATGATGGCCCACCTTTTTTCCAATGCTAATTGATAGAAGATGCCGTAAGCTACTTTTTCGCCATGTAAATAGTCATGACTTTTTGGTAAAAATTTACTCATAGCATCATGCATGGCGTGTGCTGCTGCATTGCGGGCGTATTTGTCGCCGAAGCCGCCGACTAATCCAGAAACAGCGAAAACAATTTCTGAAAGATGGACAAATTCAGGCGTGAGTTTGCCCTCGTCCATCGCTGCTAAGGCTGATTTTGAGTCCCGCATAATCGCTTCTTGCGAAAGCTTGGCGGTCGCTCCCGCTAATTGTAAAAAGGGTTCCCCTTGCAAATGGGCTTGGCGTAAAATGGTCTCTGATTCATACCATTTCGCTAACGTATCAGCTAAACCAGCGACAAAATAATCACGGGGTGCATCAAGAAGCAACTTAGGATCAGTGATTAAAAACGCAGCTTGGCGAAAGAAATGTTCCGTTTTGCCTTCGGCCGCGCCATTTTCTTGATACATCACAGCTAACGGTGTCCACGGCGCACAGTTACTAGCCAAAGTGGGGACCAAGCCAAAATTCAGATTGTTTAAATGGGCGCTGTAGCCCACTAAATCGGCTAACTTACCGCCGCCGACTCCCAGAAGAAAGTCAATCTGGTGTTCCTTTATTTGCTGTGAAATTTGTTCGGCGCCAAAATAACTACATTCTCCTGTGTAAGTGTGATAGAAGAATTGATACTCTGAATCTGCCAAGAATGGCAAAAATGGCTGAGCTTTTTCAAAGGATACGGTGCCATGCACCACCAAAATTCGTTGGGCGTGATATTCCTTGAAAAGTGACGGCACCGAAGCTAAGGCGCCTTCGTGGTAACGATAAAATTGCGGTCCAACTTTCACTTTTAAATCAGTTAACATGCTCCTCCTCCTTCTTAACTAACGTAACGACTGACTTCTTGCACTGCCCGTTGAGGTAAAATACCTTGCACCACGTCTTCCACATCTTGCACGCATTTTTCTCCCATCGCTTGCAGGCATTCCATGGTATAAGCGGAGGTGTGCGGCGTCATTACTACATTTTCAAACGCAAGATAAGGATGATTTTTCCGACCTGGTTCCTCTTCTAAAACATCTGTCCCAAGCCCAGCAATTTTGCCCGATTGTAAGCCGACAATCATGGCTTCTTCATCAATCAAGGCGCCTCGTGCGCTATTGGAAAGATAGACGCCGTCTTTCATCTTGGCAATTTCCGCCGAGCCAATCATGTGATAACTTTCTTCAGTTAAATTGGCACATAAACAAATGATGTCAGCTGAAGCTAGCAACGTATCTAAGTCTACTTTTTTGGCTCCATAACTTTGCAGATAAGTGGCGGATTTATAGGGATCATACGCTAACACGTCACAGCGAAATCCGTTTCGTAACGTCTCAACGACACAACTTCCTGTGTTCCCAACACCAATGACACCCACAGTTTTGTTAAATAACGTCCGACCGACAAAATTCGCTCGTTTTTCCCATTGATCCGCTTTAACGCTGGCATCTGCAGCCACGGTTTGCCGTAAAACAGCTAGTAAATTTGTGACATTGTTTTCCGCCACGGCATCTCGTTCTACTAAAGCTGGGATGATGGAAACAATTGTGTCGTGCTGTTTTGCAGCGTCTAAATCGATGTTGTTATACCCAATGCCATGGCGAGAAATCAGCAACAATTCATCTTTATGTTCAAAAAATTCTTTCGTGAAAAATGGCGTCACGCTAGCAATAATAATCGTATATCCTTGTAAACGTTCCGCTAACTCTTTGCCACCAATTTCACTGTCGACTGTAAAATGCTTCACGGTGCCTATTTTTTCTAAGCGCGTCAAGTGTTCAGGAAAAATTTGACCAAAACTACTGGAATTCACTATGGCAATTTTTTGTTTTTTTAACATGACTAAACTCCTTTACTGACTTTTTACGACTTCATGCCCGCCAAATCCTTGTCGCAAAGAAGCGACCACTTTGTTTGAAAAATGATTTGCTAGCATACTTTCATTTCGAGTAAATAAGGACAACGCCGTAGTTGGGACGGGCATCTCCAAACGCAATGCTTCTTCAATCATCCATTTGGCTTCGCCATTTGCTGCCACTTTCCCTTCTAGATTGGCTAACGTAGGATTTTCCGCAAAAACCTCTTTCGCTAAGCCCATCAAGCGAGCTTCAATAATCGAGCCGTGATTCCACACATCGGCTACTTTCTCCAACGCAAAATCATATTCGGCAGCTTCTAATAAATTGAATCCTTCGCCCATGGCTTGCATCATGACGTACTCAATCCCGTTATGCACCATTTTCAAATAGTGACCAGCTCCTGATTTCCCAGCATAAAGATACCCTTGTTCACAAGCTAAATCTTCAAAAAATGGGGTTAACACTTTGACAGCTTCAGGCGCACCGCCAACCATTAAACACGCTCCTTCCCGCGCTCCTTTGATGCCACCAGAAGTACCACAATCAATAAAATAAATTCCTTTTTCCTTAGCAAATTGAGCATTCGCAACACTATCATGAAAATTTGAATTGCCACTATCCACAATGATATCCTCTGGTGCTAATTGCTCTACCAATTCTGCCACTAATTGATTGGTAATCTGACCAGCGGGGGTACTTAAAAAAATCACCTTCCTTTTTTTAAGCGCTTTCAATAATTCTGACAACGAATCTACAACGGAAAGCCCCTGCTCTCTAGCAGTCGCTCTTGCTTCCTTTGTCACATCAAAGCCAATAATGGGCCAGCCTTGTTCGTGAACATTTAATGCCATGTTCAAACCCATTTTCCCAAGTCCAATAAAGCCAATGTCCATTTTTCTTTCACCTGCCTCTTTTGATACTTCAATCATAAAGGATAAAAAAAATAATGTAAACGATTACACTAATTAAAAAATATTTTTTATTTTTTAGCAAAAATCTTGCCTACTCAAAAGGTAAAACGTTTTTATTTTTAAGGAGCTTTCATACAAAAAACACAAGTAAATCTCTTGGTATCACGTTCTTTTTACTGGCTACTTTCTTTAGTTGAGAGAAGTCTTTTCAAGACCCCTTCATTTTTCAGAAAAAAGATTATTTATTTTTTTGGGGCTTTTTTTAAAGAATTTCTTTTTTGTGGAGAAAAAGAGAAATTGTATTTGTCCTCTTTTTCCACTATAATCAGTCTATACCAACAATGAAAAGGCATTCATTTTATTTTTAAAAAAATAAGATTGGAGGAACGTGTTAATGAAAAACCACTATTTGGATCAACGGATTCGGATCAAAAAACCGAATTTGAGCCTCACAGAAAAGAAAATTTCCGATTACTTTGTTCATTCTGAATCATTATTGACACAAATGACGTTAGAAAGTCTGGCCAACGAAATTGGCGTCTCCCAATCTTCCGTGTATCAATTTGTAAAAAAGATTGGCTATTCTGGGTTCCAAGAATTTAAAATTGATATCGCCAGGAATTCTAATTATCAGCCGACTTTTCAAAACGTCAATAGCGTGAATGGCGCCGATGATATTTCACCAGATGATGATAGTATTACGATTGCTAAAAAAGTCTTACAAGCCAATATTTATTCCCTCAGTAACGCCACACAGTTCTTAACAAAAGAGCTGTTAGATAACGTGTTGGCTTTGATGTACTCTGCCAAAACGCTTCACTTTTTTGGGCAAGGTGGCTCCTCGATTGTGGCTTTTGATAGTTTCCATAAATTCATTCGGACCAACTATCGGTGCAACTACATTTTTGATTACCACATGCAGTTAAGTTTTGTCACAAAATTAACCAGTGAAGATTGCGTGTTTATTTTTTCCCATTCAGGCAAAACCAAAGAATCAATCAACCTAGCACGACAAGTTAAAAAAACCAACGCAAAAATGATTACGTTAACTGGTAACAGCGGTTCAGAGTTGGCAGGCTTGTCCGACGAAGCAATTATTGTCGTCACCGAAGAAGGCTTGTTTCGTGCGGAATCCTTGGCTTCACGGATTAGTTACTTAACGGTAATGGATATTTTATACACAAATACGATGTATCACAATTTTGATCAAAATGCCGATTCCTTGAAAAAAATCCGTGATAACATTAGCACGACTAAGACCGATCCGCATTACTTGTCGTAAAGAAAAGTCTTATTTGTTAGTAGTTGCTTCTGCTCCCACCCTTTATCATTTTTAAGCCTGGAACAAAAATCCAAAATGATTGATGTCCCAGGCTTTTCCTTTGAAGTTTTAATCCTTGGCTTTCTCAGTGCAACTACTCAGGATTTATATTTTTTATCCTTACGAACAGTATCATTAGAATCATCCAGATATCGACTACTCTGAAAAGTAGATTATACTCATACAGCCAAGTTGCTTGCGAACAGACAAGAAAGACTGAAAATATAATGGGTAGGCAAAATAACCTATCTTCTTTTTCCGTTATTGAAATAATTAATAGCGTTAATAAAAATAAAGGAATAAAGAGGAAGTGCATAACCATTTGAGTAACAACTATCGATACAGTAATCGTGTGCTTGTCAAATAGCTGAACTAGTATTGGATTAAACCAAACAATGGCGACTATTACTAACGAAAAATATTTAGTCACGCTTTCCAGCCTTATTACATACAACAATCCAAAGAAAATTAGTAAACTAATAATGATATCTTTATAAGTAAAAAAATGTTCATAATTCATAATTTTTTTCGTTTCATCTCCACTCAACTTGCTTAACTATTCAAGGTTTAGGTAAATCACGTTTCCCATTTTCTCACATGATCGTTCAAAGAAACAGAACGTTGTTTGGTGTTTTAAAACGTAAAAGTTGAGCAACATATCCTGTCTAAACATTTACTTGGCAGTTTATTTATAGAAAAATTGTTACTTTCCAAATTTTTGTATGCTTTTTAGAAATGAAACCAAGCTTATGTTTTAATGTTTCTTATGCAAATCATTAAAACGAAATCCCCCAAATTTCGCAACTCTTATCATTTCAGATTGTGATGTTCGTCCAATTAAAAAGTGATAGTACTTCTTAACGTATCGTTATTAAATTTTAAATTCAAAGGGGCTACTCTCTTTAATTTTGTTTCTGATTTTTTCTAAAAGTACTGTTATGTAAGTAATAAGTTCTATACTGGACTTGTAATAGAAAATAAATTTAATTCTTTACAAAAATTAGTATAAGAGAACCCCTTTTTTCATTCTACGACATCATTAGCTGACGATATATAGCAAATTACAAACTAAGTTAATGACGTAATCTTACTTTTTTCTTCTTTTTTTCTTACTTTTTTCTGCCTGTATTTTTTTAAAAAATTCTTGCCTATCTTCTAATTTCCAAGTACCCTGTTCTGTTCTTTCATATATCCAAATTTTTGTACACCGACAGGCGTTACGAAACGAGGTATGTTGTTTCGCTTCTTTATCCTGAGCAAGATTTAAACAAGAACGAGGAATTGAGAATTCTGGATGATCATGATATAAGCCAATCCCTAAACCAATCTTAGGCGTACTGATTGTGTTCGTCATAGGAATTGTTCTTAATTGTCCGTCAGCGCCTATTCTGACCACATCTGTCTTTATGCTTTTAATGTATTTCAATACCTGAAGCTTATCTTTTACTTTTCTTGTACTTTCTACCCAACATTTTGAAAAGTTCAATTTATTTCTTTTAAAGTCTCTATAAAATTCAATAGCATACTTACTTTTCATTCTTGATTTAGAGGTTTCTCTTTCATTAATATCATAATAACTTATCCCAATTAAGTGCAGAATACTCTCTCTAGTAAAACAAACTTCTAATTTTTCTTGTTTACTTTTCACGTTTCTTTTATAGAAATAAACTATTTTTTTATTAACAACTTCTACATCTAAAATTTCTAAAACGGCAATAAGTTCATCAAATAAATCTTTACAACTTAAATCACTTGCCACTAATTCTGTTAATCGGAAAGTTTTAGTTACTTTAGCTTCACCCATTCCATCCCTCCTCTACGTTTTCATTTTGATAAAAAAAAACAAACGTGCAAAAAGCACGTTTGTTGAAATATCTCATAAGAGGGTGCATTATTTTCAGCTTTCGCCTAGGCTCCTTCTAAGCCTTCGTACTTTAAATAAATATGCTGATAGTTTATCAACCCTCTGGCTACTAAATGTATCAGCCTCTAGATCCTTTGTTCATAACGACTTGAAACAGTCAGCTATGAATTGAGAAGTATCATTGGAGTGTCATGCACCGTGACACTGAAAGTAAGTTTTCGATGATTGGCTCTATCATCACTCCAGATAATCTGGTACCCTTTCAGGTGAGTTTTACCTCCAGAAATTCTATATGAGCCATAAGAATTTCTGACTTCTTTCATCCACATTATAGCTAAATCATAGCCTCTTGTCAAATAAAAGCAAACAATTGTTCTCTAAATTCAAACAAGATATCTATTCCCACTGAACAGAAAAAAGATTCACCAATTTTACCTTTGAACCTTTTTTCATTTATGCTTTTATCAAGCAATTTTTTTATATGGTTACATCGAACCTTTAAAAACATCTTTATTCTTAGCAAAATAATCAACACCAGAGTAAATGGTGAAAATCAAGCAGGCATATAGCATGATTTGATCTAGTGGTAGATGGAGTGCTGAAAATGGAATGTTGTTAATGAATAGTAAAATAATTGCAACCATTTGGGTAGCTGTTTTTACTTTTCCTGGCCAAGCTGCTGCCATTACTTCGCCATGTTCGACTAATAACAACCGTAAACCAGTTACTGCCAATTCACGACAAACAATAATTGCTACAATCCAAGCAGGTACTTTGCCTTGACCAACTAAGACGATAAAAGCGGTCATCACTAGCATTTTGTCCGCTAATGGGTCCGCAAATTTTCCGAAGTTCGTCACCAAGCCTTGTGCACGGGCAATTTTGCCATCCAACCAGTCTGTAAAACTAGCAACTGCAAAAATAATCGCGCCCACTAATTGGGTAACGGCTAACGTTGTGTCGCCAAAACTAATCGTTCCCCAGTCCATCGGCACCGACACAATAATAATAAAAATCGGAATCATAAATATTCTTAAAACTGTTAATTTATTTGGTAAATTCACTTCAATTGCCCCTTCCTTCTCCTGTTCTATTTTACGTTATCTTGCTGGCAGTGTCACGAAAAAAAGAAAAGAATCTGGAATAATTGCCGTTTGACCGTTTATTCAGAAATATTCTTGCCTTTTTTTAGAAAGAGCTGGTAATAGCCTAAACCTAAATTAATCATTCCAATCAATGTGATACTGTCTAAAAATTTAGAACCATAGATAAAGTAGAAATACAGTTGTAAGCCAACAATCAAGAAGCCCATGACCAACAGAGCGATTGAAAATATGGTGATAAGATTAAATTTTTTATTAACTATTTTAAGCATTGATAACCCCTTCTCTCTTGAATTATTATTGTCGTCTTTTTCTAGCATGTAATGCTCAAAGCCACGTGATTTATCATGAACACGAATAATCGTACAGCCTTCTAATAATTGTTTGTCGATTATTTCATTTTTAGTATCTTTTTTAATTTCCGTGAAGTAACTTTTATCAACACCACTTGGTAAGGTGTAGAGGCCGTTGCTTTTGACAGTTGTTTCATTCAGGACTAAGATACCTTGCATCGCCAACTGCATTTCCTCTAAGCTAGTGGCGAATAAGTTTTTGGTTTGTCGATCAAACTCATTGAGCTTTTGTATTTACTTGTGGAGCTTGTCAATGTCCTGTTAGAGTCTTGTATCAATTGTGTGTTGTTTATCTGCTCAATATTAATCTTTCATCAAAATTTCCCATGTAATTGATTTTGCTTTATCAATCGGTTCATTTAAATCTATTCTTTTATCGTAATCATCATCCCAAACATAAAATTCACCTAATCCACCTCTTGGAGGATATAACGATTCATTCATTGTTTTTATCTGCGTCATGTCAGGATTGCTGTCTAATAAATTTAAAATATATTTAATTGTTTGAATTTGAGGAATATTTGATTTATCTCCATAATGTATTAAATTGTCTAAAAGTATCTGGTATTGTGTTTTCAATATTTTTATATCTTTCATTAGTAGACATTATTTTATTAAATTCCATAATTTGTCAGTTAAATCATCAATCGGTTTATTAATAGATATTCTTTCTTCTCCATCTTCTACCCAAACGTTGAAGTCAGTCAAGCCTCCACGAGCAGGAAATAATTTTTTACCTATTTTATATAATTCTTGATTTTTTTCAGTTATTGAAATATTAGAATTAAGAATGTCTAGGGCCGTACTTAACTGGTCAATATAGTAACTCATGTCACCCGTGTTGTATTTTTTAAGTAAGGGAAGTAACTCTTTAATAACCTCTTCTATTTCATTACAATTCATCATAATTATTCATCTCCTATCTTATTTATTTTAAAGGACTGGAACCTAAAATAGTTATTTTGTCTCCAAATTCCCAAGGCCTTTTAATGAATATTTGATTCGTATTCATCCCTCCTTGGTATATACCACCTTGATTACCTACTGGACCTGAGTAAATAGTTGTACCTGCAGGAATCTCAATTTTATATACTCTATCTATATTAGAAGCTCCTGTAAAAGAACCATTTCTATCTATCCATTGTGGTTTTACTGCAGTATCAATACGTACATTTGCAACTGAATTAGGTGGACTTTCTGTAAACCATTGTCCTAATGGATTTTTCCCATCTCCTGCACGATATAATATTTTAGGTTCTTTTAAAACTTCCATATCATATCTACCACCATAAAAGTTTCTATTTGGTTGCCCTTTAATGTCGTTTAACGGTCCAGGATTATCATAACCATTGTATTGATAAGTATATATATCATCGTACTTAGGCTTTATTGATTTTTTCCCTTGTCCAGAATTTTTCAATCGTGAAGCTGTTTTATTCCCATAATAAGAACCTAGCACCACATTACCAACTTCTGTTAGTGTGCCTGCCCACGCCGCATACTTGAATTTATCGGCTTCTTTTTGACTAATTTTCTTTCCTGTATAAGGATTAATGCCTATATTTGCACAAGCAATGGTTTTTCTGCTGATTTCTTCTAGACTGTCGGTTTTCTTGATTAGCTCTATTTTTGGTTTGGCTGTTTCAAGAACCGTAGAAGCTTCTTTTTTAATTTCCGTAAAGTAACTTTTATCCACACCACTTGGCAAGGTATAGAGGCCGTTGCTTTTGACAGTTGTTTCATTCAGGACTAAGATCCCTTGCATCGCCAACTGCATTTCTTCTAAGCTAGTGGCGAATAGGTTTTTGGTTTGTCGATCAAACTCATTGAGCTTTTGTATTTGCTTGTGGAGCTTATCAATGTCCTGTTGCATGCTTTCTGCCATCTTAATAAAGGTCCGTTGGGCATTTTGTAAGAGTTCATAAATTCCTGGAATCGGCTGACTATGGGCTAATGTGGCGACTGCCCTAGCAGAATCGTGCAATAATTGTTGGTTGGCTTTCATGATTTTTATTTTTAATTTGAGTTTGTCTTCATCTAAAAAACCTTCACTGGCAATAAACGCATCCGCAGCGCTGTATTTGGCCAAATCACTTTGGACGTTATCAACGGCGGCAGTCATTCGATGAATCGTCGGAATCACTAATTCTGAAAATAGCCCTTTTCCCGCATTATAGGCAGCACCAGACAATGTATGACCGTCGATAGCTGCGATTAGTTGCTGACAACCTGCTGTTAGCTCACTGGTGGTTGTTCGGGCAACTGCTAGATTGCTGGACAGCGCGCGCATCATTGCTGAAGAATCGCTACTGGAGTAGATTAATCCCATGACAACCGACTCCTTTCTCTTTGGAGCTGTAGTCGTTCTTCATTCGATTGTGCGGTTGCTTTTGTGTATCTTTGACTTAATTCATGTGTCTGTTGTTGTAAAAAGCCCCTTAAATAGCGTTGTTTTCCAGAGAGCTCCTCTTGCTCCCAACGCGTCGACTTACCGCCTTTATGAATCACTTCTGCGTTGAGTTGCTCAAGTTCGCGAAAATTTCTGGTTAGTTCAGACTCTAGTGTACCAAAAATGGTTTGGATTTGCTTCTTTTCCTTCGACAATTGATCCATCGCTCGTTCTTTTTCGACAATCTGTTCCGCATAGTTCCTTCTTAATTTTTCATTCGTATCCTTTTCCATCGTTTCTCCTTATTTGAACGTTGTTTGGCTATCTCTAGCCGCTATCGTTGCCGCTAATTTGGGGAATTTATTGGCTTGTGCGTTGACACCATTGACTACTTTTGCTAATTGATTGAGCAGTTGATTACTGACTTTAACCCCTTTTTTCATACTTGAAATATTGCTTTCTCCTAAATGACATATTTGATTTTTATTCACAGATACACTCTTGATCCCTGCAATTGCCTTTTGGGCAGCGCCTTGATTGGATGCAATTTTCACCATCAACTTCCTCATTTTTAACTTTTTTATTAAATGTGTAATTAAATTATATACAAAAATATTGATAATAATAAAATGTGAATTCGCATATTTTTATATAAAACACCTTTAAAATAACATTTAAATCATTTTCGAAAAAAAGAAAAATAAACATATAATGCATAAATTAAATCATTTTTCACAGAAAATAAAAAATACAATTCAACCATCGTAATAATATATATAAATATATTATTAATTATGAATAAAAATAACTGCCCAAAATTCTTTAAATAAGAATTTTGGGCAGTTATTTTTTTATCCTCTTCTAACGATACGTAATCCCTAATGTAACATCCTTACGAATTAAAACTGGCGTTTTTTCCAGTGTTAAATCGGCGCCATCGACTTGAATGGCGACGTTATTTGAGGCGCCTAGAATCAGTGTTGCATTGGCGGCATTCGCAGGTAAAGCTGTTGTTTGGGTCTCTCCTGCTTGCAGGGTGTGTTGGTACGTATAGTTGCCATCGACCATCACGCCAATCCAGCAAGAGCCTTCAGTCCCTTTAAAGGTAATGTTGATTGGACTATTCGCATCTTTAACCGTTGCAGTCACTTGATTGTTAGCATCACTCACCACAGCCACAGCTGTTTTCTTCTCTGGTTCGCTTGAAGAAGACGGCGGTGTACTACTTTGTGTGCTACTTTCTGGGGCTTGACTTGATTCTTTGGGTTTTTCCACACTGGCACTAGTTGCCGGTGTTTGAATAATCGGTTCGGCTTTTTGATCTTGCCACATAATGTACAGCACTACGACCGCAATGGCTAAACCAATTAACGAAAAGGCAATGGCTGGTAAGTTCCGCAGTAACCAACTGGATTGCTTTTCTTCGTCATGCAATTGCTTACGTGATCCTTCAAGCTCTTCATACACTGGCTTGGGTTCTTCGACAATTGCTGGTTCTTTGCCATCATAGATATCTACCAATTGATTGCCATCTAAGCCGACCGCACTTGCATATTGGCGGATAAACGCCCGCACATAAAAGGTGCCTGGTAAGGACTCAAAATCGTTTTGTTCAATAATTTCTAAATATCTTTTTTGAATTTTTGTCATTTGTTGCAGTTCATCAATTGAGATGTTCTTCTGCAATCTTGCTTCTTTTAGTGTTTCTCCAATATTTACGCTGGCCACTCGTCCATCTTCTCCAGTCTATTTTGTTAATTTATCGATTGTCTCATCAGTCTTTTTCAATTGCCAAGGAAAACATTCCCGTCCTTTAAGAATACCACAAAAGAAGCCAACTGAGGATAACAAAATTGAAAGATTTCAAAGATTTTTCTTTTTCTTAAACAGTTGGTTTATTGCTCGGTTTCTCCTTTAGGATACATGTAGAAACGGCTCAATCCTTCTTCACGAATCAAGGTCTCTGCTACTTGGCGGACGTCGGCTAATTGAATACTTTCAATGACTTCAATCTTATCAAACAGCGTGGTTTCCCCAAACAATGATTGTGAAAATTGGTTGGCGATATACTCTAAAGAGTTTAAGGATTGGAAATATTTACCAATCATTTTTTTCTTCAATAAGGACAAATTTTCTTCCGTTAATTCTGGACTTGTTGTGGCAGATAATAAAATAGCTTCAATTCGTTCTGCTAAGACTTCTGGTTGCTCACTATCGCCGCCAATATCTGCAAAATGGAAACTGCGATCTAAATTAAAGTCATAACTAAAACTATCATCTAACAAGCCTTCATCATAAAGAGCCAAATAGTTTTGAGAGGTATTACCAAACAATAATTGTAACAACAAGTTCACGGTGACTTGATATTTCATTAAGTCACGACCCGTTGTTGGCACTTCATCTAAGCCTTTCAAGCCAACAAGCACTTTTGCCCGTGTGACTGCCATTTCAATGGCGCTCTCTTTGACAATGTCAGCAGCTGTTTCTTCAGGAAAATGCCGACGAATAGGTTGGGCGGCAGGAAACTCTTTCGCCGCTTGGTTTTCACGGATGAAGGCCATTAACGCTTCAGGGTCCATTTTCCCTACTACGAATAAGGTCATATTACTTGGATGATAAAACGTATTGTAACATGTATACAAATCTTCTGCGGTAATCTCCGCAATACTTGCCACTGTACCGGCAATATCAATATGCAATGGATGCTTCGGATAAAGGTTGCCTAAAATACCAAAGAACAAGCGCCAGTTAGGATCATCTAAATACATTTGAATTTCTTGTCCAATGATGCCTTTTTCTTTTTCGACCGTTTCCTTCGTGAAATACGGCGATTGCACAAAATCAAGCAACGTTTCTAGATTTTGTGTCACTTGATCCGTCGTTGAAAACAAATAACTCGTTTTCGTAAAACTGGTAAAGGCATTCGCTGAAGCCCCTTGTTGCCCAAATTTTTGGAAGACATCGCCATCTTCTTTTTCAAACATTTTATGTTCTAAAAAGTGGGCGATTCCGTCAGGCACTTCAATCATTTCCTCTTGACCAATTGGCACGAACGTATTGTCAATGGAACCATAATCGGTCGTAAACAAACCATACGTTTTTTGGAAATCATTTTTCGGTAATAGGTAAACCTTTAACCCATTCGCCAGTGTTTCTGTATACAATGTTTCTTTAATTTGTGCATAGTCTTTTTTAATCATTTTCCGTTTCTCCTTCCAAAAAGAAGATCGCTTGAAGTTCCAAACGTTTGGCTACTTCTTGGATTTCTGGAATAGTCACGGCATTGATCCGCGCAATCCATTCCTCCGCCGTTAGCATCGTCTGCGGCATTAATTGGTTCAAGTATTCTTTTTCCAGCCACGCGCCTGCATTATCTAACGCTAAGATATACTGATTTTTTAACATTGCTTTCGTTTGTTCAATTTCTAATTCGCTAATCTTACCTAAGCGAATATTTTCCAATTCTGTCGAAATCAAACGCAAGACCTGATTCCGATTTTTGCCATCGATTCCTGTTTGAACCGTCATGAAGCCACGGAAAGTGTCGATACTACTAGAAGCATAATACGCTAAATGCTCTTTCTCACGGACATTCATAAATAATTTAGAATGCGGGAAACCGCCAAAAATTCCATTAAACACTTGCAACGCAAAATAATAGCTATCGCCATAATAAATATCCGTGTTGTAAGCCAAGTTTAATTTCGATTGGGCTAACACCTCACGCTCGGTCCGCTCTTCAATCACGTTGCGAATTGGTTGATTGTAGAAAATCGCGGCTTTGCCTTCTTCACGAGGCGTAAACGGTAATTGCTTGAATAACGGCACTAGCTCCGCCTCATTGACATCGCCTAAAACAAAAATATCCACTTGATCTTCCGCCAGCATTTTTTGATAATACGCTGCTAATGACGCCGCTGTTTCCTCAGCTAACGCCGCAACGGTCCCGAAACTAGGGATTTTTTGATCCTCCGATTGATTAAAATAGACACTTTGAAGCGCCAAAGAAGCATAGGTTTGCTTATCCTCCACAATACTTTCCAAGTACGCTTTCAAGTTCTCTTTTTCCCGTTGGAAGGTTTCCGCCTCAAATTGACCTGCTTGAATATTGGGGGCAAAAATAATTTCCTTCAAAAAGTCCACCGCTTCGGCGAGAACCTGACTATCCTGTAAATAATGATCATTGACAATGTTCATAGAAATATTAAACCAATGTTGATTGCCTTTTTTGGAAACGCCAATCCCAAAGCTGGCGCCGTAAAGTTCCGCCAAACGCTCACTTAACTTGACTTGATTCGGGTAATTCAAGCTGTTGGTTTCCATCAAACTGGACAACAGCGTTCTTTTTGTAATGGTTTCATGATTTAATCGTGTATTAAAGCGGACTAAAAGACGCACCGTTTTATATTTTTCTGTAGGAATGACGTGTAAATTCACGCCTTTAACTAATTGAACAGACATTGCCGCATCGCTCCTTCATTTGCTTCATCTTACCTAAAGAATGCTGTGAAATATATGTATCGCGTAAATTCTAAAGCATTTTTTAATGTTTTTTCCAATAGCTCCATTATAACACAGCTTCAGGTGCTTTCTGAATGATAAGAGTTTTTCAGTTCAAATTTTCAAGAAGATTCGGTATACTGTTTTTAAAGTGAGGAGGGAAAAAAGAATGATTAAAGAATTTAAAGAGTTTATCATGCGCGGGAGTGTCTTAGACCTAGCCGTTGGTGTTGTCATTGGTAGTGCGTTTACAGCGATTGTGACACAAGTGGTGGAAGGCTTGATTACCCCGTTAATTAGTCTGATTTTTGTCTTGACGACTGGGAAAAAGAGTGCCGACGATGCATTGGGTGCCCTTGTTTATAAAGTCGAAGGCGTTGAATTCAATATTGGTAGCGTGATTAGTGCACTTATTACATTTTTAATTACGGCCTTCGTCCTCTTCTTGATTGTCAAAGCGGCCAACAAAATGAAAAACCGCGGCAAAAAAGAAGAAGCGGCAGAAGAAGAAGTGGTACCAACGAGCGAAGATTACTTAAAAGAAATTCGCGACTTGCTAGCGGCGCAAACACCGCCTGCTGAAACTGTCAAAACAGACAGCACCGTCACAGAGAAATAAGCAAAAAGTCATCCTGAGGGGATGACTTTTTTGTTTGGACTTAGATTGATGGTCCTGCGACGAGGTTCCAGGTGATGTTGCCTGTGTAGGCTCCTGCTTTGATTTGTTGATACGGTGTAGTAACATTTAACGTCATATTATCAATACGTCCCAACCAAGTTCCCTGACCCTTACCAACAGTAGCATTTATTAATGTAGTAGCACCACCACCAATTGTCATGTTTGTCCCAATAAAGCTAGGTGCTGTTGGATCATCAGTAATGTTCATTCCATTTTGACTAGCCATTCCCCCATATAAACCCGAGCTAACATTGAACACAGCATAATACGGTGTCATTCCAAATTTAAACTCTCCATCTAATTTGTCTGCCCCGTTCTTCATTTCTGCTATTTCGCCCGTTACATGCCAGCCTTCTTTTGTTCCTCGTAAATCCCCCACCATTACAGATCGTGGGCTAGTTTGAGGTGAAACTGATTTAATAGACGTTAAATCTTCGCCAATTTTTACTGGAGAAAAATCAAAACTTCTTGGAATGGCTAATAAATCAAAATCTGTATTTGGTTTCGTTGGATCTGGATCTACACTTCCACCAGTATTATCCCCTTGATCTGGCAATGTTCCTCCGCCAAACTCCACCTGCACAGGCGTATTCCCTGTCGTCACCGCCTGTGCTGAAAGTGGTGCCAAACTTGCGCCAACTACGGCGCTACCAACCAATAAACTTGCCATTATTTTCTTTTTCATCTATGTACGCTCCTTTGTTTTCAATTCGTCTATAAAGTACAGAACAGCAAAAGTGACGACTGCTGTTCTGTACTTGATTCTTTCAATCTTTGTATTTAGATAGATGGTCCTGCGACGAGGTTCCAGGTGATGTTCCCTGTGTAGTTCCCTGCTTTGATATTGTTCGCTGAAGTGGTGATATTTAAAGAGGTACTAAACATTGTAAACTTCCATAGTCCTTGCCCTTTTCCTGCTGTTGCATTAGCTATAAGAACGGCTTCGCCACCTAAAGGCAGCGACCAATTTCTTGCATTAATAACTTCGGGTTTAGCTACTGGGTCGGCAAGATTAGCAGTTTTAGAAGTATACGTGTTAGTTTCCGCATCATAGTCTAATGAATACAAATTAATTGTACTATTTGTAATACTGCCTTCCAAACTCTCATCGCCGAGCTTCATACCCATCGATTGAGCAGTCAGATGCCACCCTTCTTTAGTTCCCCGCATATCCCCTACGCCAATTGCTTCAGCCTCTCCAGCAGCCTGAGTGATATCTGTATCTTTTTTATTAGGAATCGGTTGAGTTAAATCATCAGAAATCGATAGTGTTCCAAAATCAAATTCTCTGGGAATAAACAGTAAATCAAAATTGCTATTTGTAGCGCCTGGATCTGGCCTCACAGTGTTTCCATCTCCATTACCATCTGGCAAACTTCCCCCTTCAAATCCCACAGATACAGGCGTATTCCCTGTCGTTACAGCCTGTGCCGAAAGGGGAGCCAAACTTGCGCCAACTACGGTACTACCAACCAATAAACTTGCCATTATTTTCTTTTTCATATGTACATCTCCTTTAACATCTTGAATTCCCAGTGCGCCCTAGGTGTTTCTTCGGTGCTACTGAAGCTATGGCTTTATTATACAAGATTCCCCCTTGTCTGTGATTTTAAATATTGAACAGTTCTTGCAAAAAAACAACATTTCCTTTAAAAGCAACGTTTCCCCTTAGTTTAAAGGCTTTTTTTCAACACTTATTGATATTTTTGGCTGTTATTTAATGGTTTTTCCGAAAAAATGCTTTAATAAACAACGAGAAAACGTCACAAAGTAGAGGTCAAACTCTAACTTTGTGACGTTTTCTCCTAAAATCTTATACATTTATTCGCAGTTACAGCGAAAAAACCGTAATTTTTTATTTAATGACAGCCGTTTTTATATTTGTTCGTCACTAAGACTTACAATTTACGGCGACGAGCGAATTCCACAAACTTAAATTTGTTTAAGCGGTGACGAGATTCCGTATAGCCAAAACAGCGGGTATCTTCCAAGTTCATGATACTGCGGACCACGACAACATGATTGCCTTCCACTTCACCAATCAGCTGCTTGTCCATCTCTGTGAGCGGTTCCACGGTAATTTCTTTCTGGGCGTAACTAATCGCCAAGCCAAGGTCGTTTTCAAGATAATCGAAAATCGAATCTTCGGCACGGTGTTTCGGCAGTTCTGGGACAATCTCTTTAATCAAGTAATCAATATCTAAAATATCGACTTCCCCTTCAATCTCCCGTTGCCGAACTAAGCGCCACACAGGGGCCCCTTCCCTCCAACCAGTCAACTGAGCCAAGTTGCGCTCCACAGGAATTTCTTCTAAGGAAACCACATGAGTATGACTTTCAATATGTTGCGTTTGTTGTAACTCCTTGTAACTGGTCACCCCTGAAATAGGAAAATTAAACTTTTTAAAGTTGAGCACAATCGAGCCTTTGCCTTGTTTTTTCTGAATGTAGCCAGCGTTAATTAGTAAATTCAAGGCTTTCCGAATTGTTTCACGGGAAACATTGTAGGTTTCCACTAATTGATTTTCACTAGGTAATAAATCGCCTGGCTGATAGTCGCCTTGGACAATTTGTTGTTCTAATTCTAAAAATATGTCATGAAACTTGTTCATGCCGATCCTCCTCTACCAACAATTTCTTTTCTAAAAGCATAGCATATTCCCTCCGAAAAACCTAGAGCTGGTCAGAAAAATCCCCCGCACTTTCTGCCTTGCTTACGCCACAAACTCCCCCAGCCAAACCACTGCTTGACCGCCTTTTTTTCGGACCCAGCGTAGTCTGTTGCTGCCCCCTTCTGGAAAAGTTTTCCCAAGAATCTGGGGAAAATCCTTGTAATTCTGATTCGTTCATACTATACTGTAGTCAAACACAACATGTCTATACAAGTTTACAAGGAGGCGCCAAACATGACCATTTTAGAATTAACATTCGCAACGAACCAACTAACGACGACTTTTTTTAACCATAAATTGGAACCGCTTCACCAAAAAACGTTCCCTTTTGAAGCCTTGACTATCGAAGAAACGGTTCCTGAGCTGTGCCAATTGATTTTGGCAGAGGCTACGCCGATTCTGGGGGGGATTGTGGCTGATTTTCCAGCGGATTTCTTTTCGCCAGAGGAAACGTTGGCGCTGGTTCCGCAAGCGGTGATTCAAGCATTCGCGGAACAGTTGAACACGCCACTTTTAACGGCAGCCGAACAAGCGGCGGCACCGAATCTGCTGGCAGCATTTGAAGAAAAACGGCAATATCTGGCTTGGCATTTGGACTATTATGGCTACGTGCCTGGGAAAAATGAATATGCGGTGGAGTCCCTGTTAACTGTCGGCAATGGCTTTTTAGGCTTGCGCGGCACAACACCTGAGATGACGATTTCTGATGATCATTATCCAGCGACCTACATTGCGGGGCTTTATAATACAGCGGCTTCGGAAGTTGCGGGTCAAGTAGTGGAAAATGAAGATTTCGTCAATGCTCCTGACAACCAACACATCGCTTTAAAAATTGGCGATGCCACTGACTGGTTAACGATTTCTCCAGACACGCTACAACAATTACACCGTCAATTGAACTTGAAAACGGGATTGTTTGTCGCAGAAATGATTTTGAAAGATGCGGACAATCAGCAAATTAAATTAACGACGAAAAAAATCGCCAATATGGCACAGCCGAATGACTATCATCTGCAATATACGTTTGAGCCGTTAAACTTTTCAGCCCCAATTACTTTGAAAACCGTCACTGATGGCAGTGTCTACAACTATAACGTGGCGCGGTATCGCAACTTAACAGCCAAACATTTTCAGGTGACAGCATTAAGCGCGCAGGAAAACAAAACCGTGATTGAGGTTTGTACCAATCAATCCAACTTAAGCGTCCGAGAAACGGCCTTGATAACCGGTGATTTTTTTGAAAAAGAGGCCATTATGATTCAAGAAGAAGCGGAAAAAATCGCTCAAGTGGTGACCGTGATGGCGCACCAAGGAACGCGCTATACGCTAGAAAAACAAGTCTTTGTGCAAGCCAGCCACGCCGAACAAAGTTGGCAGGTACCGTTTACGCCGAAGGACTCTTTTGCGGCCGCCGCTCAGGAAAGCGCCCGCGCTTGGCAAACTCTTTGGCAACAAGCCAACATTACTGTGACAGGCGATTTGATGTCTCAAAAACTTTTACGGATTCACAGTTATCACTTGCTGGCTTCGGCTTCGCCTTTTAGTAACCAAGCCCAAGCATTGGACGTCTCGATTACCGCCCGAGGCTTGCATGGTGAAGCGTATCGTGGACATATTTTTTGGGATGAAATTTTTATTTTACCTTTTTATATTCAACATTATCCTGACACAGCGAAACAATTGTTGCTGTATCGCTACCACCGATTAGAGAAGGCGAAGGAAAATGCGGCGGCCAGCCAGTATCGTGGCGCAATGTATCCGTGGCAATCAGGACGTGATGGGCGTGAAACCACGCAAAAGCTTCACTTAAATCCGTTGAATGGACATTGGGGCGAGGATCATAGTATTTTGCAACGGCATGTTTCCTTGGCGATTGCTTACAATGCTTGGTTGTATTGGCATAGTACACAGGATCATGAATTTATGAAACAATATGGCGGCGAAATGTTGTTAGAAATCGCTCAATTTTGGAACAGCGCTGCGACGTTAGATGACGCAACAGGACGGTTCTTTATTGATAAAGTGATGGGACCTGATGAGTTTCACGAGGGCTATCCAGACCAAGCGGAAAGCGGCTTGAAAAACAACGCCTATACGAATTTGATGGTGGTTTGGCTATTCGAAGAATTAACCAACATTTTGGCACTTTTCTCTGAGGAAGAACAGGCACAACTTTTTGCCAAAACTCAGACCACTTCGGCTGATTTAGCCCGCATGCAACAAATTCAAAATTCACTGGAAATTGAAGTTAATTCTGACGGTATTATTGCGCAATATGAAGGGTATTTCGGCTTAAAAGAGATTGACTGGGCGGCGATGAAAGAGAAATACGGCAATATTTACCGCATGGATCGAATTTTAAAAGCCGAAGGGGAATCTCCCGATGATTACAAAGTGGCGAAACAAGCCGACACGTTAATGTTGTTCTACAACTTAGACAAAACTCGGGTGGATCAAATTTTAGAAGATTTAGGGTATCAGTTGCCTGCGGATTATTTAGAAAAAAATCTTTTGTATTATCTAAAACGGACGTCTCATGGTTCGACTTTGTCACGAATTGTTCATGCCCAATTGGCAGAAATGGCGCAATTCCATGAGCTATCTTGGCAACTTTATCAAGAAGCGTTGTATTCCGATTATCGTGACATTCAAGGTGGCACGACCGCTGAAGGGATTCATACAGGGGTCATGGCTGCGACGATCCACGTTACTTTAGCGACGTATGCAGGCGTTGACACGCGCCAGAACGAGTTATCAATTTGTCCAAACTTACCTGAACATTGGCAAGCGCTGGCGTTCCAGTTTATTCATCAAGGCGTGACGTATCAATTTTCATTAACACAAACCAGTGTCACGATTACAGCAGATAAAGACACACAATTATTGGTTCAGGGCGCGTTGATTCCGTTAACCGCCGAACGACCAAAAGAAGTACATTATCAATAAAGGAGCGAACCACAATGACGATTGGATTTATTTTTGATTTGGATGGTGTCATTACTGACACCGCCAAATTTCATTATCAAGCTTGGAAAGCGTTGGCCGATTCGCTAGGCATTTCCATTGACGAAACCTTCAACGAAACATTAAAAGGCATTAGTCGGATGGATTCCTTGGACCGCATTTTAGCCCATGGCCACCGTGAAAATGCGTTTACTCCAGCAGAAAAAGAAGCCTTAGCTCAGCAAAAAAATGACCACTACGTTCAATTATTAGAACATTTAACAACAGAAGATGTTTTACCTGGTGTCGTGCCATTGCTACAGCAAGCCCAAGCACGTCACATTCCCTGTGCCGTGGCTTCGGCGTCAAAAAACGCGCCCCTGATTTTGGAAAAATTAGGCGTGCGCGCGTACTTCGCCACAATTGTCGATCCCGACTCATTAAGCAAAGGCAAACCTGATCCTGAAATCTTTTTAGCCGCCGCTGACAGTATTGGCGTGCTACCGCAAAACGCCATTGGCTTTGAGGATGCACAATCAGGCATTGACGGCTTGAAAGCCGCGGGCATCTATGCCGTCGGCTTGTCGGCCAGCCAACCCTTAATCGGAGCCGACATGCAAGTTTCTGAAATGACTGAACTAAGCGTTGATGCACTGCTCAATCGCTAAAGAAGGACAAGAACCTTTAGTAGCAGGCACCTCTTTTCATCTACATTGTATCTATGCTAGAATGTAGATGAAAAGAGAGAGATGCGTCAACACACCTCTCTAGTGTAGAGCCGTTTGAGACGGTGACCTTTTGGATTAATTAAAAATAACCGTGCTTGGTCAAAGTAAACGGTTATTTTTTATTGTCATTTTTAACAGCTTTTATAATTTCACGGATTAACGCTAAATTTATTCGTACTTTTCGGGAAAATGTGCTATAATGAAAACGAAAAGAGAGATATGCGTCAACATACCTCTCTGATGTAGAGCCGTTTAAGACGGTGACCGATTTTGTTACAAAAAATAACCGTACTCGATCAAAGTAAACGGTTATTTTTTATTGTCATTTTTAAGCAATTTCACAATCAGCGCAATCAAAGCAATGGTAAACATACCAAACCCTAGGATCGTCTGAATTGTTTCATATGCTGACAACAGGCCTCTCCTTTCTGTAAATTTTGGAAGTACGCTCATACGCACCACCTCACTTTCAGATTAGATAGCCACCGTGTTAACTTCTCTACACTTAGATTATACCATGCAAAACTAAAAAATAATTAGTTTCAAATATATTTTTTTAGGGAAATGTGCTATAATGAAAACGAAAAGAGAGATATGCTTCAACATACCTCTCTGATGTAGAGCCGTTTAAGACGGTGACCGATTGTATTATTTAAAAATAACCGTACTGGTCAAAGTAGACGGTTATTTTTTATTGTCATTTTTAAGCAATTTCACAATCAGTGCAATCAAAGCAATGGTAAACATACCAAACCCTAGGATCGTCTGAATTGTTTCATATGCTGACAAAAGGCCTCTCCTTTCCGTAAATTTTGGAAGTACGCTCATACGCACCACCTCACCGAAAGAGGAAAGTCTCTGCTCATACGCTTCTCACTTTGTTGCGATGCTCGTCGCAAAGCGCATGTTCCTTTGCGCTTGCCTCCGCCTTAACTACTCTACACTTATCGTATATCATGAATGCCTAATAAATATTCAGGTTACAATATATTTTTAGATAAAATGATTTAGAGAAAAACCCGCCCACATCAGAAAAATGATGTGGGCGGTTTTTTGTAATTATTTATTTTTTGTTTCAAATAACGGACTAACTGGTTTGTTTTCGTGGATACGTTTAATCGCATCTCCGATTAATTCACCAACGCTGACTTCGTCAATTTTAGCAATTTTACGATCATCAGATAGGTAAATAGAGTCTGTTACAACTAAGCGTTCAATTGCTGAATCTTCAATACGTTGTAAGGCTGGTCCTGATAAAACGGGATGTGTACAAGAAGCGTAAACGTCTTTTGCTCCGGCTTCTTTCAATGCGTTTGCAGCAAGAGAAATTGTCCCTGCTGTGTCAATCATGTCATCAATTAAGACACATGTTTTGCCTTCCACATGACCAATGATATTCATTACTTCTGCTACGTTCGCTTTTGGACGACGTTTGTCAATGATCGCAATTGGTGCTTTTAAGAATTCTGCCAATTTACGCGCACGCGTTACACCACCATGGTCAGGGGAAACAACAACGACGTCATCGCCTTGAATGCCGTGTTCGATGAAGTAATCGGCAATTAATGGTGCACCCATCAAATGATCCACTGGAATATCAAAGAATCCTTGAATTTGGACCGCATGTAAGTCCAATGTCAACATTCTTGTTGCACCAGCTTTTTCAATCATGTTTGCAACAAGTTTAGCAGTGATTGGTTCCCGGGCACGTGCTTTACGGTCTTGACGTGCATACCCATAATAAGGCATAACCACGTTAATTGTTTTAGCACTCGCACGTTTTAACGCATCAATCATGATTAATAGTTCCATTAAGTTATCGTTAACAGGGCTACTTGTTGATTGAATGACGTAAACATGTGCACCACGAATACTTTCTTCAATATTCACTTGAATTTCGCCATCACTAAATTGTGTTACAGAGCACTTTCCTAGCTCCACACCCACAGCATCCGCAATTTTTTCTGCTAAGGGACGATTAGAGTTCAAAGAAAAGATTTTCAATCTTGGATCAAAATAATGTTTCGACATTAGAACCTCCACTTTCTATTTCAGCCAATTCGTTAAAACTGAACAATACTTTCCTTCTAAAATAATAGTAGTCCTAGCCAAATAAATCAAGAGATTTTCTGTATTTCATACAAGATATTCATCAAAAGTCGCTTTCTTCTAACTATTTTATCGTATTTGTCTAAAAAATGAGGATTATTTGAATAAAGAAAGGTACTCGCCATAGCCTTCTTTTTCTAAATCTGCCACTGGCACAAATCTCAAAGCTGCCGCATTAATGCAATAACGTAAGCCGCCTTCTTGGAGTGGGCCATCAGTGAAAACATGCCCTAAATGTGAATCCGCTTCTTGACTGCGAACTTCTACTCGGTGCATGCCGTGACTAAAATCAGCTTTTTCTTTGACGCCACGTTTTTCAATTGGTTTGGTAAAGGATGGCCAGCCGCAACCAGCATCGTATTTGTCCAGGGAGCTAAACAACGGTTCGCCACTAACAATGTCTACATAGATTCCGTCTTGGTAAAAGTCATCATATTCTCCTGAAAAAGGGCGTTCTGTTGCGTTTTCTTGTGTGACGGCATATTGAAGATCCGTCAAGGTTTGTTTTAATTCTTCTTCTGTTGGTTTTGTCATTCTGTCCACTCCTTTTCTTCTGTTCAATTTATTGGGTTCAATGATACCACGTTTGCCAAACAGGCACCTAATAGTTTGCATAGTAAAAGACAGTCCTTTCTCTTTTTGACGAATGAAAAGGACTGTCTTTTATTAGTTGAATTCTTTTAGTAGTCGGGCTACTTTGGCAATTGGTAAACCCATAATGGCGTAATAATCGCCAGCGATTGCTTCAATTAGTAATGCTCCTTGTCCTTGGATACCATAAGCGCCTGCTTTGTCGGCATATTCTGCGGTATCTAAGTAAGCATGGATTTCCGTGTCTGTCAGTGGATAAAACGTCACGGTTGAATGAACTGTCGCGGAGCGTTCTTTTTCCCCTTGTTTCAACGTCACACTTGTATACACGTCATGTGTTTTGCCACTTAGGAGGCGCAACATGCGATAACCGTCTTCCCGAGAAGTGGGTTTGCCGAGGATCTCTCCCGCCAATGCCACAATTGTATCGCAGCCAATGACTAGTGCTTCGGGGGATTGCTCTGCTATAGCCGCTGCTTTTTGGGCAGCCATTTGCGCCACATATTCTGCTGGTAAGCCGTCTTTGCCAACAGTTTCATCGATGTCGGCTGGTGCAATCGTAAAAGTTGGGACCACACGCTTTAATAACTCCTGACGGCGAGGAGATTGGGATGCTAAAATAATTTGCATAAAATGATGACGCCTCGTTTCTTTTTAATGGGGGTCTTGAATGCGTTTAAACATTCGTTCCATATCTGAATTCGTAAAATGAATCAGCACCGGACGTCCATGCGGACAATTAAACGGATTTTCGCACAAGGCTAAATCTTTTAATAGCACGCGTGCTTGTTGCTCATTGAGGTAATGATTGGCTTTGATGGATCGCTTACAGCTCATCATAATGGCAGTTGCTTCACGGAATTTTTTCACGCTGACCGAGCCAGTTGTTAGCAACATGTCAATCATCTCGCGAACAATGCTTTCCTCTTCGCCTGCAGGATACCAAGTTGGGTGCGCCCGCACAATGAAACTATTTTGTCCAAAGTCTTCCAAATGGATGCCGACTTCCGCAAGGGTTTCTTTCTGCTCTTTAATTTTCAAGGCATCGCTATTTGGATAATCAATAACGATTGGTACCAATAGTTCTTGTAAATCATCACTGACTTCGCCAATTTTTTCACGGAAGTACTCGTATTTAATTCGTTCTTGGGCAGCGTGTTGGTCGATAATAAACAGGCCATCTTTGCTTTGTGCGAATAAATAAGTTCCGTGCATTTGACCGAAGTATTCTAGCTCAGGAAAACGTTCTGTTGGTCGTTCTTCTTCCAACTTATTCAGGGCTTGTTTCAGTTCTCTTTGACTCGCAGCGCTATTGGCATCGAATTCTGGGTGAAGTTTCATTTCTTCTTGGAAAACCTCGTCAGCAGCCTCTGATGAACGCAGAGAAGGTTCTGAATCAGGCACTTCAGTTATTTTCGTTTCTTCGGCTATTACCTGTTGCTCATTACTAGCTGTTTCCCAATGATTTGCGGAATCAGCAGCTGCCGAAGAGGTTTCGTAAGCTGACGTTTCTTCCGCTACACTCGTTGATTCTGGCACTGGCGGCGCAAATGGATCGTCCATTGGGTCCACTGCTCTTTCTGTCTGGTTGACAGCTTCAGGGGCGCTTGAGGCTGGTGTTTCGTCTGTCGCATGTTCCGCATAGAAGCGGCCTGTTGCGGGATTATAGCTTAAGCTGCCCGGTCGTTGTTTTACCGCAGGTTGTTCAGTCGATAGAGGAATTTCCATTTGTTCGGCTTTAGGTTCTGGCGGTAGTTTCTTTTTAAAACGCAAATTGTCTGCCGCATTGGGAATCAACTGTTCTTGGCTCAACACTTCTTGAATCGCCTGTTCAATTAATGCCATTAAATCTTTTTCTTTACTTAAACGAACTTCTTGCTTAGTAGGATGGACATTGACATCGACTAACAGCGGATCCATTTCAATTTCTAACACAGCAATTGGAAAACGCCCCACCATTAGTTTCGAACCATAGCCGGCTACAATTGCTTTATTTAACGCGAAATTTTTAATATAGCGACCATTGATAATCGTTGATAAATAGTTGCGGCTGGCCCGTGTGACTTCTGGCAATGAGACATACCCTGTCAAAGTAAAATCAAGGTCTTTTCCTTCAATTTTCAACATTTTCTTTGCGGTGCTAATGCCATAAATCCCCGCAATCGTTTGTTTTAAATCACCATTGCCTGTTGTACTCATCATTTTGTGGCCATCATGAACTAAGCGAAAAGCAACTTTAGGGTGGCTTAACGCCAGACGATTGACAATGTCACCGATATTGGCCAATTCCGTTTGGATCGTTTTGACGTATTTCAAACGAGCGGGCGTATTATAAAATAAATTAGAAACGGTCATTTTTGTGCCTTTACGGAGGGCTGCTGGTCGGTTTTCTTCGACCTTGCCCCCTTTTAGAATCACATAGCTGCCTTCTTCTTCCTCAGCTGTGGCAGTTTCGACAATCATTTCAGAAACTGAGGCAATACTTGGTAAGGCTTCGCCTCGGAACCCCAAGCTGCGAATTCGGAACAAATCATCTCTTGTATGAATTTTGCTTGTGGCATGGCGTTTGAAGGCATTCAGTACATCTTCTTTGGCAATTCCTTCACCATTATCAATAATTTGAATGGTTTTCAAGCCAGCTTCTTCAATAAAAATATCAATTTGGGTGCTTCCTGCATCCAGTGCATTTTCCACCAATTCTTTGACGACAGAAGCGGGACGTTCAACAACTTCACCAGCAGCAATCTGGTTGGCTAGTTGTTCGGATAGTTCTTGAATTTTCCCCATTTCACGACCTCCTAACCGGTTCGGTTCCTAATTAGATACGTTTTTGCAATTGATGAAGCATGTTTAACGCATCTAGTGGTGTCATTTCTAATAGATTCATTTTCTTCAATGTGTCAATGACACTTAATTCTTCTGTTGAAACTTCTTTAAATAATGAAAGTTGCTCGGTTTCTTCATGGACTTCTGAAACTTCTTCATGATGAACTGAACTTGGAATCGTTGTTTCTTCCGCTTCTAAAGCGGATAAAATGGTGGCTGCTCGTTCTAAAAGCGGGCTTGGTAAACCAGCGATTTTAGCAACATGTATCCCATAGCTCTTATCAGCAGGTCCTTCCATCATTTTATGAAGAAAGACCACTTCGCCATCTTTTTCGACAGCGCCCACGTGAATATTCTTCAAGCCTTTTAAAGTTTCATCTAGAACAGTTAGTTCATGATAATGTGTAGAGAATAGCGTTTTGGCTTGTACTTCACGATGGATATATTCAATGATGGCTTGCGCTAGCGCCATCCCATCATAGGTTGCTGTGCCGCGTCCTAATTCATCAAATAAAATTAGGCTGTTAGGCGTGGCGTGCCGCAGTGCTTGGTTGGCTTCCATCATTTCTACCATAAAGGTACTTTGCCCTGCAATTAGATCATCAGAGGCCCCAATCCGTGTAAAAATTTGATCGAAAATTGGCATTTCAGCACTTTCCGCTGGTACAAAACAGCCAATTTGCGCCATGACCACCGTCAAAGCCAATTGACGCATGTAGGTACTTTTCCCTGACATGTTTGGTCCAGTAATCAAGAGAATATCTGTTTCTGGGTTCATGCGGATACTGTTTGGAATGTATTCTTGATGCCCTAAAACTTTTTCCACGACTGGGTGTCGTCCTTCGACAATCGCCAAATTTTTCGTGTTACTTCTTAACGTTGGTCGAACGTATTGATACCGTTCACTAATTGTTGCAAAAGATTGTAAAACATCAACCGCACTAATGGTTTTAGCCAGTGTTTGCAACCGATCAATGTTCGTTTTCACTTGTTCTCTCACGGCCAAGAACAATTGATATTCTAGTTCAACTGATTTTTCTTCAGCTTCTAAGATTAAACGTTCTAGTTCTTTTAGTTCGGGCGTAATAAAGCGCTCCGCATTAGCTAATGTTTGCTTACGCTCGTATTTTCCTTCTTCTAAATTCGCTAAATTTGACTTAGTGATTTCAATGAAATAACCAAAGACCCGATTGTAGCCAATCTTCAAGTTTTTAATCCCTGTTTCTTGGCGTTCTTTCGCTTCTAACTCCGCTAACCATTGCTTACCATTGCGCATGGCATCACGGTATTCATCTAATTGGTCGTTATAGCCGTCCTTAATAACGTTTCCTTCAGTAATTTGTAAAGGGGCTTCTTCATTAATCGCCGTCGCAATCAATGCCACTAAATCTTCAACAGGGTTTAAGTCGACTAACAAATCATCCCATTCCCCTTGATTGATCCCGACAATTAACTGTCGAATCGTTGGTACTTGTTCTAAAGAGGTCCGTAATTGAATTAAATCACGCCCATTCACACTGCCGAATGCCACGCGTCCTGCTAACCGCTCTAAATCATACACGTTCGTCAATGCTGCTTGCAAATCTAAGCGTTCAAAATAGGCATTTAATAAGGATTGCACCATTTCTTGACGCGCCTTAATTTGACGTTCCTGAATCAGCGGACGATCCAACCATTGTTTCAATAAACGTCCGCCCATAGCTGTTTTCGTTTCATCTAATAGCCACAAAAGAGTCCCTTTTTTCTGCCCTGTTCGAATCGACTGACTCAATTCTAAATTGAATTTAGAATAATGATCCATTTTCAAGAAATGATCTGGCTGATATTCCACAGCTTTCTGAATATGGGACAAGCTCCGCTTTTGGGTAACGGATAAATAAGATAATAATTTGCCTGTAATTTCAATTTCTAATGGATTAATCAGTTCATTGGTTAAAAAACTAAACTCGGCATTTTCTTCCACCGTTTCTTGTGTCGAAAAGATGATATTTAAACGTAAACTTAAGTTCTCTTTTAACGATTCAGGGATCCCTGAACCTAGGACCATTTCTTTTGTTTGCAACGCAGAAGCTTCGTTTAAAACGCCCTCTTCATCAGCCAAGACTGCTGTTTTTAATTCGCCTGTACTCAAGTCTACATAGGCAAAACCGAACTGATTACCATCTGTTAGCACAGCGGTTAAGTAATTATTGTCTTTGGCTTCCAAGCCTTTACTATTCATCACCGTTCCTGGCGTTACCAACTGGACCACTTCTCGTTTGACCATGCCCTTGGTAGTCTTTGGATCTTCCACTTGCTCACAAATCGCTACTTTATAGCCTTGCTCAATCAACGTATCAATGTAGCCTTGCGCGGCATGATAAGGAACGCCACACATAGGAATCGGATCATCCGCATTGCGGTTACGACTGGTTAACGTCAATTCTAAGATTTGCGCTGCATTGATAGCATCTTCATAAAATAACTCATAAAAATCACCTAAGCGATAAAATAAAAACGCATCCTTGTATTGGGCCTTAATGGATAAATATTGTTCCATCATGGGTGTATTTTTTGTCTTTTGTGGCATTTAATTCCCTTCCTTCTCTAGCTCTTCGTTCACGCGGTATTGAATGAGCGCCGTGACATGTTGGACTAAGTCATTGGCTTCGATCAGTTGTTCGCGGTAGGCTACAACGAGTGGGTGCTCATCAAATTCTTTTGTTTTCGCATCAGCTCGTTGAATGGCTTCTTTTTCAGCAGTTGGTTTGCCATAGTGAGCAAATTGAACCGCATCTTTTTGCGCAGCTTTAATTTCTTCCACTAATTCTGTCAGCTTTTTGTTTTTCTTTACCTTTTCTTCAATCGCTTGGTAGCGCTGAATGACTTCATCTTGTCCAATTAAATGTAACAATTTTTCTAATTCTTTATTACTTTGTGCATCTAAATTCAACGGCTCCATTTTTTTCACCTTCATCTTTCACCGGCACTTTTTCTATAAGAGCAGAAAAAGTTAACCTCTTAATGATCCGAGATTAACTTTTCTTCTATTATTCTTGAAACGGGCGATCTTCGCTAATCTGAATCGGCTCAATCATCTTCGCTTGGCCCGTTTGGTCATCAATCTCTAAAATACAGGCAGATAAAATCGTCCGCCCTGTTTCGACTACCTCAAAGCGCTTCGGCAATGCTGTCATAAACTTCTCAATAATCGGTTCACGCTTCATTCCTAGAATCCCATCATAAGGTCCGGTCATACCGACATCACTTAAGAAGGCTGTCCCTTTCGGTAAAATCCGAGCGTCATTTGTTTGAACATGCGTATGTGTTCCAACAACGGCTGAAACTTGGCCATCTAAAAACCAGCTCATGGCTTGTTTTTCGCTTGTCGTTTCGCCATGAAAATCCACAAAAATGAGCGGTGTCCGTTTGCGAGCGATAGCCACTAGCTCGGCGGCTTTCTTGAAAGGGTCTTCCAATGGCACCATAAATGTGCGGGCCTGTAAATTAATCACCGCTAATTCCAATTGATTGACTTTCACAAAAACCATTCCTTGACCAGGCACATCTTCTGGAAAGTTCGCTGGACGAACCATTTTCTTCGCATCATCAATGAATTCAAAGATATCCTTGTTGTCCCACGTATGGTTACCCATCGTAACAACATCGACACCATCTTGCAAAAATTTCTTATAAATCTTGCCAGTAATTCCCCGACCAGATGCCGCATTTTCACCATTGGCAATGGTCACTTGTGGACGATATTTTTTCTTTAATTTAGGGACATACGTTGCTAGGGCTTCTCTTCCTAAAGAACCGACAACATCTCCTATAAATAATATACGCAAAAAGGTTCCTCTTCTCTTTTTAACATCTCTTGTTTATTATAGTTGTTTTCGCTTTGAAAAGAAAGTTTTGGTTTTAAAAGATTAAAAAAAGTGTCTCAACGAACAATCCTTGCAATTGTTCGTTGAGACACTACACGCGATACTTATTCGCTTTTTATTTTATTTCGCATAGTCAACGGCACGTGTTTCACGGATAACCGTTACTTTGATATGTCCTGGATAATCCAAGTCATCTTCAATTTTCTTCCGAATGTCTCGAACTAAACGAACAGATTCTAAATCAGAAATTTCTTCTGGTTTCACCATGACACGAACTTCACGTCCTGCTTGAACAGCAAAACTTGAATCAACGCCTTCAAAACTATTAGAAATATTTTCTAAGTTTTCTAAGCGGCGAATGTAGTTTTCTAACGATTCACTACGTGCACCTGGACGGGCTGCAGATAACGCATCTGCGGCTGCCACTAAAACAGAAATAACTGAGGTTGCTTCCACATCACCATGATGCGAGGCAATGGCATTAATAACTACTGAATTTTCTTTATATTTCGCAGCTAATTCTGCGCCAATCTCAACGTGAGAACCTTCAATTTCATGATCCAATGCTTTCCCAATATCATGTAGTAAACCTGCACGTTTGGCTAATTGAACATCTTCGCCTAATTCGGCGGCTAAAACGCCAGCCAGTTTTGCTACTTCGATTGAGTGGTTCAAGACATTTTGACCATAACTTGTTCTGAAACGTAAACGGCCTAAAATTTTAATTAAATCAGGATGTAACGTATGAGCACCTACTTCAAAGGCTGCTTGTTCTCCGTATTCACGAATCCGTTCATCCATTTCTTTACGTGATTTTTCTACCATTTCTTCGATACGAGCGGGATGAATCCGACCATCTTGGATTAATTTTTCCAAGGTCATTCGAGCGATTTCTCGTCTGATTGGATCAAATCCGGATAACACAACCGCTTCTGGCGTATCATCAATGATTAAGTCAATCCCTGTTAATGTTTCCAATGTACGAATATTACGTCCTTCACGACCAATAATGCGACCTTTCATCTCATCATTTGGTAAAGTGACCACGGAAACAGTTGTTTCAGAAACAGAATCGGCGGCGCAACGTTGAATTGCTAGGGAAAGCAAGTTCTTCGCTTTGCGATCAGATTCTTCTTTGGCACGTTGTTCTGACTCCTTGACCATCAAGGTTAGTTCATGATTCAACTCTTCTTCTGTTGACTTCATAATAATCGATTTTGCTTCTTCTTTTGAAAGGGAAGCAATTCGTTCTAATTCTTGATGTTGCTGATTAATTAAGTTTTCTACTTCTTTTTCTCGCTCATCAATTAATTGCTGTCTAGCACCAAGTTTCTCTTCTTTTTCTTCCAGTGAGCCTTCACGTTTTTCAAGAGAGTCATCTTTACGATCCAACGTTTGTTCCCGTTGAATTAAACGATTTTCTTGAGATTTAAGTTCTAATCTGCTTTCTTTCAACTCACTTTCAATTTCTGAACGATACTTCTGGTTCTCTTCCTTAGCTTCTAGCAATGCTTCTTTTTTCAGTGTTTCTGATTCTTTCCGAGCGTTCTCGAGAATACTCGACGCTGAAATTTTTGCACCATTTATTGCTTTATCATGACGTGACTTTGCAATAACAAATCCTAAACCAAGACCGACAATCAAACCGACGATAGCGAGGAGAATATTTAAAACCATATTTCCACCTCCATACTATCTTTTTGTTAATTCATATCTTGTAGTTTTTTGATAAACTAAAATCAATTATCAATATGCCTACTTGCATATTTGTGCATACACACAATTTTATTCTAATGTTTGTCGCGAAAGGTGTCAACTTAAAAAAGCCCTTTCTTTTGGAAAGGGCAGCAAATATTAGACAACGTCACATTTTTAGGTTTCCGCCGTCACGAATTGTTTAAATTTTAGAACAAACGCCGCATAGTCTACTGTTTGACTAAGCTGCTTGATGTGGATGGGTTCGGACATGGACAACAGTCTATTTAACAATTTAGTTCTAAACAAAAAAAGACAACACCTGTCCTGTTCAGTAAGTGTTGTCTTTCTTCTTAACGAGTCGTATTCACTCGTTATTTATTCATCTAAGGGTAATTCTTCTTGACCTTCTGCTTCTTCTGTAATGGTTGAACCGTCACCGATGCCGTATGCATCACGGACCAATTTAGACACTTCTGCCATCATTTCAGGATGATCCGCCATGTATTGTTTGGCATTTTCACGGCCTTGGCCAATTCGTTCTTCTTTGTAGCCATACCAAGCACCACTTTTGCTGATAAGGTCTTTTTCCACAGCCATATCTAGTAATTCGCCTTCTTGGGAAATCCCTTGGCCATACATGATATCAACTTCTGCCACTTTAAATGGTGGCGCCACTTTGTTTTTAACGACTTTAATTTTTGTGCGGTTACCGACGATGTCTGTTCCTTGTTTTAACTGTTCTGCACGACGGACTTCTAGACGAACCGTTGCGTAGAATTTCAATGCACGTCCACCAGGAGTTGTTTCAGGATTTCCGAACATCACGCCAACTTTTTCACGAATTTGGTTAATGAAAATAGCAATTGTTTTTGTCTTATTAATTGAGCCTGATAATTTACGTAGTGCTTGAGACATTAGTCGAGCTTGTAAGCCGACATGGCTCGCTCCCATCTCACCATCAATCTCTGCACGAGGAACTAACGCAGCAACCGAGTCGATGACAACGATGTCAATCGCACCACTTGAAACTAAGGCATCGGCAATCTCTAAGCCTTGCTCACCCGTATCTGGTTGAGATAAAAGTAATTCATCAATGTTAACGCCTAGTTTCTCCGCATATTGAGGATCCAATGCATGCTCAGCATCGATAAAAGCGGCTGTTCCACCATTTCGTTGCACTTCTGCAATTGCGTGTAAAGAAACAGTTGTTTTACCTGAACTCTCAGGACCATATACTTCAATAATTCGGCCACGTGGATACCCACCTACGCCCAATGCAACATCTAACGCTAAAGAACCACTAGGGATAGTTGAAATTTTTTGATCAGCTTTTTCGCCTAATTTCATAATAGAACCTTTCCCAAAGTTCTTTTCAATTTTTTTCAGTGCGGCATCTAAAGCCACTTTACGATCATCTGCCAATGGATAATCCTCCTTTAATTTATATAAACTTATTTTTCATTTCCTGTTAGTAAGTCTATCATATCTCTTTTGTACCAAAAAAGCAAGAAAAAACCGAACAAACATTCGCATATTTATTTTTTATTAATGATTCGGCGCCGCAAAAGATCTAACCCTCGCATAACCGCACTCTGTCTAATATAATTTCGGTCACGGTTAAAATGGAAACATTCTGCAACGGTTGGTTGGCCTTCTTCCGCCAGCCCAATCCAAACAGTGCCTGTCGGTTGACCTTCGATTGGGTCACCAGCGACCCCAGTAAATGATAAACCATAGTTAGATTTAGCTAACTGACGCGCTTTCTCTGCCATTTCTTTGGCACACGCTTCACTTACCGTGCCATGCTCTTCTAAAAGTTCATGAGAAATTCCTAAAAAGTTCTCTTTTGTTTCTTGCGAATACGTCACGAAGCCTCCCTTAAAAATCTTCGAAGCACCCGCAATTTCCCCCAGTGTACTTTGGAATAGGCCAGCAGTGAGGCTCTCAGCAGCCGTAACGGTTTGTCCGTTTTGTAATAACAAATCCACTGTTACCTTGGCTAAACTATTGTCATCCCCATACCCATAAAAATAGTCTCCCACTTTAGCTAAAACCTTTTCTTCCGTCGCTGTTAATAATTCTTCGCCAGCTACTAAGTCTTTTGTTTTAACTGTTAAACGAAGTGTCACTTCATTAGGCTTAGCATAAGGCGCAATGGTTGGATTCGTTTGGTGCGCAATCAACGATTGAATCTCGGTCACCAGCTGTGATTCACCAATCCCATAAAAACGCAAGACTCTTGAAATCAATTGTTCTTCTTGTGGAAACGCATCAATCAATAAAGGTCGTGCCGCTTGTTGGAACATCGGAATTAATTCATTGGGCGGCCCTGGTAAGAGCAAATAGCTTGTTGTGCCTTCTGTTACGAAAGAACCAACCGCTAATCCTGTCGGGTTTTGAAGAACTTGTCCACCTTCAATGGCTAACACTTGTCGTAGATTATTTTCCGTCATTGGCCGCTTAGACTGTTGGAAAAACTGGTGTAAGCGGTTCAATCCTTCTTGATCTTCTACTAATGATTTATGGAGATGTTGTGCGACAACTTGCTTGGTTAAATCGTCTTCTGTAGGTCCTAGCCCTCCACAAAGGACAATTAAATCACTTCTTTGTTCTGCTTCTGTTAGTAGCGTTTCTAAGCGGCCGCCGTTATCGCCAACAACGGTCTGATAGTAAACATCGATGCCTAGCGCAGCTAACTCTTCTGATAAAAAGGTGGCGTTGGTATTCACTACTTGTCCAAGTAATAACTCTGTTCCGACTGCAATGATTTCTGCTTTCATTGATTTCCCCTTCTCTAATAACATACGTAGTTAAACTCACTTTCCATTTTAGCACAACAAAATTTTTACAAAAGAATTTGAGCTTCAGGAAATAATTTTTTTATCAGGAAATTTATTAATTATTACGAAAAAAATGTTCATTTCCTCACAATACATTGTATAATAACGTTATATCGAAAGGAGAGAAATGAATGAGTGTAGTATTAGTACTTTTGGGTCTATTAGGGTTACTTGTCAGCGGGGGACTGACTATCAAAGCATTAATTAAGAAACAACCGAAAAAACAATATGGCTATGCCGCGTTAGCAAGTGCCGCTCTATTTATTGGTGGGGTTGCCACGACAGATTCTTCCCCGACACTTTCACTTGATGCAGAGAGTGTTGAAACCGATGCCAATGGCTCAGCCACCATCAAAGGCGAATACGACGGCAACAGCAAACTAACGGCCAATGGCAAGGAAGTAAAAACGAAAGACAAAACGTTTGCTTACAAAGTAAAACTGTCCGATGAAAAAACGCAAAAAATCACTTTTGTTGCTGAGAAGAAAGATACCAAAGTTGAAAAATCAGTCGAAGTCACACCATCAAAAGAATTTATTGCGAGCATCACAGATTCTGAGCAAGAATTGGCCAAAACAGAAAAAGCCTTAGCTTACGCTGAAAAACAACCTTCTCAGAAAAACTATGATGAAGCCGCAACCTTAGTATCTTCATTAAGTCAAGAATACGAGGAATACAATGATCGCCTTGAAAAAATCAAAGAAGCAGTACCTGTTGATGAAGCAGTTACAACTGCTGAAAAATCTAAAAGTAAAAGCGATTATCAAGCAGCTGAAAAATTAGTAGCTGCTGCCCCAGTTGGCAAAGAAGGATTTCAACAACGGTTAACGACTGTTCAAACCGCTATCGTTGAAAAAGAAAAAAATGAACAATTAGTCGCCAGTGCAACTGCCGCTGTTGAAAAAGCTGAACAAGAACCAACTAATGAAGCTTACTATAATGAAGCGATCAAACAAATTGACGCTTTAAACTCCCCAAATCAAGCTTTAACAAAACGGGTAGCCGTTGTTAAAACTCAATTAGATGCCCACAAAGAAAAACAACGAAAAGAAGCAGAAGCTCAGAAACTAGCCGCTGAAAAAGCGCAAAAAGAACAAGCCGAAGCGGCAGCAAAAGCGCAAGCTGAAGCAGAGGCGCAACAAGCCGCACAGGCGCCGGCAGAAGTCGAGACGGCTGCTGCGGAAGCACCAAGCGGTAACGCCTTAATTAAAGGGTCACGTAATGGAATTTATCATGTACCTGGAAGTAGATATTATAATAGAACTACGAATCCAGTAGCTTGGTTCTCTACTGTTGAAGAAGCAGAAGCAGCAGGATACCGAGCACCCAAACAGTAAATACATTAGCAATAATTAATCAAACAAGAAAATGGGGCCTCCGTTGTTTTAACGGAGGCCCCATTTTTCTTGTTTCTTTTATTGATACACACTAATTCGTTGATTTGGGTGTGCATTACTTTCCACTTCATCTAACATGGCAACGGCGTAGTCTGCGTAACTAATGTAGCTGTCACCTTGACTATTGGTTGTTAATTCTTCGCCAGCGACTTCATAATGGCCTGTCGCAGGACCTTCAGCATCAAACATGGCTGCAGGACTAATATAGGTCCAGTGGATGTTTTGAGCTTCTTTCAATAAGTTTAGAGCTTCGCCCATCGCCGAAGCTAATGGCTGAATTTCTGCTGGGAATGATGGTGTATCTTTTAATTGAGTTGTGTGTTCTGGGTCCACATACAAGGTTCCAGCGCCCCCAACGACAAACAAGCGCGTTTTTTGATTGGTTAAAATCTCAATCAAATGCTGGGTAGATTTGGGGAAATCTTGCACATCAGGGAATCCTAAGGCACTAATTAATACATCAAACGCTTGAATATCTTCTGTTGTTAATTGATAAACATCTTTTTCAATGGTCGGTGTGCCATCTGTTATTTTTGAGGCATTACGAACGATGGCTGTCACGTCCATCCCGCGACGTTTAGCTTCTGCTAAAAGTAATTGTCCTTCTTTTCCTGTTGCTCCTAATACTGCTACTTTCATGTAAATCATCCTTTCATTTTTAAATAGAACTAAAATAGTTACATTTAATACTTTAAAAGTAGAGAGATTACTTATCTCTCTTAACTTCTATTTCATGAATCACATCTGCTAAGGTGATGCTTTTCAATTCTTCTTCCATTTTTTGTTGCACTTTAGTAAATTCAGTTTCTAGTACCGATTGGATATTTGCCCCAACGGAACAGTTTGGATTAGGATTTTGATGGATATTGAAAATCTCTCGTTCCAATTCAACCGCTGTATAAATTTCATACAGTGAGATCTCTTCTGGTTTCTTTAATAAGGTATTTTTATTGGCTCCACGCATGGAATGAATCAAGCCGGCTTTTTTTAACTGACTCATTAGTCGTCGAACAACGACTGGATTCGTATTCACGCTCGAAGCAATGTATTCAGAAGTCACTTGTTCTTGAGGACCTGTTTCAATCAAACTTAAAATATGAATCGCAACACTTAATTTCGTTGACATGGCCATGTCTAATCACTCCAAACTAAATGTAACGTTATTTGTTACATTTACAGAATACGCTGTTTCGTTTTATTTGTCAATGAGAAACCTCTGACTATTCAAAATAAAAATCATTTGTTGAAACAACACGGGCCCCAAACGGCATTAACGCTAATTTCGCCAATTTAAAGGATTGTTGCCCAAACGGAATACCGATGATTGTCAGACAAAGCAACAAGCCACTAATACAATGCCCAATTGCTAATGGTAGTCCACTGATAATCAGCCAAATAATATTTACCACCAAAGATACGCCGCTATCACTATACACGACTCGCTTTTTAAACGGCCAAAAGCTCAACCCCGCTAATTTAAAACATTGTAAACCAATCGGAATACCGATAATTGTAATACACCAAATCACGCCTGCGAATAGCCAAGATAAGCCACCAAAAAAGCCGCCAAAGATGAACCATAAAATATTGCCAAGTGTTTTCATTCTTGTTCCTCTACTTTCCTCATTAAAAATTATGTATGTGAGTAAGTATACCACGAAAGCTTCTTTTTGTTTCAAACAATATTGTAAGGTTGCTGACTCGTTAAAAGACGAAGACGCTGTTTCATGATACAATGAAGAAACTAACGATAAAGGAGCAGACTTCATGGACTTACATTTAACCGTTGATCTAAAAAAAACAAAGACACTCATTGATTTAGCCGATCAGGCCCACTTAATCATTGAACAAACAACTAAATTACCGAAAAAAGAGGCAGCGATTCTTTTCTTGCTAAGAGATAACCAACTAGTTGCTTTAGGACTTGCTGAAGAAAAAGCTACATATAAAGAAGTTTCTTTTGATCACTCAATTTTATTGAAACCGACTTGGGACACAGAACTTGCCTATTTAGCGCAAGCTTTCCTAGATGATGCGAAAGAAAGTGGTTTAACATTGGAAGCGACCCCAACGACAGTCAAAATTCCGAAAAGTGCGGTAGCGACAGTGACTAACTATAAAGAAACAGTCACCTTTATCTTGGAACGTTTTGGCTACTCTCTGTTTAAAAAACCGGCGCCGAAGAAAGCCAGACCAGCCAAAGCACGCCACAAATGGACAAAAGAAGTCAGCCAAATTCCTTTTTATATTGATACTCGACAAAGCAAAGCAACTGTTTTTTGGCAAAAGCGCAATGAAATGCTTATTAAAGCTGGCGCGACAATGATGCCAGAAGCCCCTTTAAATAAAGACGGGTCTGTCGGTTTCTCCGCCAGATTTGGTGAAAAACTTCGTGATGAACGCAAGGGCCAATTTAAAGACTTTGTCACAACGGAAGATATCGTCTTAAAAAGCGTTAATGAAGTCGGCTTGTTTCTCTATTTTGCTGGAACAAACAGCTGGTTAGAGCTAGTTGATGAGAACGGCAAAACTTTAAATGAATGGACTGTGGTGGAATAAACCTTATAAAAAATGTCGCACCTGATTTTTATGATTCAGGCGCGACATTTTTTTAATTTAAATAACTTTTTGCTATCGCTTGATACTTATCAATCATATCTAAATAATTATCAATTTCGACATATTCGTCGACTTGGTGTGCAGTAGTGGTCACACCTGGTCCAAAGACAACGCAATCAAATGTATTGTCTGATTTAGTAAATTCAGCTAAGTCTGTGGTCCCAGCGCTTGTCACTAATGGTAATGGTTGATCAAATTGGGCTTGAATGGCTTGAATTAACGCAGAATCTTTCTCAGCTTTTACAGGAATTTTATTGTAATCAATCGTTAATTCTAACTGATGTTTTTCTTTTTTGTTCAATTCATCGACAATTTTTTGTAATAATGCAATGACTTGGTCGTTGCTGAATTCTGGAATTGAACGGATATTCCCTTGCAAGGCTGCTTGACCTGGAATACTGTTCACTTGTGTGCCACCTTTAATGACGGTTACATTGTGAATCGTTCGACCTAATTCAGGATTTTCATAGTTTGCTGTGACTTCCGCCATTTGTTGGTTTGCTTCTGTAATAAATTCGTTCAAATTATTAATTGCATTAATGCCTTCTTCCGGCATCGAACTGTGGGCTTCTTTTCCGTGTGACACAACAGAATAGTTAATTGAACCCATGTGCGCATACATCAAGTTATAATTGGTTGGTTCTCCAATGACTAAGGCACTTAAATCATCCGCATAGCCTTTTTCAGTTAATTGGCCAGCACCTAGCTCACCGACTTCTTCACCAACTGTACCTAAAAATTTAACCGCTCCATTTAATGGAACTTCCTTTTCTTTTAATTCAATCATTGCTAAAACCATTGCGACTAAGCCGCTTTTCATGTCCGTTGCGCCACGGCCATACAATTTATTTCCTTCAATATGGGCCGCAAATGGTGGGAAAGTCCATTGACTTTCGTCCCCTTCAGAAACCACGTCCATGTGGCCACTAAACCCTAAGACTTTTTCTCGGTTTTCACCTAAATAAGCAACCAAACTACTACGATTTGGTGCATAAGAAACAAGTTCAGAAGGGATCTCATATTTCTTCAAAAGATTTTGTAAATAGATTGCCACTTCTTCTTCGTTTCCATTTACAGATTTAATTTTAACCACATCTTGTAAAATACTAATTTTTTCTGATTTTTCCATTGCCATTCGCCCTTTCTTGTTATGCTTAATTCTAGTGTACGCTTCTCTCAGTAAAACCGCAACTGACTTGGTTAGGTCAGTAAAAAACACGCGACATTTCTTAAAACTGTCGCGTGTTTTTTACTGAGTTTATTTTAAATAATTAGGCGCTGCCAATTCATTCTCAATGACTTGATTAGGAATCACAAATTCAGGGGTGCCCATATAGTAAGGCGCAATCTCTCCTTGAGGAAACACAATCACTAATTGGTGTTTTTCATTGATATAGAAAGGTTGGTCCTTTTTAATTTTTTTGAAGGGTTGAACATCACTGGGGGCATCCTCTTTTTCGGACCAGTATATTTTATTGCTATCGTTCTTCATTTGGTCTGCTATTTGTTGTTTAATTTCACTACTAATGACATCAATGTAAAAATCATTTTTAAAAATTAAGGGGAGTGAAACGACAACATTGGCTCGTTTATCGATGGTGTCATATTTTGTTGTCGTCGCAGAACTGCCTTTAATTTCTGTGAAGGTTCGTTTGACCACTAGGAAACGACGGTCGTCCACGACTTTTTCATAATCTCCAGTGACTGAAACACGAGAACCATCAAACAATTGCCCTTTGACTTGTTGAAATTCTGTTTGGGCTTCTTTCAAGTATTTTTTGTTGAGCGTGTCGGCTACTGAAGATTCTTGGGATGTTTGGATTTTAGGGACATCGATGTTTACTTCACTTTCCTGTTTTTTCGCTGTCAACGTTTTTATGGTGACTAATTGAACAATTTTATCTAACACAGGAATGTTGCGGGCTGCTTCACTAAAACCTGGAAACAAATTGACTGATAAGACAAAGCCACAAGCCACCACTACACTACTTTGCAGTGAGCGGTTTCTAAAACGAAGCCAGGTGTACCGCTTTTTCTCTTTATGAAAACGCGCTTTGACTTCCGCTTGTAGATCCGTTGGCAACGGTTGTTGGCGGTATTCTTTTGAAAAGTTTTTAACAACGCTTTTTACAAAATCTTCCATTATTTTTTCGCTTCCTTTCTTTTACTAATTCAATAGACTTCGGAGTTCATTCAAACTGCGGTACATCTTCGTTTTAATCGTATTTTCGTTAATATCCAGGATCAAGGCGATTTCTTTTAGCGTAAATCCTTCAAAAAATTTTAATAGAATAATTTCACGATTGGGACTATCTAATTGATTAATAATTTCTTCAATTTCTAAAAAACTGCGTTGGGGATTATTTAAAAGGGCTAACACATGTTCATCTTTTTCAATATGAACAGCTTCTCGTTTCTTTTTACGCCAATAATCTGTCGCTACAGAAAGCAGAATTCGAAAGAACCACGCTTCAAAATCCTTAATATCGGGTCCTTTTTGGATGGCCTTCAGTGCCTTTTCAAAGCTTTCTTGAATCACATCCAAGGCATCTTCTTTCGAATGTGTATAGTTAAAGGCAATGCGATACATTTTTTCATATTTGGTATCCACAAGCGTTTCTAACGCGCGAATTTGTTTTTTTCTTTTCCAACCATCGAAAACCATCGATTTCTGGAACCTCCTTTCCTGTACACTTATATAGACGAATCACAAGCATAAAAAGTTTCAACTTTTTTATTATTTTTAATTTTTATATTCTAAAAGAAAAAGCGTGGTACAAAAATCACTTTGGATTTTTGCTTCACGCTCAAAATCTGATAAACGGCGGGAACAGAACCAGCTCCTTCGGAAATAAGCCGAAATTATCCAAAAATTAAAGAACAATTTCCGGAAATTTCTTCTTATTTCTCGGAGCTAAGCGGTGCTGTCCCGACCTTGTTTTCTTCTCCCGAGTGCGGTCTTAGTGCACTCAGCGTTTTAATAAAATGCGACCAATCAACAGGACGTGGTGGCGCTAGCCAAATAATTTGAGTAATCTCAGGCCAATCGACAAAATGAATATCCGATAAAATTAATTGTACACTTTCATCTACATGTGCTTTGAAAATGATATTCCATTCCGTAATTTTTTCAATATTTTTTTGTATCATACGATTATAGGCTTCACCAAAGGAAAAGTCGACACACAATGTAATCGGAGCCAAAACTTTTTTCAATGGTAACGCATCCACCATTAACAACAGATACCGATAAAATAAAAACTGTCTGGCATCCCAAACAGCGGGATTCGTTTTTTGTTCTTGAATAAATTGTCGACTAGCAGAAAAATACTCTGTATACGTTTCTGCAAAGTAGGTTATATCCATTTTGCGATAACTATAGTTTGCTTCTATTGGAAAATGGAACAATTTAAAATGTACGATTGTTACTTTTTGTTCAAAACCTTGCAGGACTTCCTCAGAAAGCTGAAATTGTATTTTTAAATAGCTTAACAAGTCACGATTCAATTGTTGAATTTCTGCAAATCTTTGGCAAAGTGCTGCTGAAGCTACTTGAAGCCACTCTTCAGCAATTAAAAATAAGAGTAAATAATTGCCTTCGTTTGTTCGTTGTGGTTCTGGGACTTGAAGACTCTCTAACCAATTGAAAACATTCTGCTGATTGTCACCGGCTAATTGTTTTAACACTTGCGAATCTACTTTTTTCTCTACATAAAACTGTTGCTGCGTTCGTACTAAAGAAACCGCCAAAAAATGAAAACATTTAGCTTGTGCATAGCCCGCACGCTGATTAAGATGTACCTTCTCAGAAAAAAATAGCTCAAAGTTCCGAATCTGCTCTAAAACTTTTTTACCGTACAATGAAAAATCACGTTGGTATAATTGTAAAAAAACCAGTGTTGTTACTTCGCGTAAATTGGTTTCATTTCCTACCAAGTGAAATTCTTTATTAATTGTAATTTGATAATTTTCCAGCATTTTCTTTAATTCCTTGAACTCCTTATAAGCCAATGTGTGACTAACAAAGTGTTCTAGAGCAAACTCATTCACAGAATCAAAACGCTGAAAAAAGAAATCTTGAAACATAGCAAAACGTAACGACTCTTTAATATAGCAATCAATCAAAGTAGCGGAAGTTTCCGTTCCTGATTCATTAAGAGTTAAGAAAATACCATCGCTCACAATTTGAAAATCCTCTGATAAACCAAATTCAATAAAATCGGCATTTAATTCAGCGACCGTTTTGTTCACGATAAATTCAGATAATTCTAACTCCTGCATTACGGTTTCTTTTGACTCTGTTAACATCGGTGCATTTTCCAGTAACTGAAATAAGGCGATTTTTCTTTTATCCACTTTATTTAAAAACATCATCAATATCATAGACTTCTCTCACATCCATTTTTTTCCCATACAATCCATTTCCTGAAAGAAAGTACCCAACCGCTGCTAAATAGCTTTCAGATTCTTCATCGCCGCCTGCACCAAGTCCGTTAGGAAAGACAAAGTCTTTATTCACTTGTAAGGGATGAGCCGTTGTTTCTTTTGTTTGTTTCTTTTTTTCTTTTGACATTGCCGGTTTCTCCACAGGTTTGTCTTTTTTCTTGGGTGAAGGCTTTTTTTCTTCAGAAGGAACCGTAGTTTTTTGATCTTCCGGAGGGGTTGGCGCAGGTTGTTCCGGTTCTGACTTTTCCTGAGGGGTGATTGATTCTGGTTTTGGTTGAATTTCTTCCGTTGGTTCTAAGGGATTATAAATAGGTGTCGCCAATGTTTGAATTGGTTCTATTTCGACAGCCGTAAAAATTAGCAAAGAACTAAATAAAAAAAGATACTTTTTTCTCATGGCTTCTCACTCTCTCTACCTCTACTTTATGGGAAGCAATTCCTTGTAAAAGTACCTTTACTTTTACAAGGAAAACCCTTTTTGTCAATAGATAGCCCTTTTTATTACTCAGATTGTTGTTCTTCCTCTTTTTTCTTTTTACGATACAAGAAGAAAATCAATAAGAGCAGCGCTAGAATGATTAATGCAATCAGTAGATACAACCACCAATTGGTTCCTTTAATGGTTACGTCTTTTTCATTTAATTCTTTAGCGACGTCCCCAGAAATAGTAAATTCTTTTGTAAATTCCCATTTGTACAGGTACCGTTCTTCACCATTGGCGCCTTTGACTTGATAGGTGCCCTTTTCATCTTTTACACCATAGGCCGTTGATTTCAAGACATATTTTCCTGGCGTTAATCGTTCCCCTTTTAAAGAAATTGGGTAACTAAAGTTAGAGTTTGGCGCCACTTGCATATCCTCAGTATCGGATTGGTAAAGCGTTTCGCCTCCTTTTGAAACAGTGTTGATTAAATGTAATTGGTTTAAATAGGCCGCTTGTGGGTTTTGTAAAGAAACATTGATGACGTTTCGCGCGTTGACTTGGCCTGGTTTAACCCCCAGTAATTTTAAATCTGGTTGAACCTTTGTCTCATTTTGCTGAAGAATAATAGCCACAACATAGGAGTATTCATTATTAATAGCTAACCCTTTTGATTGATCCGCAGAAGTCGTGGTTTCTTTCTTTTTCTCTTTGAGTGTTATACCGCCAGCCATCACGCCATCAAAAGAATCTTTAGGCATTGTGATGGTTAAAGGTAAGGTCTTTTGGGAATGCTTCGGCAAGATGATTTCTTTCGGTGCTTCCACATAATCTTTTAAGTTAAAGCGTAAAGTTTTGTCAGGTTTGATCCCGTTTTGGCCATATTCTACTACGCCATTTAAATTTGTTGTCGCTGAGTTTACCGTATTTTCAATGGTAATGTCTTCATCTGTATCATTGCGTAACTGAATTTCTACGGTTTGTTTGGCACCAGGCGCCATTTTTAAGTCAAAGTAGGTTTTTGATTTGTCCACTTGATTTTCGGGAATTGTTGGTGTGACCGCAAAATTAAATTCAGAAGCGTGCGCCTCCACGCCAATCCAGCCAAATAACATACAAGCGATTACCGTTGCATATACTTTCCATCTGTTCATATTCATTCTCCTATGTCTTTCATTCTTTGTTGTATTATAAGCACCAAAAGACCGAAAGATAAGCCAAAAATTTTTGACTTATATCCCGATCTTGCGTGTATGCTGTCGTTCTTAGTTTCCTATGTTAGCAGGTGTATCTGTCAAAGTCCAAGTAAAAGTTGTCGTGTATTTTTTCGCATATTTTGTGGTTGAACCAGGTACTTCTAATGAAATACTTGTTTTAGCGGCATCTACACTATCGCCCCAGCTCATTAAGTACGTACCCGCACCTTCTTTATCGCCAGCAGCCATGACCACTGATTCAGCCCCAGTTGGGTTTAATTCAATCGTAGCTGGCGCTGTCGTTGGTTTTGCAGATTGTGAAGCTGAAACCACGCGTCCGTTGCTTAAAGTTACTTTGGCCGCTGTTAGTTCTTGGTTGGCTTCAGTTTTGAATTGACCATTTTGTTTTACTTTTAGCGTCCAACCTGTTTCAGTCCCACGATTATCTGAGACTTGAACAAAGTTCGGGCCTTCTTGGTCGGCACCAGCATTATCTTTGTATTTTTGTGTTTCTGCATAGTAGGTCATATTTTTTGAGGTAATCGTTTGTTCCCCAAAAGATAAACTAGATGCATAGTCAATGGATAACGGACCTGCTGTCCCTGGCTTAGGTCCTGTCGGATCAGTTGGATCAACTGGCGTAATTGGTTTATCCGGATCTGGATTCGTCGGATCAACTGGATTCGTTGGGTTCGTATTTGGTGCAAATTGAATCGCTCCGTTTGTTTGGTATTCACCACCGTCGACCGCTAATGCACTCATTGGTACAAGTGCCAATGCGCCTAAAGTTGTGGTTGCCATCAATGTCATTACTTTTGTCTTTTTCATTTATTTCCCTCCATTATTTACTGGTACATCTGAAAGTAGCCAAGTCAAAGTTGTTTTATATTGTACTGCATCCTTAGGGGTTTTCCCGGGAACAGTTAGTGAGATTGCCCGTGTGATTGTGGCATTTACTTGCTGTCCTTGTTGATTTTTTTCAGTCACTTTTTCTGCTTGCCCCCACAGCGTGATCCACGTTCCGGCGCCGGTCTTTTCTGGGGCTTGCATGACAACAGTTTCTGCGCCCGCAGCATCTAATTGAATGTTTGCGGTAGCAGTTGGCGGCAATACGTCCGTCGCATTTGAGCGAACACTGGGCTCAGTAAAGGCGACGGTGGCGCCTGTTAATTCTTTGTGTAATGTTTCTGCATTACGAAATTGACCATTTTGTTTCACTTTTAAAACCCAGCCAGCATTGGTTCCCCGTAAATCACTTACTTGTACATAATTAGCAGTTGCCAATTCACTTGCTGAACCATCTGGATTTTTATAGGTTTGCGCTCTGGCAAAATACGTTTGATCCTTATTCGATATCTCATTACTCCCAAAATCCAAACTTGAGGCATAATCGATGGAAAGTGGCCCAGGTGTGCCTGGATTAGGTCCATCAGGATTCGTTGGATCGACTGGTCGAACTGGTTTTTCTGGATCGGGATTTTCTGGATTCACTGGATCCGTCCCATCTGTGCTTGGGGTAAAAACAATCGACTGTTCGCTATCAAAAACGACCGTCGCCGCTTCAGCAGGAACAGTGGCGCCAAGCAACATTGTTCCGAATAACAAGGAGTAGACGACTGTTTTTTTCATTTACTTAGCCTCCAACATTCGTTGGTACAGATTTCAATGTCCATGTTAAGGTCGTACGATATTCTTTTGCTAATTTAATCGCTTTACCTGGGACATTTAATTTCACGGCAGTAGCACCTTCTGTCGCATCTTTCCCAAAACGATAGACCCAAGTCCCCATTCCTTTGCCATCTTCTGCTTTGACTAATTCTACTTCTGTTCCAGGAACAAAGGTATGTGCTGCTGTTGGTGTTGGCGCGTATGCGGCATCAACAATCGATGTCACACCTGCATTGGCAATCGATAAAGCGGCCCCCACTAATTCTTCATTTTGGGCTGTTTTGAATTGCCCATTTTGTACAGCGCTTAACGTCCAGCCTTCTTGTGTCCCACGTTTATCCGTTACCTGAACATAGTTGGGACCTGTTGTTCCATCTTTAAATGTTTGAATTTGTGCGTAATAATCTTTCGTATCGGAAGTGATTTTTTGGGCGCCAAATTGAAAGCTTGAAGCATAGTCAATTGATAAGGGGCCTGCAGTCCCTGGTTTTGGTCCAGTTGGGTCAGTTGGATCTTCTGGTTCAACTTTTTCATCTGGATTGGTTGGGTTAACTGGCTTCGTTGGATCTGTATCTGGTTCAAATGTAATGGCGCCATTACTTGTATAGTTCACGTTAATGTCTTCCGCAAATGCTTGTTGTGTCGCTAGGACACCGCTAAATCCTACAATCCCTACTACTGCTAATACTGTTTTTTTCATCTTCTCTTCTCCTTTTAATAAATAATATGCCTATAGTGATAAGGCTGATTCCCAAATAAATAAATGGTGCTTGATTGGTGGTACCTGTCGCTGGTAATCTTCCTTGTCGCGATCCATATACGCCAGAAGAAAGGACGGATGAAGCGCCTCCGTCAGCTGGCTTGGTGGGTTCGGTCGTTGTGGAAGAATTACTAGTCGCTGTTGTCGACTCTTCTGTGGGATATTCATACGTTCCATAAAAGGAGACAACACCACTATTTTCATAAGCTGCTTCTCCAAACGCAGTGTCTGAATGACAGAAGCTGAAAAGACCTAAAAAACAACTAAGCAAAAGGTATTTTTTCATCTCACTTCTCTCCTCCTTGTTATGGTGCCATGACTAATGACCATGACAATGTCCCTTTGAATTCGCCAACTTTTTGTTTCTCGACTGGCACAGATAGTTTAAGTCCCCGTTGGTTTGCCGCACCCCAACCTTGGTTAATTGTATAACTACCTGAACCGGAGCCTTCATTTTCTGTAACAACCGTATCTCCCTTATTGAGTAAAAATTCTCCTTTGTCTGTAACCAATGACAAATCTTCCAATTGATCTGTGCCGTTCGTTAAGGGATTCGTTACCTGAACATTCAGTTTCCAAGGCGTACTTTCTGTCCCGCGTGTGTCTTGAACGACTAAATCATCTGAAAGAGTTGGCCAGTAAACTTCTGGCTTGGCAGAAATTTTTTGTTTGCCAAAATCAATTGTTTTAGGTACTTTTTCTAACGTTAATTCACCTGAAATAGACACATTGATTTTTTTATTTAACGTTTCACCAGCTTCTGTAAATTGATAATTGGCTGGCACTGTTTTGGCTAATTCTTCTGGTTTCGCTTGCTGAATGGCTTGGAAGGTTGCGGCATCAAGACTTGGTGTTTGATTGGCCCGACCATCTGCGAAAATCACCGTTGCTTGTGTCCATTGTGCCAACTCGTCTGAATTCGTTAAGCCATTTGCTTCTTTTAATTTCAAATGCGCACTTGTCGCATACAAGGCAAACGAACGATCTTTGGCAAGGACACTTTCATTTTTCACAACAACTAAATGAACCGTTTTGTTTTGCAAATTATCTCCTGACGTCCCTGCTTCTAATTGAATATCATGTGTCCGCGATACAGTTTTTTCTGCTAACGGCGCTTGGATTTGTGGTAAATCCGTCTCTTTTAATGAGGTTTTGAAAAACGGCCGACCTTTTGCGCCAAGCATTTCTATTACTTTATCGACAGTCGTTAGTTGCGCTGCCTCATCTTCTGTGACAATCACCGATTGCCCTGAAAGTTCCACTTTATTTGAAAATTGAACTTTTACCTGATAACTGTAGTTCGTATTCGTTGCTTTCCATGAAAGCGGGGTGGTATCTTTTTGCTCTGGAATTTGCTCTATCGCGCTCCCAACTTCACTAGACTTAACCGTTCCTTGGTGCAACCAAGAACCTGTTACTTCGTCAGGAAGGAAGCTTAGGGTTGGTGTTAAAGCACTTGAGGTCGGAATCATCAAACGTCCTTTTTGAACTTTTTGTCCAGCTACTTCGGTGCCCCACGCTTGTAAGGTTAATGGCGCATTGCCGGCTTTGACCTCTTTTACATCATGAGAAATAGTACCTGCACCTGCCACAATTCCAGGCGTTTCCACTTCATAATCGATGATAGAGCCAGGAATTGCTATTCCATAGCCATTGGCGCCCTTGGTCACATCGTTATCGCCAATAAATGTTTTTCCAGTCGCTTTTTCAATCCCATGAAACGTTGTTGGCGTAAGTTTTGTAGCATTATTGACCGTTGGATTAATCGTCAAGACCTGATAGGCTTTGACATTTCCAAACCAAGTCCCTGTGCTATCCACCAAAGCAGTTGTATCTGTCGTTGGTTTAATCCATAAAAGTTCATCTTTTGTTGGATCGACAGCTTCAAAATCCGCAATGTTTACTTTACCTGTACCAGGAATTGTTTCTAATGTTGCATGATCCTGAACCGTTAGTTTGCTAGCTGAAATTAAATTGGCTGTGTTGGTGATCCCAATTCCAGCGTTTTTAGATAGATGAATTGATCCGAATTCATTGTAAGTCGTACTATGGTTCGCGGCAGTAGCAGAAACGCCATTTTTGATGTTCCCACCATTAGCCATTAATTTAATGCCATTGGTGACATTTAATTCCGTAAAGTTGACAACGCCTAAGCCTGTCGCATTTAGTGGTTCTGTTTGATAGTTATTGGTGCCGTCAACGTTCTCGCCAATGTTAATGACAACTTTCTGAGCATTTTTAGAAACAATGGTATTGGTGAAACTATCTGTTGCATTTCCACCAGATAATCCATTGATTGTTTTGGCACCTTGTAAATTTATCTCGACATCACGTAACAGCCCTGTCGTAGGGGCATTACCATAATTTGTTGCATATAAGTTACCAATACTTGAACCTGTTGCTTGAATATTCATAATAATTTTGCCACTTTTTGTATATGAGGACGTCCGCGCGCCATCTCCGTATATAGCTGCACCATTCAAAACATCTGAACCTGGTTTTGTATAGATATTTAGCGTAATTGTATTAGAATCATCTGTTCCTAAATTAGTTGTTCCGTTATAAGGAACACCTCCTGAAATAGACGTTCCCGAAGGCAATTTAAACTCGCGATTGTAGTTTCTTAAATCAATGGTCAAATTTGCGTTTCCTAACAAAGAACCAACATTTGTTATTCCGCCAGAAAAACCATTCGTTCCTTCACGAGGAGTACCAGAAAAGTCGCCACCGTAAACAATATTATTAGAATTTCCAGTAACAGTATGATCACTTGAAGCACCATAAGATGCTCCCATTGAGGCATTAATGACACCATCATAAACGGTTACTCCAACATTCCCGACAATTTTTTTATCATTCCAGCCACCACCAGATAAGAACCAGTCAACTTGACCATTCCTGACAGTTGCTTGGGCATTTCCATAAACTCGACCGCCTTCATAACCACTTCCTTCTAAGGTATCGACAATACCTCCATTCAATGTATTAGAGGTGTTCCCTTCAACAACGCCAGAAAATAAACCACCGTATGTTCGTCGAGCTACAGCATTATTAATTACTGTATTTGACTCACCGCGAATGTAGATAGTCCAAGCATCTCGGCCAATGACAAGACCACCGCCAGCAATATCAAAATCTTTCGCATTCGCTAAATTATTTCTACTAGAAGAATAATTCGTGTCAGTTGGACGACTTCCTTTATAAACCAAGCCATCGCCGCCAGCTGTGCCATCGCCTGTTTGTGTTCCAACTTCTATAGTTGCCTTACCTTCTACGTAACCACCTACACCAGCTGCGGTTGTTCGCCACAGATCCGCATTACCAAATGAACCTTTAACAAGATGTGAGTGAATATTTCCTAAAATTTTATAAGTTGCACTATCAAAAGCTAATTTTGCCCGTTGCTCTGATGTATAAGCATCATAGATACCTTCATTGGAAGCCCCTAGTGCTGCTTTTGATAATCGATCAGCTTCCGTTCCACTACCACCATCAAAATTACCTATACCGCCTTGAGCAGCTGTTGTTCCACCAATAACCGTATTTTCAATATTTCCTGTTATTGTGCCGTTATAACGATTGGCTCCAATAATACTTGGTCCATAGGTTGTATAATTACTTGCATCGAGGGTTGTGGAAATTGCATTTGTTCCACGATTTGTTCCAATATTCCCACGACCTGAACCACCAACATAAGGCCCTCTTGAACTCCAACCGCCATATCCAGATAATGAATTTTTAATGGTACCATTAATGTTTCCATAAAGTGCGCCACCATAGTAAGTGGACATCCTAAAAGAACTATTTGCTTCCGCTGCAATGTCTAACTCATTGAAAACACTCCCGGTCACAGAAATTGGGTTTGCTGCTGTACCAATTCCTGCACCATAATAATTAGAAAGAGCACCATTGATTCGTTTAACAGAAACGGTTACATTCCCATCGACTGTACCTAGATTTGCACCGCCTGATAGCGTATTGATTCCGGAGACCGTGTTATTAATGAGCAACGTTGGGTTTCCTTTTAAAGTTCCACCATTATTATTTCCGCCATAAAAATACCACGTACCTGAACCTGTGCTATTTACTGTAATCACAGGATTTCCTGTAACATCGCCTGAATCCGTTCCGCCAAACACAGAGAAACCATTCCCGATAGAACCACCATTCAAGGACAAACTATGACCGTTTAAATACATTTGTGATCCTGTGTAAGAAATATTTCTTAAAGTAATATCTGTACCGAAGTGAACAATTCCTAGTGCCAATGTTTTGGAACCTGTAGGTAAAGTTGTATCCATACTAATCGGATCCGCGCTGTTTCCAGTAATCACTAAATGATTGACCTTGCCTTGCAAGGCGTAAAAGGTCATATTACTTGCCGTAACGGTGTCAGGAATCACTTTAGCGGTGGTCGCCGCACTCGTCGTAATATTGTTTCCTATATAAAGAGTGAAATCGCCATTGTTCCCCTGTTGATACAAATCAAACAAGGCTTCTTTCAAACCAGCCTCTGTCGATGCATATTCTTTGTACGCTGCTCCATCTCCTGCAGGACTTGGCACAACAATCACTTTTGTTTTATCCGCAGGGGCAATTGTGTCCGCAATGGACTGATCAACTGAAACAGCTCTGGCCATGCGTGTCAGTTTCTGTTTAAAGACAGCCGTAAGTTGTGTATCTTCTGAAAACTCTAATTGAAGAAGTTCTTCATTTGTATATGTTTTTCCTTGGTAAGACCAGCCAACGAAAGTCGTATTTTCCTCACTATTCGCCCATTTTGGTAATTCTTCTGTCCGAAGTGGCTGATTTTTTTCTTTTACCACTTGATAACTTTTGGCATCATTTAGAAACAAAGCTTGATCCGTTGTTTCAAAGGTCAACGTGATTTGCTTCTGCTCTTCGCTTGGTTTTGTTTCTGTGGAAGAGGTGGTTACTTTTTCTGTGATAGCACTAGATTCCGTCATTGATGACTGTTCTATAGAATGTGCGCTGCTTTCTTTTGTTGCTTCACTTGTACTGGTTTCTGCTGTTTTTGGCTGTGTCTGCGTACGTTCTGTTTGTTGCTCCCCTTCAATCGCCCACGCTGAAACAGATAAAAATGGTTGTACAAGTAAACAAGTTGCCAATAAAACAGCGATTTTCTTTTTCATTAACTTCATCACTCCTCCCTCGAAGTAAACTTTCCACAACCAACCTATGGCTCAAGTATACGAAGTTTTCTTCTGATTTTTTTAAAGATATTTTCTTAATTTCAAAAAAAAAATTTATTTTTTAATTTTCTTTTTGTTAACTAAACGAATTTTTTGCTGTTTTTGTAAGATAAAAATGTTAATTTGTTCACAAAAATAACAAAAACGTTATTTTTAACATTAAAATTAACAAACGAGTTCGTAGTATAGCACGGATTTTTTCTCATGTAAACATCATTAAATAAACATTTTTGTTTAATTTATACATATTTCTCAGCTGAAAAAATGACAAAAATAAATAAACAGAGGCCTTAGAAATATTTCTAAGGCCTCTGTTTATTTATACGTATTCACAAACTGGACTGTTTCTTGGTAACATTGTTTAGCTTCTTTTGTTTGATAGTCGAATTGATATTCGTGGGTGATCGTTGCTTTCTTATCTTTGAAAAAGAGAGCTGAAACTGGAACATTTAAAGTTTTTAACCGCTGAACCAAGGCTAGTCCTTGCTCTTGGAATGAAAAGCTATTGCCATCTGTTAGATACGTCGGGGGAAATTCTTTGGTGACTTTATCCACTAAACTCACTTCTTGCAGTTCTGCACTCGTCTGCCAGTCTTTAGTGCCGAGCAAGGACCAAGCCACTGTTTTAACGAAAAATTTCATAAAACGATTATCACTTTGTTGGTTGGCCATTTGTTTCAAATCCACCGGACCACAATACGAGAGCGTGCCTTTTAAATGGCTAGCCGGCAATGCTGCAGTCATCCCTAGTTCTTTGGCATAGTTGGCATTGGTTTGAACTGTTGCATATTGTAGAGCAATCTGTGCACCCGCACTGTCCCCGCCAATAAAAAGCTTAGATAAATCTAACATGGGATATGCTTGTTTCTTTTCTAATAAAAATTGAACAAGTTCATCGACCTGCTGGAGCTGGCTTGGATAAGGTGCGTCTGGTGCTAATTCATAATTCATTGAAATAAAGGCAACTGAGGAATCAGCCACTAAACGTGTCGCAAACTCTTTCATCCCAGACTTATCTCCTCCCACATAGCCACCACCATGGACCCATAAAACGACTGGTACCGCTTGTTTTGACGTTTGGGGATAATACAAATCAAAGGTATTCTTTTTTCTTGAAGAAGGGTATGTTTGATTTTCTTGCAATTGAACATTGGGCAATGCTTTATCATAGGAAGCTGAATCTTTTATTTCAACTTCGCCTGCGAATAACTGGTTGATGACCCAAGCGCCTGGCTTAGGGGATAATTGAAAGGCGAGAAACACGCCTAAGCAAATAACCACAATGATTCCTAACAACCAAAGGATAAAACGTACGATTTTTCTTTTCACTCTATTCACCTGCTTTAATTTGTAGCAAAATTATAGCATGTTTTTTAGCCAAAGCGTTTATTTTGAAACAGCTTTTTTAGAATTTGATGTACTTTTATCATTTGAAATGCTTTCTTAAAAGCTGTAAAATGAACAAAATGACTTTAACCTTTAGGAGGTTGCCAAATGAAAGCTCTGATTTCCATTGATTATACGAATGATTTTGTCGCCACAGACGGAAAACTAACCACTGGTGCCGCTGGACAAGCTATTGAAACGGCCCTTGTTCAACAAACAAAGCACTATTTTGACAATGGCGATTTTGTGGTTTTTGCCATTGATGGGCATGACCCCCTAGATCGCTATCATCCTGAAAATAAACTTTTCCCGCCCCACAATGTCTTAGGAACTGACGGGCGTAATCTGTTTGGCTCGCTAGCTGATTTTTATCAAGCTCACAAAAATGAGGCAAGCGTTTATTGGATGGACAAACGGCACTATTCTGCTTTTAGTGGCACGGATTTGGACATTCGGTTACGAGAACGAGGAATTACAGAGCTTTGTTTAACTGGTGTTTGTACAGATATTTGCGTGTTGCATACGGCTGTTGATGCCTATAATTTAGGCTATCAATTAATGATTCCTGAACGCGCCGTTGCTAGTTTTGATGAACAAGGACACGAATGGGCGTTACGCCACTTTAAACAAACTTTAGGAGCAACCATTCTATAAAAAGACTGGTCAATCCTTCCACGCGCCCTATCTATACTCAAAAAATCGTGTAAACAACACAAAAGAGCCTGGGACAAAAATCACTTTGGATTTTTGTCCCAGGCTTAAAAATTGATAAACGGCGGGAACAGAATAAGCAGAGACTGCTAGCTGATAGAAATTAGCTACTCATAAAAAAGTGGGGAAGCCTACTTTTTTATAGACCAATGACCGTTGCAAAGAAAGGAACTACTAAAACAGTAACTACGCCAACCACTACGACAGAAATACTAGCCATAGCAGCCTCTGTTTCGCCCATTTCCATGCCAACTGCCACACCTAGGGCATGTCCGGCCGCACCTAAAGCTAAACCTTTGGCGATTGGATTGTTAATCTTAAACCATTTCAATGCAATTCGACCCAAGGCATAGGTTAGTACACCATTGAAGATTACGGTAAACGCCGTAATAGAAGCAATGCCGCCAACAGTTTGAGAAATAGGTACGGCAATCGCTGTTGTAGCTGCTTGTGGTAAGATTGAGGCCACTAAATGATTATCCATGCCAATCACTTTTCCTGCAAAATAAACAGCCACTAGCGAACCAAAAGAACCAATTGTTAACGCCGTTAAAATTTCTAACCAATATTTTTTCAACACGTCTCTCTTTTTATATAAAGGAATCGCAAACGCTACTGTCGCAGGTTCTAGAAAGAAGCTGATATATTTGCCACCTTCATTGTATTGCTCGTAACTAATTCCTGTTACTTTTAAAACGACAACGCCTAAAATCATCGCAACGAATAATGGCGTAAATAAGAAGAAACCTTTACTTTTTTTAAACAACCAAGTACCTATGCCAAATACAGCTAATGAAATAATAATGCCAACATACGGATTCATGCGCGAACCTCTCCTTTCGCTTTCTTCGTTGCTGCGGGTTCTTTTTCTTTTCGAGCATCTTTCATATGCAATAAAAAGGCGCCCGTCCAACCAGTCGTTGCTAGTAACGCTAATGTTGCTACTAAAATAACAAAAACAATTTGAACGCCAAATTGTTGCATAATCCCTAAAGAATTAACTAAGGAAATCCCTGAAGGAACAAATAAAAATGTAATAACCGTTGATAAGCTATTACCTAGCCCTTCCACTTGCTCCAATTTAACAACTTTTGTACATAAACCAATGAACAATAACACCATGCCAATTACTGAAGCAGGCATTGGTATTGGAGAAATGAACGCCAAGCCGTTGGCGATTAACATAATAATGGCAAAAACTGCTGCTTGTTGTAAAAATGAATATACTTTCTTTTCCATTCTTCTTCGCTCCCTTTTGTCTGTTTTCTATGGGTTAAGTATATAAAGAAAACGTTTTTTTAAGGGCTTTTTTTCATGAAATGCCAGAATTTCTTCACCAAATGCAAAAATCACCACTTGAAATGCATTCGACATTTCAAGTGGTGATTTTTTAACTTAAGCCAAGTTTTTCTTTAAATTCTTTGACGTATGAACGGCTAACAGGTACTTTTGAGCCGTTGGTTAAAATTACTTGCAACGTGTTATTAAACCACGGCTGGATTTCTTGAATTTTTGTTCGATTCAAGATGAAACTGCGGTGCGTTTTAATAAAGAGCGCGGCAGGTAATTTCTGTTCGATACTGTTGAGGGTCCCTGTCATCTTGTAGACCTGTTGATCTACAAAAATGCTCAGTTGCCGTTCTTCGACAGAAACGAGGTAAATATCTTCTGGCGCCACAAGATAAATGCGGTCTTCCCCTTGAATAGGTATTGCTTCAGATTTTGGTCCTTTTTCGGCAGTGTTTTCTGGGACAGCTTGGCCCATTTCTTTCGATGCTTTTTCAATGACTTGTGTTATTTTTTCTTCTTCAAAAGGTTTCAAAATATAATCTTTTGCATTCACTTGAAAGGCCTTTAACGCATATTGATCATAGGCGGTTGCAAAGACCAAGTAGGGCGCTTTTTTAAGATGGGTTAATTTTTCCGCTAAATCAAACCCGCTTTCATCGGTCAAATGAATATCTAAAAATAACAAATCTGGCTTTTGATCCATCATCTCTTCCATTGCCTCCGCCACAGAATCCGCTTCTGCAACGCTCGTCACTTGCGGATGTTGGGAAACAAGATAGCTCAATTCTTCTCGTGCTAAGGGCTCATCATCAACGATTAATACGTGCATCTAATTCCTCCTGTTCCATCGGGATTTCTAAATGAACATGGCTCCCGCCTGTCTCTAAATTTTCAATTAAAAAACAACCTTCTGATCCATAAAGGTTCGCCATTCTGCGGGACAAGTTTTCCAGTGCCGTGCCGGTGCCTTTTTCCGAAGTCACTGTTGTCTTTCCTAATAGCAAGCGGCGTTCTTCAGGAATCCCTTGCCCATTGTCATACACATCCACATGTAATTTGTGTTGTTTTGCTTTGACCACTACCCGAACTTGATTGTTCTCCTTCCGGCTGCCAAATGCATGCTTGATGGTATTTTCCACTAACACCTGAATCGCATACGGCGGTACTTTTTCTGAAGCAACCGCTTCTTCCACGTCAAATGTTACTTGATAACGATTCGGAAACCGTGCTTGTTCTAATGACAAATAGGCTTTTACTTGTTCTAGTTCTTGTGAAACTGGGATCGTAGTTTGCACGGCTCCCTGCAAGTTACCTCGAAAGTATTTGCTTAATTGGAGCAATAGTTTCCGCGCTTTTTCACTGTCTTTCCGCATTAATGCGGAAATAGTATTGATGGCATTAAAGAAGAAATGCGGGTTCACTTGCGCTTGCAAGGATTTAATTTCAGCTTCTTTAAGTAATTTTGATTGTACTTCCGCTTCCCCTAATTCAATTTGTGAAGAAAAAATTGTCCCAAGACCTTCTGCTAACTGTTCCTCGACATGTGTTAATTGCGCTGGATCCGTAAAGTACATTTTTAAGGTGCCAACAATTTGCTGATGGGAAAATAATGGAATCACAATCGCCGCTTGCAACGGACAATTAGGGTCCGAACAACCAACTTCTTCTTTGGCATGTGCGATGGTCATTCGGCCCGTCCGTAACACTTCCCGAGAAAGCTCCGTAATGACTTCTAGCTCTGGAATATGATGATCGCTTCCTGCGCCAACATGAGCTAAAATTTGATGACTGTTTGTCATGCTAATCGCACTGACTTTTGTATAATGCTTAATAATCTCCGCAACTTTTTTGCTGGAATTTTTATTGAGGCCTTCTCGAAAATATGGCAGTGTTTCCGCTGCTAATTCCAAAACATCGTGCGTCTGAACCGCTTTGGCCTGCTCTTCTTGTTTCAATGTCGTCGTTAGAATCGACATAAAAATGAACGTTCCTACGCTATTTAACAAAATCATCGGCAGCGCAATAAAACGAACCAACGTGGCCCCATCCGATAGATCACCGCTGAAAAAGAAAATAAAAATCATCTGAATCATTTCCATGCACGCTCCGACAATGGCAGAAAAGCCGGCAGACGGAAAAACGGTTTGCTTTGCCATGCGGCTCCCTAAAAAACCGGCAATTAAGCCAACAATTAAAGAAGCAGGCACATAAAAGAAACTATGCCCCCCGCCTTGAATAACCCGATGAAAGCCAGCAATTAAACCAACCGTACTGCCGACAATCGGACCACCCACTAATCCAGAAACGCCAATTACTAACGTACGCGTATTTGCAATGGAAGCATTGCTGCTTAAATAGGTTAGTAAATTATTGGGGACAATCTGATTCTTAGCGATTTCGATACCTGTAAAATTAGAAATAATAGCAAATAAACCAAAAATCAAAATCAACTGAACTTTTGAAGACATTTTTTCACGACTTAATAAAACACGCTTAAAATAAGGCACATTCACTAAAAGAAAGGCCAGTAAAATAATTAAGCCCACCCGTTCCATCATTAAAATAAATAATTCGACCACACCGGCACCTCCTTCCTATTAACTATACTATAAATCAAGGAAAAGAAAAAAATGAAGCTTCTCAAAAAAGAAGCTTCATTTTTTCTATTCATTAAAACGCAGGAATATTGGCACCTTTAGAATTTTTCTTGATGTATTCAGCAACTTCTTTTGTTGTCATCGCTTCTTTTAAAACCTTGATTTTTTCGCTATCTTTTTCGCCTTTACGTGTCACAACTTGCAATGCGTAATGTTTACTTGCTTCTTCATCTTCTAACAAAATCGCATCTTTCGTTGTTAAACCAGCAGGTTCTAAGTAGGCTGGGTAGCAGAACACCATAGCGATGTCTTTTTCATCATAGGCTTTAGCTAAATTCAGTAAATCAATGCTTTCAAAAGTGATGTTTTTAGGATTTTCCACGACATCTGCCACCGTGCCGTTAAAGCCGACACCTTCTTTTAATTTAATCACGCCGTTTGCATTTAAAATTGCTAAAGCACGACCTTCATTGGTTGGATCGCTAGGAATCCCCACTTTGGCATTTTCAGGTAAATCTTTCGCATCTTGGTATTCTTTTGAATAGAAACCACCAGCAAAATAATAAATCGGTTGCACAGCCACTAAATCAGCTTTTTTCTCTTTGTTAAACATTTCCATGAAGGGTTGATGTTGCGCAAAATTAGCATCCGCTTCGTCATGTTGCACGGCATCGTTGTAGGCAACATTGTCGCTCACTTCCATAATGTTAATTTTGTACCCTTTTTTCTCAGCTTCTTTCTTGGCAATCTCCAAGATATCTTTTGAAGATTCCAATTGCACGGCCACGGTAATCTCCTTGTCTTCTTTCTGATCTGCTTGTTTATTTCCCCCACAGGCAGCTAAAATGACTGTTGCAATAACAGCGAATGTTGCTAAATAAAACTTCTTCATTCTTTTGTCCTCCTACTTTCTTTTGTCTAGTTTTTGGGCAATGAAGTTCCCAAGCATTTGTAAAATGAAGACCAGTGCAATCATAATCACAATGGCAACATACATAATACCGTATTCATACCGTTGATACCCGACACGAACTGCAAAATCGCCAATCCCGCCGCCACCAACAACACCCATCACCGTGGAATATGAAACCATACTCACTGTCGTGGTTGTGTAAGCAAGGACTAATCCGCTACGTGCTTCCACCAATAAAAAGTGCCAAATGTATTGGACTTTCGAGGTACCTAACGAATTAGCTAAAAAATAAATTTCTTCTGGAACATCCAACAGCACTTGTTCAACCAAGCGAGCAAAAATCGCGATCGCAACAATACTCAATGGCACAGATGAAGGAATTGGGCCAAACGCCTTTCCTAAAACAGAACGAGTGACTGGAATCAACGCAATCACAAATAATAAATAAGGAAACGAGCGAATAACAGTTACAATGAAATTTAAAACCCAGTACAGCCAAGGTTGATGCCCTTTGACTTTCGGATTAGCCAAAAATAGTCCTAATCCTAAAGGCAAGCCGACAAGCAAACAGATAGCCATCGAAATCGACATCATAATCCCTGTTTCTTTTAAACCAATCAGCATAGATGGCCAATATTCGGCAAAGGTTTCTGAAAAAGTCATGGACGCAAACTCCTTTCCACTTTTTCTAAATAGGAAAGCGGTTCTTCCTCATATTGCTGAGGATTATTCAGAAATTCGCCAATTAACTGACCTTTTTCCATCACTAAGATACGATTACATAAGCGCTTCACGGTTTCTAATTCGTGACTAACAAAAAAAATAGTCGGTCGGAATTCCTGATGCGTCTTATGTAATAGTCGAACGACACTTTCTGTATTTTCTTCATCTAATGAACTCGTTGCCTCGTCACATAATAACCATTTTGGATTACGGCTCAACGCTCGAGCAATAGAGACACGCTGTTTTTCCCCACCAGAAAGCTGAGCAGGATACGCTTCTGCCTTATGGGCCATATCAACAAACGTTAATAAACGCTCAATTTTTTCAGGCTGTTTCTCTTTTAAAAGTTTCAAAGGCAACGCAACATTATCATAAATTTTCAAATTTTCTAACAAATTGTAATGCTGAAACACCATCCCCATTTGTTGTTGCTGCTGGCGAACTTCTTTTTTAGAAAAGGTTTGAACATTTCTGCCATCAATACGAATCTCCCCTTCACTCGGTTGTTCCATTAAATTCAACAAACGTAACAACGTGGACTTGCCAGAGCCACTTTTCCCAACAATCCCAACGATTTCTCCTGGTTGGACAGAAAAGTGAATATTTTTTAACGCGTGTGTCTCTTGATAGACTTTCGACACATTCACTAACTCAATCATGATTACCTCCTAAAGGCCGACAAACAAACTATAACAACTAAAAAAACTGTATAACAATTAAAGTAATTCTGTGAAACGATTTAAAAAAACTATTACGAATTAAAAAATAACATACGTTTCGAAAAACAGCGTTATATCAGAGATGTAACTACTTACATCATCTACTAAAACAGAAAAAAAAGCAACCTTTTTATTTGTGAAAAAAACACTATCTGTTTTTTGCCTGTATTATTTTGTACAAATGAATTAAAAATTTCCTGTTTCTACAGCTATTTCCCCACGCTCCTCTAAAAAAAGACATTCTCAGAAACGAGGCATCCAAAAAAGGAAAAGCGCTCGTAACGATAATGTCTCTAATAGTTTACTTTTTAAATACAACTGTTTCTTCGACAGTAATTCTTTCAGCCAATGATTGAATCACTGGACAGTTTGGGGAGACAAGCTTCAAACACCGTGTCGCCCGTGCTTGAAAGTCTTCTGGAACAGACACATAAAAGAGAATCGTCACCTGTTTTAATGGTTGTGCGCGTCTCTCTACTTCTCTTGAATACGTGACTTCTATTTTTTCAAACTCAAAGGGAATGTGCGAATTTTCCAAAACGGATTGATACACGTATCCCCCACAAGCGCCAATTGCCGAAACGAGCATTTGAACTGGCGAATATCCCTCTTCTTTTGCTAACACCCAGCGCGCTGTTTTCGTTTGTAATTCAAATTTTTCCACACCACGAATAATCGTCAAACGTTCTACCATTGCCATCTTCACTCCTTTTTACTCTTTCTTAAAAGATACTACAAAACAGCGCTAAAACAAACATTTCTAACTTCTCAACTTAGCAAGTCCTAAAAAAAACAAAATTCTCACTTGACAAACAACGCAACACCTGATAATATACTTCCGTTCAAATCGTAACCATTACGATTTAGATTTTATAAATCCAAAAAGAAAGGAAGTGCCTTATGGCTAAAAAATCAAAAATTGCTAAAGCAAAAAAAAAACAAGCAATGATTGCAAAATATGCGCCTATTCGCCAAGCCTTAAAAGAAGCTGGCGATTATGAAGGTCTTAGCAAATTGCCAAAAGATGCTCATCCAAGTCGCTTAAAACTCCGCGATCAAACAGATGGGCGCCCACGTGGCTACATGCGTAAATTTGGCATGTCTCGGATTCGTTTCCGTGAATTGGCTCACCAAGGCTTGATTCCTGGCGTCAAAAAAGCAAGCTGGTAACTCATTATTTCGATAAAGACAACTAGCGAGGACAGTCGCATTTGGGCTGACCTCGCAGCCCCCTTTATCTTTTATACGCAATTAAAAAAATCAAATTGGAGGACGGTACTATGCGCCAAACCATTACGTTAGCTTGCGCTGAAACTGGCGAGCGCCTTTACTTAACAAGTAAAAACAAACGAAATACACCAGAAAAATTACAGCTGAAAAAATATTCACCAAAATTACGGCGCCGCGCACTTTTCACTGAAGTCAAATAACAGGAGGAAAACTTGATGGGCATTCCAATCACCATTGTTTCTGGCTTTTTAGGCGCAGGAAAAACAACCTTAATTAACCATGCGCTTGCGCAGTCACCGTTTCCTAAAGAAGAAATTATTATTATTGAAAATGAATTTGGTCAAACAGGCGTTGACCACGCATTACTTTTACAAACCACGGAACGAATTATTCAATTAAATAACGGTTGCATGTGCTGCAGCTTACGAGGAGATCTTCTTGCCTCTTTATCAGCAATCTTAGAAGTGTACCAAGAAGAACAACAACCCATTGCCCAAGTCATTTTAGAAACAACGGGCATTGCTGATCCGCAACCAATCATTCAAACAATTTTAACGACCCCGCACATCAAAAATCATTTCTATATAGACAGTCTCTTAACGGTCGTTGATGGGCATCATTGGCAACAACAGCTTCAAGAAGCCGAAGCCATCAAACAACTGGCCTTAGCAGATCGCCTCTTTTTTTCTGTCAAGGAACCAGCAGACAGCACTCAGCTACCAACGTTCCAAGAAACCCTTCGTACCATTAATCCTTTTGCTGATATTTTATCCTTTCAAGCCAACGAGCCTCTTTTGGCTAGTGACTTTTTTCAATTAAATAAGTTTACGGCAACACTTACAGAACACGAAATGACTCATTCCCCGCATGAGCACGCCCACGAGCATCATCACCATACCTTTCACTCCCTTACGTTAACGGCGTCCTCAGCCCTCAACGAACCTCTTTTCACTCGTTGGCTTGATTGGTTAATGTATACGCATCAGGAAAAGTTATACCGTTTCAAAGGGATTCTCGCCTTACAGGAGCATGACTTGGCCATTGCCATGCAAGGCGTCAACCAGCAAGTGGCCTTTCAAATGACGAATCAACCCCCTCAAGAAACGACAATTGTTCTGATTGGCAAAGAATTAGAGACAAAAAAAATCCAAGAAACCTTTCAAACCCTCAACAAAATAGCTACTCCGTAAATTAATTTTTTACGAAATGGAGGTCCTATATATAATGGAAAAAACTGACTTATCTAGCGCTTATCGTCGACTGAAAAGTCCCAACATCAAAATACGAAAACGCGCACTTAAAATCATTAAAGAACATAAGCGCAATAAACAAAAGAAAATTGCGTAATTCACTAAAGGAGCACACCTATGAAAAAATTTACTCTTCCCCTGTTAGCCGCCTTATCGCTAATCCTTTTCGGCGCTTGCGGCAAAACAAACACCTCTGATAAAACCGCTGACGGTAAAGAAAAACTATCCATTGTCACGACTTTTTATCCTATGTACGATTTCACTAAAAATATTGTAGGCGATGAAGGAGACGTCAAATTGTTAATCCCTGCTGGTTCTGAACCTCACGATTATGAACCATCCGCCAAAGATATGGCTACCATCCATGATGCGGATGTTTTCGTTTACCACAATGAAAATATGGAATCTTGGGTACCAAAAGCTGCTAAAGGCTGGAAAAAAGGAGCCCCGAACGTCATTAAAGGTACCGAAAACATGGTCTTACTTCCCGGCAGTGACGAAGACGGACACGACCATGACCACGAACATGGCGAAGAAGGCCACCACCATGAATTAGACCCGCATACTTGGGTTTCGCCTCATCGTGCCATCCAAGAAGTCACAAACATCAAAGAACAATTAGTCAAACTTTACCCTAAAAAAGCCAAAACATTTGAAACAAACGCAGAAAAATACTTAACAAAATTAACATCCTTAGACAAAGAGTTCCAAACAGCTTTGAAAGACGCTAAGCAAAAAAGTTTTGTTACCCAACATGCTGCATTTGGTTATCTTGCCTTAGATTACGGCTTAAAACAAGTACCAATAGCTGGTTTAACACCTGAACAAGAGCCAACAGCAGGGCGCTTGGCAGAGTTGAAAAAATATGTCACAGACAATCAAATTCGCTATATTTATTTTGAAAAAAATGCCAACGATAAAATTGCTAAAACGTTAGCTGACGAAGCAAATGTTCAATTGGAAGTCCTAAACCCGCTAGAAAGTTTGACACAAAAACAAATGGACAATGGCGAAGATTATCTTTCTGTAATGAAAGAAAACTTAACTGCTTTGAAAAAAACAACAGATACAGCCGGGAAAGAGGTTCAGCCAGAAACCTCTGAAAAAACAGAAAAAACCGTGGCTAACGGCTATTTCAAAGACAGTGAGGTGGCTGAGAGAACACTGACAGATTACGCTGGAAATTGGCAATCCGTCTATCCTTTATTAAAAGATGGCACATTAGACCAAGTCTTCGATTACAAAGCGAAACTGAAAAAAGATAAAACACCAGCCGAATACAAAACCTACTATGATGCCGGCTATCAAACCGATGTCGACCACATCAACATCACTGATTCCACCATTGAATTTCTGGTCAATGGCAAACCACAAAAATTCACCTATAAAGCAGCCGGTTATAAAATTTTAAACTATGCAAAAGGCAACCGTGGCGTCCGGTTCCTTTTTGAAACAGACGATGCCAATGCTGGGCGGTTTAAATACGTCCAATTTAGCGACCACAACATTGCACCAACGAAAGCCGCTCATTTCCACATCTTCTTCGGCGGCGATAGCCAAGAAAGTCTGTTCAATGAAATGGACAATTGGCCAACGTATTATCCAAACGACTTAAGCAAACAAGAAATTGCCCAAGAAATGATTGCGCATTAAGCATTCAAAAGAGAGGAGGTAGCATTAGCTAATGCTACCTCCTCTCTTTTTTTATTTAGTCAAGCACACCATGTTCTGCTTCAAACGTCGCTAACAACTGGCGCACTTCATCCGTTGATTTTGTATTCATTAATTGTGCTCTTAAATCACTGGCACCTGGAAAGCCTTTGACATAAATTTTAAAGAAGCGATGCAACCCAACAATGGAGCGAGGCACCAATTCCGCATATTTGTCTTGCAAATCCAATTGTAAACGTAGCAAGCCCAGCAATTCTTGTGGCGTATGTGTTTTGGGTTCTTTTTCAAAGGCATAAGGATTTTTAAAAATCCCCCGACCAATCATGATGCCATCTACACCATATTGTTCTGCTAATTCTAGGCCCTTTTGACGATCGGGAATATCCCCATTAATCGTAATTGTCGTTTGCGGTGCGACACGGTCCCGAATAGCCATAATTTGCGGAATGACCTCCCAATGGGCATCCACTTTACTCATCTCTTTTCGTGTTCGTAAATGAATGGATAGATTCGCAATGTCTTGCTCTAATAAATGCGTGATCCACGCCTCCATTTCCGCCATTTCAGTAAACCCAATGCGTGTTTTGACACTAACAGGTAAGCCACCTGCTTTGGCGGCGTCAATCAATTCAGCCGCGACTTCTGGGCGCAAAATCAGCCCACTGCCTTTTCCACGCTCAGCCACGTTAGGCACAGGACAGCCCATATTTATATCTAATCCTTGAAAGCCCATCTCCGCTACGCCGATACTCATTTCACGGAAAAATTCCGGTTTATCCCCCCAAATATGTGCCACCATCGGCTGTTCATCTTCTGTAAAAACGAGGCGCCCGCGTACACTATCTTTTCCTTCAGGATGACAATAACTATCTGAATTAGTAAACTCTGTAAAAAACACATCTGGTGCCCCAGCTTCTTTCACGACATGACGAAAGACCACATCAGTGACGTCTTCCATCGGTGCTAAAACAAAAAAGGGCTTTGGCAATGTTGCCCAAAAATTCTTGCTCATCTTCATATACTCCGTTTCTGATTTTTTCTTTATTTTCAACGACAATTGTCGACATATTCTGGTGCGAAACATTGCTATTATACAGGGAAATGCACGAAGAATCAAAAAAGGCATACTTAGAAACAAGAAAACTGTCTGAATCCGCTCGCTAGAATGAGTGATTCAGACAGTTTAATCTTTTTACGTCAGGCTTAACTACGTAAGCCACGCCCTGTTTCTACAAGGTACCAACAAATGCCATATAAAACGACAATAAATAAGATTAAAATGGTCATAGAAATACCAATTGGCACATCTTGAACCCCTAGGAAACCGTAGCGGAACCCAGAAATCATGTAAACAATCGGATTAACTTTTGAGACAGCTTGCCAAAATGGCGGCAACATGGAAATGGCATAGAAAACCCCACCCAAATAGGTTAAAGGCTGTAACACAAAGGTCGGCACAATCGATACATCATCATAGGATTGCGCAAAAATACCATTTAACAAACCAGCTAAAGAAAAGAGAATCGCTGTCATCAATAAAGTCATGATGACCATCAGCCAAGAAACAACGTGCAATGGTACAAAAAATAGAGAAATGATGGTGACTAACGCACCGACCAAAATACTACGACCAACGCCACCAATCACAAATCCCCAAATAATCACATGAGTTGGAACTGGCGCCACGAGAATTTCTTCGATATTTTTCTGGAATTTTTGTGAGAAAAAGGAAGATGAAACATTGGCGTACGAGCTTGTAATGGCTGACATCATAATTAAACCTGGCACGATAAATTCCATATAAGAAAAACCGCCCATGTCGCCAATTCGCCCGCCAATCATTTTCCCAAAAATCACAAAATATAAGGACGTCGTAATCACTGGCGGTACCAGTGTTTGGACCCAAATCCGTAAATAACGGTTGGTTTCCTTCACAGCTAAACTTTTTAAAGCAGTAAAATACAGACTAAACATGTTGATCCTCCCTTTGGTATGTATCCTCAGTAATCTTCAAGAAGAGCTCTTCCAAACGGTTGGACTTATTCCGCATTGACAATACTTTGATTCCTTGTTGACTTAGCTGTTCAAACAAGTGATTGACTCCTTGGTTTCGTTCCACTTCCACCGCTAACGTTAACTCGTCCTCAAATACGCTTTGATAGCCTTCAATAACTGGCGCCTGCGTATAAGGTGCTAAATCAAAAATAAACGTTTCAAATTGTAATTTTGCTAACAAGTGCTTCATGCTGGTGTTTTCAATCAATTCACCAGACTGAATAATCCCAATGTTGCGACACAACATCTCAGCTTCTTCTAAGTAATGGGTCGTCAAAATAATCGTGGTTCCCTGCGCATTTAACTCTTGTAAAAAGGCCCACATTTCACGGCGCAATTCAATATCGACACCTGCAGTTGGTTCATCTAAAATCAATAACTTCGGCTCATGCATCAGCGCGCGAGCAATCATCAAGCGACGTTTCATTCCGCCAGAAAGCATTCGCGCCCGTTCGTTCCGTTTTTCCCATAAATTGGATTGTTTTAAATACTTTTCACTCCGTTTCATGGCTTCTTTACGAGACACCCCATAATAGCCCGCTTGATTGACCACAATCTGCTGGACCGTTTCAAACGGATTGAAGTTAAACTCCTGCGGCACTAACCCAATCTGTTGCTTCGCCCGCACCATCTCCGTATCTAAATCATACCCAAAAATTTTGACTTTCCCCGAAGTCTTATTAACTAACGAGGTCACAATCCCAATCGTCGTTGATTTTCCTGCGCCATTCGGTCCCAAAAGAGCATAAAAATCGCCTTCTTCGACTGTTAAATCAATCCCCCGCAACGCTTCAACACCTGAAGCGTACACTTTGCGTAAATCTTGTATCACAAGAGCATCAGTCATTCGTAACTCTCCTTAATGTATAAATATTCATGAGTATTATTGTAACACTTCTCGATAAAAACGGGGGTTATTTTGATTAAATTTCACAGTTTTGCTTAGCTATTTTTCAGCAACAAACTAGCCAACGATTAACGTGTTTATTTTGACTTGAAACTGTTTAAACAGTTTCAAGAGCGTTAAAACCCTTTCAAATCAAGGATTTAGAGTTCTTTTTTTTTGGCACAGAACTTGCTTTATATAAAAGTGAGGTGAAAAGAATGAAAAGAAAATTTTTAATTGCTAGTCACGGAAACTTAGCGAAAGGCTTCCAAAGTTCCTTGGATATTCTCGCAGACAAAGGAAAAGAGCTGGCGGTCATCAATGCCTATGTGACTCCTGAGGACTACACGCCAATTATTCAAACGTTTCTTCAGTCCCTTGGCGCAGAAGAACAAGCTATTATTTTAACAGATTTATATGGTGGTAGTGTTAATCAAAAAATTGTTCAAGAAGTCATGACGACAAAACCAGACAATGTTTTTATCATTTCCAATGCCAACTTAGCCATTGCCTTGTCGCTGATTTTCTTAAAAGAAGGCGAAAAGCTAACCAAAGAAGATATTCAAGCAGCAATTGCTGAAGCACAAATTCAATTCGTTGAATTAAACCCATCAAATGAAGAAGAAAACTTTTTTTAGGAGGAAATTAAAATGATTACACAAGTACGAGTAGACGACAGATTAATTCACGGCCAAGTAGCCGTAGTTTGGACCAAAGAATTGAATGCCCCCTTATTAGTTGTAGCGAATGATGAAGCAGCCAAAAACGAAGTAATGCAAATGACGTTAAAAATGGCTGTCCCTAATGGCATGAAACTATTAATTCGCTCAGTCAATGATGCGATTGATGTCTTCAATGATCCTCGTGGCAAAGACAAACGAATTTTTGTAATTGTGAACAGTGTAGCGGATGCTACTAAAATTGCGAAAAACGTGACAGATATTGAAAGTGTGAATGTTGCCAACGCTGGCCGCTTTGATAAATCAGATCCAGCCACCAAAACAATGGTTTTCCCGAGTGTCCAATTAAACCCTGAAGAGTTAGAAGCTGCCAAAGAATTAGCCAGTTTGACTCACGTGGAAAGCTATAACCAAGTACTGCCAACCAACTCAAAATTAAGTCTAAAACAAGCCGTCAATTAAAAGGAGGAAATGAACAATGCTTATGCATGCAACAATGGCAGCCTTAGCTGTATTTATCTGTTTTGCTGGGAATTATTTAACTGGTCAAAGTATGATGGAACGTCCCTTAGTCGTTGGATTAGTCACAGGAATTTTAATGGGCGACATGAAAACAGGGGTCTTAATGGGGGCCTCTTTAGAAGCAATTTTCTTAGGAAATGTTAATATCGGTGGTGTTATCGCAGCGGAACCTGTAACTGCGACTACTTTAGCCACAACGTTTGCAATTATTTCAAATGTCGAACAAAAAGCCGCCATGACGTTAGCCGTACCAATTGGGATGTTAGCCGCTTTCGTGGTGATGTTTTTAAAAAATGTCTTTATGAATATCTTTGCTCCTTCTCTTGACAAAGCAGCACGTGAAGGCAACCAAAAAATGGTTGTGACACTGCATTACGGAACGTGGATCATTTATTATTTAATCATCGCTTCGATTTCATTTATCGGAATTTTAGCAGGAAGCGGGCCAGTAAATCTGTTTGTTGAAAGCATTCCACAAAATTTGATGAACGGCTTAAGCGCAGCTGGCGGACTTTTACCTGCCGTTGGGTTTGCTATGTTAATGAAATTGTTATGGGATAATAAATTAGCCGTCTTTTACATTTTAGGCTTTGTTTTAACCGCATACCTACAATTACCAGCCGTTGCGGTGGCGGTCATCGGGACAGTAATTTGTGTCGTGAGTGCCCAACGGGATGTAGAATTTCGCGACATTCTAAAAAGAAAACCTGCGGCGTCTTCTGCGGTTGAAGGCAGCGCGAAAGAAATCGAAGAGGAGGACTTTTTCGCATGAAGTTAAAAGAGAATTTATCTAAAGAAGAGAAAAAAATGATGCGCTCTGTTTTCTGGCGTTCTTGGACGATGAACGCTAGCCGGACAGGAGCTACACAATACCACGCAGTGGGTGTCATGTACACTTTACTCCCAGTTATCAATCGTTTTTATAAAACCAAGGAAGAACGGGCCGAGGCATTGGTGCGTCACACCACTTGGTTCAATGCAACCATGCATATCAATAACTTCATCATGGGGCTCGTTGCTTCGATGGAAAAACAAAACAGTGAAGACGAAAACTTTGATGCTAGCTCTATTACAGCAGTTAAAGCCTCACTAATGGGGCCACTTTCAGGCATCGGTGATTCCTTCTTCTGGGGCATCTTACGTGTTATTGCTGCTGGTATTGGGATTTCATTAGCCAGCACTGGTTCGCCATTAGGGGCGATTGTCTTCTTACTTTTATACAACGTTCCTGCGTTCTTAATTCACTATTATGCGTTGTATAGCGGCTATTCAATCGGTGAAAGTTTTATCCAAAAAATGTACGAATCAGGCGGAATGAAGATACTCACAAAAGTATCAAGTATGCTAGGCTTAATGATGATGGGCAGTATGACTGCTTCAAATGTAAAATTCAAAACGATTCTTGAAGTTTCCGTTAAAGGAAGCGAAGACGTAGTTAAAATCCAAGACTATTTGGATCAACTATTCGTCGGTATCGTACCATTAGCCGTGACGTTACTTGCTTTCTGGCTATTACGCAAAAAAGTCAATGTTAACGTGGTGATGTTTGGTATCATGTTCTTAGGCATCTTGCTAGGATTACTAGGCATCTGTTAAAATTGAAACAATAAACATTTAATTATTAAACACTTAGAGCCTGAGACAAAAATCCAAAGTGATTTTTATCTCAGGCTTAAAAGCTGATAAACGGCGGGAACAGAAGCAACCCCTTTCCCGACCTCTCTTTTGGAAGGACGATGAATCATGCGCTTGGAGACCTACCAACACTTAGTTGATATTTTAGAAACCAGCAACACCCCGATGAGCACACAAGAAATTGCCACAAAAATTCAATTAAGCCGCTCGGTAACCAGCTTATACTTAAATAAATTATTGGAAAAAGGTGAAGTCCAACAAACGGGAAAAAAACCCGTTTATTGGCAATTAACCCGTGCAACAACCCCCACGACCGATGTGTTTCGACAATACATCGGTAGCCAAGGCAGCGCCAAAAAAGCCATCGAACAATGCAAAGCCGCTATGTTGTATCCCCCATTGGGTATGCCTTTATTAATCCATGGAGCCAGTGGTGTCGGCAAAAGCTTTTTGGCAAAGCTGATTTATGAGTATCTGAAAAATGAACAAATCATTGGCCTGGAAAAATTCTACACCTTTAACTGTGCCGATTATGCCAACAATCCCGAATTGCTATCATCCATTCTCTTCGGCCATACCAAAGGCGCATTTACTGGAGCTGAATCAGAAAAGCAAGGACTCTTGGCCCAAGCTAATAATTCCGTACTCTTTTTAGATGAAGTACATCGATTATCCAACGAAAACCAAGAAAAACTCTTTCAGTTTATGGATACAGGGACCTTCCGCCCTATTGGTGAAGAAGGAAAAATGGTCCATTCCAAGGTCCGGCTACTATTTGCAACCACCGAAAACCCGAAAAAAGTCTTATTACCAACCTTTTATCGCCGAATTTCCGTAATCGTCTCACTTCCGAACTTCAAAGAGCGCCCCATTCGAGAACGGATTGCGATTTTGAAAAACTTATTTCACCGAGAAGCGAAACGAATGACCAAAGACATCAACGTGGACGAAGAAATCTTTACGGCATTATTAGAAAATGACGAACCTGGCAACGTGGGAAGTTTATCCAACAAAGTGCAGCTCCTTTGCGCGTCGCAATTACGAAAAACTTTGCCCAATCAACCCGTCGTCATTGGCGATGCGACTCAACCAATGATTACGATTCCTTTAGACAAAGAAGTGTTAGAAGAAGACACACTTTCTTCCGATATTTTCGCAACATTTGAAGCCTTATTTACAAAAGAAAAAACACTGGCCCACTTAAAAACTGAACTGACACAATTCATTAAATATTGTTTAGACGATGAAATAACCTTAGAAAATGATTATTTTTTACAAAACCTAGTCACGGAAGTCCAAACCAAAAACAAACTAATTATTAACCAACCTGAACAAACTGAAAAACCGATGAAAGATGTTGCCAAATTGCTGAAAATTTTACCGCCAACATTTAACGAAACAATGCTCCTTCCAGTCCAAGCACAGTTAAAAGAACACTATCCGCGAACGGTTTCCCTCGTGAAAAACTTAGTCAGTCCGCTGCCAGAAGAATACCGTTTCTTGACAGAGGTACTCTTATCTGTATTACTTAGCGGAGAAATTTCTGAAACGATTCCTTACCAAGCGCTCCTCGTGGCGCATGGTGAATCGACTGCCACAAGTATTCAAGCCGTTGCCAACAAATTATGTGGTACCTATATTTTTGATGCGATTAACATGCCCTTAACCTCTTCGGTCAGAGATATCGTCGCCGAAGTTAAAGAGTGGCTTTCTCAGCGGGACACATCACAAGGCGTCATTATGCTCGTCGATATGGGTTCCCTGACACAACTTTATAAAAGTTTGAAACCGCAAATTCTTGGAGAACTTTTGGTGATCAACAACCTGACCACTGCCTATGCGTTGGAAATTGGTCATCAATTAATGAACGAACAACTTTTCTATGGTATTGCTAAAACCGCTGAAAAAAAATTTAAAACCGATGTACAGTACTTTGAAGGCTTTTCAGTGGAAAAAAATATCATTGTCTCTAGTATTTCAGGTCTGGATATTGCCAAGCAAATCAAACAAATCTGTCAAAAATACTTGTATACTGATATTAAAGTCATTACCCTAAAATACAAAGATTTGGTGAACACGTTAGACATTGCCAACGCCGAAGAAAATTATTTAAAAGAAACCTCGCTCATTTTGACGACGTCCTACTTAGACAATCATACGAATGTTGCTAGCGTGAACCTCTTAGACATGTTAGACGAAGATGCAGGAACCCAGTTGATGGAACCTTTCCAAAACTTGATGCATCCCAATAACATCGATAGCATGATTAACGAATTTGTTCACTTCTTCTCGAAAGAAGGCTTGTCAGAAAAACTAGAATTTCTAAATCCTGACGTCATTATTAAACAAGTCGAAAACGTTACAAAAAACATTGAAAAACGCTTCGACCTCACACTCAGCGGCAAAATGAAATTTAACTTAATGATGCACAACGCACTCATGGTAGAGCGGACCATGCTCGGCGTTGAAGACTATGAAATCCCTGCTAACCTCGAGGAACTAACCATTAACCAAAAACCATTTTTCCAAAATGCTAAAAACATTTTCTATACCCTAGAACAGTTTTATCGAATAGAGATTTCCAACTGGGAACTCTATGTGATTTATGAAATTTTGTCTTCTCGGTGAGAGGGGATGGGAAAAGCCACTTTCCAGAGGAAAGTGGCTTTTTTTAGTTTTTTGTTTAGTAAGATATTTCAGTCTGCTCCTTGTTACTCTCTTCTTTAGAACTCAGATTTTTTTCAGTAATATCTTCTTTTAAACTTTCCTTATTTTCTTTTCCATCATTATCAAAATCTATAAATTCATCCATACTGTCTTGTGTTTTCAGTACGTCTGTTTGATTCATATCAGGATTTTCCTTAAATTTTGATTCACTAACTATATCTTTTACTGCCCCACTATTCACATACCCACAGAATGTGTTTCCTTGATACAATTCATGATAAGATGCATTATTGGTAGAGTTATAAAATACTCGGTTTACCGTGTATGCATTCCCAGCTACTGACATCCCTAATTTCCCTTGATAATTTAAATCTTTCCAAAGTGTTGTCGTACTGTTTGTTAAAATTACTTGTTTTTTATCAAACGTTTCTATTGGTGTATATTCAAACACATTCTCTTTTACATAACCTACCCATTCTGCTGCAGTCTCATCTTTGTACAATGAATACAGAACACTACCGTCGCCTAAATTATAGCCTATCGTAGTATAATAAATTCTTCCTCTCTCTGTTTTCCCTTTAGTACTTGTCAATTCGATATTACCAAAAATATCCTGATTAGCCTCTGTGATAGTGCTATATTTATTAACTGTTTGCGTTGTTATATCTTTTACTGCCCCACTATTCACATACCCACAGAACGTGTTCCCTCGATACAATTCATGATAAGATGCATTATTGGTAGAGTTATAGAATACTCGATTTACCGTGTATGCATTCCCAGCTACTGACATCCCTAATTTCCCTTGATAATTTAAATCTTTCCAAAGTGTTGTCGCATTATTCGTTAAAGAAACTTTTTTTCTGTTAAAAGTTTCTAACTGTGTAAATTCTGAAGATCCTTGTCTTAAATATCCAATCCAGGCTGTTCCTTTTTCATCTTCATATACAGAGTACAATAATTGTCCGTTAGACAATTTGTACGCTATCTTTACATAATAAATTCTTCCTCTAACTGTTTTTGCTTTTTTGGTAGTACACTCAATATTTTCAAAAAAATCTTGTCCATCTTTAGTTATAGTAATATATTTATTAATAGCTTGTTTTTCAGGAGAAGAGGATATATCTTTAAAATGTATATACCCATCAACAGAGTTTTTACTAATCCATCTAGAATTATATCTTCCTGTATATCCATAATTATATTCTTCAATCAAAACTCTATCCCCATCAACTGCCGCTACCCAAGCTACATGATACATACTGTTCCAATAGGCTACTGATCCTCTTCTGGGTATCATATCTACCTTATAGCCTTGCCTTCTAGCATTATTTCCCCATTGGTTAGCATTCCAGTCTAAACCATCACGTCTAATATCAAACTTATTTTCCACACTCAATCGATTTGCCACAAAGGAAGTACAGTATCTTGTAGCCATACCCCAATCATCAGTAGTTGCACCTAAAGGCAGATTTTTCCATTTAGCAGGATAATCATCACCTATTACTTTATCTTCTGCATTTACTACCCCTGATTTAAAAGAAAAGCTCATAACAACTAATAAAATCCCTAAAAACGCCCATATTTTTTTATTCTTTCTCATAAAATAACCCTTTCATATAAATATATTTTATAACATTTAAATTATAACACTTAAAGTTGTGAATTAAAACACAATCACGACTAAAGTTATTAAATGTTTTGTAAATAAAACAAAGATATAAAATACCGATTTTTCATGCTATACACTTTCCGACTCCGTCACCGCATTTTTCAACTCTTCTTGCGCACAGCTTTTGACTTTGTGATTTTAAAGCTGTTACTTTTGCTTGTTCTTTCTTTTTAATTTTTTCTTACTGTTTCTTTGATCGGCGCAGGCCTCTATTTGCTACATAGTTACTAATGTTGATTTTTTGATAGTTTTTTTCAATTTGTAAAAGTTATTCCTGTAAACGTGCGAGTATTTCTGCTACATCTTCCATAACCTCATCAAACATTTACTGATTCTCCTTTCGTCGTAACCCCTGCCACTCTTCTTCATATGTATTCATTTTCTTTCTATACACTTGTCTGTTCTCTTCTAACTTTTCTTCCTGTTGGAACAACGATCGACGGATGGCTTGTTGTCCATCATTTTTCGCTTGCTCAAGCACTCGATAAACAGTTGATAGTCTCTAGACCTCCCTCAACTTCTGCTTTTTTAGCATTTCTTTGTGCTTGCCGTGCTAATTGATCTAATTCTTGATTTGTCGCTATTTGGTTAGCAATTGTTTTTTCAGTTGACAAATCAGTTCATTTAGTTTTTTTCGATTTTTGTCATTTTCCTTCATATAGTTGAATTGGCTGATTTTGGATAATCATTTCAATCGCTCCCTCCTATGCTAAAGTATTTCTTTGTTCAGATAACGAAATCTTTATTTCCATATCTCTAGCCTCGGACAAAGTATTTTGCCAGATTTTTTTAGTTTTTTCGCTTGACTCTTCTTGTTCATATAACTACTCAATATACCGCTCAACACGACTCCCCTATCATTCCCATTAGTAATTTTTTATTATGATTTTATTTAGGCTAAACACATGATTTTATGTTTTGAACTATCCTTCTATAATATTTTATAGACATAAGTAAAAGCACAGGTCAATGCTTATTTTGATGACATACGAATGATTAAATTAATCAATTTCAATTATGCATCGAGACAAAAAAACACTTTCTATCAACAGAAAGTGTTTCAATAAATATTTCGTTTAGGCAGCGCCATTTCCTGTAGTGTAAACGAACAGGACAGTGAACAGGATGGACACGCCAACCATTATTAATTTTTTCGTTTTGTCGGGGTCCTCTTGAAGTAGCCATTTAATCAACAGACTGCCTCTAATCCGTTGACTTGCCTTCTCTTTTTCAGTCGCTGACTTTGTATAACGCCAACCATAAAAGTGCCAACGAAGTAAATTGGCGTACCAAGCTCGATAGTTTTTAGAAAGAAAACCACCACAGATAAACAATGCTCCTAATAAAATATCCAAATACAACCAAACAATAAATGTTAACGGAATATCGATTAATGAATAATTCTTCACTTCAATCACTTGATCTTTCAAGCCAAATTGATGAATAATCCGTTCTTGGTATTCAGAATCCGTCTCCGCTTCTTCTTTTCCCCCAACAACTTTTATGGCTGACTCGACGCCCATACCTTTTATAAAAGCTTGCTTGGAATGACAATACTTACATTCCACCACTTGATCAGCGGTATCGTACCATCTAAACGCATTCGCCCCACAACTTTGACAAACCACACTACTCATTTTCTGCCTCCGATATTCGTTATTTTTTATGGCTATGTTTCATTACTTAATGATACCATTTTTTGGAGAATTCGGCTTATTTCTGAAGAAGTTGCTTTTGTTCAGCTAATTATTTTAAGATATAGCTAGTAGGGCATAAGTCGTTTCGACTTATGCCCTACTTTCTTTATATAACATTTTTATTGCCAATCAATTCACTTTTTTTTCCGCCCAATCTGCTGAATATTGTTTTCCTGCGACTAGGTCATACTGAATCAATTCATAATCATGAAGCAACTCTTTTTGCTCCTTCGTAAGATCTTTTTCTTCTGTCGTTTTATTTTGATCACTAGCAAATACTTTTTTACCATTCTGAACGTTTTGACTACCAGAATTAGGGTCAATTGTTGTAGCTGGTAAATTATTTGTCACTGCTGTTAACAAGGCATAAAATGGTGTCACTTTAATATTAGCTTGCTCGAGCGCCAATGAAGAAAACATATACGGAGATACTAATGAATAATTTGGCAGTTTTCTTTGTTGTTGTGCATATTTATTGTTATATACGAAATAATCTGTTTCTCGATACAACAAAGGATACTTCGCTAAATCTTGTTCCTTATAGATACCTGGTAAATGATCTCCATACCAAACAATTGTAATTGGTTTTTCAATTTTATCAATTTCTTCAATAAATTTCTGCGTTGCTTGATCTGTATAATTTAAACCTTGAAGATAGGTCTTCATTTGATTTCTATTGCTTTCTGAGACACCAGCCCCCTCGAAATCAAATGTGTCTTCTTTGTAGTAATTGTTATATGGCATATGATTTTGCATTGTAGATAGTTGGATAAACTGAGTCTTACCTTCCGTTGCATTTATCGCATCAACTGTTTCTTGATAGGCTGCTTCATCTGAAATATACGGATTCGCTTCAATCTTTTGTGTATAATTCAATCCATCTGGACTTCCAATATAATGAAACTTATCAAATCCAAACTTTTCAAATACATTTAAACGACTATAAGTATTTGCAGAAAATGGATGAATTGCCACAGCTTCATCAAATAAATTTAAAAAAGTAGGCGTCTTTTTTTGCTTGTTCACTAACTGAGTGTAAGGCACAGGCAAGGTAGCCCCCAAGTTACTTAAATCCATCCCTGTCAACGATTGCCACTCCATGTTTGCTGTACCTCCACCATAACCTGAGGAAAGCATTAAACCCGATGTTGTTTCTTTAGATAACTGTGTAATAAACGGAAATGGATTATTGTTCAAAGTTATATCCTTCAATCGAGACGGATCACTGAAGCTTTCGCTAAGAGTAAAAATAACCGTTTGCTCTTTTTGCCAATCCTGACGCTCTGAATTTATTTTTTTAGCCTCTGCATCATACTTTGCCATAATTTTTTTAATGTTCTCTTGTGAGTATCCAGAGGGTTCCTCCATAATTTTCACATCAATATTACTTAAAAATTGGATGACTGGACCATTAATCTGTGTCCCACGTCTTTGATTATAAAATTGACTATCAATACGAAAAAGCTTAAACACCAAATTAGGCAGCGAGTTCTGATGGTTAACGAAAAAGACCCCTGAAAAAAACACTAAAATTGAGACAATTCCTAATACTCGTTTTTTTATGTTTATTTTTAGATGATAGGTTCTTTCCAAACGTTTTTGTAGAATCCAAGAATAAATTCCTACTAAAACTAAACCAATGACGCTAATAATAAGAATGACAGGATTTAGCATATCTAAAATTTCACTAATACTGTTTAAAAAAGCTAAATCTGCCGGTAAAATTGGTTCAAGTCTATATTTAATTTTCAAAACTGTTGCGATAGTTAAAACAAGATTTATCACTAAGGTAAACGCAAAAGCATACCAAAATCTATTAATCAATAAAATAACTAACATTAAAAATGCCATGATTACGATTACGTTTAAGAAAACTTGTGCTTGTCTATAGATAAAAATAGTAAAAATAGAACGAAGTGCTATATCCTTCGATCCGTAATCTGCAATTAATAACAATTGCATAATCGTGAATAAGTAGAAAAATAGCGCACTATAAAATAATCTGCGGTAAGCGCAGACCCAGTTCCATAGCTTACTTAATTTCAATTTTAGTTGTGAAAAATTTTCTACTCTTAAATTCTGCTCAATTTTACGATATAGCGGAATTTTTTGTAAAAGTAATACAACACAGCTAGAAAGAAGTGCTACTATCAAATAAGCAATAGTTAAATAGATAATTTGTTTTGCCCAAACAGTACCAGATTTCACCTCCGTTTGAACAAATTTTTCAGAAACTAGACGTGTAACAATTGGCCAGTTCACTAAGATTTGTACAACCAATAAACTTGTAGATAACACATTAAAATTTAAACGCAATAAGGAAAATCGTTTATTTACATTTTCTAAAAATATAAATAAAGAAATCGAATAGTACACGGAAAAAAGAGACCAAGGAACATTGAATCGAGTAGCAGTACTTGTTCCTTTGTTTAAAAATAGAGAAATATGCGTCATTAGTAAGACTAAGCTTGCTAATATTACTATTCCAAAAGTCACCTGAATAAATTTCAAATGATAACGAGGAAGAAAATTAAACCGATAAATGGTGTAGCCAACTAAGTAAAAATAAATTAAAAGTAAAATGCTATTACCGCTAGCCATTCCCCAAATATCTTTTCCAAAAAAAGTTGGTAAAGCGATTAAAAAGAATGTTAGTAGTGACATGGTCCATTTGATTTGTTCGTTCTTTAACCGATCTAAATACTCGTATAAATAAGGGCTTAATAAAAACAAAAGCAAGTAAGCCGTAGCAAATGGAAAAATATTTTGACTAATTGGAAAGAGTATCGTCCAATAATCACGTATATTTAATGAAAAAGAAGCCAAAGACAAATTTAAAACGAGTGTTCCAAAAACATATAATAAATAAAAATTTGCAAATTTAGCTAGCGGCTTGGTTCCTACTGATTTTTTTCCGTGGTACCCCATATATAAAGCCAATAAATTCCCACCAACTGCAACTAATCCTAATGCTACTGAATAAAGATAAAAACGCGTACCATTTTGGTCATATTGTGGAATCGCTGTACCCGAAAATAATACACGTTGAACAATTATAAAAATACATGCCATAATTGGTGTAACTATTGGGTATTTTTTTGATTCTATCATATTTTCACCTATCTTTAATTTAAAAAAACCGTCCAAAATGGACGGTTTATAATTTTAGTTTCCTCATTTGGAAAGTGTCTTTCAAAATGATAATTGAGTGGCACTCGATTTCCAAGGAAATCTTCGTCCCAGATTGTTTTCGTAAGCGAACACGTTCGCAACGACTCCAAATAATTAACGTTTTGAGAACTGTGAAGCTTTACGAGCTTTTTTAAGACCTGGTTTTTTACGTTCAACCATACGTGCGTCACGAGTAAGTAACCCAGCGCGTTTTAAAGCAGAACGGAAGTCAGGATCTACTTGTAACAATGCACGAGCGATTCCGTGACGGATAGCTCCTGATTGTCCAGCATAGCCACCACCGTTTACGTTTACGATTACATCGTAAGCGCCTTTTGTTTCAGTTACGCCAAATGGTTGGTTGATAACTTCACGCAAGTCAGCATGTGGAATATATTCTTCTACGTCTTTTTTGTTTACAGTAATTTTACCAGTACCTGGTACTAAGCGTACGCGGGCAACTGCATTTTTACGACGGCCTGTGCCGCTATATTGTACTTGTGCCAATGAATTTCCCTCCTTAAATTAAGTTCGTGATATCTAATACTTCTGGTTGTTGTGCAGCATGTGGATGCTCAGCTCCACCGTATACGTTCAATTTAGTAAATTGTTTACGTCCTAAAGTGTTTTTAGGTAGCATACCTTTTACAGAAGTTTCGATAAGACGGCGAGAGTTTTTGTCGCGTAATTCACCAGCTGTCACTGATTTTAATCCTCCAGGATACATTGAGTGACGGTAGTAAATTTTGTCTGTAGCTTTTTTACCTGTTAATTTTACTTTATCAGCGTTAATTACGATTACGAAATCTCCAGTATCCACATGTGGTGTGAATGTTGGTTTATTTTTACCACGTAGTACAGAAGCAACAACTGCTGATAGACGTCCTAAAGGAACATCTGTTGCATCTACTACGTACCATTTACGTTCTACTTCGCCAGCTTTGGCCATATATGTTGTACGCACGTTTCTTTCCTCCAATTTTGTTTTCGATGTTTGACATACACTTGAGTTTCCGGGGCTCATTGTGGGGCAAACAATACCATTTAATATTTTACCTTCAATCACTGATAAAGTCAATGTTTTTCTGCGCTTTCAGAAAATAGATTTTCACTTATTTTTTTGTGCCTTTTAAACAGAAAAAAACCGCCAACGTCAACGTCAGCGGCTTTGGGAGTTGTTTTAAATTATGCGTCAATACCAGGCGCTTTGCCAAGTTTGGCTTGTAACATCCAAATATTTTTTTCGATGTCTGTTTTGTTTGCGATGAAAATGTCTTGTGTGCAGTCGTCGCCTTCTTCACCAGAAACTTCGATTCCTTTTGCGTAAAGGTCTGCTAAGTAACGGTAGCCTGCTACTAATTTTTCCATACGCTCTGGAATGGTGCGGTCCCAGTTACCAATTTCATCTTCAATTTTTGTATTTTCTGCGAATTCACGCAATGTTGAGAATGGAGAGCCGTCCAATGTGATTAAACGTTCTGAAACAACATCTAATTGCTCATTGATTTGATCCATGTATTCATCCATTTGTGGGTGAAGTGTTAAAAATTCAGGTCCACGCATATACCAATGTGTTTGATGAATTACCACGGAAAATTGGCTTAAATCTGCAACGAGTTGGTTCAAAATTTCTTTTGTTTTTTCAAATTTCATTCTTTGTCATCCTCCTAAATATTATTTCTACACTCTTAGTGTAATATGAATTGTGAAAAAAGTACACTGAAAACCTTTCTTTTTTAAAATTATTATCAAATTATAATAATTACAATTAAGAATCTAATTAATTTCCTGAAATCGCTGTTTTTTCATCCGCAGTGACGACTTTTTGTTCCGCTTGAGTGAGGATCATGTCGAGTGCCTCTGTCAACTGGTCAGTATCTTCTTTTCCTGTGACGAAAGCTAAAAAAAACTGATTCAGTCTCAGTTGCTCCGCTGCCGGTAAATACCATTGTCCTTCTACTTGCTTAACCGTTAATGGCAGTTCAACTGGCTCATGGCTGACATTGATTTGTTGGATTTCTTTTTTTAAAACGGCTAACGTGTGCTGCATGTCTAGCACTTGTGTTGCCTGTTGCGTTTGCTGAAGAAGAGCAGTGGTTGTATCTTCAATCGCCGTCACAAAATCTAAGCCCTTAATCTGAAAAGTGATTGTCGCTTGCCCATTCAATTCTTTTGTGGCTACTAGTTGATATGACGCTTTTTTCTTCACTTGAGCCAGTAATTCTGCGCTAAGCTTCTGGGCTTCAGTCTCGGTGACTTCAGCGTTCATTTCTTTTAAGCTATTGAAAAATTGCTTCTGGAACTGTTGACGGCTCGTCTGCAAATGCTCCGCTAAGACTTTCGGTTCACGAAAAGTTTGAGAGAATGTCGCTGGCTTTTCTTGATAAATAAAGTAATCTACCAACTGTTGCGCTGCTTTTTCGCCGGAACGAGACGGTGCACTGCAGCTTGCTAACGCCCCAATGAATAACAGAAATAGTGGTAGTAGCTGCTTCTTCATTCCTCATCCTCATTTCCTCAAGTCTTTGTCTCTCTTCTAGTTAAGCAACTTCTCAGCCATTTGTCAAAGCTATTTACTATCAATTATTTGCGGAATTCTGCTAATTTTTGATAACTTTGTGCTAAAACTTGTTGGGTTTCTTGAAAAACAGGATACAGTTCTTGATAAACTAGCAATTGATCCGCTCGTGGCGTGACCGTTTCATGAATCAGCACCTGTTGCGCCGCTGCTTGCAAATTTGGTAACTGCCCTAAGCCTTGCCAACCTAGCAAAACAGCGCCTAATGCCGAAGCTTCGGTGCTATCAGTGAACGATAACGTTTCTCCCAGCACATCAGCCATGATTTGACGGAACACAGGGGAATCAGCAAAGCCGCCTGTCGCCCGAATCTCCTGAACGGGTCCACCGAGTTGTTTCAAATCTTCTAAAATGGTTTTTAAATTGAAACAGATGCCTTCCACCACCGCTCGAGCTAAATGTCCGGCATGGTGATTTTTGCGCAAGCCAATAAAACTTGCGCTCGCCTCTGCATTCCACAGCGGTGCTCGTTCACCTAGCAAATAAGGATGAAACAGTAAGCCATTTGCCCCGGCTGGCACGGTTGCAATTTTGGCCATAATTGGGTCATAGAGATTGGTCCCGTTTTGGATAGCTTGCTGACGTTCTTCTGCAAAAATCGTTTGGCTCGCCCAATCTAACGCAACTGCACCATTACTACTTGCGCCACCAATCACCCAGTGCTGTTCATCTAGAGCAAAACAAAATGTTTCACCTTGCGGATGCAAAAAAGGTTCTTCGACAATATACCGAAGTGCGCCGCTCGTACCAACGGTCAAAGTCGCTACACCCATTCCTAGCGCTCCCAAACCTAAATTAGACAATGGACCATCCGCGCCACCAAGAACTAAAACCGTTTCCTCCTCAACACCAAGCATCTCTTGCCAAGAAGGCGCTAATGCTGGAAAAATGAACGTTGACGGGGCAACTTTTGGCAACTGTTCCTCCTCAATAGATAAATACGCCAAAATCGACGATTCCCATTGCCGCGTGTGAATATTAAATAAACCCATCCCCGAAGCACTACTATAATCTGTCCAGTATTCGCCAAAGAAACGGTAAAAAATGTAGTCCTTAATCCCAATAAACTTGGCCGCGCTCTGCGCAACGGCTGGCTGATTTTCCTGCAGCCAGCGAATCTTGTACAAAGGCGCCATTGGATGAACTGGCATGCCTGTCAATTGATAAAACAATTGGGCCGCTGGCGTTTCTTTTAACGCTTCCGCATAATCAGATGCTCGTGTGTCAGCCCAAGTAATCACTTGGGTCAATGGGCGTCCTTGCGCATCCATGGCAATTAAGCCATGCATCGCTGAAGCAAAAGAAATGAGCCCAATTGGTTGATTCTTCACTTGTTGTGTGACGGTTCGAATACAGTTCACCACAGCTTGGAACAGCGTTTCTGGGTCTTGCTCCGCCATTCCTTCAGTCTCTTGAATTAATGGATAACGCACATAGCTAGAAGCTACGACTGTGCCATTTGCTTGAAAAGCCACTGCTTTGGCTTGCGTAGTGCCAACGTCGACACCAATCGCTAATTTTTCCATTTGATTCCCTCATTTCTTGTTTCTTTTATTATTCCTAACAAAAAAAGATTTGTCTAGTCAAACGAAAAAGTTTAAAAAAAGCGTAGTTTATTTTTAAGGAGGTAACCTATGTTTTTCTTAAGTCTCTTTTTGATTGGTGCCTGTTTCGGTTCTTTTTTATGCTTAGTGGCGGAGCGCTTACCAGTAGGGCGTTCTTTGTGGTGGCCCCCTTCCCACTGTCAAGGTTGCCACCAGCCTCTACAATTTTATGAATTAATTCCAGTTGTTTCGATTTTGCTGCAGCGCTTTCGTTGTCGAAAGTGTCAACAGCCAGTAGCTAAGAGTTATCTTTTAGCAGAACTTGTCATGGGCGGCTTAACCGCAAGCTGTTTTTTTGCTGGCCTGACGATTGATGCTTTGATTCTCTGGTGGTGGCTGACGAGCGCTTTCACATTATCCTTGATTGATTACTGGTATTTAGTGGTTGAACCGAAGATTCTTTATCCTAGTTTTTTTGTGCTTTGCTTGCTGAAAATTGCGGGTCAGCATTCGTTTTACTTACTGACTGGTCTTTTTTGTTTTTGTTTTTTCCAAGCCGTCTTACATTATTTTCCGGAAGCCATGGGACGAGGGGATCTTTTGTTACTGGGTTTGTGGGGCTGTTTTTTACAGGTACCTCAGTTGCTGATGCTACTATTTTTTGCCAGTAGTTATGGCCTAATCTATGGCTACAGCTGTAAATTTTTGGGGTATCCAGTTGAACAGACACTTCCCTTTGTCCCCTTTTTAAGTTTGGGCTTACTCACAATCAGTTGCTTATAGCAAATAAAAAAAGCCGCAAGGAGCATGCTCCTTACGGCTTTTTAGGGTTTATTTATTGATGTTTTTCATCGCATCTTCAGCAGCCATTTGTGCTTCAATGTCTGAAATACTATAAACGTTTTCGCTAGCTACGCCAACTTCTTTTGGTTCCATGTTACGGTAACGAGCCATACCAGTACCAGCTGGGATGATTTTACCAATGATAACATTTTCTTTCAATCCAAGTAATGGATCTTTTTTGCCACGGATAGCAGCATCTGTTAACACGCGTGTTGTTTCTTGGAAGGATGCAGCAGATAAGAAGCTGTTTGTTTCCAATGACGCTTTGGTAATACCAAGTAAGACTGGACGACTAGTAGCAGGGACGCCACCAGCAACTAATGTGTCGTAGTTACGGTCTTTAAATTCTGCGATGTCCATTAATGTTCCTGGAAGGATTTCAGTGTCACCTGGATCCATTACGCGGATTTTACGTAACATTTGGCGAACCATTACTTCGATATGTTTGTCGCCGATTTCTACCCCTTGCATACGGTAAACACGTTGTACTTCACGTAATAGGTAGTTTTCAACAGATAAAACATCACGAACTTGTAATAATTGTTTTGGATCAATTGAACCTTCTGTCAACGGTGCACCACGGTGGATGATGTCGCCTTCAGCAACTTTCATACGTGCAGTGTAAGGGACAGTATAGGTACGTGTATCTGTTTTTCCTTTGATGGTTACTTCTTTTTGACGTGTGGCAGGATCTTCAGAAATATCGATAACTTCACCGGTTACTTCTGTAATCACTGCTTGTCCTTTCGGATTACGTGCTTCAAAGATTTCTTGGATACGAGGTAAACCTTGAGTGATATCGTCACCGGCAACCCCACCGGTATGGAACGTACGCATGGTTAACTGTGTACCAGGTTCCCCGATTGATTGAGCGGCGATTGTACCAACTGCTTCTCCGACTTCAACGTCAGAACCAGTTGCAAGGTTACGTCCGTAACAGTGCTTACATACACCATGTTTTGTGTTACATGTAAAGACAGAACGGATGGTTACTTTTTCAATACCAGCGTCCACGATTTCTCTGGCAAGATCTTCAGTGATTAATTGATCCGCACCAATGATGATTGCACCAGTTTCTGGATGAACAACTGATTTACGTGTATAACGACCTAATAGACGTTCGTCTAATGGTTCGATAATTTCGTTACCTTCACGAATGGCTTCGATTTCAAGACCACGGTCAGTGCCACAGTCGTCTTCACGAATGATTACGTCTTGGGCAACGTCAACTAAACGACGTGTTAAGTAACCTGAATCGGCTGTCTTCAAGGCCGTATCGGTCATCCCTTTACGAGCCCCGTGAGTTGAGATAAACATTTCTAAGACAGAAAGTCCTTCACGGAAGTTTGAGATGATTGGTAATTCCATGATTCGTCCATTCGGAGCGGCCATCAAACCACGCATACCAGCTAACTGTGTAAAGTTGGAGATGTTACCACGGGCTCCAGAGTCAGACATCATGAAGATTGGGTTACGAGCTTCCATACTTTCGATCAGTTTTTGTTGGATTTCATCTTTGGCACCGTTCCAAACGCCGATTACACGTTCATAACGTTCGTCATCAGTAATTAAACCACGACGGAATTGTTTAGTAATTGTTTCAACTTGTTTGTGGGCAGCATCAATGATTGCTTGTTTTTCATGAAGAACCATGATATCGGCAATCCCTACTGTCATCCCAGCATAAGTTGAGTGTTTGTAACCTAAGTCTTTCATGCGGTCAAGCATTTTAGAGGTTTCCGTAATGTGGAATCTCTTGAAGACTTCAGCAATGATATTTCCAAGATTTTTCTTCTTGAATGGTAAAACTAATTCTTGCTCTTTAATGTGTGCAGGAATGTCTGTACCAGCTTCTACGAAGTATTTATCTGGTGTTTGAACAGTTAAGTTATAGTCTGTTGGTTCGTTCAAGTAAGGGAACTCAACAGGCATGATTTCGTTAAAGATGATCTTACCAACTGTGGTGATTAAGATTCGTTCTTTTTGCCAATCAGTAAATGGTTTGTCACCTAAAAGTGTTGTTTGAACCCCAATCCGTGAGTGTAAATGCACGTAGCCATTTTGCCATGCTAAAACAGCTTCGTTCATGTCGCGGAAGATCATCCCTTCCCCTTCACGGCCTTCTTCTTCCATTGTTAGGTAGTAGTTACCTAAGACCATATCTTGAGATGGTGTAACAACTGGTTTACCATCTTTCGGGTTCAAGATATTTTGGGCAGCAAGCATTAACATACGAGCTTCTGCTTGTGCTTCTTCATTTAGAGGCACGTGAACCGCCATTTGGTCTCCATCGAAATCGGCATTGTAGGCTTCACAAACTAATGGGTGAAGACGAATCGCACGACCTTCAACAAGAACAGGTTCGAAAGCTTGGATCCCTAATCTATGCAACGTAGGTGCCCGGTTAAGTAAAACTGGGTGTTCTTGGATAACTTCTTCTAAGATATCCCAAACTTCATCTTCGCCACGTTCGATTTTACGTTTCGCATTTTTAATGTTTGTTGCAATTTCACGTTGTACTAATTCACGCATTACAAATGGTTTGAATAATTCAATCGCCATTTCTTTTGGTAAACCACATTGGTACATTTTTAAGAACGGACCAACGACGATTACGGAACGACCAGAATAGTCAACACGTTTACCTAATAAGTTTTGACGGAAACGACCTTGTTTCCCTTTCAACATGTGAGAAAGAGATTTCAATGGACGGTTACCTGGTCCAGTAACTGGACGGCCACGACGACCATTATCGATTAAAGCATCGACCGCTTCTTGTAACATCCGTTTTTCGTTTTGAACGATGATGCTTGGCGCATTTAAGTCTAATAAACGTTTTAGACGGTTGTTACGGTTGATAACACGGCGGTATAAGTCGTTTAAGTCACTTGTTGCAAAACGACCACCTTCCAATTGAACCATCGGACGTAAATCTGGTGGAATAACTGGGATAACATCCATTACCATCCAGCTTGGTTGGTTACCAGAAGCACGGAAGGCTTCTAAGATGTCTAAACGACGGATGGCACGTGTCCGTTTTTGACCAGAAGCTGTTTTTAATTCTTCTTTTAATTGCGCAACTTCGCCATCTAAATCGACGTTATCTAATAATTGTTTCACGGCTTCGGCACCCATAGCAGCTTTGAAGGCTTGGCCATATTGTTCACGTTTTTCACGATATTCGCGTTCCGTTAACAATTGTTTTTTCTCTAATGTTGTGTCACCTGGTTCGATGACAACGTATGAAGCAAAATAAATGACTTCTTCCAATGCACGAGGGCTCATGTCTAAAACAAGACCCATCCGAGATGGAATTCCTTTAAAGTACCAGATATGTGAAACTGGTGCGGCTAATTCAATATGTCCCATACGTTCACGACGTACTTTTGAACGAGTGACTTCAACGCCACAACGGTCACAGACAATACCTTTATAACGGATACGTTTATATTTACCACAAGCACATTCCCAGTCTTTGGTTGGACCAAAAATGCGTTCACAGAATAACCCTTCACGTTCGGGTTTTAATGTACGGTAGTTAATTGTTTCGGGTTTTTTAACTTCCCCATAAGACCAACTTCTGATCTTTTCTGGTGAAGCAAGCCCTATTTGCATACTTTCGAATTTATTTACATCGATCAAAAGGAATTCCCTCCATTTCCTTATTTAGAGAAGCTGAGTCAGCAACTTGTTAGCAAATGGCAAGCATCACTTGAAAGAAGGTCTGACGACACTTGGAACAAGTAATGGCTTGCGCAGTTGCAACAAAGTCGCAGTTGAATCAACTCATCAGAGTGGTAGCGACAAATTAGTCTCTGTCTTCGGCTGTTTCAATTTCTTGAACAACGTCTTGTGCTTCTTCTTTCACGACTGATTCTGCTTCTTTTTCCAGCTGTTTCGCTGATTGTTGTTCCGCAAATTTGGTTAGTGCGTCAACGGTGATTAAATCATCATCGTCATCGTCCATATCGCGTAACTCAATCTCAGCTTCCTCAATGTCCAAGACACGCATGTCTAAACCAAGTGATTGTAATTCTTTCACTAATACTCGGAATGATTCAGGCACACCTGGTTTTGGAATTGGTTCACCTTTAACGATGGCTTCGTATGTTTTCACACGTCCGACAACGTCATCAGATTTGTAAGTTAAGATTTCTTGTAATGTGTAAGCAGCACCGTAAGCTTCCAGTGCCCAAACTTCCATTTCCCCGAAACGTTGTCCACCGAATTGAGCTTTACCACCCAACGGTTGTTGCGTAACAAGAGAGTAAGGTCCGATTGAACGAGCATGCAATTTGTCATCAACCATGTGGGCTAATTTAATCATATACATGACACCAACGGAAATACGGTTATCAAATGGTTCACCTGTACGTCCATCGTAAAGAACTGTTTTAGCATCGCTAGCCATACCAGCTTCACGAACAGTTTCCCAAACGTCTTCATCGGTTGCCCCATCGAAAACAGGTGTTGCGACGTGAATACCTAATTGGCGAGCAGCCATACCTAAGTGTAATTCAAGTACTTGTCCGATATTCATACGAGAAGGTACCCCTAATGGGTTCAACATGATATCAACAGGTGTTCCGTCAGGTAAGAATGGCATATCTTCTTCCGGCATAATACGGGAAACAACCCCTTTATTTCCGTGACGTCCCGCCATTTTATCTCCTTCGTGAATTTTACGTTTTTGAACGATATAAACACGAACTAACATGTTGACACCTGGTGATAATTCATCGCCAGCTTCACGAGTAAAGATTTTCACATCATGAACGATACCGCCGCCACCGTGAGGTACACGGAGAGACGTATCACGAACTTCGCGGGCTTTTTCCCCGAAGATTGCGTGTAATAAACGTTCTTCTGCAGATAATTCTGTAACCCCTTTAGGTGTGACTTTCCCAACTAGTAAGTCGCCATCTTGAACTTCAGCACCAATGCGGATAATCCCCATTTCGTCTAAGTCTTTCAATGCGTCTTCCCCAACGTTTGGAATTTCACGGGTAATTTCTTCAGGTCCTAATTTTGTATCACGTGCTTCTGATTCATATTCTTCAATATGCACAGAAGTGTAGACATCGTCTTTAACTAAACGACGGCTCATGATAATGGCATCCTCGTAGTTGTAACCTTCCCATGTCATGAAGGCAACTAAGACGTTTTGCCCTAAAGCCATTTCGCCTTCTTCCATAGAAGGTCCATCCGCTAAAGTATCGCCTTTTTCGACTTTTTCACCTAAGTGAACAATTGGGCGTTGGTTGTAGCTTGTTCCTGAGTTAGAACGACGGAATTTTGTAACCATATATTTGTCTAATGCGCCATTGTCGCGACGAACGCGAATTTCTTTGGCATCGACGAATTCTACGACACCGTCATGTTTACATAGTAAAGCAGCACCTGAGTCATGGGCTGATTTATATTCCATACCTGTACCTACCCACGGAGAGCGTGGTTGAATTAATGGCACCGCTTGACGCTGCATGTTGGCACCCATCAAGGCACGGTTGGAGTCATCGTTTTCTAAGAAAGGAATACATGCTGTTGCGACTGCGACTACTTGTTTTGGTGAAACGTCCATGTAGTCAACTTTGTCTACGGCAACTTCTAAGTTTTCACTTTGTAGACGCGCCATAACAACATCATTGGCAAATGTGCCATCTTCATTTAAAAGTGAGTTCGCTTGCGCTACGATATAATGGTCTTCGATGTCTGCTGTTAAGTAATCTACTTGATCAGTAACACGGCCTGTCGCACGATCAACACGGCGATAAGGCGTTTCGATGAAACCAAATTTATTCACTTTCGCATAACTAGATAAGCTATTGATCAACCCGATATTTGGTCCCTCAGGCGTTTCAATTGGACACATACGACCATAGTGAGAGTAGTGAACGTCACGAACTTCATAACCGGCACGGTCACGAGTCAAACCACCAGGCCCTAAGGCTGATAGACGACGTTTATGGGTTAACTCACCTAATGGGTTTGTTTGGTCCATGAACTGTGATAACTGTGAAGAACCAAAGAATTCTTTGATACTTGCTACCACTGGACGGATGTTAATTAATTGTTGTGGTGTCAATGTTTCTGTGTCTTGAATAGACATTCTTTCACGAACCACACGTTCCATACGGGCTAAACCAATACGGAATTGGTTTTGTAATAATTCGCCTACTGAACGGATACGACGATTACCTAAGTGGTCGATGTCATCGACATTGCCGATATCTTCCATTAAGTTGAAGAAGTAGCTCATTGAAGCAACGATATCTGCTGGACGAACTGTTTTTACGCTGTCGTCTGGATAGCCGTTACCAATCACATTTACGATACGTTCAGGATCTTTTGGTGAAAGAACTTGAATCACTTGGATTGTCATTGGTTCAGTTACTACCGCATCTTCACTTGGATAGTAAGTTACGCTGTTTAAGCCGTTGTCAATGTATTCGCCTAATGTTTCCATGATTTGGTGTGTTAAAACCGTGCCTTTTTCGACAATGATTTCACCAGTTTCTGGATCAACTAGCGTTTCAGCTAAGGTTAAGTTTAATAGACGTGTTTTTAAGTCTAATTTTTTGTTAACTTTGTAGCGACCAACGTTTGCCAAATCATAACGTTTTGGATCAAAGAAACGTGCAGTTAACAAGCTACGTGAGCTATCTGCTGTTTTTGGTTCGCCTGGGCGAAGACGTTCATAAATGTCTTTCAAGCCTTCTTCTGTACGAGAATCACTTGCGTTTTTGTGTAAATCTTTTTCAATTGTGTTGCGTAAGCTTTCGCTGTCGCCGAAAATTTCGAAGATGGTATCATCTGAACCGAAACCTAAAGCACGAACTAACACAGTTAAGGGAATTTTACGTGTGCGGTCAATCCGAACATAAGAAATGTCTTTCGCATCTGTTTCCATTTCTAACCATGCACCACGGTTAGGAATGACTGTTGAGCCAAAACCTTCTTTGCCGTTTTTGTCCACTTTTCCATGGAAGTAAACACCTGGAGAACGAACTAATTGGGAAACGATAACACGTTCTGCCCCGTTGATGATGAAGGTACCCATTTCTGTCATTAATGGGAAATCGCCGAAGAAGACTTCTTGGGATTTAATTTCACCTGTTTCACGGTTGGTTAAACGTAATGTTACATGTAATGGCGCAGAATAGTTGGCATCATGTGCGCGGGCTTCTTCTACTGTGTACTTTGGTTCTTTTAATTCATAGTCAACAAATTCTAAGGATAAGTTTCCTTGGAAATCATCAATTGGTAAAATGTCTTCAAACATTTCACGAAGTCCCTCATCTAAAAACCATTGATAAGAGTCTGTTTGGATTTCAATTAAATTTGGTAATTCCAATACTTCACTGATACGTGCGAAACTTCTACGTTCGCGATGCTTTCCGTATTTTACTACGTGTCCAGCCAAGCTCTTCACCCCTCTAGTTATAAGTCTATCAAAACACCGATCCGAAAAATTACATTTACGTTACATATATTAAATATATGTAACAAAAAGCATTTTTTGCAGTTTTTAAGCAAAAAAAAACCAAAAATAGAACATGCTTCCGAAAAATTTTCTGGCGTTTCTACTTTTGTTTTCCTATAAAAAACCGGAACGGACAATATTTCGCTCCTGCTTCGTCACTTTCAGATAGTTTTTGCTCTATAGATTCTACTACCTTTGTCCAGAAAAGTCAAGGGTTTCTTTAAGGTTTTCTTTTTCATAAAAAGGAGTTTTTTTGTAAAGGGTTTAAATGAAAAAAGGCGTAATAAATAATTACGCCTTTTTTCAACAACTAGAAAATATATTCAATTATTTGGTCAATTTTCGCCATATCTTTTAATGGCAAATGCTCAATTTGACTTAATTTTCTTTCAGTGAAGTCCAAAGATTTCAGTTGTGAGATCACTACTTGTCCATGGGTTTCTATGTCATCGGGCAACGTATATCGCGTGGGAATATTTTTAATGGTGGAAGTAATCGGGCAAATCACAGCAAACATGGTTTTCCGATTAAATTCATATCTTGACACGACTAAACCAGGCCGTCTCTTCTGAATCTCTTTGCCTGCAGCAGGATCAAAATCAATCCATACAATATCTCCTTTTTTGGGAATGTACTTCTTTTCAACATTCATTAAAAAAGTTCTCTCCCCTCAGGTGCAAGATCATGCCACTCATCTTTTTCATAATACTCACCTTCTGGACCTTCACTAAATGGATCCTGAATTTTAGGGACTAATGTAATTGTACCGTCGTCAGAATACATCACAATATATTCTTGGTCGACTTTTGGTTTTTTACCATTATCAGTGGGTAAAGTTAAAACGACCGAGCTTCCTTGTCTTCTTGATTTAGTTGTTAGCATGAAATCACTCCCTTCGCTTCATTATACTATGCCTTTGCAATGATGGAAAGAATTTTAAATCACACTTAATGTGACTGAGTTTACTGTATAATGCGTGTGGGACAAAGATCACTTTGGATTTTTGCTCCACGCTCAAAAACTGATAAACGGCGGGAACAGAAGCAACACTACGCGTTGCTCCGATCTCAACAACTTCTAAGGTGTTTTCTCGACATGCGTCTCGTCACAGTACAGCCTTCAAAAGAGCTACAGCTCTAAGAGTTGCGATGTTTCACTGTGAAGCATGAACAGATGAAATCATCGTACCTACTTGGTTCTCGGAGTTAAACGCTTCTGGCCCGACCTCCTTTTCCCCTATCTTCCTCTTCACACAAAAAAACGAATGCAAAGATGCATTCGTTTTTGACTAACCGCCACCTAATAAAAAGTCTAGGACATTCATGCCGCCGCTTGTTTGGCTGCGGTAAAGTTCGGTGTAGCCGCATTGGGTACAGCTAATTGTAATAAATTTTTTATTTTGAACATCAAAAATTTTCGCAAAGTTCCCACCTGTTGCTTGAAATTGGTCCGACACATAGTGCATGTTGCCACATTTCTCACAAACATATTGTTGCTTTTCCATTCCCCTCACTCCTTCTCAATAAAATAAGTATAGCAAACGCCTGCTTCATTTTCCTCCATCCTAAGATGGATTTTTTCACTAGTTGACCAAGCCTTTTCCTTTCCGCTACAATAAGTATAACGAATCGGAGGAAAAAATATGTCGACAAAAAGCCAAGTCCTAACTTTATTGATGAAACAAACGCCCGCATTCCTTTCGGGCGAAGAGATGGCACAAAGTCTGTCCTTATCTCGCACAGCTATTTGGAAAGCGATTAATGAATTGAAAAAAGATGGCTATCAAATTACTAGCGTGCAAAATAAGGGGTATCGCCTTGAAAAATCAGATGTCCTTTCTGCAGAAGGCATTCAGTTGGCGTTATGGTCACAAACACCGCCTTTAACAATTACCGTCCTAGAAACATCTGAATCTACCATGACCGATGCTAAGCGGGCGATTTTAGACCAGACGCCCGACAATACTTTGATTGTTGCTGACATGCAAGAAATGCCGCGGGGCAGGTTCGGCCGGCCGTTTTTCGCTACGCCAGGTAAAGGGATTTACATGAGCATGGTGCTTCAACCGAACCAAAATTTTGAAGAAATCGCCCAATATACTGTGATTATGGCCGTAGCGGTCGCTCGAGCAATGGATGCTCTGGCAGGCGTTCAAACAGAAATTAAATGGGTCAACGATCTTTATTTAAACGGCAAAAAAGTTTGCGGGATTTTGTCGGAAGCCATGAGCAATGTGGAAACAGGGCAGATTTCTAATGTTATCATCGGCATGGGAATTAATTTTTCAATTACAGAAACCGAATTTCCTGAGGACATTCGGCAGAAAGTGACTTCTCTTTTCCCAGATGGTGAACCGACGGCGACGCGAAATGAATTAGTCGCCAACATTTGGAATCATTTTTATCAAATTTTAGACGAACGTTCAACGAAAGACTTTTTAGAAGAATACCGACAACGCTCCTTTGTGATTGGCAAAGACGTCGCTTTTACCCAAAACGGGCAAGACTTCCGCGGCGTTGCGACAACCATTAATGGAAATGGAGAATTGATTGTCCAGTTGCCTGATGGCACGGCCAAAACGTTGTCTTCTGGGGAAATTAGTTTGGACCAGATTGGTGAATGGCGTCGAGGATAAGTGGGGAAGTTTAGAAAAAATCAAGTGGGACATCAGTCGTTTTGACTGATGTCCCACTTTCTACTTCTGAAGATAATCAGCTGAACAAAAGCAGCCCCTTCGAAAATAAGCCGAAATTGACTTTCTCACACAAGTGTTCGGCGTATCTTAATCCTTCCAAGTGTTGAGAATCACGAAGAACGTAGTGATTCGATGATGAACAGAACCTACTTGGTTCTTGGCGCTAAGCACTTTTGTCTCAGCCGCATTATCTTGATACCTGATTATTGAACATTAACATCTATCGCTTGATAAAATGAATTAATCGTGTCATTGATATCCCAAACGGCATAAATAACATGGTATCCTTTCCTATCAGCGGGAATCTTTATTCTGTGTGTTTCTGTATCATTGACCATAAATCCTTGACCAGGAGGTAAATCTTGACCGATTGGTTGCCCTACTATGCCAATCAGTTCCATTTCGTCCATCGTTAATGGTGCATTAGGATTCCATCCAGGTTTCGTCATATAGTATCTAAAACGATTGGTCTTATGTTTTGCCGTCATCACCCATTTAAAATTATTCTCTCCTGTTGTTATATTACTTTTTACCCAACGAGTGGCTGTTTGTTCATCTAGTTTGGAATAGCTTGCTAATCCAGCTGAAGGCAACCTTCCATTTAATTGACCCGTGTCTAATAATTTAGTTGGCGCTTCAATTCCTTGGGGTGTCGTGATAATTTCTGGCTGTGAGCTGTCTTGACCAGGTCCCCATCCAAATCCGTTTGCTTCCGCATTTTTGACTCGACTGACTGGGCTATCAACATAGCCGTGTGCATAACTCTGCTGTGCATCTCCTAAAGCAAAAACACTGATCATCGTTGCGCCTACTGCAATTATGAATAACATCATTTTTTTCATGTATATCGCTCCCTTATAAGCAAAACCCTTCAAAAAACATGTAATCTTAATCAACTGAAACATAAAATCTCCACAACATCATTTTTACTTTTTCGATAGCGACTATCAACTTTGTGCACAATTATTGTCGACATATTTATTTTAAATGAACTAGCAATTCAATAGCAACTGTCCGCCTTTTTTACTGAGAAAAACTTATAGCACTCTTATAAAAAATGTTTGTTTTTTAATTTATCATTATTGAACACCAACTATTTATAGCGGTTAACCGAGAACAGCCTTGTACACTTTTTTTTAGAATGTTCAAGTACTGTTTTTTTAACTGCTTCACTTCCCCACACCTTTAAATTTATTTAAAAAACAATAAATTTTCTTAAACTTCATTGTGAGAACCGCTGCATAAATTCTATACTTCTAGCGTTAGATAAAATAACCTTGTTAGGTGAGGCTCCTATCCAAACATAGGCTATTGCGCAGAAATGTCGAAAGACACCAATGTGTAAAACAGGAATGGTCGAATTAAGGCTCTTCTAAAAATAGCTAAGAGAAATCTTTACGTTGGATAGTGCTAAAGCTCAGACGATGAGAACCGATTGGCTTGCTGTGTCCTGTTTAGTCGCAAGCGCTTATTTACGATCGATGCTGGCTTAGTCTACTCTTTCAAGGGAAAAAGAAAGGGATTCTCATGCAAACATCGAATAAAAAATTTCCACTTTATGCCCTAACAACGCTTGGTTTTACTTTCCTCACTTTGTTAGTAGCGGCTAGTCCAAATTGGTTTCAACAAATGGACGAAGCTATCTATCACATCAAATGGCAATTAAATGCCCCACTTTTAACAGCGGTCAATCTGTTAGCAAAAACAGCCACAATTGGACCAATGCTGCTATTCTTCTTATTATTGATGGTATACCTTTTACGCAAAAAAGAAAAAATCCTAGCCTTTTGGGCTGTCAGTAACCTATTAGCTGTCGGCTTCTTAGGGAGCGTTTTTAAACATGTGGTGGGTCGGGCTCGACCAAACCTAGGCGCTTTAGCTGACCGGAGCTCTGCTAGCTTTCCCAGCGGACATTCATTATTAGCAATGGCACTAGTCTGTACGATTTTGATTATTTTGGCCTATCTTCATGTCGAAAAAACCAAAGGCATCAAAATTTTCTTACTCACTTATTTAGTTTTGATTGTGTTAGGTCGTTTAATCTTACGCGTTCATTATCCTAGTGATGTCATCGCTGGGATGCTCCTAAGTTATAGCTGGATCAACTTTTCATTTCAAATTGTTCAACGTTATTTGCCGGCACCTGAACCAGAGGATGCAGAAGTACCGACACAACGCCGGCGCCGCCATTCTCGTAAAAGAAAAAGTTTATTCGTGGTCTTTAGTTTAACCCTTTTATTTTTAGGCACACTTTCTGTTTCGGCTTACGGCGTCAGCATGTATCGCAATTTGCAAAAAACGGCGGACACCATGTATAAACCAAGAAAATCTTCCACGAAGAGTCCCGATTTAGCCAAAGGAGAACCGGTTAGTTTCTTAATTATGGGAATTGCGAATGACTCAAAACGCAAAACCGATTACCGCTCCAACGCCTTAATGGTGGTTACAGTGAATAATCAATTACAAAAAACTACCATCACCAGCATCCCACGTGACTACTATGTGGAAATGGCTGGCACCAATGGCGAATACAATAAAATCAATGCGGCCCACGTTTTCGGTGGTGCCGATATGCAAATTAAAACGGTTGAAAATGTCTTGCACATCCCAATCAATCATTACTTTTCAATTGATATGGATGCTATGAAGGACCTTGGCGATGCGGTGGGCGGCGTCACTGTTGACAATGCCTTTGCTTTTGACGCTGAAGGGATTCATTATCCGAAAGGCAAACAGCATTTAGGGGGCTGGGAAGCTTTACAATACGCGCGCATGCGTTACGAAGACCCCAAAGGCGACTATGGTCGTCAACGCCGCCAACGAGAAGTTTTAATCGAATTAACCAACAAACTACTTTCTTTTAACAGCTTGCTAAAATATCAAGAAATTCTGGACGTAATCGGCGAACATGGCGAAACCGACTTGTCCTTTGACCAAATGATGGCGATGCTAAAAAAATACACCCCCGCACTAAAAACGATTGAAACCGATCAATTAAAAGGCTACGATTACACTGGCGATGGCGTGACAGGGATTGAAGGTATTTCTTATCAACTTGTGGAAGAGAGTGAACGCCAACGTGTCGAAAATGCTATTAAAGAACAAATGAACCTCTCTACAAAAGACACTGAACAATCGCAATAACGACTAAAAAGCAGCGCCCTTTAATGAAAGGGGCGCTGCTTAACTTTGCCTAGTTAGACGGTCATTTCAAAAATATTAATTTTTGTCACCGTTAGTAACGGCTCTACATCAGAGAGGTATGTTAGCGCATATCTCTCTTTTCATTACCATTATAGCACAATTACCTAAAAAAATATATTGGAAACTAATTATTTTTTTGTTTCACATGGTATAATCTAAGTGTAGAGAAGTTATGGCGGCGGCAAGCGCACAGGAACATGCGCTTTGCGACGAGAATCGCAACAAAGTGAGAAGCGTAGGAGCAGAGACTTTCCCTTTCGGTGGTGGTGCTTATGAATGTAAGTACTAAAATCTATGAAAGGAGAGGCCTTTTGTCTATCGCAGAAGCTTTAGCTCTGATGATTAGTTTCGGTTCTTTTATCGCAACGTTAATCTTCGGAATCCTAGAGGCTGTTAAAGAAGACAATAAAAAATAACCGTCAACTTTAGCGAGCACGGTTATTTTTTATAAATCACTAAAAATCGCTACCGTCTGAAACGGCTCTACACTAGAGAGGTATGTTGGCGCATACCTCTCTTTTCATTACCATTATAGCACAACGACCCTCAAAAGACCATCAATAAAAATGCCCGAGCCTTAGAAAAATAAGAGGCTCGGGCATTTTTATTTTTATGGGCCAGTCACTAAATTCCAAGTGACGGCGGCTTGGTATTGTTGGCCAGACATGCCTTGATAGGCGGGCACTTCTAGTTTGATGTTAGCAAACGTGAAGTCCAACTGATAGACGTCACTACCTGTGAACTGTTGGTTCGCGACCACCGCTGTTGCGGTATTGTCGGCGGTTAAATTCACGGTGCCAGTCTTGCCAAGCGGTGTCTTGGTTTCTGTTGATTGGTTGTAATCGGTAAAGCTGGAAGCAGCGGCCGTTCCTAGCAACAAGCGGGTCGTTGTCGGCAGGCTGTCTGTCGCTGATTTTGGTTGCGACAGTTGCGCCGTTAAGCTCCAGTTGTCTTGGCTAGTATTCAGGCGTAAATAGGGATTGCGTGTGCCGTTGTCGTAGTAATCAGCGGCTTTTTTCAAACCATATTGTTGCTTACTTCCTGAAATCGCTAATTTGCCAAAATCAAATGTTGGCGTACTAATGAAGCCGTCACCGTCAGGATTAGTTATTTCTTGGTCTAGGTCTTTAATACGGACCGTATCTTTGGCGATTAAGCTGCCAAAGTTGCCCGTTACTTCAACTTCAGCGGTTAAAACTTGACCAGGATTTCCTGTAACGGTGGTTCCTAATAAGTTCATTTGTAACTGTCCGCCTGCTGGTAAGGGCGTATTTAATGGCAGAGAAAAACCTGCTGCCCACTGTTCTTTCGTAACTGGGTAGGCCTTAGCATTCTGCCCTGTACCTAACACAAAAATAGTATTGGGCGGGCTGATGCCAGCGGCCCATGTCGCCGTTGGTTTGATTTTAATGGTCGTCAACGGGGCTTCTCCCGTATTTTTTAATAGCACTTCCCAGTGATCCATTGTCGTGCCATTTTCGACTATGTCAGCGGAACCTTTTACCGTTAATTCTGCTGTAGGAACCGCTTCTTGATACACAGCGGTCATGTCGTCATTCTCATCAAATGTTGGAGTAAAGCTTGGTGTTGTTGTTGTTTTTAAAGGTGTTGTTGTTTCTTTCCCCTTGTACCAGCCTTTGAATACATAGGTTTTTTCTCCGACTTGGTAGGTTTTCGGCAACGCTTTTGCAGCGGTATATTTATACGTTTCACTGTTCATTACCAGCTGATTTCCTTGCGTAAATCCTGTCGGTGCTGTAATCTTCGTACCATTCTCATCTACAAAGTTTTCAGTGATGCGCCGATTTTCTAAATAGTAATTTACTGTCCCTGTTGCGTATATTTCTGTGTGAGCAGTCACCCCGCTCACTGTACTATTATAATCCATTTTATAAAGAGAAGAGAAGGTTGTTCGAGTGGGTTCCCCTTGCCACCCTACTTCAGGAAACCGGTAATCCGTTTGAGACCCCGAAATTGGTGTCACTTGTAAACGATTTTCAGTAAATTCTGCACTATTTTTCGTATTATGATACGCAATTATTCCCGTAACCCCAGAATAATTCGGACCATTATATTTACTCGACGGGGTTATAGTCGGCGTTTTATAATACTTAGGAATTGTCACGATGCTATTACGTGTTCCATAAAGCTCTTCATCCGACGTAAAACTTCCCACAATATTGACAGCTGGAAGCTTTAACTGTAGAAAATCACCAGTTGGTAACGCGGTAATAGTTTGCAACTTGCTTTGTAAACCACCCACTACCTGAGACATATCTGTGCGGATATTGAAATTACTTGGTGCTACATAGTCACCCGTCTCATTGATAAAACCAAAATTAATCGTTTTTTCTTCCGTCTTAAATTCATCATATACTATAGTGATATCATCTTGGTCATCATAAGTCACTGGATAACTAATATTTCGATTTGTTCTGGTGATTTCATTTAGTTTGTCTGGTTTTTCTTTGCCTTTATACCAGCCTTTTAAGACATAAGGCCGATTATTGACTTTGTACATAAAAGGCAACGTACCTGCCTGAGTAAATGTAAAATTATCCTTATCAATGATTGTTTGTTTCCCTTGTGTGAACCCAGTTGGCGGCGTAATTTTCGTTCCAGATGCATCCACAAAATTTTCAGTTACACGGCGATTAACAAGATAGTAATATAACGTGCTTTCAGGAAACATTTCCACGCCAGCTAACGAATTATCATTTCTTATAAGTGTTGTTTTATATAAACTTGAGAAAAGGTTTTCAGGATTATCATCCCAGTATATTTCACGGAGTTTATAACGTTGGTTCTGACTCTTCGTTACTGTGAAATATACAGGATTTGCGCCTTCTGTATAAGGATTACCAGCAAAAGTCCTTTCTACTCGTCCTGCTAACGGATACTCTTGTCCTTGATACCCAGAAGGTTTTTGAAACGAAAGGTTCTTATAGTATTTAGGAATCTCAATAAACGAGTTCCTTGTACCATAAAAGTTCGAGCTATTCGTCAACGTGTACTGTTTTTGTGGAATTGTCATGGCTTTTAAGTTTCCTGTTTGATCCGTTGCCGAAATATTATCTAAAACCGTGCTAACGCCATCGATAATCTGAACTACCTCTGTGGTGACTTTAAAGTCAGCAGGATTGAGTAATTGCCCACTTTCTCCAACAAACCCAAACTGCACGGTATTGCCGCCATATTTAATTTCTTCATATATAATTGTTAAATCATCATTATCATCATAGGAGGCATCATATTCCGGCACTCGTGTGGTTTGTAAATTTTGAGGTTGCGTTTTCCCTTTATACCAGCCTTTAAAACGATAGGCTTTGTCATTCGCGTAGTAACTATAAGGTAATTCTTGCGCCAATTTAAAATGGTAGGTGTCGCTGTCAATGACTGTTTGCTTTCCCTGGGTAAATCCTGTCGGTGCTGTAATCTTCGTACCATTCTCATCTACAAAATTTTCAGTGATGCGCCGATTTTCTAAGAAATAATACATCGTATCATCGGTTGTATAGTAATTTGGCACACTTACTTCTGTATTTGTACTAGTCAAAATAGAATCAAATCTCGTTTTGGTCGTATCCTCTATCCAAGAAGTGTAGTACAGTCGATACTGATTGGCTGTCGTTGTAGGATATAAACTATAATATTTGCCATCTGTCTCCACCCGTATGTCAGCTATCGTACTGTCCACAAAACGCATTCTTTTTGTTGCAACAGGATAAGCCGTACTGGAGCCTGTATAATGAGGCCCAGATGTTACTGTTGGTGGTTTGTATTGTTTAGGGATTGTTAAGCGAAAATTAGTACTACCATAAAAGGCAGGATTTATCGTTTTCGTGTAGGTTAATTGTTGACTAGGAATGGTTAATTTTTTCAGATTCCCACTATTAACACCTGTTGCTGTTCCTACTTGTTTCGCTATTCCGTTCATGATCGATGTTAAATTAGTCTGCATCCCGAAATTCGCTGGCGCTATTAATGCGCCTTTTTCATCTACAAACCCAAAGCTATAAGTGATTTCCGGGATTGTCGTTGTCTTTTCTTCTAATTCCTCATAAAAAACATACACATTGTCTTTACCATCGTAAGTAACATCAAATTCTGGTGTCAATGTGGTTTCCAACTTAACGGCTTTAGGATCTGGTCGAGCGGATCCTTTATACCACCCTTTAAACTGGAAGTGACGATTCCCAGAAGAATAGGTTTTTGGAAATGCTTTTGGAGCTTTATAGTGAAAATTGTCTGACTCAACCACCGTTTTCGAAAGGGCTGCATTATAGCCTGTCGGATAGGTTGGCAAAACTGTCGATGTCATGTCATTATAATAAATACTAACTCGTCTATTGGGTACATAATAATAAATCGTATCATCGGTTATTAAATAATTATTTTCACCTGCAGTCGTGGCCATACTGTAAGCAGCAGAAAATTGGACTTTTTGAGGATCAGGGACCCAAGAATATGTTCGCAAACTAAATTGCTTAGGCGTTGCCGTAGTAAACATATTAAAACGTTCCCCTGTTGTGTATGTACTATAATCCTTGCCAGTAGCTATAGTTACTTGACGGGAAACAGCCAAAGGAAAGGTTGTCGTGTCTGGTCCTTGATAAAAATTATTAGGCGTTGTCTTGGGGGCAGCATATTGCCCTGGCAACGTAATTTTGTGATTGGTTAGTCCCGAAAAACCGTAGTCCTCTGTGGCGTCATCATCAGGAAGTGTAACTTTCGGCACCGTCAACATCTTGAAATTCCCTAGATTACTAGTTGTAATGGTTCCCACCTTTGTCTGAGTACCTGATTTTCTTTCTACTTTCGTGACATCGGCTGTGAACGTCACTTTAGCAGGATCAATAAACAACCCATTTTCATCAATAAAGGCCATTTTATAGGTTTTCTCAGGAATATCAGCCGTTTTAACTGCACGATTTTCTCGCTTTGTCGGCTCCTCCTGAGTCGCTTCAACAGCCGCTATCGTTGTATCGGCTGTTGCTTCAGTCTGGTCCTCTGCCGATGGTAGTTGCGGCTCTTCTATCATCTTTTGAAGTAATTCTGATGTCTCTGGTTCTGTGGGTGTTTCTGATGAAGCAACTGTGTTGGCTGTTTCATTTTCTTGACTAGCGTTTAACGATGAGTCGCTTGTAGCGGTATCCTCACTTGCCGTTGTTTCTCCCGTTTCAGTGGTTGTTTCATTTTCAACAACCATTGTTTCGGCGAGTACTGAGATGCCATTGAGTGAACTTATCAATAAGGAACAACACAAAGCGGTTGTAAGTAACTTTTGCCATTTTTGATTCATGCTATTCTCCTTTTTATGTATTGGTTTTATTGTTAATTGTTATATGTAAACCTTTTAATTTTCTCCATTATTCTATCAAAAAAAGGCGGCCTTGAAATTTTAAATTTTGCTACAGCTAAGTGACTTTTCCAATGATTCCTATTATACCAAGGCGGAAGAGCACTTTTTCACCGAAAAAGTGCTTGATAATCAAGAGAATCTGCCATTTTGCTACTGATTCTCAGCCAAATTCCTTAATTTTCATAAACAAAAGCTCAAAATATTAGTATCAAATACTAACATTTTGAGCTTTTCTCATGATATTTTTACTATTTATAAAAGGAGTCCGCCACATAATCCCGAAGGTTGTTAGGGACCAGTCACCAAATTCCACGTAACGGCGGCTTGGTATTGTTGGCCAACCATGCCTTGATTGGCGGGCACTTCTAGTTTGATGTTAGCAAACGTGAAGTCCAACTGATAAACGTCACTACCTGTGAACTGTTGGTTCGCGACTACCGCTGTTGCGGTATTGTCGGCGGTTAAATTCACGGTGCCAGTCTTGCCAAGCGGTGTCTTGGTTTCTGTTGGTTGGTTGTAATCGGTAAAGCTGGCAGCAGCGGCCGTTCCTAGCAACAAGCGGGTCGTTGTCGGCAAGCTGTCTGTCGCTGATTTCGGTTGCGACAGCTGCGCCGTTAGGCTCCAATTCGGTTGGGTTTTCTTGATCAGCAGATAGGGATTGCGTGTGCCGTTGCCATAGTAATCAGCGGCTTTTTTCAAGCTGTGCTGTTGCGTACTTCCCGCTACCCCAACCTGACCAAAATTGAACGTTGGAACACTGATGAAGCCTTCCCCAGTCGGTTCCTTTGTTTCTTGATCTAAATCTTTAATCCGGACCGTATCTGAGGCAGTCAGTTTGTTGAAGTTCCCTGTGACTTCCACAGCGGCTTTTAGCACTTGGTTTGGTTGTCCAGTAACTTTTGTTCCTAGGAGATTAATCGTTAGTTGACCTCCCACAGGAAGACTACTGTCTAAAGGAATCTCAAAACCTGCTTCCCACTGCTCTTTCGTGATTGGTCGAACTTTCGTATTCTGACCAGTACCTAAAATAAACAGTTCCGTGGGTGTACTAATTCCAGCCGCCCAGTCAGTGGTTGGTTTAATCTTAACTGAAGTTAAAGGTGCTTCTCCAGTATTTTTTAAGAGCACTTCCCAATATTCCATGGTTGCGCCATTGTCAATGACATCGACTGCACCACGCATCGTTAAGTTAGCGCTGATGTTTGCTTCTTTGTAGACTGCTGTCATATCATCATTGTCATCAAAGGTTGTGTTATACGCTGGCGTGGTGCTGGTTGTCAACGTATTCGGTTTTGTTTTGCCTTTGTACCAGCCTTGAAAGACGTAGGTTTTGCCACCTGCTGAATAACTAGCTGGTAAAGCTTTTGCGCTCGTATACTTGAAGGTGTTGCTCGTCATGGGAATCTGGTTCCCTTGCGTGAAGCCTGTTGGTGGCGTGATTTTAGCGCCACTTGTGTCCACAAAGTTTTCGGTGACTTTGCGGTTGGTTAAATGATAATAGACAGGTCCACTGATTGTTTGATATAGGGCAGTGATACTTCCAGAACTAGAATAAGAAACTGTTCTACGTAAGAAAGGTGGGTACCTAACACTAGAATCAATACCTGAATATATTTCTCTTGGTGTAAAACTCCCATCTGCTCGTTGTGTCAAGGTTAACTCAGCAATTACATTTGCTTCAGGTTGCACCGTATCATTGGATACCGAAGAAACAGTTGTCTTTACTGGTAGAGGATACTTAGGATCAATTTTTCCAGTTTTATCATAAAGATTCAACGATTTATAGTATTTAGGCAGGTTAATTGAGAAATTTGCGAATGCTTCACCATTCCAACCTACTACGGTAGGTTGTGCAATATTCTTTGCAGTTAACGTCACTTGCCGTAAATTACCAACTTTTACGCCACTCTGATTATTAGCAATTGTGCCAAATGATACCGTAGAGCCTGCTGCCCCAGTTCCTCTATACACAATACTCTTATAGTCATACGTAAGACTAATATCGTCAGGATTCACCAACTGTCCCGCTTCATTGACAAAACCAAATTGGTATGTAGTTTCTGGGAAATTGATTTCCTCATATACAACGTTCAAATCATCATTATCATCATAAGTCACCGCATAGCTTGGTGCTTTGGTGGTGGTCAAGGTGCTAGGCTTGGTTTTGCCTTTGTACCAACCTTTGAATTTATAGGTTTTTGTGCCAGCTTTATAGGTGTCAGGCAAAGTACCAGCTTGTTTGAATGTGTATGGGTCACTATCAATCCCTGTTTGTTTCCCTTGAGTGAAACCTGTTGGCGGTGTAATTTTAGCACCCGTGGCATCGACGAAGTTCTCGGTGACTTTGCGTTGAGTCAAATGATAGTAGACTGGTGCGTCCAAGCTGTAATAATAAGTATATCCTGTTACCCCTCTCCTCATCATTGGAAAAGATGAGTTTACAGGTTCTGGACTTGTTAGTGCCTCCTTATAAACATACGAATTATCCGCTGCTTTAGCTAGTGTTAACCAGCCTGGAAAAATAGCATCTGTTACTAACCCTATCACTTCTTGATTATTTGTATAATAATGTCTAGGGGGAAGTGGGTAATTGCTATCTATTTTACCTGACTTATTATAAATATTTAATCCTGTATAATACTTAGGTAGGGAAAAAGAAATATTAATCATTGCTTCCCCATTTGATTGCGCTTCCCCCACGTGTAGTGGCATACTACTTTTTGGCATGGTTATTTTTTTTAATTTCCCATCTGTAATAGCTTTTTGATTAAGATCTATTCCATTCCAAGTAGTGGTACCATTGCTCGTTAAATATCTAGAATAATCATAAGCAATTGTAATATCATCTGATTTCACTAACTGACCATCCTGATTTACAAAGCCAAATTGAAAGGTTTCTTCAGGAAATTCAAAAGCTTCCTCATACACCACATTCAAATCGTCATTATCGTCATAAGTCACCGCATAGCTTGGTGCTTTGGTGGTGGTCAAGGTGTTTGGCTTGGTTTTGCCTTTGTACCAACCTTTGAACTTATAGGTTTTACCGTTGCTTGCTTTGTAAGTCTCTGGCAAGGTGCCTGCTTGCTTGAAGGTATAGTTATTGCTGGTAATACTGGTCTGCTTGCCTTGAGTGAATCCTGTTGGAGCAGGAATGGTTGCGCCTGCTGTATCTTTGAAGGATTCGGTGACTTTTTTCAAGCTGACCGTTATATTGGGATCGCTTGTAGGAAAAAGTGCTTTCCAATTAACTCTTCCATTTACAGAAGTGGCCTGAACTTGAAAAAAGCTTGTCACCATTTCTACAGGGGATTTCACAATTTCTATACCATAGTGTGTATTATCTATCTTTTTAAGATTTATGTTGTAATATTCTGCGCCAGCTCCAGATGTAAACACAGAAGTAGCATTAAAATGCATTCTTGTTACCGATGGTAAATCTAAATTGAGCGTTGCTACATATTTAGGTATCTCCAAAATAACATTATTTAAGTAATAAAATTCAGCACTTGAAAAAGGAACATTCTCTGTTCTTCGTGGTTCTGGCGTTATTACTATGCTAGGGATATTCACTTTGATTTCTCCAACACCTTTTGTGATAGTTGGTTGTGGAACAGAAAAATATTCTATGGAAGGACTGGGCTGTATTCTGTGTAGTTCACGAGAAAGTGAAGCACTTATATTAAATTCATTCATGTTTAATGTATCATTTTCTTTAGATTTAATTTGAAAGCCAATCGTTCCACTAGGTATATTGAAAGGTCCTGTATTACCATTACTATCTGGATCATATAGTTTTCCAGTTATTAGTTCAGCTAAGTTCGCTTGAAGTTCTGTCAAATTCCCAGCCCGAACCCCAATCCCACTCACTGGCGTAGGTGCCAACACTGGATTCGGCTGAACCACTTCCGAAGTTACTGTTTCCTCTTCTTGTTTCTTCGCTTCTGTTTGCGTTTCTTCTTTCACTACTTCTGGTTTCTCTGTTTCCTGTGTTACTTCTTCCCGACTCGTTTCAGTCGTTGCCTCACTTGTTTCTGTACTAGCTTTTGTCGTTTCTTCCTTTACGCTACTTGCCACTGTTGGACTACTTTCAATCGTGATTGTTTCCGCAACTGCGGTCACGCCAGAAAAAGCGTTAATCACTAAAGAACTACACAAGCCAATGGTTGCTAATCGTTGCCACTTAGTTTGCTTCATGTCGTCCCTTCTTTCTATGTACCATTCCCGCCAAGCCGATTAAGGCTAAGCCGAGAATGCTAAGATTTGCCTGACTCTTGCTCCCTGTACGAGGGAGCTGCGAGCCAGTTGTGGTGGTCTGTGTCGAACCACCACTTCGTTGATCTCCTTGCGGAGGACCAGCTGGTTCCTTGGGATCAGCAGCTGGCGCATCTGTTTTCGGTGGGGCATCTTTAGGAGCGGGTGTTCTCGGATTTTGGTAAAATTCAATCCCCACCGAACTAGAACCACCATCAGACGCTTCAACATTTATAAAAAAACTAGGAGAAGATAGTAGACACACAATCATTAAATAACGCTTTTTTTTCATTTAAATACCTCCTTTAGATTCACTTGTATTCGTTGATCTTTTATACAAGGGATGTGTAACAACCTTTTTTCATACCTCTATAATAACAAAGAACCCCCCCTTAGGAATTGACGTTTTTTTCGCACCTCTTGCGAAAATTTTGAAAGTTCTTGTTATACCAGGGTTTACAACGCCCGTTATTTAATAATCGTTACTAAAAAAAGGCGATTTTAGTCAATTTTTATCAAAAATCCCCGACAAAAGTTTAAGGTTTCTAGCCATTTAACGAGAAAAGCTCAAAAAGTTAGTAATTGATACTAACTTTTTGAGCTTTGTGTAACACTTTTGAAGAAGTCGCTTGAAAAAAAACAGTATTTTTTTCGTATTTTCTCTACTTTTTTTAGAATCTAGCCAAGCAATGCACTAATTAATAGCCCTAAGGCATAGGTGCCATTGAAAACCATTAAGTTTTTAATGGAATGACGGAAACTTTTCGGCTGCGGCAATTCTTGTTTAAACGTTTGAATATTTTTCCAAATGACAGGCAAAGTAGCAAATGTAATTAACACTGGCCATTGATAAATACCACTAATGAAGCCGAATAAAATCACCAGATAACCAGCTAGCGCTAACACTTGAAACAGCACAATCCCTGCTGGGCGCCCGATATAATAGACTAATGTATAACGGTGGTTCTCAATATCCGTGTCTAAGTCCCGTAAATTGTTGGCGAGCATGATGTTAGCAATCGAACAGACCAAGGGCAAGGAAGCCACGACAATCGCAAGTACCGCCCAGAGATTGCCGTCTAAGCGAAAGGCGCCGCTAGCAAAATCGACCGTTAAGTAAAAAGGCGGATTGGTGACGACGTTCAAGTAAACGGTTAAGACGAAGATGCCTAAGCCCATCGTGAAGCCACTGAAAATTTCCCCCAAGGGCATGCGGGATAACGGAATCGGTCCATACGTGTAGAAGATCCCGATGAAGCAGCAAATCCCGCCTAAAACAAGGAAGAGCCAGCCGGTTTGAACCGTTAAGTAAGCACCCACAACGGCAGTGAAGGCAATCATGGCGAAAATCATGTTGCGGACCAGTTGTGGTGAAACGCCTGATTGTCCGATAATATTTTCTTCATATTTATAGACGTCAGATTTGGCTTTTTTGAAGTCCATGTAATTATTAATGGCGGTGGTGGCCATATCAAAGACCACCATGCCAATGAAGAAAACCAGCGTATTGCCCCACTGGACTTCCCCGAAATAGGTCATTGAAAACAAGACCCCGATAATGAAGGGAAAGAGACTGGCAAGCTTCGTCTGAATTTCCACTACTTTTAAAAACACATTTAAAGACATTTTTAGTCGCTCCTTATTTCAAATCGGCCCGATTCCCCATCGTATAGCCAGAGTCTTTGCCGATTTCAAAGTTGCCTTCGATATCTTTGCTGATGTAGACTTTGTCGTCTTTTGTGACGAAAATGGCATCGGTTCCTTTCAGACTTTCGACATATTCTAGTCCTTTTTTGACGCCCATTGAGAAGACGGCTGTTGAGAGACCATCACCATCGATGGATTTGTCGGTGATAATGGTGACACCCGCGATGTCGTTATCAAACGGATAGCCAGTTTCACGATCGAAGAGATGGTGGTACGTTTTACCATCGACTTTTAAGTAGCGTTCATAAATTCCTGATGTGACTAAGGTTTTGTTGCTTTCTTTGACTTGACCTAAGACTGTGTTGCGGGCTTTATTCGGATCTTGAATCCCAACTGTCCAATCCATGTCTTTGCCACGTGGGCTGTGTCCTAAGACGTAAACATTCCCGCCTAAATCGACGATAGCGGTGGTGACGCCGTTGTCTTTGAGGACTTTCACGACCTCGTCGGTGATGAAGCCTTTGGCAATTGCGCCTAAATCCAATTGCATGCCTTTTTCTTCAAGGTAAACGGTTTGCTCTTTGTCGTTGAATTTGACTTTCGTGTAATCAACGAGTTTCAAGGCTTGATCAATTTCGGCTTGGCTTGGTTTGCGGGCATCATCGAAGCCAATGTGCCACATAGAAGTGATTGGGCCAATTGCCATGTCGAAGCCGCCGCGGGAGTCTTTGCTGTATTCATAGGCTTTTTTCAACAAAGGATACAGGTCATCTGAGACTTTGACTGGTTTTACGCCTGCTTCTTGGTTGATTTCATCAATTTCTGAACCTGGTTGGTTGACGGTGATTTTATCGCCTAGTTCTTTGACACGGGCAAAGGCTTTCGGTAAGACGTCTTCTTTGCCATCATCGTAGATGCGAATTTGAACGTAGGTACCAAGCATTGTTTGACGGTCAGAGTATGGTTCTGTATTAATTTTCGCTTCTGGTTTTGAGGAACAAGCAGCTGCCACAAACAGCACTGCTAGAACACTCACCATGAGCAGAAGTTTCTTTTTCATAGGATTCCCTCTTCTTTCCTTCTTTAATTAAAAAATAAGTTCTCTTGCATAGTAGCCTTTTTTGGAAAAAATGAAAAGTCTTTCTCTTGGAAATTCACAAATTTCTGTGAAAAAATTTGTGAAATTATGGACAGAACTAGCGAAGAAAAAGGGGCGGGAAAGTCAGCCAACCGACTTTTTCCCAACCCCTCAATGGTGTCAAGTACTTGCTGAAAAGCATTTCAGGAACTACTTCACGATTCATTTATTATTACTTATTTTGTTACGATGTTGTCAACAACGATTTCAGTTGTGTCGCCTTTTTCAGCAGCGTTCACTAATTGTTGTGCGTAGTTGATGAATGAATGTGTGCTGTGTGTTGCACCAGTTACCACTTCAACACCTGCAGGTGAGCCGTCTTCTTCGCCCATTGCTTTAACAAATTCTTTGTTTAATGTTTCGATATATTCTTTTGGTCCAACGCCAGTAACGTCTTTCATTTTGCTTTCGTATTCAGTGTCATCTTTTTTAGATTTGCCGTCAGCGTTCACGTTATCGTAGTTAGATTCAGTCACTTTACCATCTTTCACAGTCATTGAGAATGTTGTGTGGTAGCCGTTTGAGTCATTTTTTTCTTTCAATGAGTACGTACCATCTTTCAATGTTGCGCCATTGTCGATTTCGATTGTGTCTGTGTTACCAGCTTGTGCTGCTTGGATTAATTGTTGTGCGTAGTTTTGGAATGATTCAGATGAATGAGTCGCACCAGTTACTACTTCCACACCGCTTGCGCTTTGTGCTTTAACAAAAGAATCGTTTAATTGTTTGATGTATTCTTTTGGTCCAACACCAGATTTTGCTTTCATGCTTTCTTCATACTTAGTGTCTTCTGTTTTAGATTTGCCGTCAGCATTGATGTTGTCATATTTAGATTCAGTGATTTTGCCGTCTTTTACAGTCATTTCAAAGACTGCACGGTAACCATTTTTTTCATTTTTTTCTTCTAATTTATACGTACCATCTTTTAAATCGCCACCGGCAACTTTTTTCGCTGGTGCTGATGATTCAGTTGATTTTTTCGTTTCTGAAGATGCTGCGCTAGAAGAGTTCGTTGTGTTGTCTTTCTTGTCTGCACCACATGCTGCTAAGACTAAACTTGATAATGCAATTGCCGCAAAACCTTTAACAAATTTATTCACTTTCATTGATAGTCACCTTTTCTTTCATGATTTTCACAAACATAAAAAGTTTGTGATACATTACACATTATAATGGTTTTAAAAACGTTGTCAAGACCATCCCCTAAAAATATTTACATTTCGGTCTTTTTTTCATCAAAAACTCATCGTTGGAGTAAATTTGTTGACAATTAAAATTTATATTAGACAAATTCGTGAAATACTTATATAATGTTAGTCGATTGTGTACTTATTAATCATTATCACTATTTTACTACTTACAATATTAAGGAGCGGATTGTCAATGACAAAGCAAAATATTGTCGTTGTAGGTGCTGGGTATGCTGGCGTTTCAGCTACTAAATTTCTAGCAAAGAAATTTAAAAAAGATACGGACGTAACAATCACATTGATTGATCGCCATTCTTACCACACTATGATGACCGAATTGCATGAAGTAGCAGGCGGACGTGTTGAACCAGAAGCAATTCAATACGACTTACAACGTTTGTTCTCACGCAAGAAAAACGTAAAATTGGTAACAGATACTGTTACTGGGATCGACAAAGAAAACAAAGTTGTGAAAACTTTAGCAGGTTCTTATCCATTTGACCAGTTAATTCTGGGTATGGGTGGCGAACCAAACGACTTTGGAACACCAGGCGTGAAAGAAAATGGTTTCACCTTATGGTCATTTGATGATGCAGTGAAAATTCGTCATCACATTGAAGCAACCGTTGCTAAAGCAGCCATCGAACCAGATGCTGAAGTACGCAAAGCAATGTTAACATTCGTTGTCTGTGGTTCTGGTTTTACTGGGATCGAAATGGTCGGCGAATTAATCGACTGGAAAGATCGTTTAGCGAAAGATGCCAAAATTGATCCAGACGAAATTACATTAATGGTTGTTGAAGCAATGCCAACCATCTTAAACATGTTATCTCGTAACGATGCTGCCAAAGCAGAACGTTATCTAGAAAAGAAAAATGTTCAATTATTATTGAACTCACCAATCGTTGAAGTTGCAGCAGATCACATTAAATTAAAAGATGGTTCTGAAGTACCAACGCATACGTTAATCTGGACAGCTGGTGTGAAAGCAACTTCTGATGCCGCTGACTTTGGTTTAGAAGCAGCCCGTGGTAGTCGTTTAGTTGCGAATGAATACATGCAAGCTAAAGGCTACGAAGACAAAAACATTTATATCATTGGTGACTTGGTTTATTACGAAGAAACACCAAATACACCAACTCCTCAAATTGTTCAAGCAGCTGAACAAACAGGTCATACTGCGGCTGCCAACATCGTTGCAGATATTAAAGGTGGCGAAAAACACGCCTTTAAAGGAAACTACCAAGGATTCATGGTTTCCATCGGCGCGAAATGGGGCGTTGCCAACTTATTCGATAAAATTCATTTGAGTGGTTTCTTAGCCATCATTATGAAACATATCGTTAACTTGAAATACTTCTTTGATATTCGTTCTGGTTACTACATGTTCCAATACATTATGCACGAAATCTTCCATATTAAAGATGATCGTTCTGTTGCTCGCGGACATACGTCTCGTTACGGCAATGTCTTGTGGAGTGTTCCGCTACGTGTTTTCTATGGTATGGTTTGGTTAGTCGAATCAATGAAGAAAATTGTCGGCAACGGCGATTACTTGAAACCAAGCACTTGGTTTGGTGACGGTTCTTGGTTCACAGATAAAGTCGTTTTCCCATTCCCTTGGTTACAAGAACAAGTAACAACAGGTGCTTCTCAAGCAACTGAAACAGCAACAACTGCTGCAAGTGGTGCGGCGGATGCGGCGGCAAGCGGTGGTGCCGATGCGGCAACACAAGCAGCGCACTTTGGTTTAAGCTACGCTTATGGCGAAACACCAATGCAAGTGTTTGATCACATGCCTAAATGGTTCGAAAGCGTAATGAAATTTATGATGCCAAACCAAGAAGTTGCTTTGTTCATGCAAAAATTCATGACAATCGTTGAAGTATGTATTGCTTTAGCATTGATTGCTGGTTTATTCACTTGGTTATCAAGTGCTGCTACAATTGGTTTAACAATTGCCTTCTGTTTATCTGGCATGTTCTATTGGGTAAATATCTGGTTTATCTTTGTCGCTTTTGCTTTGATGAACGGTTCAGGCCGTGCTGTCGGTTTAGACCGCTGGGTAATTCCATGGATTCAACGCAAACTTGGTAAAGCGTGGTATGGTACCCCGAAAGCTAGATACGGCGGTAAGTAAGCAATCGATAATCGATTGACAACTACGAGCAAAAGCTGAGACACATGTCTCCAGCTGACTATCATAGGATTTAGTATGTGGGACAGCAGTCAAGCATGACTTTTGTCCCACATATTTTCTTTTATATAATATGGTGGCTCAACTGAGGTCGGGACAGAATCGTTTAGCTCCGAGAACCAAGTAGGTACTGTTCAACATCTATTTGCTTTGCAAATAGTGTTTCTCAGCAATAAGAAGAAATTTCCGAAAATTGTCATAAAACACAACGAGGAACGAGTTGATGTTGCATGATACCTACCCGGTGTTCTTTAATTTTTGGAGACCAAGTAGGTATTGTTCATCATCGAATCACTACGTTCTTCGTGATTCTCAACAATTTCGGCTTATTGTTTTCTCGCCAAAGGCTCGTCACAGTTTTATCCTTGTAAGTTCCGAAGGACCTTCACCAAGTAGGTACGATGATTTCATCTGTTCATGCTTCACAGTGAAACATCGCAACTCTTAGAGCTGTAGCTCTTTTGAAGGCTGTACTGTGACGAGACGCATGTCGAGAAAACACCTTAGAAGTTGTTGAGATCGGAGCAACGCGTAGTGTTGGTTCTGTTCCCGCCGTTTATCAGGCTTTTTTTATTGTGTGTAAATACACAAGCAAAATAATCGCTTTCCCTTTTTTATTCACCGTATAATGGGATAGAATGACTTTATACAAAAGGGGAAAACAAGATGAAATACCAAGTATTACTTTATTACAAATATACAACAATTGAAGATCCAGAAGCTTTTGCGAAAGAGCATCTAGCTTTTTGCAAATCATTAAATTTAAAAGGCCGTATTTTAGTAGCGACAGAAGGGATTAACGGAACGTTATCTGGTACTGTCGAAGAAACAGAAAAGTACATGGAAGCAATGCAAGCAGATGAGCGCTTTAAGGATACATTCTTTAAAATTGATCCAGCAGAAGAAATGGCGTTCCGCAAAATGTTTGTTCGCCCACGTTCTGAATTAGTGGCGTTGAACTTAGAAGAAGACGTTGATCCATTAGAAACGACGGGGAAATATTTGGAACCTGCAGAATTTAAAGAAGCCTTATTAGACGAAGACACTGTTGTAATCGATGCTCGTAACGATTATGAATATGATTTAGGTCATTTCCGTGGTGCCGTGCGCCCAGATATCCGTAGCTTCCGTGAGTTACCACAATGGATTCGCGAGAACAAAGAACAATTTATGGATAAAAAAATTGTTACCTATTGTACTGGCGGGATTCGCTGTGAAAAATTTTCTGGCTGGTTATTAAAAGAAGGATTTGAAGATGTTGCTCAATTGCATGGTGGTATCGCCAACTATGGAAAAAATCCAGAAACACGTGGCGAACTTTGGGATGGCAAAATGTATGTCTTTGATGACCGAATCAGTGTCGAAATTAATCACGTTGATAAAAAAGTTATTGGGAAAGATTGGTTTGATGGAACACCTTGCGAACGCTATATTAACTGTGCAAACCCAGAATGTAATCGTCAAATCTTAACTTCAGAAGAAAATGAACATAAACATTTAGGCGGCTGCTCATTAGAATGTAGCCAGCATCCTGCCAACCGTTATGTAAAAAAATATAATTTAACAGAAGCAGAAGTTGCTGAACGTTTAGCTTTGTTAGAAGCGGTTGAAGTATAAAAATAATAAAAAAATAAACAAAAAAACTTCGAAAATTATTTTTCGAAGTTTTTTTTGTTTATTTTTTTGTCTTTAAAAGTGTTGATTTTAAAGCTTTCTTAGCTGAAACCATTTTATTTTTTAAAAGCGTCTGAAAAAAATAAAAATATCTAATAAATATTTCTTTTATATAATGTTTATTGGCTGGGCCAGTCAATGTTGAAAATGGGGAAGGAGGAATTCAGATGAAAATCATAAAAAGGTTTAGTTTGGTATGTTTAGGGCTATTGATCATTGGGTTGCAAACAAAAAGCGTTATGGCTGAAGAAAATAATTATGAATCAAATGGTCAAGCGAGCTTCTATGGTACCTACGTTTATGAGAATGAAAAAGAGTCAAATGACGTAGCGTATACCCAACAATCAGAAGAACAGGGAAGAAATAATTTAGCTGCTTCTGGACAAGCAGTTTTACCTAAAACAGGCGAGTCTGAAAATCCGCTGTATTCCTTGATAGGAGTTAGTTTGTTGGGGGTAGTCATTTATTTAATTAATAAAATGAAACGAGAGAAGGAGCTTATTTAATGAAAAAAACTGTTTTACTTACATCGGCAACCATACTTTTAGGCGTAGGGTTTCAAGCAATAAACGCATCAGCAGCAGAAACTTTTCCGAAAGAATACAATACGGAAGGCACAATTACTTTTGAAGCAGGCGATAACGAAATCACACCGCCAGTTGATCCAGAAAATCCCGATCCTACTGATCCAGTAGACCCAATTGATCCTCCAGGGCCAGGAACGGGTGGTGCCTTATCAATTGATTATGGGTCAAAATTTAAATTTGGCACACAAAAGATTTCTACGGCAGATCAAACGTATTATGCTGCGCCAGATGAAATGAAAGATGGTTCAAAAAAACCAACCTATGTACAAGTAACTGATAAAAGAGGAACGTTAGCAGGATGGAAACTAACGCTTTCCCAACCTGAACAATTTAAAACAGCTACTGGAGAGGAACTAGTCGGCGCTCAATTAACGTTTACAAAGGCAGAAGCTGCCTCAATGGTGGATGAAAAATATAAACCTACTGAAGTCAGTAGTACTATTTCCCTAACACCTGGTGTAAATAATAATCTAGCGATGAACGCTAAAAAAGAAACAGGTGTTGGGACTTGGGTTTATCGCTTTGGTTCAAATGAAGCAACAAATAAAGAAGCTGTCCAACTATTCGTTCCCGGAAAATCTGTAAAGCTTGCACAACAATATTCAACGAAGTTAGTTTGGGCATTAGAAGATACGCCCGCTAATAATTAAATAAAGGAGAAAAGCAATGAAAAAACAATTCACAGGAATCGTTCTATGCAGTACATTTGCAGTTGCTGGTTGGTCCTTACAAGCGAAGGCAGAAGAGCCAAAAGAGTATCGTTCGAATGGTTTAGTAGAATTTATTCCGAACGTAGATCCGACAGAGCCAGTTGATCCAGAAAATCCCGATCCAGAAAAGCCAGTCAAACCAATTGATCCGACAGACCCAGAAGGTCCCAATCCTGGTACCCAAGGACCGCTGTCTATTGATTATGCTTCAAGTTTTGACTTTGGGAAAAATCGTATTTCGAATAAAGACCAAGTATATTTTGCAAGAGCACAGCAATATCAAGAAAATCAAAAAGAAACACCAAATTTTGTGCAAATTTCTGATAATAGAGGAACCAATAGTGGTTGGTCTTTAACGGTTACGCAAAAGGAGCAATTTAAAGCAACAAAGGCGACTTTAAATAGTCAGTTGACAGGTGCGCAAATTTCTTTAGCTAACCCGACTGTTAATAGTAATGCGCAAAATGTTGTGAAACCAGAGGCAACAAATAAGATTGCCCTTGTTCCAGGGACCGCATCGCTAGTGGCAGCTGCGAAGCAAGGAACCGGTGCAGGAACTTGGGCTACTTATTGGGGCAAAGTAGAAGTGGTTGCAGAACGCGATGAAACCAATACGGTACACAATGTTAATGTTACAAAAGATGTTGCGCTATCAGTACCAGGGTCAACCCCTAAAGATGCCGTGAAATATCAAACAAAATTATTGTGGACGTTGACGGATGTACCAGGAATTTAAAAAGTAGAGGTGAAGAGAGATGCGAAACAAACAAAGCCTAGTCTTTTTGGCAAGTAGTTTATTCTTACTACTCCTTGCGCCTATTACTAGCGAAGCGATTAGTAATCCTTCGACAAATATCAACGAAGTCAATCGGGAAATAGTGGAGGAATCGGCCAATGATCAGGCAACTAGCGCTCCTTCTCACTCGGAAACATTAGAGCAAGAACCTTCCCTAGAAACGACAACAACAACCGATAATCATCCAGCAGAAACAGACCAATCAACGGCTACTTTAGAACCTAGCGAACAACAAAAGGATGACGATAACAGTGCAACGGAATCGGCGATAGTTGAACCACAGCCGCGCATGTTGGCTGCGCCATACGCTACTTCATTGCCGGATGATCCTAATATCATTCCAATCGACAAGGTATTTCAAGAACCAATTGGAAATGCAACAAGTATTTTAGAAGGTGGGAAGTTATTACAACTAAACCCAGCTGTTAAATCACAAAAAGGAGCTATTTGGTCAAAAAAACCAATCAGTTTATTGTCGGATTTTACCTTTAAAAGTTATTTGTATTTAGGAAACGAGTATGCAAATGCTGGTGATGGTATGACCTTTACCTTAACGAATGATCCTAGAATGTCCACAACGCCTCAAGAAGTCATTGGTTCACCTGGGATGGGAATCGGTGCATACTCCACGAAAGCTGGTCAACCTTATGTTAGAAATGCCTTATCGATTGAGTTTGATACCTATAAAAATACTGGTAGTTCCAACCGAATGGACCGAGAAATTTCACAAGATAAGGGAAATGGGCATTTAGCTTTTGTCACTCCGAAAGCTAATAACAACAGCTATACAGGGGAGCATTCAGGCGTCACCGTTGCGCCAACCTATCTATCTAATGGAACCTGGCGCATGTTGACTGTTCATTGGAATGCCGCAGCCAAAGCATTAACATATGATTTAGAAGGTGTGGGCACGAATACGTATGTAGTTTCAGATTTAAATGCACAATTTGGCGCAACAACGGTTTATTGGGGCTTTACATCATCCACAGGTGGCAAATACCAAGAGAATGCTTTAGCAATGACACAAATTCCTACCAACGTTACGTCACAAGCAGCCCTTAGCGTGAATGGTCAGGAGTTTAGCTCAGCTGTTGAAGCAGTGAAAAATGATCAGGTGAGACTACGGAATACGTTGAATATTGACAATGACTTTATCGAAGATCGTCAACCGCAAGTAAGCATTGACTTACCTGATGAATTAGCATATGAAGAAAATTCATTAACGATTGATGGTAAAAAGGTAGCAGCCAAAGATCTGACACAAACAGGGAATCACTTAACAATTGCTTTAAATGACTACCTAGTTTTAAAGAAGGACATGATTATTGAATTAAAAACAACCCTTCAAGATAATACGCCCGAAAAAGTTTTAACTATGAACTTTGACTATTATGAAGAAGGAACCTTACTGCAAAAGTCAAATAATGTAACGATTACTATTCCTAAACCAACAGAAAAAACAGTAACCGTTTTTTATAAAGACGCGGAAGGTAAAGATATTGCTCCACCTAAAAGTGTAACAGAGAAAATTGGTACACCCTATCAAGAAAAACCCCTAGATATTTCTGGCTATGTTTTTACAAAAGACTCAGGCAATGCGGAAGGAACAATGACAGAGGAAACAAAAGATATTTATTTTTACTATCGTTTAGGGGAACTATATTTTAAAGAGGCACCAAAACAGATTACTTTTGGTACGGAAAAGATACGTAATCAACCACTAATTAAACTTGGGCATCCCACCGAAGGACTCAAAGTTGTGGATGAACGTAACGCAAATAATTGGCGCTTGCAACTAAAGCAAACGCAACCGTTAACGAATGATTCAATTGTAATGCCAGATGTTTTTTCTTTCGTTTCAACTGCTGGAAGCTCTCAGATTACAAATGAGGCAATTACGCTTTTAGAAAGTAATCAGAAAGGTGAAACAGATTTAACAGCATTACTTGATGAATCAAAACAACAAGGAATTCAAATCAATGTTCCTGTAGCTTATCAAAGAGTTGGAACATTTAAAGCTCGTTTATCTTGGGCGTTAGAAGACGTACCAGGAAATTAAAGAAAAGAATGGAGAAAAGAAAATGAAAAAAGTAACAACAGTATGTTTATCCACATTTATTTTAGGGAGCTTAGGCATGACTTCTCAAGCCTTTGCAGAAGATGGCGGTAGTTATACATCTAATGGTATCGTAGAATTTACACCAAGTGAAGATCCAACTAATCCGGTTGACCCAACGGATCCAACTAATCCAGTTGATCCTATTGACCCAACAGATCCTGAAGGTCCTAATCCAGGAACAAACGGTCCGTTGTCAATTGATTATGCGTCAAGTCTAGACTTCGGTGTTCAAAAAATCACGTCGAAGGATCAGACTTATTTTGCTGCTACCCAAAAATACAAGACGGTAGGCGCAACCGATGAAGTCAAAGAAGGGCCTAACTATGTCCAAGTAACAGATAACCGTGGAACCGAAGCTGGCTGGTCATTAAAAGTGAAACAAGAAGGACAATTTAAATCAACTTCTGGTAAAGAATTGACTGGGGCAGCTATCACGTTTAAAAACGGAAATGTAGTGACTGCTTCAGATTCAGGCAAACCAACAGGCCCAGCCACAATCACGCTAAATTCAGATGGTAGTCAATCAGATGTAATGAGTGCAGCGAAAGGAAACGGTGCAGGAACTTATTTATTTGATTGGGGAACCGATGCAACTACAGCTGCTAAAAGTATTGAGTTAACTGTTCCAGGTTCTACAACCAAATACGCTGAAAAATACGCCACAAAATTAACATGGACGTTGACAGACGCTCCAGGAAATTAAACGAGTTTTAAAAAGAAGAATAGCGGGGAACATAGTTACCTGCTATTCACTACATATAGAAAAGGAGTAAATAATTTGAACAGAAAAAAACAACGATTTCTTTTTTTTCCGATACTACTAATTCTTTTAGCGTTAGTACCTAGCAATGGTTTTGCCAGTGAATTTAATTTTGCGGTTACGCCTATTCCATCAGAAAAACAAGTAGATAAAGAAAAAACTTACTTTGATTTATTACTAGCACCAAATGAAGAAACTGAGTTGAAAGTGAACTTGCGCAATGATACAGATAAAGAAGTAAAGGTAGGTATTTCCATCAATAGTGCCATTACCAATTCAAATGTAATCGTGGAGTATGGTGAAAATAAGGGGAAAAAAGATCAAAGTTTAGCGTTTGATATAAAAGACTACGTTCAATACCCTAGCTCAGTTCGTTTAAAACCGAAAAGTGAACAAACGGTTTCTATTAACGTCAAAATGCCTAATACACCCTTTGATGGAGTGTTAGCTAGTGGTATCACTTTTAAAGAAGAAACGTCGGATGAAGGCAAACGTCAAGACGATAAGAGTCAGGGGTTATCCATTAAAAATGAATATTCGTATGTCGTTGCATTATTGATGCAACAAAACAAAAAAAAGGTTGAGCCGAATTTACTTTTGAAAAAAGTCTCACCAGGACAGATTAATGCTAGAAATGTGATTTTAGTCAATCTACAAAATGATCAAAAAACATATATTAACCAAGTTGCCTTTTCGGCAGAGATTACCAAAAAGGGACATGAAGAAGTTTTATATAAAGAGGAAAAAGCAAACATGCAAATTGCGCCAAATACCAATTTTTCTGTTCCTATTGCGCTAAAAGGGCAACCACTTAAGCCAGGAGATTATCATTTGTCTATGACCGTTGTTGGGAATAAAGATGCTGCAGGCTCATTTAAAAAATCAATAAACAATGAATCGATATCTTTTAGAAATCAATGGCAATTTGAAAAAGACTTTACAATTAATGGTGAAGTTGCCAAAGAATTAAATGAAAAAGATGTCACCTTAAAAGAAAATCATTCGAATTTATATTTGATGATTGGCTTACTACTATTATTGATAGTGATTTTAATCATTGCCTGGTTGATTTGGCGAAAAAAGAAACAGGAAAAAAACGAAAGAGAAATATAAAGAGTAGTTAATTTTTGATTTGATCATCGGCAACGTTTTTGTTTGTTTTTACTTATCAAACATGCAGTTTATTCAACAAACCTAACTCAAAAAAAGAAATAATAAGAAGGAGTATTGTTAAATATCGTCTGATACCACTTTACTAGTTATATTTTTTGTTTTGTTATGTAGCTAAAGTATTTGGCAATATATGTGAGAAAAATGGATAAATACAAACATTTACTATTATGGAGTACATTGTTACTCTCGTTTTTTCAAGTAACCAATGTGCAAGCAGCAGAAGAACGGAATCCAATTTATAATCCGACCAATCCAACAGAAGAAATTTATCCGATTGAGAATACTGGCACACCAGAAAAAATGGAAGAAACAAATGAAAGTACTATTACTAGCGAAACGCAAGCGGAAGAAAGTAGCGAAGACGTTAGTAAAAAAGAAGTGACAACCAATAATCCAAAAACAAATGAAGAAAGGCCTTCTTCCAAGAAAAGTCAGCATCAAGTATTTTTCACGGATGAATTATTTGATGCTAGCCATATCACCATTGTACCAAATAGCACAGGCGGTGCTGGAACGGAGGGGCAAAACACTTTTTACTTGAATTTCATACGGGAATTAGTAGGAACGGCTATTTATGGGAGAAAGAACTGATAAATGATGAATTATGAAATTTTTTTAAATAAAGAAGATCAACGAAGTTATTCCTTGCTAAGGCATTTAGAAGAAAGTCCCACGCTATCAGGTACTTTTATTGCACTTCGCGAAGAATTATCAATGTCGAATTTTTTAGTCAAAAAAACATTAGAAAAATTAAAAGCAGATATTGACAATCTAAAGTTAAGCGACAGCTTAACTTTAGTCGTTTCTGATGTAGATGTTACACTTGAAATTGATGGAAACTATTCAAGTAAACTTTTGCTCACGAAATACTTAACAGAATCGCTCTCTTTTAAATTAGTGTTGTCTTACTTTAGAGGAAATTATAGTTTGACAAAGTTTGCTGAATGTAATCATGTCAGCACCTCTGTGGCGTATAGTACCTTACAGCGGCTAAAAAAAGCCTTAAAGGAGTATCAGATCTATTTTAGTAAGCGGGAAATTGTCGGCAATCAAAAAGCAATTTCATTTTTTTTGTATAAATTGTTCACGCTTTCCAATCAACCAATTTCCGAACTATATTCGGTAAAAGTTTATAATGAAGCGAAACGTGTATTACAGTCTGTTGAGTTAAACTATACTTTCACCACCTATGAGCGACGCAATTTTTTCCATTATTTAGCTATTATGATTAACAACGAAGGACGTGCGGTGGAAGGGATCGATACGCGTGCACTGAATACATTTTCAGAGGAACTAATAAAAAAATCGCAATTGGCATGGGCATTGGCCTCAAAATCATTAACGTATACGATTGTTTTTTTCTTGTATTTGCATGGCAAACTAGAGAAAAAATATGTCATTCACGAAGATCCTACGATTGAAAGCCTAACTCGTGTTTTCATTGGAAGTTTTGAAAAAGCATTTAATTGTTTAGAGGAGTCAACAAGGAATACTCTAGAAGAAGGGTTAGCAATTATTCATTTCAATGTTATTTACTTTCCGATTAATATGTTTGACGATTTTGAAATGGATTTACAGTTTTTTAAGCAAACATATCCGGAATTTTATTTTTATTTAATTGAATATATTCGTTGGTTAACAGCAAAACATAAAAAAATTGCGAAAGCCAATCACTGTTTGTTTTTTAACTATCTATTGTTGCTAATTAATCATGTTCCGGTTCATTTAATTGCAGAGCCAGCCAAGGTCCTAATTGATTTTTCTTATGGAAAAGAGTATAACCAATTCATCAAAAAAAATTTATCCGTCTATGTGAATTTAAATGTAGAAATTATTGACCCGTTATCAGATACCTTACCAGATGTGGTGATTACCAATTTAAATAACTTGTATCAAGAAGAACAGAGTAAAGTTATGGTTTGGCTGGATCCACCTCGTTCGATTGATTGGGTCAATTTAACGCAATCATTACTGACTATTCAAGAAGAAAAATATCAACAACAAAAAGAATCGACAAAGACAAGCGGTGATCCTATCGAATAGAATCATCGCTTGTCTTTGTGTTTAAGTCTTTACAAAACCACCCAAGTGTTTTATAATATGAATATACATTCATATGAATAGAAAAACATTAATGAGGAGGCGCATAACAATGTCAAAACAAACAGGTGCACACACACATGAAGAAAAAGGTAAAAATGTTCCAGTTATTCTCTTTTTTACAGGATTGGCTCTTTTCTTTATCGGTTTATTTTTAGGGAACATGCTCTTAGTGAAAAATATTCTTTTCTCGTTAGCTGCTATTTTAGCTGGTTATCATATTATTGGGGAAGGCTTTGGAGATACGTATCGGGATACGAAAAACAATCGAAAATTTTCGCCTAATATTCATTTGTTAATGACCTTAGCTGCAGTTGGTTCAGCATTAATGGGAAGTTTTGAAGAATCAGCATTGTTGATTTTGATTTTTGCGGCGGCGCATTTCCTTGAAGATTATGCTCAAGGCAAAAGCCAACGTGAAATTACAAAACTATTAAATTTAAATCCAACAGAAGCTCGCCTGATAACAGATGACGGCTCAATTCAAACTGTGTCAGTTGAACAATTGAAGATTGGCGACCGCGTGCAAGTCCTCAATGGTGCGCAAATTCCGACAGATGGCGTCGTGATTGAAGGAAGTACCGCTGTGGATGAATCATCTATTAATGGGGAAAGTATTCCCAAAGAAAAAAATAGTGGGGACCCAGTTTTTGGTAGTACTATGAACGGTTCAGGCACAATTGTTGTTGAAGTAACGAAAGATAGTTCAGAAACAGTTTTTGCAAAAATCGTACAGCTCGTGAACCAATCACAAGAAAATCAATCAGAAATTGCAAGCAAAATTAAACGATTTGAACCAAAATATGTCACACTAGTTTTAGCAGTTTTTCCACTAATTGTTTTAGGTGGCGCATTACTTTTCCAATTGACTTGGGCTGAAAGTTTTTACAGAGGCTTGGTTTTCTTAATTGCTGCCTCCCCTTGTGCATTAGCAGCGAGTGCCGTTCCGGCAACTTTATCAGGAATTTCCAATTTAGCAAAACAAGGCGTTTTGTTTAAAGGTGGCTCATTCTTATCAAATTTAGCTGAAGTGAAAGCACTCGCTTTTGATAAAACAGGCACGCTAACAAAAGGCAAACCTGAGGTCACAGATTATCTTTTTGTTGATGGCTTAGAAGATCGCCAAGACGAATTAGTAGCTGTTTTAACAAATATGGAGAAAAAATCCAATCATCCATTGGCGACGGCGATTGTTAATCGCTTTGAAGCAGAAACAACGGCTTTAAATTTAGAAGTAGAAAATATTGTCGGGGTGGGTTTAGTAACGACCATTGCAGACACAACTTTTAGAATTGGTAAACCATCTAGTTTCGAACAAGTGCCAACAATCATTGAGAAACAAACAACGAAATTAGCAAGTGAAGGCAAAACGGTGGTGTACTTTGCCGAAAATGAACAAGTGATTGGTTTAGTGGCATTGATGGATGTTCCTAATGAAGAAGCAATGAACGCCATTCACTATTTCAAGTCACAAAATATTGAAACAACAATGATTACAGGAGATGCAAAACTTACGGGTGAAGCAGTTGGTCGCTTAGTAGGCGTGGACCAAGTTTTTGCTAATGTTTTACCTGAGGAAAAATCAGCGATTGTTGATCAATTAAAACGCGAAGTAGGAATGACAGGGATGGTTGGTGATGGCATTAACGATGCGCCCGCTTTAGTGAATGCTGACATCGGAGTGGCGATGGGGGATGGTACAGACATTGCTATCGATGTTGCAGACGTGGTAGTGATGAAAAATGATCTTTCTAAATTAGGCTATGCTCATCGTGTCTCAAAACGCTTGAATAAAATTGTGCAGCAAAATATTATTTTTTCAATGTTAGTGGTAGCAACGTTGATTATCTTGAACTTTTTAGGTATTGCGAATATCGCATTTAGCGTACTTATTCATGAAGGAAGTACCTTAGTGGTCATTTTTAATGGCTTGCGTTTATTAGTTAATACAAAATAAGTCAAATAGTCACTTGCAAGAAAGGAGAGAAAGCGATGAATTCTTTAAAAATGATTGAACTTTCTCTCACCGACGTTGTCATTCGGATGGCTCTAGCCGTGGTTTTTGGAGCTTTGATTGGGTTAGAAAGAAGTATTAAAAGAAAAGGCTTCGGTATCAGTAGTAATGCCATTTTATGTTTGGCCTCTTGTACGATTTCCATTTTACAGATTCAATCGGTGGATATTTTAGTCGATGTGGTGAAACAAAATAGCGCCTTGGCGTCCATTATTTCTATGGATATTACACGATATGGCGCCCAAGTGATTAGTGGTGTAGGCTTTCTCGGTGCGGGGATTATCGTTTTTAGAGAAAGGAAAGTCTCTGGGTTAACGACAGCAGTAATGATGTGGAATGTTACTATTATTGGTTTAGTCATTGGGATGGGCTTTTTAACCATTGCGTTTATCAATCTCGTGGCGACTTTGCTAGTATTAGCTCTGGCCCATTTTAAACGAAAAACTCCTTTAAAACGATTGCAGCTTATCGTAAAAATGAAGGAACCTATGATTAAAGAAAGCCGACTGCATGAACAACTTCAAGATTCTTTAGAAAAAGGGGAGCGCTTAGTAGAATTGACTTTGGAATCCGAACAAGAGGCAGTGACAGCAAAGATTTCTTATGTAGGCAAAGAAGATTTCTGGCATTCCAACTTGCACCATCTCTTGAAAGAAAAAGGGCACGTTCAATCTGTCTCTGTCACGGAAACAATTTAACCATAAAATAAAGCACTTGGGCGCTAGCGCGCGCCAAGTGCTTTTGTTTAAATATTTAATACTTTATCTAAGAAATCTTTTGTTCGAGGGTTTTGAGGATTTTCAAAGACTTGCTCTGGCGAACCATCTTCTAGGAAGTTACCGCCATCAATGAACATTACTCGATTAGCCACTTCTTTTGCAAAGCCCATTTCGTGAGTAACGATGACCATTGTCATTCCTTGTTTTGCTAAATCTTTCATTACACCAAGAACATCGCCAACCATTTCTGGATCAAGGGCTGATGTTGGCTCATCGAAAAGCATAATATCAGGATTCATCGCTAACGCACGTGCAATTGCGACACGTTGTTTTTGACCACCAGATAAAGAATCTGGATAGGCATCTTTTTTATCTGCCAACCCAACACGTTCTAAAAGTTCTAACGCTTTTTTCTCCGCTTCGTCTTTTGATAAGCGACCTAAATCGGTTGGTGCTAAAACAATATTTTCTAAAATAGATAGATGTGGAAACAAATTGAAATGTTGGAAAACCATGCCGATATGTTGACGGACTTGGTTGATGTCCGTATTTTTATCTGTCAAGTTCGCACCATCAATAATAATGTCTCCGCTAGAAGCTTCTTCTAATTGATTCAAGCAACGTAAAAAAGTACTTTTACCAGAACCAGAAGGACCGATGACGCAGACTACGTCGCCTTCGTTAATAGAAACATTAATGTCTTTTAAGACCGTGTTGTCACCATATTTTTTTACTAAATGTTCAACTAAGATTTTTTCAGTCATATTAGTTCACCTTCTTTTCAAGGTTTTTCGCTAATTTAGTTAAACTAGTAATTAAAATTAAGTAGATTAACGCAATAACGAAGTAAACCATTGTACTTTGTAATGTCCGAGCAACAATAATTTTTCCTGTTTGTAGTAGTTCGATTAAGCCAATTGCTGAAAGGATAGTTGTATCTTTCAATGAAATAACAAATTGGTTAATGAATGAAGGAATCATAATGCGAATCGCTTGTGGTAAAATAATTTTTTGCATTGTCCGATTATAGGAAAGACCTAAACTTCTTGAAGCTTCCATTTGGCCAACTGGAACAGCTTTGATTCCGCCGCGCACAATTTCAGAAATATAGGCACTGGCATTTAAAGTTAATGTGATAATCCCAGCAATGAAGACTGGGATATTAAAGCCAAGCACACCAGGTAATCCGAAATAGATGAAGAACGCTAAGACCATTAAAGGAATTCCACGAATTAAATCAACATAAATGGTTGAAAGTACACGTAATGCTTTGATTGGTGAAACGCTGAATAGCCCAAAAATAACGCCGACAATTAAAGCAAGTACGAAGGAAATCAACGTTAATAGAATCGTCATCCATAAACCGTGTAACAATTGTTTCCAGTTGTTTTGCATGAAGCCAACAAACGTAGATTCGTCAGCTGTTTCTTCTTTGGCTTCGTTGCCATCTTTCACGTAAGTGCCGATAATTTTATCGTATTCACCTGTACGTTTCATTTCTTTTAAGCCTTCGTTAAACATTTCAAGTAGTTCAGGATTTTGCCCTTTTTTGACAGCAAAACCGTAAGAACCACCTTTTTCACGAGGAATTGGTGTCGCTAGTGGTTGATTTTGCGCAACCCCGTAGCCAATGACAGGATAATCATCCATCATGGCATCAACTTCGCCAATTTCTAATGCACTGTATAATGCATCAGTTGTGTCTAAATACTTAATTGAGTAATCATATTTCTTTTTATTTTTTTCTAAGAAATCAGCACTTTCAGTACCAATTTTTACGCCGACTTTTTTGCCTTTTAAATCATCATACGATTTAATTTTGTCATTGCCTTTTTTGACCGCAATTTGAATGCCGCTATCAAAGTAAGGAACAGAGAAGTCGAAGGCTTTTTTACGATCATCCGTAATCGTCATGCCTGCAACCATCCCATCTGCTTGACCAGATTCAACAGCTTGGACAGCAGAACTAAAACCAATAAATTTAAATTCAACAGTAAAACCTTGCAATTCAGCTGCACGTTTGACTAAATCTACATCAATTCCGACATAATCACCTTGGGCATTTTGAAACTCAAACGGAGCAAACGTAGAATCACTAGCAATCACATATTTCTCTTTTTTAGGAGTGATTTTTTTCATCTGTTCGCCAGCGTCTTGTGTGTTTGTTTCATCACCTGTCGCTAAGTAGTTGTTTAAAATTTTATCATAAGTACCATTGTCTTTAAGATTTTTCAAACCAGCGTTGAACTTTTTGATTAATTCAGGGTTTTGCCCTTTTTTCACTGCGAAACCATAAGAACTGCCTGTTTCTTTATCGCCAACTAATTGTAATTTTTGGCCATTTTTCACTGCGTAGCCCAATACAGGATAATCATCAACGATTGCATCCGCTTCGCCGTTTTCTAAGGCTTTATAAAGACCCGTTGCATCGTCAAAATTTTTGATGGTGTAGTCATATTTCTCTTTATTTTTTTCAAGGAAATTGGCACTTTCAGTTCCAACTTTAGCCGCGACCGTTTTGCCTTTTAAATCATCATATGATTTAATTTTGTCGTTTCCTTTTTTAACCGCTAATTGTAAACCGCTATCGAAGTATGGATCTGAAAAATCAAAGGATTTTTTTCGCTCATCCGTAATACTCATTCCAGCAATCATGCCATCAATTTGTTTAGATTGAATCGCTTGGACTGCACTATCGAAGCCTAATGGTTTTAAATCCACTTCAAAACCTTGATCTTTGGCAATCGCATCTAATAAATCAACGTCAATACCAATGTATTTTCCTTTTGAGTCTTGGAATTCAAAAGGGGCGAATGTTAAATCCGGTCCAATTGTATATTTCTTTCCTTCTGCATGTGCTGAAGTGCCACTAATGAATGTTAGCAGAGTTACCATCATCACAAAGAAAGAAAGTAAAAAGTGTTTCCTTTTCATAAAATACCTCCTAGTTTTGCATATTGAACAATTATATAGTAAAAAATAGGAAGCTGACAAGTATTTGAACGCTAAAAAGAGAAAAAAACTCTAATTTCCTTACATTGCATGTTATAAAATGTGACATAAAAATTAAGAACAAAAGATTAAGATCAGTTGAAGTCCGAAACAGCAAAAGTGGCGAAAATATGTTCGGTATGTTAAACTAATAAGTGGACATTCTGCCAGAATGGGCCGATAATTTAAGAGAAATTAGACACTTTGAGGGGGAGTTATAAATGATCGAAAGAGAAACTTCCAATACCTTTCATTTGGCTTCTAAATATGAGCCTGCCGGAGATCAGCCAGCCGCTATTGCTGAACTAGTTGACGGTGTCAAAGGTGGAGAAAAAGCTCAAATTTTACTTGGAGCGACCGGAACAGGTAAAACATTTACAATCTCTAATGTGATTCAAGAAGTGAACAAACCAACATTAGTGATTGCACATAATAAAACACTAGCTGGACAATTATACGGGGAATTTAAAGAATTTTTCCCAGATAATGCGGTCGAGTATTTTGTCAGTTACTATGATTATTATCAACCAGAAGCATATGTACCCTCAAGTGATACATATATTGAAAAAGATTCCAGTATTAATGATGAAATTGATAAACTACGCCATTCAGCGACAAGTTCTTTATTGGAACGAAACGATGTCATCGTGGTAGCATCAGTTTCTTGTATTTTTGGTTTAGGGGATCCGCGGGAATACAGTCAACAAGTTGTTTCATTACGTGTGGGAATGGAAATGGATCGTAATGAGTTACTAAAAAGCTTAGTCGATATTCAATTCGAACGAAATGATATTGATTTTCAACGGGGGCGTTTTCGTGTCCGCGGTGATGTGGTTGAGATATTCCCAGCTTCACGGGATGAGCATGCGCTACGTGTTGAATTTTTCGGAGACGAAATTGATCGAATTCGTGAAGTAGATGCGTTAACTGGTGAAATTGTCGGCGAAACAGAGCATGTCGCTATTTTTCCGGCAACACACTTTGTGACGAACGAAGAACATATGGAACATGCCATATCGCAGATCCAAGAAGAATTAGAGGCACGTTTGAAAGTGCTTCGCAGTGAAAACAAATTATTGGAAGCTCAACGTTTGGAACAGCGAACTAACTATGATATTGAGATGATGAGAGAGATGGGCTATACGTCAGGGATTGAGAATTATTCTCGACATATGGATGGTCGCCAAGAAGGGGAGCCGCCATATACGCTGTTGGACTTTTTCCCAGATGACTTCTTACTTGTAATCGATGAGTCTCATGTAACAATGCCGCAAATTAGAGGGATGTATAATGGCGACCGAGCACGGAAACAAATGTTAGTGGACTATGGTTTCCGTTTACCAAGTGCACTTGATAACCGACCGCTTCGTTTAGAAGAATTTGAACAACATGTAAACCAAATTGTTTATGTATCGGCAACACCAGGCCCTTATGAAATGGAACAAACAGAGACGGTTGTTCAACAAATCATTCGGCCAACAGGTTTACTAGATCCAGAAGTAGAAATCCGCCCAATTATGGGTCAAATTGATGACTTGGTGGGCGAAATTCATGAACGGATCGAAAAAGATCAGCGGGTGTTTGTCACAACCTTAACGAAGAAAATGGCCGAAGATTTAACCGACTATTTCAAAGAATTAGGCTTAAAAGTTAAATATTTGCATAGTGATATAAAAACACTGGAAAGAACGGAGATTATTCGCGATTTACGATTAGGCGAATTTGATATTCTAATAGGTATTAACTTATTACGTGAAGGAATCGATGTGCCAGAAGTTTCCTTAATTGCGATTCTAGATGCGGATAAAGAAGGCTTCTTACGTAGTGAACGCTCATTAGTGCAAACGATGGGACGGGCTGCCCGGAACGCCGAAGGAAAAGTCATTATGTATGCAGATAAAATCACCGATTCGATGCAACGAGCTATGGATGAAACGGCACGACGTCGGGCAATCCAAGAAGCATATAATGAAGAACATGGCATTGAACCAAAAACAATTATTAAAGAAATTCGTGATTTGATTTCTATTTCCAAAACAGCTGATAAAGATGAAACAGTGGTTCAATTGGATAAATCATATGAAGATTTATCAAGACAAGAAAAAGCTGATTTATTAATGAAACTTGAAAGAGAAATGAAAGATGCGGCCAAAGCGTTAGACTTCGAAACTGCAGCCACATTACGAGATACCATTCTTGAATTGAAAGCTGCCAAATAAGTCAACCAACGGATTAAGTAAAAGATACGATGAACCATCGTATCTTTTACTAATCTTTTCTCTATAGAATGACTTGAAATGATTTGACGTAAGAGATTTAGTAAAAGGAGAACATATATGGCAAATGATAAAATTGTGATTCATGGTGCACGCGCCCATAACTTAAAAAATATTGATGTCACGATTCCTCGTGACAAAATGGTTGTTGTAACTGGACTATCTGGTTCTGGCAAAAGTTCATTAGCGTTTGATACGCTTTACGCAGAAGGGCAACGACGTTATGTAGAGAGTCTCTCTGCTTATGCGCGACAATTTTTGGGACAGATGGATAAACCAGATGTTGACAGCATCGATGGTTTAAGTCCAGCTATTTCAATTGATCAAAAGACGACAAGTAAAAACCCACGCTCAACGGTGGGGACGGTCACAGAAATCAATGATTATTTACGATTGTTATTTGCTCGGGTAGGTCATCCAATTTGTCCTAACGATCATATTGAAATTACCAGTCAGTCTGTTGAACAGATGGTTGATAAAGTCTTAGAGCTACCAGAGCGAACAAAAATTCAAATTTTGGCGCCTGTTGTGGTCAAGAAAAAAGGCCAACATAAAAAAGTGTTTGAAATGATCCAACGTGAAGGGTATGTCAGAATGCGGGTGGATGGTGAAACCTATGATGTTAGTGAGGCACCAGAACTTGAAAAAAATAAAAAACATGATATTGCGATTGTGATTGACCGTATCGTTGTGAAAGAAGGCATTCGCTCTCGCTTGTTTGATTCGTTTGAAGCGGCTTTGCGTTTAGCTGAAGGTTACGCAATTGTTGATGTGATTGGTCAAGAAGAGATGTTGTTTAGTGAACATTATGCTTGTCCTTATTGTGGGTTCACAGTCGGTGAATTGGAACCGCGCTTGTTTTCATTTAATGCACCATTTGGCGCTTGTCCCGATTGTGATGGTTTAGGTGTTAAATTAGAAGTGGACAAAGACTTAGTGATTCCAGATCCCACTAAAACCTTGAGAGAAGGAGCCATTGTTCCGTGGAACCCTATTAGTTCCCAATATTATCCACAAATGTTGGAACAAGCAGCCACCAGTTTTGGGATTGATATGGATACGCCGTTTGAAGAATTACCTGCAGACCAACAAGAAATTATTTTAAATGGTTCTGGCGAGAAAAACTTTCATTTTCATTATGAAAATGACTTTGGTGGTGTTCGTGATGTGGAAGTGCCATTTGAAGGGATTTTAAAAAATATTAAACGACGTTATCATGAAACAAATAGCGATTTTACACGAGATCAAATGCGGTTATACATGACAGAATTGACTTGTCGAAGCTGTCAAGGGTATCGTTTGAATCCGCAAGCTTTAGCTGTAAAAATCAATGGCACGCACATTGGTGAAGTCAGTGAATTAGCAATAAAAAATGCGGTCCAATTTTTTGAAGGTGTGTCTTTATCTGAACAAGAAACAACGATTGCTCGGCCAATTTTAAAAGAAGTCGAAGATCGGTTAACCTTCTTAAAAAATGTCGGGTTAGATTACTTAACCTTAAGTCGAGCTGCCGGCACACTTTCTGGCGGAGAAGCACAAAGAATTCGCTTAGCAACACAAATTGGATCAAACTTATCAGGCGTTCTTTACATTTTAGATGAACCATCAATTGGTTTGCATCAACGAGATAACGACCGCTTGATTGACTCATTGAAAAAAATGCGGGACTTAGGCAATACATTAATTGTGGTGGAACATGATGAAGATACAATGATGGCTTCGGATTACTTGATTGATGTGGGACCTGGCGCTGGACATCTGGGCGGTGAAATTGTAGCCGCTGGTACGCCGGAAGAGGTTGCTAAAAATCCGCATTCATTGACTGGACAATATCTTTCTGGGAAAAAAGTGATTCCTGTACCAAAAGAACGTCGCAAAGGTAATGGCAAAGCGATCAAAGTCACTGGTGCCAGTGAAAATAATTTAAAAAATGTCAGTGTTGAATTTCCGCTGGGTGAATTTGTTGCTGTCACAGGCGTTTCAGGTTCAGGGAAAAGTACTTTAGTCAATCAAATTTTGAAAAAAGCGCTGGCCCAAAAATTAAATCGTAATTCCAATAAACCTGGGAAACACAAAAGCATCACTGGTTATGAAGCCATTGAAAAGATTGTTGACATTGACCAAAGTCCAATTGGTCGAACACCAAGAAGTAATCCAGCGACTTATACTAGTGTTTTTGATGACATTCGCGATTTGTTTGCCCAAACAAATGAAGCAAAGGTTCGTGGTTATAAAAAAGGCCGCTTTAGTTTTAACGTCAAAGGTGGCCGTTGTGAAGCTTGTCGCGGGGATGGTATCATCAAAATTGAAATGCACTTTTTACCTGACGTCTATGTGCCTTGCGAAGTTTGTCATGGCAAACGTTATAATTCTGAGACGTTAGAAGTTCATTATAAAGGCAAAAATATTTCTGATATTTTAGATATGACGGTGGAAGATGCCGTAGAATTTTTCAAACATATCCCTAAAATTCATCGTAAATTGCAAACAATTGTGGATGTAGGCTTAGGCTATGTGACATTGGGGCAGCCAGCAACTACTTTATCTGGTGGAGAAGCACAGCGGATGAAGCTAGCGAGTGAACTTCATAAAAATTCTAATGGAAAAAACTTTTATATTCTGGATGAACCAACAACAGGCTTGCATACCGATGATATTGCGCGGTTGCTTCTAGTATTAGAGCGTTTAGTGGAAGCGGGCAATACCGTTTTAGTGATTGAACATAACTTAGATGTCATCAAATCTGCGGATCATGTGATTGATCTAGGGCCAGAAGGTGGCGACGGTGGTGGGACGATCGTGGCGACAGGAACACCAGAAGAAGTTGCTAAAGTCAAAGACAGTTACACAGGATATTATTTAAAACGTGTTCTGAAATAAACATTAATGATTAGATAAAGAACCTTGTTTTTATGGGAAATAAGGTTCTTTTATTATAAAATAACAAATATTTTTTAATAAAAATTAAAAATAAATGTTGACTTAATGTGTAATTAAAAGATATACTATGTTTGTTAACAAAATAACAATGAACACGAAGGGAAGTCTTAAATGAAAAACAAAAAAATAACAACAAGTTTATTAACAGCAGGAATGGTCTTAGCTATCGGAATCACACCTTTTGTACATAGTAACACAATGGAAGCAGCAACTTTAATTTCACAATCAGACCATGAAAAAGTAATGAGTTTTACCAAGAAAGACTTAAAAGAAGCAACGGGCATTCAATTGGAGCCGGCGACAGTACAAGCCGTTCATCAGGAATTAAAGCAACAAATCACCTGGGAAACATTAGGCTATTCCACAATTGATGCGCAAAATATTGCGACACGTTTTACACAAAATACATATCAGGCTCTGGGGATTTTAACAGATATCGCCAACCATTCAGACCTTCAATTGAAAGTCATTACCATTAATAATCCCTATCTAGCAACAGCTAAAATTGGCACCTTTAAGTGGGAAACCGTAACTCCTGAAGTTGGTGGAGACCATGAAACAGCAGACAATGAACTAATCACACCGACACCAACTGTTGCCAGTCTTCAAGAGATTGATGTAGAAATCGAATACGACGAAAATGAAATTGAGTTTACCTATGAAATAAAATCGAACGGAACAATTGAAGCAACGTATGAAGATGAATCTGCTGATTTAGAATTAGAAGGTAAGGCAGCACAAGACAAAATCATGACTCTTTTAGATGGATTGTCAATCAAAATAGCTACAAATGAACAAATTAAAGAACACATTACGAAAAAGTTAGCCGTGAATGAACAAGTAAAACAATTTGAGTTTGAAGCTAATTTTACTGATAAAACAGAAATTGAGTTTGTATTAAAATAACACACAGTTATATAGCATAATTCAGCAATTAAAACAGCGTTGACAAAAATGTCAATGCTGTTTTTCTATGAAAGAATAGAAATCTTTATAAGAATGATTGAAAAGCTTTCTTTGATACGCCCGGGGTGTTATAATATAGTGATGCAAGTGAAGGGAGTGTTGAATATGCCAGAAAATTTACAACTGGTTATTATTACAGGAATGAGTGGCGCTGGAAAAACAGTCGCTGTTCAAAGCTTTGAAGACATGGGCTATTTCTGTATCGACAATTTACCACCAAGCTTAATCCCAAAATTTTGGGAATTAATTAAAGAATCTGGAAAAGTTACCAAGATTGCGTTAGTGATCGATTTACGTTCACGGACCTTCTTTAGAGAAATTCAGGATATGTTAGTCGAACTTGAAAATACTAATTTTATTGATACAACGATTTTATTTTTAGATGCCACCGATGAAGAGTTGGTTTCTCGTTATAAAGAGACACGGCGTGCGCATCCAATGGCGATGGATGGTTTAGTGACAGAAGGTATTCGTAAAGAACGTGCAATGCTGGAAGAAATCAAGGCGGATGCTCAGTTGGTCATTGACACTACGGACTTGTCCCCTCGTCAATTGCGGGAACGTTTGAATAAAGAACTAGCAACGAGAGAGACACACGAATTTCGAGTGGAAATGGTGTCCTTCGGCTTTAAATATGGCTTGCCGATTGATGCAGATATCGTCATGGATGTTCGCTTTTTACCTAACCCCCATTATATTGATGAACTACGGCCGTTAACTGGAATGGATCAACCTGTTTATGATTATGTGATGGGCTTCCCAGAAACAGATGAATTTTATACCAAATTTATCGATTTACTGCGAACAGTCTTACCTGGATATAAAAAAGAAGGTAAAAGTAGCGTCACCATTGCAATTGGCTGTACTGGCGGACAACATCGCTCTGTTGCATTGACAGAACGTGTTGGCGCTGAATTAAAAGAGGAAGATTACCATGTAAATATTACCCACCGCGACCGCTTAAAAAGAAAAGAAACGGTTAATCGCTCTTAATGAAAACCTATCGAATTCGTAAACCGAAGATTGTGGTTGTTGGTGGTGGAACAGGCTTGCCAGTAATTTTAAAAAGTTTAAGAAATCAAAGTGTTGATATTACTGCCGTCGTAACGGTCGCTGATGATGGCGGTAGTAGTGGCGAGCTTCGTTCCTCTATTAATAACATGACACCTCCGGGAGATTTAAGAAATGTTTTAGTTGCATTGTCAGATATGCCACAATTATATGAAGATATTTTTCAATATCGTTTTGATAAATCAGATAGTCATTTTGCCAATCATGCAATCGGTAATTTAATCATTGCTGCTGTCTCAGAAATGAGAGGAAGCACGTATGAAGCGATTCAATTGCTTTCAAAAATGATGCATGTTGATGGACGGATTTATCCATCATCAGAACGGCCATTAACGTTACATGCCGTATTTAAAGATGGCTCAGTGGCGGTGGGAGAATCAAAAATTGCACTGGATCGCAAGACAATTGACCATGTGTTTGTAACAAATACACACGGAGAAGAACAGCCAAGAGCTGCGCGTAAAGTCGTCAAAGCAATTGAAGAAGCAGACATGGTCGTGTTAGGGCCAGGGAGTCTTTTTACAAGTATTTTGCCTAATTTAGTTATTACAGAAATTGGTGAAGCCATCAAACAAACGGCAGCGGAAGTAGTCTATATTTGTAACATCATGACCCAAAAAGGGGAAACGGAACATTTTACGGATGCAGATCATGTTCGTGTCTTAAACGAACATCTACAAGCGCAGTTTGTTGATACAGTGCTGGTTAACACAGAAAAAGTACCAGAAAATTACATGGATCCTGAAATTTATGATGAATATTTAGTTCAAGTAAAGCATGATTTTCAAGGATTACGTGAAGAAGGATGCCGAGTCATTTCGACAGACTTTTTAGAATTAAGAGATGGCGGAGTTTTTCATGATGGGGAAAAAGTTGTTGAAGAACTTTTCCGTATCGTATTTGGAACGAAATATTAATTAATCAAAAGAATCAAGAGAGGAGGAGCTTAGATGTCTTTTGCCTCGGATGTCAAAAAAGAGTTAACTGGTTTAGAAGTCCATCGAGAACACGCGAAAGCAGAATTAGCAGCATTAATTCGGATGAACGGCTCACTTAGCTTAGTTAATCAACAGTTTGTCTTGAATGTACAAACGGAAAATGCTGCAATTGCTCGTCGAATGTATTCATTACTGAAAGATCATTACCATGCACAAGCAGAATTATTAGTTCGTAAAAAAATGAAACTAAAGAAAAATAATGTTTACATTGTGCGTCTAAAACAAGATACACAAAAAATTCTAGCTGATTTGGATATTATGGATGGGGTCGTTTTTAATGGCAATGTGTCAAATGAAATCATGGGTAACGCGCAAAAAATGCGTTCCTATTTACGTGGGGCCTTCATGGCTTCTGGCTCAGTTAATAATCCGGAAACAAGTCGCTATCATTTAGAAATTTTTTCAATTTATGAAGAACACAATAATGATATTTGTAAGATGTTGAATTACTATGACTTAAACGCTCGAACATTGGGACGCCGAAATGGGTATATTTGTTATTTAAAAGGTGCTGAAAAAATTGCCGACTTTTTAACATTAATTGGTGCCACGAACTCTATGTTGAAATTTGAAGATGTCCGGATTGTCCGTGATATGCGGAATTCAGTAAATCGTTTAGTGAATTGCGAAACAGCGAATTTAAATAAAACCATTGATGCGGCTTCAAAACAAATTGAAAATATTCAATTTATTGAAAGTACAGTAGGGCTGACGTCATTACCGGAGAAACTTCAGGAAATCGCAGAATTACGGTTAGAGTATCCGGAAGTTAGTCTCAAAGAACTAGGGGAAATGATTCCTTCAGGAGCTATTTCTAAGTCAGGTATTAATCATCGTATTCGCAAAATTAATGAATTTGCAGAAAAATTACGAGAAAAAAGTGCGTAACTTTTCTGCTCCAGAAGTGAAGAATAACATTTCCGTTTGAAGTGCTATCCTTCACTTTTTCTTTAAGCGTGTAAAAAAAATTAAAGTGTGCAAAAAGTGTGTAGCACTGAAATGTAGTGTTGACCTGTGGTTTAAAGAAAGGACGTTGGCACGAATGTTGCATGTAATAAAATGCAAGCGATTACTTATTGCTGTTTTTAACTAAAACATTAAAAACTATTGGAGGGGTCAAAATGGTTCAACGATTAATTAGTGCAAATGCATCAGAAATCAAACGGATGTCAAAAGAAGAGCTGTTTCAGAGTATTAAAGCGAGCGAAGGGCGCGTAATTTTATCGGAAAATGTGGTAGTTCATCCATCCGTAGCAGGTGATATCACTTGTGCGGAAATGTCAAAAGCATATGGCGCAGACATGATTTTATTGAATGTTTTCGATGTTAATCAACCGATTGTAGTAGCCGCTTATGAAGGGCAATATACTGCGGAAACATGTGTCCCTAATGATGAGGTTGTTCATCGTTTGAAAGAACTAGTCGGTTTACCGATTGGCATGAATGTCGAACCTGTTGATGAAAATTTAGACTTAGCTTCAACGAGGGTTTCGATCGAACCAGGTAGAAAAGCATCAGCAGCTACTTTCAAAAAAGCCAATGAACTGGGTTTGGATTTTATCTTATTGACAGGTAATCCAGGAACTGGCGTGACCAACGACTTGATTGCTAAGAACGTGGCCTTAGCCAAAAAACATTTTGACGGTATCATTATTGCCGGAAAAATGCACAGTTCAGGCGTAGATGAACCAGTGGTCAGTTTAAAATCAGCTGAACAATTTATTGAAGCGGGCGCTGATATTGTCTTAGTCCCAGCAGTCGGCACGGTTTGGGGCATTGATGATCAACAAGTCAAAGAAGTTGTGGATTTTGCACATTCAAAAGGAAAATTAGTTATGAGTGCCATTGGAACTTCACAAGAAAGTGCTCAACCTGAAGTTATCCAAGCAATCGGCATTAGAAATAAAATTTTAGGCGTAGATATTCAACATATTGGCGATGCCAATATGGGCTTAGTTGGTATTGAAAATATTAAAGAGCTTTCTGATGCGATACGTGGGAAAAGACATACTGTTGCTAGAATGGCTCGTTCGATTAATCGTTAAAAAAGTGAACAGAGGCACGAATTCAGAAAATTTGAATTCGTGTCTTATGATTTTTTTATTGAAAAACGGTATACTAAAAGAGAAATAAAGGTTTGAAAGGATGAGGTTTTTTTATGGATATTTCAGTAATTGATGCAACAAAAGTTAACACAGAAACAGGGCTTCACATTGGTGAGAGTAATGCCCCTGTCAAAATGATAGAATTTATCAATGTTCGCTGTCCTTATTGCAGAAAATGGTTTGAAGAGTCTGAGGAACTGTTAGCACAATCTGTCAAAAGTGGTAAAGTTGAACGTATCATTAAGTTGTTTGATAAAGAAAAAGAAAGTTTACAACGCGGCAATGTGATGCATCACTACATTGACTATTCAGCGCCTGAACAAGCGCTGTCAGCATTGCATAAAATGTTTGCTACGCAAGATGAATGGGGAAACTTAACCTTAGAAGAAGTAGCGACGTATGCTGAAAAAAATCTGGGCTTAAAAGAACAAAAAGATGCAACGCTTGTTTCCGCAGTGATTGCTGAAGCCAATGCGGCGCACATTCAATTTGTACCAACGATCATCATTGGTGAGCATATCTTTGACGAAAGTGTCACTGAAGAAGAATTACGTGGATACATTGAAAAATAAAAAAAATGGAAACAGCGACTGTCGCTGTTTCCATTTTTTTATTTTTAATTTAAGGCGCTACTATTTTCCATTACTTCATCGATTAAACCATATTCTTTTGCTTGTTCGGCAGTCATATAGTTATCACGATCGGTATCACGTTCAATCACTTCAATTGGTTGGCCAGTTCGTTCAGCTAAAATTGAATTTAAACGTTGACGAGTGTCTAAAATGTGACGAGCAGCAATTTCAATTTCTGTTGCTTGCCCTTGAGCGCCACCAAGTGGTTGGTGAATCATGATTTCCGCATTTGGTAAAGCGAAACGTTTGCCTTTTTGACCAGCTGTTAATAAGAAGCTACCCATTGAAGCCGCCATTCCTAATACGATAGTTTGGACATCCGCTTTAACGAAATTCATGGTATCGAAAATCGCTAAGCCTGCAGAAACGCTACCACCAGGAGAGTTAATGTACAAGTAAATGTCTTTTTCTGAATCTTGGGCATCTAAGAATAATAACTGTGCAATCACTGAGTTTGCCACGTTATCATCGATAGGGCCGCTTAGCATAATGATGCGGTCTTTTAATAAACGAGAGTAAATGTCATAAGCACGTTCACCGCGAGATGATTGTTCAATAACTGTTGGAATTAAATTCATAAGTAAATCCTCCTATATAAAGAAACTTTTAAAGTCATTCTATCACAAAGCACTTTGAATGCCTATGAAAAGTATACCTCTTTGGTCAATAAAGGTCAACGAAGTCGCTTGAAAAATTTTGTGTCATTTTTTATCCGAAACTTTTGGATTATGTTATACTAAAATGGAAAATTAGAAAAGAGCGAGGGGAAAAATATGTTTGTTTTTATCGCCGGAATGGTCGGTGTAATCGTCGGTGCGCTAATAGTCACAGCAAGTGCCGCCTTACATTCATCTTACAAAGAGCGAAAAGAAGTACGTTATCGTGAACTAGAACATTTGGTTAAAGAAATTGAATCATTGAATTTATTAAATAAAAAAGTCAAAGAAATTTTACAAAAGCGTGAATTATATATAGACAGATCAATTGAATACTTATCGATGGATGATTGTTTCATCAGCATCGATGATTTTATTTATTTGGAATCATTTTCTGCTCAAAATAATTTTTACTTACCGACGTACTTAATTGAAGAATTTTTCAAAAAAATTGCGCATCGTAAAGTCATTTTGACGGCCAGCGAAGTTGCTGAAATGGGTGGTCACACCTATAAAGGCGGCCGTGTTATTTTAGAAAATTTTTCAGACGAGATTTTAGCAATTATTGAAGATAAAAAACGTAAAATGCAGCGTTTGTCTAACGAACCACTTCATTATTTTAAAGCGATTAAATAAAAAAAGAACCAGCGTACCCGCTAATTTTTTGGGGTATCTGGTTCTTTTTCTTGTTGTTCCATATCGGTCATAGTGTCTTCAATTTCTTTATGTAAGAAATAAGAAATAACTGTACGGATGATCACCAAGGTTGCCAATTTCAAAATATCTTGAAAAGTTGGTTTGACAATGGATTCAATAATATCAGCAGCAATTAAAATTTCTAAACTTAACAGAATGTAGCTACCAAGGAAGTTTTTGATGAACGTATTCATTTTGGTTAAGGTAAAGCGGCTTTGATTTTGTCGTTCACTTTTAATGAAATCTTTTCCTGCTAAACAAACACCCCAAACTAAAACAATAATCGAAAAAACATTCAGTCCTAAAATACATAGCTCAAAAAGTGGGGTTAAAAGCGTCATTAACTGATGGGGCCACTCATTCATCGTATTCACTCCTACCAAAAAGCCTTTTCTTTAACTATAACGAAACGGCTGACTAACGTCAAATATTGTTGAAATAAACAGGCTAAACTATTCAGCTTATAGAACAAAACTAAGAAAATTATGAATAGCATCTAACAATTAAGTAAAAGGACTGTAAAGGTTCTTTTACTTTTTTTGTGTAAAAAAAGAGTCTTAAAAGGAATCAAGTAGCAAAAAGTAAGTGAAAACCAACTTTGTCAGTGGATAGTCTTTTCATTAATTTTTAAAAGACAAATTTTACGTTTTCAAGAGCCGAATACTGCCAAGTTTTAGCCTTTAAAGGTGATAGAATCAGAAATTGAGTAAGAGATGTGTCACAAAAGCAAGGAGACACATCGACTTGATGAAAGATTTAAGGAGCTGTAGTTGAAGTAAAGAGAAGCAAGTGTCCCAAACACTAGCGAAAGAAAATAGGGAGGATTAAAATGTTTAAGAAAGCAACGAAATTATTATCGACAATGGTGATTGTCGCTGGAACAGTTGTGGGAAATTTCAGTCCCACATTGGCTTTAGCCGAAGGAGTGGTTAAAGCAGGAGATACAGAAGGAATGACCAATACGGTGAAAGTGAAAGATGACAGTCTAGCTGATTGTAAACGGATATTGGAAGGACAAGCTGCTTTCCCAGTTCAGGCGGGTGAAACGGAACCGGTTGATTTAGTGGTTGTTGAAGATGCCAGTGGTAGTTTTTCAGATAATTTTCCACATGTAAGACAAGCGATTGATGAAGTGGTTCAAGGTTTATCTGATCAAGACCGCGTGATGCTGGCTTCGTATCGTGGCGGAAAACAATTTATATTTCCTGATGGAAAAGTAAAAATTAATTCAGCTGATTATGATATGAATGTGCGTGTTGATACTCAATTAACCCATGATAAAAGCCAATTTGTCTCTGGATTTGGAGATGTTCGGACGTATGGTGGTACACCAACTGCCTCAGGATTGAAACTTGCTTTAGATACGTACAATCAAACACACGGAGATTTAACGAATCGAAAAACATATTTCTTATTAGTGACAGATGGGGTCGCTAATACACGTTTAGATGGTTACTTGCATAAAACCAACACCAATGATTCAATCAATGAATATCCAGATCCAAGACATCCTTTTCAAGTTTCGGTTGAGTATAGTAATGACTATCAAGGTGCAGCAGCAGAAGTTTTAGCGTTAAACCAAGAAATTACTAACCAAGGCTATGAAATGATTAATGCGTATTGGGAAAGTGTTGAATCTTTAAGTTCAGTGAATTCATACTTTGATAAATATAAAACAGAAGTGGGTCCTTTTGTAAAACAAGAGTTGCAACAAGGATCTAGCACACCAGAAGATTTTATTACAAGCCAATCTATTGATGATTTTACAACCCAATTAAAACAAATTGTCAAAGATCGTCTGGCGCAGTCGACACCAGCAACAGCTTCATTAACGATTGCCAATCAATTTGATATTCAATCTGCGACCGCTACGGACGATGCTGGAAATGATGTGCCTGTTCAAATTAACGGACAAACCATTTCAGCAACTAGTACAGAAGGTTACGTAGGAAACATCACGATTCACTACGAAGTCAAAGAAAATACAGCGATCGATGCAGCAACCCTTGTAAGTAGTGGGACAATGAATCAAGGAACAATTGCTAAGGAATTTCCAGAAGCGACGATTCCTAAAAATGACAATGCGCATGCGTGTGACGTGACGCCAGAAGATCCAACGATTACAAAAGATATCGAAAATCAAAAGCACTTAGATTTAACCAATCGTGAAGATAGTTTCGATTGGCATGTCAAAACAGCCTTTGGTAACGAAACAAGCACTTGGACCCAAGCCAGTTTAGTAGATGATATTAACCAATTATTAGACATTATAGATGTAAAAGTCACAGATGAAAATGGTAAAGATGTTACAGCCAATGGCACAGTAACACAAGAAAATAACAAAGTAACTTTTGAAATGAACAAACAAGCAGACAGCTATGACTATTTAAGCGGTCATACGTACACAATGACTATTACCACTAAAATTAAAACTGACGCAACGGACGAAGAATTAGCACCTTATATTGAACAAGGCGGGATTCCCAACCAAGCTGACTTAAACTTTGGCAATGAAGGTGACGTGTTACATTCCAATAAACCAACAGTGACACCGCCTGCACCAACGCCAGAAGATCCAACGATTACAAAAGATATCGAAGGTCAAGATCACTTAGATTTAACCAACCGCGATCAAGAATTTAAATGGAATGTCAAAACAGCTTTCGGTAACGAAACAAGCACTTGGACCCAAGCCAGCATGGTAGATGACATTAATAAAGTGTTAGACATCACAGACGTGAAAGTCACTGATGAAAATGGTAAAGATGTTACAGCTAACGGCACAGTAACGCAAGAAAATAACAAAGTAACTTTTGAAATGAACAAAAAAGATGACAGCTATTCCTACTTAGCTGGTCATACATATACAATGACTATTACTACTAAAATTAAAGCTGACGTAACGGACGAAGAATTAGCGCCTTATATCCAACAAGGCGGCATTCCCAACCAAGCTGACTTAAACTTTGGCAACGAAGGTGACGTGTTGCATTCCAACAAGCCAACAGTGACACCGCCGCCAGTAGATCCAAACATCACTAAAGACGTAGAAGGACAAGAACATTTAGATTTAACCAACCGTGACCAAGAATTTAAATGGAATGTCAAAACAGCTTTCGGTAACGAAACAAGCACGTGGACCCAAGCTAGCATGGTGGACGACATTAATAAAGTGCTAGATATCACTGATGTAAAAATCACTGATGAAAATGGTAAAGATGTTACAGCTAACGGCACAGTAACACAAGAAAATAACAAAGTAACTTTTGAAATGAACAAACAAGCAGACAGCTATGACTATTTGAGTGGTCACACATACACAATGACCATCACCACTAAAATTAAAGCTAGCGCAACGGACGAAGAATTAGCGCCTTATATTGAACAAGGTGGGATTCCCAACCAAGCCGACTTAAACTTTGGCAATGAAGGTGACGTGTTACATTCCAACAAACCAACCGTAACACCGCCACCTGTTGATCCAAATATTACTAAAAACGTAGAAGGACAAGAACATTTAGATTTAACCAACCGCGATCAAGAATTTAAATGGAACGTCAAAACAGCCTTTGGCAACGAAACAAGCACTTGGATCCAAGCCAGCATGGTGGACGACATTAATAAAGTGTTAGACATTACAGATGTAAAAGTCACAGATGAAAATGGCAAAGATGTTACAGCTAACGGCACAGTAACGCAAGAAAATAACAAAGTAACTTTTGAAATGAACAAAAAAGATGACAGCTACTCATACTTAGCTGGACATACGTACACAATGACTATTACCACTAAAATTAAAGACGGCGCAACCGATGAAGAATTAGCACCTTATATTGAACAAGGTGGCATTCCCAACCAAGCCGACTTAAACTTTGGCAACGAAGGTGACGTGTTGCATTCCAACAAGCCAACTGTAACACCACCTGCACCAACGCCAGAAGACCCAAAAAAACCTGAACCTAAACAACCGCTAAAACCGAAAAAACCGTTGACGCCTACAAATCATCAAGCGCCAACGAACCCAGTCAATTTTGGAAAATCAGCAAGTAAAGGAATTCATTTACCAATGACTAATACAACAGTAAATCCACTTTACATGATCGCAGGTTTAATTGTCCTTATAGTGGCTATTAGCTTTGGCATAACAAAAAATAAAAAAAGAAAAAATTAGACAAACTAAAAAGGAAGAAAAAACATGAATAAAAAAATTTCGTTCAGTCTGTTAATTTTGTTACTTAGTTTGTTGGTAGGTTTTACATTTATTCCGCATAAAAAGGAATTAAGTTTCAATGAGTATCAAGAAAAAAACACTCTGGCGAAACATTTTATGTTGTTTTAAAAAAGAAAAACTGTTCAGATTGTCAGGATTTCGAGAAACTATTGCAAGCACCTAAACAGGTTTACTATGTAGAATTAACCAACAAAGAGACCATGAAGGAATGGTCAACATTTATCCGAGAAAATAAAGTTTTACATGTGCCATCTATGTTTAAAATAGATAACGGCCATCTCAAGAAAATTGATGGAGAAGGAGATGCGAATCAATTATTCGCAAACTATCAAAAAATAACGAAGTAAAAAGAATAAAAAGACAAGACAAGTTTCCTTTATTAGGAAACTTGTCTTTTTTATAGTGTTAGTCGTTTATTAAATAACATGTGAAATGTTTTACAAATACATTTTAGTTTGATAAAATAAACGCGAACATATGAATTTATTTTCATTTGTTTTGGGAGGAGGAACGAATGATTGAATTGATTTTACTTTTGTCGGTGATTCTTTTAGGTTTATTGATTAGAAATAAAAGAGTTGATAAGTGGCTTTTTCTTAAGGCATTACTTTTGTTTTCTGTTATGCTAAGTGTGAGCATCTTAATTTCGGTAGCTATGTATTTATTATTAACAATGGGCGTTGCAAACGTAATAGGGCAGCGGTTAGAGTCGTTATTTCTTTTAGGGATAGTCGTTATCATCAGTACGAGTCTTTTGTTATATTTTTTATTGAATTTAACGACGAAAAAAATTGTTTTACCCATCGCTTTAATGAAAATAATTGAATATTATATTCAATGGGTATTGATTTATGTTACTATTTATCAAGTGATTTTTGATCAGTTTATTGTTTCTTCAGAAGTAAAAAATACGTTACAAGGGACTATTGATGAGCCAGTCGCAATCATTATTGTTATTTTGCCATCATTTATTTCAATTTGGATTGCCGTTGTTTTATTTAGGATTCGTATGGAAGAACTTTAATCAGATACTTTTAGAATGGAGGAGTTTGTATGTCTGCTTGGCAAACATTTAAAAATGGAACAAGGCAATTTTTTAAAGACATCTTGCAGTACTTATGGTTATTTTTTACTTTAAATGTCTTATTATTATTGGTGGGTGGGGCTTTTAGTTGGGCTACTTCCAACGCACTAAAAACTCAAGGTATTCCTTATCTTTCGTTTAATAACCTGAATTTATTGTTAGAAAAGCCGCTTGCTCTGGTGTTATTAATTCTCTTGTTGTTACTTTTTTTAGGTGCAGTTTTTTATCAGTTTACCTTTTTATTATTAGGGATTTTTCAAATACGGCAAGACCATCGCTTTCATTTTAAAGGAGTTACCAAGGCATCTTTTAAGGTTCTTAAAAAGCAAGGTGCCCGTTCGTGGTTATTCTTTTTCGGTTATTTTGTTGTCATTGTCCCTTTTGGTAACCTGATTTTCCAAAGTAATCTATTGACGAAATTTGTGATTCCAGATTTTATTGTTGAATTTTTGTCCCAACGAATTCCTTACTTGGTTGGGTTACTGGCCTTTGGGTTATTAGTCTGGTATTTAGCTATTCGTTTCATTTACACGCTTCCATTAATGATTCTGGAGAGAAAAAAAGCGGGCGAGGCAGTTAAGGCTAGTTGGTCAATGACAAACAAACGATTATGGTTCATTATTCGTAATATTGCATTTGTGACGATCGCGGTATTTGTTTCAACGTATGTTATTTATGTGTTACTTTATCTTCTACAGTTGAAGTTAGATACCTTGAGCGATACCATTAGCTTGCTAGGTGGTATTTTAAATTTAACGGTTGTCCAATTTTTACAGTTTGTCTCTAATGCTTGGCTTTCAGTATTACTGATTAATTTCTTATATACACAATTAAATGTTCAAGCAGAAACGACGACAAAAGTTGCCTTTGACAAAGAAACGAAACGTAATAAATTAGTGACTATCGGGATGGGCCTAGGACTATTCACCATTTTTGGCGGCTATATAATTTTCAATGCTGTTTACTTAACAGGGCTATTAGAATCAAAACCTTTGATTATTTCGCATCGAGGGGTCACCAATAGTAATGGCGTACAAAATACTATTCCTGCTATGGAAAGAACCATTAAATTTAAACCAGATTATATTGAAATTGATGTTCAAGAAACCAAAGACCATCAATTTGTTGTGATGCATGATGCCAACCTTCAAGAACTCGCCGGCGTCGATGGCACGCCACAAGAATTTACGTTGGCTGAATTAACAAAAATGACCGTTAAAGAAAATGGCCAAGAAGCACCAATTGCCAGTTTTGATGATTATTTAGCGAAAGCAAACCAAGCCAAACAAAAATTACTAGTAGAAATTAAAACGTCTAAACAAGATAGTCAAGGTGCGCTATCTAACTTTATTGAAAAATATGAACGTCCTTTGATAAAGAATAACCATCAGGTTCAATCTCTCGACTACAATGTGATCAAAGCGTTTAAAAAAGCCAAATCAAAAGTAAAAGTTAGTTTTATTTTGCCTTATAATTTCACTTTTCCAGAAACACAAGCTGATTTGTATACAATGGAAGCTACCACGTTGAACGATACCTTCATTTTAAAAGCTGACCAACAGAAAAAAGCAGTTTATGCTTGGACAGTTAATGACTCAGAGGTATTAAGTAAAATGCTCTTTATGGACGTTGCTGGAGTGATTACCGATGATTTGGAGTTAGTCAATGAAGAAGTCAATGACTTTGAAAAAAATCCGTCGTATGCGGATCGTATTTTGCATTATATTTTTATGCTGCCAAGTGTGGCTTCTCAATAAAAAATGAAGAAGAGGGTTAAACGAAATGAAAAAAGAATTTTCGCGAGTACTTCTTAAAAATCAATCAGATGAAATTCTTATTTTAAAAGATCGGCCAGACACTTGGAATTTCCCTGGCGGAAAACAAGAACTTGGTGAATCAGCGCTGGAATGTGCGATTCGTGAAATGAAAGAAGAATTAGCAGTGGAAATTACTGAACTTGAAGAAATTTTTACTGGACCACTTGTTTTTGATTCAATCGTTTGGCAAGGACATTTTTATTTTGCCAAACAAGCCCAAGGAAAAGTTACGCTGAACGAACCAAATAAAATTAAAGGCGTACAATTTATTAAGCGGTTTGAGGAAGTAAATTTTTCACCAGGATTAGCTCCGCTATTTGATTATTTGGCGCGTAGCGATTATTTAAAGTTAAACAAAACTAACTGGAAATAGAGAGAATAGGAGTGTCTTTTGCTAGGGCTTTGTCAAGCGCATCTTTGATTAGTTTAGAAAGCCCAAGGAAAAGTCGTGGGCATTGTTTATTCCTAATAAATGTGTTATAGTAATTAAGTAATCAATTTTGATAAGTAATTTGAGTTATATATTTAAAAACTATACTTCTCCTTTTGCCACTCAACATTTTTTGCAATAACTTGCATATTTTTATGCACTAGGAGGAAATATATATGAACAACGGTACAGTAAAATGGTTTAACGCAGACAAAGGTTTTGGATTTATTACAGGTGAAGATGGCAATGATGTATTTGCACATTTTTCAGCTATTCAATCAGATGGATTTAAAACTTTAGACGAAGGCCAAGCAGTAACTTTTGATACTGAAGAAGGTCCACGCGGCTTACAAGCAACGAACATCGTAAAAGCTTAATAATGAATGAAAACGGACCACGTGTTGGTCCGTTTTTTTGATAGCTGTTGTCTGATCTCGCCATTAATTACATAGCAAAACAAAGCAGAGGCCATTTAAAGGAGGAGAATCTGAAGATGACCTTAACTGAGCTGTTACTTGTAAGTGGATTATTTTGGCTAGTAATCATAATTGGTGTGATTGCGGGTAGCATATTTCTAATTAAGTATTTTAGAGGTCGGAGCTGAACGGTTCTGTTCTCGCCAATTATCAGGTTTTAAGCCTGGGACAAAAATCCAAAGTGATTTTTGCCCCAGGTTCTTTATTTAATTAGGGTATCAAGTTTTAGGTAAAATAATTAACAAATTAAAAGCAATTTACTATATAATCAGAAAGGGATCTTTAAGAGAGAAGCAGGTGTTTGCTTGTCGTAATACTTTGTTTAGCAGATAGAAAAAGGAAACGTTATGCGTTACAATAGGAACGGAGGAGTTTTAACCTTATTGGATTTGTAGCTGAAGCAGAACAAATGTTGTCGCGTTAAGTGCGATTGAGCTTGCCACAAGCAACATTTGAAAAAAATACGGATAGAAAAATCATTCCTAAACAAGAAAAAAACACTCTTTAGATGAATAAAGAGTGTCCAGAAACGTTGATAAATCAACATATTTAAATAACGCGCCCTGAGGGAATCGAACCCCCGTCTCAAGAACCGGAATCTTACGTGATATCCACTACACTAAGGGCGCGGCACGAATACTAGTTTAGCTGATATTGACAAAAATTACAAGAGGGAGGACGAAAATAATGAAATTTGAGCAACGAATGTCCCAACAACAAAAACAAGTCCAGAAGTTGGCCATGACTCAACAGCTTCAACAATCCATTCAAATTTTACAATTTAATACGGAAGAACTGGCTGCCTTTGTTGAAGCGAAAGCACTAGAGAATCCATTAATTGATTTACAAGTAGACACGCAGTACACCACAGATTTTCCGATAACTAGTCGTTCTTACACCAACCAAGACGAAGAAAATAATTATATGAATCAAATTCCAGACTATCATTTATCATTATTTGAGTCTTTAATTGATCAAATTCATTTGAATTACCGCGATACATACTTGCGAACATTGGTATTGTTTTTAGTAGAATATATAGACGTGAATGGTTATTTAACGATTTCGTTAGAAGAAGCGGCAGAGAAAACCGAAGCAAGCGCCATTCAAATGCTAGATGCATTAACTTTGTTACAACAGCTAGATCCAGCAGGTGTGGGGGCACGCAATTTACAAGAATGTTTGATGCTACAAACAGAACGAGACGATACCGCGCCTAATTTAGCGTATATTTTATTGGAGGAAGAGTTTGATGCCTTAGTGAGTCGTAAATGGGGCCCGTTAGCTAAAAAATTCGGAATTGAATTAGCAGAAATTCAATTGATCTTTGATTATATACAAACGTTATCGCCAGCGCCAGGGAATATTTTTGATGCGACCGAGGAATTGTATATTCGACCAGATTTAACTGTCCGAATCAAGGAAGATCGAATAGTGGTGATTTCCAACAAAGCCGGTCGACCGACATTAAATTTTCAAGAAAATTATTTCAAACGAATGCAAGAGACTGACGACAAAGAAGTCCAAGAATATATTAAGGATAAGAAAAACGAATTTGAATGGTTAGAGCGCGCAGTGAATCAGCGGGGGGATACAATTTTACGTGTAGGGCAAGAAATTGTGCGTCGTCAAGAAGCCTTCTTTTTAGAAGCAGATCGGCCATTAAAACCAATGACTTTAAAAGAAATTGCGGATGCTTTGTCTATTCATGAATCGACAGTTAGTCGCGCGGTTAATGGAAAATATCTAGAAACCACGTTTGGCGTCTTTGAATTGCGCTCATTCTTCTCCACAAGTATTCTTTCATCAGAAGAAGATGGCGAGGATGTCTCAACAACGATGGTTAAAAAGCAACTACAAAAATTAATTGATCAAGAAGTAAAAAGTAAACCGTTATCTGATCAAAAATTAGTCGAGCGATTAAAAGATTCAGGCATGGAAATATCCCGGCGAACGGTGGCAAAGTATCGTGAAGCCCTAGGGATTCCATCTTCATCTAAACGAAAACGATATGAGTAAACAACCAAAGCTTATGAGTGATTTTCATAAGCTTTGGTTGTTTTTTTACAATTTAAAAAATGTTGGTTTTTTGAATTGTAAAAAAAGCCTAAAGGAGACAAAGTTTGCTTGCCATTTCCTAGGAAAAAACGTATATTAAAGTTACTTGCTTCTTTAAATAAAGGAAAAGAATAATTTTATAGAAAAGTTGGAAAGCACAAATGAATCAGACAGCAAATAGCAAGAAAAAACGCTATATTACAGGTTTTGATGGCATTCGGACGATCGCTGTAATTGGCGTGATTTTGTATCACCTTTTTCCCCAAGTCATGCGAGGTGGCTACTTAGGTGTTCCGATTTTCTTTGTTGTTTCAGGTTATCTTATTAACGACTTGTTGCGGCAAGAATGGGCAGAAAATCAGACCATTGATTTAAAAGGATTTTATGTGCGAAGGATGAAACGGCTGTATCCAGCATTAATTGTGATGCTTTTAAGTGCAGTTAGTTATATTACACTCTTTCAGCAGGATTTATTAAACAATATTCGCAGCGTTGTCGCTAGTAGTATTTTTTATTACAACAACTGGTGGCAAATTTTTAAAGGGTTTTCTTATTTTGATGGATTTGCGACACAATCGCCATTTGTACATATTTGGTCATTGGCAGTTGAAGCGCAAAATTATTTAATTTGGCCATTACTTTTTATTCTTCTGGAACGCTTTGTTCGTAAGCGTGGTCGAATTTTCAGTTTAGTTTTGATCGGCGCCTTAATTTCGGTGACGCTGATGGCCGTTTTATATGTTCCTGGCGCAGATCCTACACGTGTCTATTATGGAACAGACACACGTGTTTTTTCTATTTTACTAGGTAGTGCATTGGCGTATGTTTGGCCAAGCACACGTTTGAAAGAAGACATTCCAGAAGCCTCTAAAAAAATCTTAAATGGCGCTGGTTTAAGTGCCTTAATTCTTTTAGTATTAGCCTTTTTAACATTATCAGATCATACAAATTTTGTTTATTACGGCGGCATGTTTTTAATTAGTTTGGCAGCCACCGTTTTAGTGGCCGTCACTGCACATCCAGGGGCAGATATGAATCGTTGGTTAACGAATCCAGTCTTTACGTGGATAGGTAAACGGAGTTATGGCATTTACTTGTATCAATTCCCAATCATGATTTTTTATGAGGCCAAAATTAAGACCTTATCGGACCATGTTTTTCTACATTCATTGGTTGAAATAGCATTAATTTTAGTCGTGAGCGAATTGTCTTATCGTTTTATCGAACATCCACTGACACGATTGTCTTATAAGGATGTCTGGACTCAATTCACTGAGTTCTTACGGAAACCGTGGGACCTTCGTGAAAAAGGGACAATGGCCTTTATGACAGTGATTAGCGTGATTGCAGTATTCGGTTTAATTGTGGCTCCAGCAAACGCTAAAAGTGCGCAACAAGAGCAACTAGAAAAAAATATTGCGAAAAATCAGCAAAAAATTGAAGAACGTAAAAAAGAAGTTCAAGAAAGTGGCACGAAAAATAGTAGCACGTCCACAGAAAGTAGTACAAAACCGAGTGAAAGCCAAGACGTTCTACCCACACAACTTACACCAGAGCAAGTAAAAAAAGCGCAGAATTTAGAAATCACAACTATTGGTGATTCTGTTGTTCTAGATGGTGCTAGCGGGTTACAAGATATTTTCCCTAAAATGATTATCGATGGGGAAGTGGGCCGTCAATTGTATAGTAGCATTTCACTAATTGGTGAACTAGACAAAAAGAAAATGCTCAAAGATACTGTTTTAGTGAGTTTAGGTACGAATGGTCCTTTTACAGAGGCACAATTTGATGAATTTATGAAAGCGTTAGGTAATCGAAAAGTTTATTGGATTAATGTTCGCGTCCCAACTAGAAGATGGCAAAATCAAGTGAATAGTTTACTTAGTCAAATGGACAAAAAATACGATAACTTAACGGTCATTGACTGGTTTAATTATAGTAACGCCCATGATGATTGGTTTTATGATGACCGAGTTCATCCAAATGTGGCAGGTGGCGAGCAATATACACACTTTATCGCGGAGAAAATTTTACAGTAGCAAGAAACTTCCAGCTCAGATGAAAGGGGCTGGAAGTTTTTTGTTATAGGAAAAGTAAATATAGGTAATTTAATGATTTTCTTGAAAACCTAAGCTTTTTTTTTAGATATCTGGTATACTGTTTTTGTTACAAGTTCCCGAAAGGATTTAGCAAGTAATTGTCGTTACTTACTAAAGATGCCTTGTAACCGAAACTATTTAGGGGGAATAACATTATGACAGAAAGACATTTATTTACATCAGAATCCGTTTCAGAAGGACATCCAGATAAGGTAGCTGACCAAGTCAGTGATGCAATTTTAGATGCGATTTTGGAGAAAGATCCGATGGCCCGCGTGGCATGTGAAACATCCGTAACAACTGGTTTAGTCCTAGTATTTGGAGAAATTTCTACAACAGCTTATGTAGATATCCAAAAAATTGTTCGTCAAACTGTGAAAGATATTGGTTATACACGAGCAAAATATGGATTTGATGGAGAGACTGTCGCAGTTCTTGTAGCAATCGATGAGCAATCACCTGATATCGCTCAAGGGGTTGACGCAGCCTTAGAAGTGCGTGATCAAGATGAAAAAGACGATATTGGCGCTGGTGACCAAGGCTTAATGTTTGGTTTTGCCGTTGACGAAACACCGGAATTAATGCCATTACCGATCGCGTTAAGTCATCGTTTGGTTCGCCGTTTAGCAGAATTGCGGAAGGAAAAAGTCTTACCTTACTTACGTCCTGATGCAAAATCTCAAGTAACAGTGGAATATGATGATCAAGGTCAACCACAACGTGTGGATACGATCGTCATCAGTACACAACATGATGATGAAACAACCTTAGAACAAATCGAAAAAGATATTAAAGAACAAGTAATCAATGAGGTGATTCCTCATGAACTTTTAGATGATGAAACAAAATACTTTATCAACCCAACTGGTCGCTTTGTAATCGGTGGCCCTCAAGGAGATGCCGGCTTAACTGGTCGTAAAATTATCGTTGATACTTATGGCGGTTATGCTCGTCATGGCGGCGGTGCTTTTTCTGGAAAAGATGCAACCAAAGTTGACCGCTCTGCTAGTTATGCTGCGCGTTATATTGCGAAAAACATTGTTGCTGCTGGTTTGGCGAAAAAAGTAGAAGTCCAATTAGCTTATGCAATTGGTGTGGCGCAACCAGTGTCTATTTCTATTAATACGTTTGGTACGAGTGATCTTCCAGAAAGTAAATTAATCGAAGCAGTTCGTAAAAACTTTGATTTACGTCCAGCAGGTATTATTGAAATGCTAGATTTACGTCGCCCAATTTATAAACAAACTGCGGCTTATGGTCATTTTGGTCGAACAGATATTGATTTACCTTGGGAACAAACAGATAAAGTTGAAGCGTTAAAAGCTAGTTTAGCTGAATAATTAAATAAAAAAAACAAGAAGTCAGCCAATACTTGGCTGACTTCTTGTTTTTTTTTTGCAATAATTTTTTTATGAAAAAGCATTTTTTTAAGACATTTTGTTCTTTTTTGTATAGAATAGCTATGGAGCAATTTAGAAAATTGACAATTGAATAGAAAAGGATGTGAACAAATGGCAAAAGAAACAAATGTTAAGTTAGTCACGGTGAGTGTTTTTGTGGCAACATTTATGACAGCCATTGAAGGGACCATTGTGTCTACTGCGATGCCAACGATTGTCGGCTCGTTACATGGCATGGAAATTATGAACTGGGTATTTTCAATTTATTTATTAACGAATGCGATGTTAACACCGATTTATGGGAAACTTGCGGATAAAATTGGTCGTAAACCTGTCTTCATGATTGGCATTATCATTTTTATTTTGGGCTCCTCGTTGTGTGGCTTTGCTCAAGATATGTTGACCTTAATTATTGCCCGCGCAATTCAAGGTGTGGGGGCAGGCGCAATTTTACCAGTTGCGTTAACGATTATTGCCGATATGTATACATTGGACAAGCGAGCGAAAATTTTAGGTTTAAACAGTGCCGCCTGGGGAATTGCTAGTATTTTTGGTCCGTTAGCAGGTGGTTTTATTGTAGATACAGTCGGTTGGCATTGGATTTTCTTCATTAATGTTCCTATTGGACTTGTTTTATTGGGCTTGATTAGTATTTTCTTAGTTGAACCAAAGCGGGAACGGACCAAGATGCCAATGGATATTTTGGGCAGCGTCACTTTGATGGCAGTGCTGCTAACGTTATTGCTAGGTTTTCAAATGATTAGCGATAATGGTTTTACATTAGTAACATTTGGTTGTTTGAGTTTGAGTGTGCTCTTTTTTGTAGCATTTGTGATGATAGAAAAACGCGCGCAAGACCCAGTGATTGATTTGCATTTATTTAATCAACCAACGTTTGTTTTAGTAAATCTTATTGCAGCGCTTATTAGCGGTTTCTTAATGGGGATTGATGTCTACATTCCGATGTGGATGCAAGGTGTCTTAGGAAAAAGTGCAGGAATTGGTGGCTTAGTTTTAGCGCCTATGTCGTTACTTTGGATGGCTGGATCATTTATAGCAAGTAGCTTTATGGAGAAATATGCTATGAAAAAAGTCTTAACGATTGGGTTATCGATTCTATTAGTCGGGGCCATCTTTTTAGTGGTAATGCCAATGGCCGTTCCGTTTTGGCTTTTCTTTGTAGTGTCTTCTGTCTTAGGAGTTGGTTTTGGGATTACTATCACAACGACTACGGTGACCGCACAAAGTACAGTGGAGCCTGAAAAAATGGGGGTTGCAACATCGTTTAATACGTTGGTGCGTACAATTGGGCAGACTGTGATGGTGTCAATTTTTGGTGTGATTTTAAATGCAGGAATGTTTGCGAAATTGGAAGCGAGCGCGTTAAACGTCGATGCAGATGTCATGAATCAATTAGTGAATCCACATACTGCAAATTTAATTCCAGCTGCGTTGTTAAAACCATTACGCGGTATCCTCTATGCAGGTCTGCATAATGTTTACTTAGTCGGTGCGGGCTTAGTTGTTGTCGCTCTTTTGTTAAATATTTTCGCAAAAGCGCAACGAGCGAAGGTTTAGTGGTACACTAATAGAAAGAGTATTGGAGGGAAAAGTAGATGGCCTTTTTACAAGCAAATATTTATTCAAATGTATTGGAAATGGAAGTGAATGTGAACGTAATTTTACCACAAGAAACGGTAAAAAAAGTGGGCACAAGTACCCAAGCAGCATTAACAGATATTCCCGTGTTGTATTTATTACATGGGATGGGAGGAAATCACAGCGTCTGGGCTCGCAGAACCTCTATTGAGCGGTATGTCGCTGATTTGGGGATTGCTGTCATTATGCCGTCCACGGATTTAGCTTGGTATACGGACACGCAATACGATATGAACTATTGGACGTTTATCTCAGAAGAATTACCGAAAATTTGTCATCAACTCTTTCCACAGTTAAGTACAAAACGAGAAAAAACCTTTGCCGCTGGTTTGTCAATGGGTGGTTATGGCGCCTTGAAATTAGGATTAGCGAAACCAGAATCTTTTGCAGCCGTTGCTTCTTTGTCTGGGGCAGTCAGTTTATCATCCACTAGTTTTGGGGAATTATTAAAAGTCCGTAAGCGAAGCTATTGGGAAGGTATTTTTGGCCCGTTAGATCAAATTGAAGGTTCCATTCACGATCCGCTGTATTTATTACAACAATTAGTAGAAAGCCAAACAGAAATGCCCCAATTTTACCTTTGTTGTGGGGAGCAAGATATGTTACTTTCTGCTAATCAACAGATGGCTCAAGCGTTGGAACAGGCACAGGCAAGTTACACTTTTGAAACTGGACCAGGAGAACATGACTGGGTGTTCTGGGATGAATGGATTCAAAAAGCCTTGGCTTGGCTACCGATACCAAAATAGAGAAAGTAGTTTTCGCTATTTATTTTAAAAGTTAACCCTTGGTCCGTCAGTCATTTCGACTGACGGACCAAGGGCTTTTTTTATTTAGATGAAGAGGTGTTATATGCTTGCAACCCATCTAAGTAGGTTTTAACAGCTTGAATAAAGGCGGATTTTTGGTGAATGGAGCGCCGAAATTGAATGCTTTCCTCCATGTATGTTAACCCATTGTCGGAGACATATTGTTTCATGTGCAGCACTTGTTCTTTTAAATAGTCATCTCCGTTCAACACTTGCAAAACGAGCTGTTTTTCCTCCGTTGCGTCCATAATCATCCCAAATAAAAGATGTTGTAAAGACGTTACTGCTAAATGAGTCATTTCTGGTGAAAAACCTGCTTCTCTTAAAATGCCCATCATTTGATTTAAATGGCGTAATCGTTGGGGATAGGCAGGGACGGTTTGGATTTCGATAGCTACGGCACAGGGAAATTGTTGATAGAGATCATAATAGTTTTCCATGAAGGCCAGTAAGTCAGAATACCATTCACCACATAATGCAGGTTCTTGAAAGTGCTCTTCAATCGCTTCAGCCATACTTTGAAGTAAGGCTTGCTTATTTTTAAAATACCAATAAATTGCGGGCGCCTGTACACCAAGCTGTTTGGCGACTTTACGCATAGAAAGTTGTTCTAAAGTGGGACTTTTTTCTAACAAAGAAAATGCGGCTGCAATAATCGTGTCTTTTGATAATTTCGGTTCCATGATTTTAGCTCCTATTAAACGTTATCTTCGTAAGTTTATCAAAAAGAAGGTACACTTTATGATAGGAAAAACTTGTGAAAAATTAACTTGTTCGCTTGTATTTTACCACTAAAAATGGTAAATTATGAATCGGCCTTATTTTACAGTGTTAAATTGGTGAAGTCAATGAGCAAATTGATTTTTTTGTAATGGGGAAGAATTCGCAGACCAACACTGAAGAAGCAGGGAACTATTTTAAGAAAGTAGGGATAAGATGGACCTTATTATTCAACACGCCAAAAAATACAAAGGCTCGGTAGTTATTGCCTTGTTGGCGGTGATCGTAATGGTTGTCTCAGCACTTTGGCAACCAAAATTGTTACAACAAGTGTTGGAAGCAATTATGAATGACGATAGCGACAAAATGAAAAACTTAGGGATTCAATTAATTGCCATTGCAGGATTAGGACTCGTTGCAGGGGTTATTAATACAATTTTTTCTGCCAAAGTTGCCCAAGGTGTCAGTGCTGACATTCGTGAAGCAACTTTCCGCAAAATCCAAACCTTTTCATTTGGCAATATCGAAAAATTTTCAGCAGGTAACTTAGTTGTTCGTTTAACAAATGACGTTACTCAAATTCAAAATGTCATTATGATTGCGTTGCAGACACTTTTTAGAATTCCTTTTTTATTTATCGGGAGTTTTATTTTAGCGATGCTAACCTTGCCACAACTATGGTGGGTGATTGTTGCACTTGTCATCGCAGTTATTTTGATTTCTATGCTGTCCTTTTCGCAAATGGGCAAGCATTTCATGATTATTCAAAACTTGATTGATAAGATTAATGGTATCGCAAAAGAAAATTTGTTAGGCATTCGTGTCGTCAAATCATTTGTTCAAGAAAAAAATCAATTGTCACGTTTTACAAAAGTGAGTGAAGAATTAACCACCCATAACTTAATCGTAGGTAGCTTATTTGCTGTGATGATTCCAGCGTTTATGTTGGTGGCGAACTTAGCCGTTGTAGGCTCGATTTTCTTTGTGAGTAACTTAGTCAAGGATGATCCAACTTTAATTGGTGGTGTCGCTTCCTTTATGAACTATTTAATGCAAATCATGATGGCGATTATTATCGGCGGAATGATGATGATGATGACTTCTCGTGCCGCTGTTTCCATTAAGCGGATTAAAGAAGTGATGGAAACAGAACCAGATGTTATCTACAAAAAAGTCCCAGAACAAGAGTTAATTGGTAGTGTTGAGTTTGATCACGTATCTTTCCGTTATCCTGGGGATGAAGAAGATACCTTGAAAGACATCTCTTTCTCTATTCAGCCAGGTGAAATGATTGGGATTGTGGGCGCAACTGGCGCTGGTAAATCTACGTTGGCACAATTAATTCCACGTTTATTTGATCCGACAGAAGGAAAGATTGAAGTTGGTGGTGTCGATTTACGAGAAGTGAACGAACACAGTTTACGAAAAACAGTTTCCTTTGTGTTGCAAAAAGCAATCCTGTTCTCTGGAACGATTGCGCAAAATCTACGCCATGGTAAACGTGACGCTTCTGAAGCGGACATGGAACGGGCTTCAGGCATCGCCCAAGCCAAGGAATTTATTGAAAAATTAGCAGAAGGTTATGATGCACCCGTCGAAGAACGGAGTAATAACTTTTCTGGTGGACAAAAACAACGGTTATCAATTACTAGAGGTGTGATTGGTGAGCCTAAAATTTTGATTTTAGATGATAGTACCAGCGCGTTGGATGCTCGTTCGGAGCGGTTAGTCCGAGAAGCGTTGGATAAAGAGTTAAAAGAGACTACCACGATCGTTATTGCCCAAAAAATTTCTTCTGTTGTCCATGCAGATCGTATTTTAGTATTGGATAATGGACGTTTAGTCGGGGAAGGCACGCATGAAGAATTAGCAGCTACGAACCCCGTGTATCAAGAAATTTACGAAACTCAAAAAGGAAAGGAGGAAGCTTAATGACTGATTTAATAAAAGCTAGTAAATTTTTCTATCATTATTTAAAACGTTACAAAGTTTCTTTCCTCTTTATTTTCTTAGCAATTTTCGCAGCGACTTATTTACAAGTCAAAGCGCCGCAATTCGTTGGGGAAGCTATTCAGGAATTAGCGAAATATGCGGTTAATGTGATGCAAGGAAAAGACGATAAAAGTGCGTTCGTTTCTGTCATTTGGAAACTACTCATTTTTTATGTCTTAACTAGTGCCGCTAGTTTCATTTATAGTATTCTCTTTACACAAGTCGTGGGGAAATCAACAAACCGCATGCGGATTGGTTTGTTTAATAAATTAGAAAAATTGACGATTCGTTTCTTTGATTCTCATCAAGATGGTGAAATTTTAAGTCGTTTTACTAGTGATTTAGACAACATCCAAAACAGTTTAAACCAAGCGTTGCTACAAGTATTAACCAATATTGCCTTATTGGTTGGTGTCTTAATCATGATGTTCCGTCAAAATGTGGAACTGGCATGGGCTACAATTGCTTCTACGCCGATTGCGATTTTAATTGCGGTCTTTGTGATTAGCAAGGCGCGCAAATATGTCGATTTACAGCAAGATGAAGTGGGTAAATTAAATGGCTATATGGATGAAAAAATTAGTGGGCAACGTGTGATTATTACTAATGGCTTACAAGAAGAAACCATTGACGGCTTTTTAGAGCAAAATGAAAAAGTTCGTGCAGCTACGTATAAAGGTCAAGTGTATTCAGGATTACTTTTCCCAATGATGCAAGGAATGTCATTAGTCAATACGGCAATTGTTATTTTCTTTGGTGGTTGGTTAGCAATCAATGGTTCTGTTGATCGTGCCGCTGCGCTAGGTTTGGTCGTTATGTTTGTCCAATATTCCCAACAATATTATCAACCATTGATGCAAATTTCTTCAGGTTATAGCATGATTCAATTAGCTGTTACAGGCGCTCGTCGTTTAAATGAGATGTTTGATGAACCAGATGAAATTCGTCCCGAAAATGGCGAAAAATTAGAAGAGATTAACAAAGCTGTGGCTTTAAATCATGTTGTTTTTGGCTATAATCCAGAAACGCCTGTGTTGAAAGATGTTTCTATTCATGTGGACAAAGGTGAAATGGTCGCTTTAGTCGGACCGACAGGCTCAGGAAAAACAACGATTATGAATTTAATGAATCGCTTTTATGATGTGAATGAAGGCGCCGTAACGTTTGATGGTGTGGACATTCGTGAAATGGATTTAGATAGCTTGCGTTCACATGTAGGCATTGTTTTGCAAGAGTCCGTTCTATTTTCAGGAACAATTCGTGAGAATATTGCTTTTGGTAAGCCAGAGGCCACGGATGAAGAAATTGTTCAAGCAGCGAAACAAGCGAATATCCATGAATTTATTGTAAATCTTGAGCAAGGCTACGATACTGAGATTACGGAAGAGAATAACCTTTTCAGTACGGGACAAAAGCAATTAGTAAGTATTGCACGAACGATTATTACCAATCCAGAATTATTAATTTTGGATGAAGCAACAAGTAATGTTGATACAGTAACAGAAGCCAAAATCCAAAAAGCGATGGACGAAGCAATTAAAGGGCGCACCAGTTTTGTGATTGCCCATCGTTTGAAAACGATTCTAAATGCGGATCGGATTATTGTTTTACGAGACGGTGAAGTCATTGAAGAAGGCAACCACCATGAACTAGTTGAACAAGATGGATTCTATGCGGAACTTTATAAAAATCAATTTGTTTTTGAATAAGTTGAAAAAGAAGCAAAATGAGTCATTCTCATTTGCTTCTTTTTTTGCTATGCTAAATAGAAAAAGGAGAAATGTCAATGGAAAAAATGAGGAATGTACGGCAATTACGGCGCACGTTTTTGGTGCTAAATACTTTATTTGTACTGAGTGTATTCAGAGAGAATCGATGGACAAAATCGGCGCTGCTTTTTTGGCTGTTGGCTAATAGTTTTTTATATGGACTGCAGTGGTTGATTTATTTTGGGGGCGAAAAAGGCTGGCTGATACATCTGCAGCGGTGGTATTATTGCGCGATTCTTCTCCAAATAGCAGGCACATTGATTGTATATTTTTCGTTTTTTGTATAAAGGTCTCTCGTTTCTTGCCGGAGAATATGCTAAAATAAAAAGCAGCAGGGGGCGAGAAAACCATGGAAAAGCCAAATAAACGCAAAGCTGATTTAGAACGTACACGGCAAATTATTTTGTCTGTCGCTTCTGAATTATTCATGACAAAGGGGTTCAAAAATACCTCCACTCGTGAAATTGCTTTAAAAGCGAACATTACCCAACCGAATCTCTATCACCATTTTAAAAATAAAAAAGAACTGTATTTAGCTGTGATTGAAGAATTAACGTCCCGTGTTCAGGAAGAATTAGTCCCAATTGTTTCTGGAAATGCATCAGTAGAAGAAAAGCTTTATCAATTAATCAAAGTTTTGTTAGATGAACATCCGACCAATCTTTTCTTAATGTTGAACGACATGTTTCAAGAAATGGGCCCTGATTACAATCGTACGCTGTATCAAATTTTCAAAAAAACCTATATCAATAATATTGCGGCTATTTTTGAAAGTGAACCTGAAACCAATTGCTTACAAGAGGGCATCAGTGTAGATGATACAACTCGGTTTATTTTATATAACGTTAGTGCATTATTAAGTATTGAAAAAACGTACCAGCGAAAAACAGTGGATGACGATGTCAAAAAATTTATTCAATTTATGCTACATGGCGTTTTGAAAAGTCACAAATAAAAAATAGAGAAGCCCTGTTGAAAAACAGACTTCTCTATTTTTTTGTGAAATTCACTTATCAATCGATAAATAATTATTGATTTATCGATTGATAAGTGATATAGTTTATTTCGAAAAGAAGAAAGAGGTGAACCATTCATGTTTTTAGGATTTAATGAAATGAAGTATTCAAAAGGACGGTACGTCCTTGTAGTCTTAGTAATGGTCTTGATTGCTTGGTTAATTTTTATTTTGTCAGGTTTAGCGAACGGTTTAGCTCAAGGAAATCGTTTAGCCGTAGATCAATGGCAAGCGAATCAAGTGGTTTTATCAAAAGAGGCCAATAGTAATTTAAATGTATCAGTGTTAGATGAAAACGTGAAAGAAACGATTTCAGGAGGCAAAATTGCACCGATTGGTCAACAATCTTTAGCCATCCGCCCAGCAGATGATAAAAAGGCTGAATTAACGAATGTTAGCTTATTTGGGATTGAAAAAGAAAGTTTTTTAATGCCAAAAGTGATTGAAGGAAACGCATTTACTGATAAAAATCAAGTGATTGCTTCAGAAACATTGAAAAATCAAGGATTTAAAATTGGCGACAAATTAACTGCAGGGAAATATGATGAGCAATTAGAAATTGTCGGCTTTATTTCTAAAAGTAGCTATAACATTGTGCCAGTTATTTACACTTCTCTGGATACTTGGCGGTCAATTAAATATGGTGACAATCCAGCAATGGCCAAAATGGTTAATGGTTTCATTGTTCGCAGCAAGGACAACGCGGAAGTTAAAACGACTAATAAAGACAGCCAAGTTCTTTCAATTTCAGATTTTATTGAAAAACTACCAGGATACAGCGCTCAAAACTTGACCTTGGATGGCATGATTTATTTCTTGATTGTGATTGCAGCGTTCATTATCGGTATTTTTATCTTTGTGATGACTTTACAGAAAACAGCAATGTTCGGTGTCTTAAAAGTTCAAGGGGTGCCGACTAGTTTCTTAGCAAAGGCAGTCATGCTACAAACCGCTTTATTGGCTGTTCTAGGAGTGGCGATTGGTCTTGCTTTAACGGGAATTACCGTGCTCTTTTTACCAGAAGCGATGCCTTATGCAACTAATGGACCACGCATGATTTTGTTTAGTGTACTATTGATTTTATCTGCATTAATTGGCGGGGCATTTTCAATTCGAACGATTGCTAAAATTGATCCGTTAATCGCGATTGGAGGTTAAAGACATGGCAAATGTTTTAGAAATGAAAAATATTTATAAAAAATATGGTGAAAAACATACAGAAGTGATCGCGTTAAAAGAATTATCTTTTGCGGTTCAGCCAGGTGAATTTGTCGCAGTAATTGGTCCTTCTGGTTCTGGTAAAAGTACCTTTTTAACGATTGCAGCTGGTTTACAGGCACCGACAAGTGGTGAAGTCATTGTTGGCGGGCAATCACTAAATAAGTTAACGAAGAAGCAACGTTTGGCGCAACGTTTTCAAAAAATCGGCTTTATTTTACAAAGCTCTAATTTGGTGCCATTTTTAACAGTGGAAGATCGATTTCACTTAATTGAAAAAGTTGATAAGTCACGTAAAAATAGTGAATTAAAAGAGCAATTGTTAGAGACGTTGGGTTTAAAAGAATTACGAAATAGTTATCCTCGTGATCTCTCTGGTGGGGAAAGACAACGGGTAGCCATTGCGTGTGCATTGTATCATGAGCCAGACGTAATTTTGGCAGATGAACCAACGGCTAGTTTAGATACAGAAAAGGCGTTTGATGTTGTCCAATTACTAGCGAAAGAGGCTAAAGAGAAAGATAAAGGGATTATCATGGTGACACATGATGAGCGTTTGTTGAAATACTGTGATCGAGTGGTTCGTATTCGTGATGGTGAATTGACAGAGTAACAAAACAAATAAAAGAGAACATGATCGGATTGCTGGAAACAATCCGACCATGTTCTCTTATTTCTTTTCAATACAGAAAAGAACAGGTGGCTGATTTTTTTGATTGATAAACTCATAACGTAAGACACTGTAAACATCTTGTGGTAAGGCTTGCGTGTAATTAGTGACCAAATCAAGTTCCTCTGAACCACCTTCGTGGCCATAATAAACGACTAAAATAATGCGACTTCCTTTTACCAAATGAGGCAGTAACCCATCTAACGCCTGTTTAGTCGTAGCGGGTTTTGTAATAATTTCCTTATTACTTTTAGGTAAATAGCCTAAGTTAAAAATAGCGGCAGTGATTTCTGTTTCTTCATCTAGGACAGCATGAAGATGTTCATGTCCTAATGGAAATAACGTAGTTTGTGGGAGTAAATTAAGTTCTGTTAACTTTTGTTCTGTATTGATCAACGCTTCTTTTTGGATATCAAAGGCGAAAACTTCACCAGAAGGGCCAACCAGCTCTGCTAAGAATGCTGTATCATGACCATTTCCCATTGTTGCATCAATGACGAAGTCGCCAGGTTCCACTACTTCTTTTAAAAGTTGGTGACTAAAATGTAGGGCTGTTTGTAGCATTAATTGAAAACTTCCTTTCCTGAAATGACAGTATATTTTCCTTGATAACTGTTGCGGCGTTTCATTTCCGTATCAATCGCATTGAGAACTTCCCATTTTTTCAAGCTCCACATCGGTCCGATAATTGTTTCAAAGGGAGCATCGCCTGTCAAGCGATGAATAATAATTTCGGGTGGAATCATTTCTAACTGATCACAAATCACTGAAACATAGGCTTCTTTGCTCATCAATTGTAAGCGTCCTTCATTATAATCCCGCATCATTTTGGTATTTGTCATTAAATGAAGTAAGTGCAGTTTAATCCCTTGGATATCTGAATCCTGAATAGTTCGCCGCACATTTTCGCGCATCATAGCGGGGGTTTCACCAGGTAGCCCGTTAATTAAATGTGTACAGACCCGAATCCCGTGTTTCCGTAATTTAGCCACACCATCTAGATATGTTTGATAATCATGGGCGCGATTAATGGCAGCGCTAGTTTCCTCAAACGTGGTTTGCAAACCCAACTCTACCCATAAATAAAAGCGTTCATTTAATTCAGCTAAATAGTTCACTACCTCATCAGGCAAACAATCAGGACGGGTACCAATGGATAAACCAACGACGCCTTTTTCATTGACTACTTGTTCAAACCGATGACGAATAACGTCAACTGGCGCATGTGTATTGGTGAAATTTTGGAAGTAAACAATGTATTGATCGACAGTTGGCCATTTTTGATGCATCAATTGGATTTCTTTTTGAAATTGAAGCGGCAGGGGATCGCTAGGTGCAACAATCATGTCGCCTGAGCCAGAAACACTACAGAACGTACAACCACCTTTGGCAACCGTCCCATCACGATTGGGGCAATCAAAGCCACCATCAATTGGCACTTTAAAAATCTTTTCACCAAACTGTTGACGAAGTGCATAGTTCCAAGTGTGATAGCGTTTATTTGGATCATCTGAATAAGGGAAAATTTGCATAATCAAGACTTCTTTCTAGCGTTGTTTGCTTTGAAATCGCCAAACAAAGCGTTTTTCTAAATAAATAGGGTAACTTAATAACAACCAAGCTAAACCAAGACAAAAACCACCTAAGATATCGCTAGGGAAATGGACACCTAAATAGATTCGACTAACCCCAATCATGAAAATCCCAATACCTAGTAAAATTTGCACACAAAGGCGGACCGTTTTATTTTTAATGAAAATTGGCAGAATCAATAAAATAGTGCCGTAGAACAAGGTACTTCCTACAGCATGTCCGCTAGGAAAACTATACGTATGTTCAGTTACTAAATGCTCCAAAGTAGGACGTTGGCGCATAAAGAATAATTTTAATAAAGAATTACCTACGCCAGCAATTAAGGCAGTATTAATAAAGAGCCATAATGCTTCAGCATAATATTTCCAAACAATAAACAGAGCAATGACAACGATTGCTAAGATGATAATCGTCAATGAATTGGCAAATTTGGTGTACCAAATAAAAAAGTTATTTAGCTGTGGAAAAGGACGACGAACAAAAGAAGTAATCGTTTGATCAAAGCCTTTGAGCCAGGTTGGATAAAAACGAACAACATAGCCTAAAAACATAAATACTAAAAGAAAACAACTACCTGCAAATTGATAATAAAGTTTGTTTTTCATAAAAAATCCTTTCAAAAATTAATCGCAACAATCCGTATTATACCATCAAAAGGGTAAAAAATTAAAAGATAATTTCATTGCCTGATTAGAGGGGATACAGATATTAAAAAAGTTCTGGCAGCACAATCTCTCATTGTGGTGCTAGAACTTTTTTAAATGGCGCATGTTTATTGATTATCATCATCAGGAGTATCAACGGTAATATCGCCGAATTCGCTAGAAAGGTTAAACTCTGTATCCGCACGACCATTCTTATAAGATGTTCGCTCTTTGTTTAAAAGTTGAACATCGCCTAATTTTGATTCCCCTTTGATTGAAATGTTACGCAAAATTTCTCCAGAATTTACATAAATATCTCCATGGACAAGAGCGACAGTTAATTTTTTAGGCACAGCAGGCATGTCTAAAGAAAAATCACCATTTTCACTTGAAAAGTTAGCTTCTCCTTTGAAATCATAGACGCTAATATCGCCATCTGTCGTTGTTGCTTGGATGTTTCCACGAGCATTTTGCACTCGAATATCACCAGAAGTAGTAGTATTTTTGATTTCATCGAAATAGGCTGAATCCAACGTTATATCGCCGTCAGTGGTTTCAACTGTTGCTTTTTTAGCGGAAGTATCCGCTGAAAGGTAGATACCATCTGAAGAGTTAAGCGTCATTTTTTTGGCTTTAACACCCGATAGACTAACATAAGAATTTGGTAGATTAGTTGTTAATTCGTCTACGTTAAAAGCATTCAATGAAACTTGTGAATGGGTTGAGCCATCAATTACTAACTTTTTCACATTATTAGGAATCTGGACACTCACGTTCGGTGTGAAGTCACTAAAAATACCAATATTAAAGAATGACAATTCGGGTTGGTTTTGTGTACGAGTGGTATTGATGGTTGCTGTTATTTTATTTTTTTCTTCTTTGACATCTAAGGTGCCTTCAGCTTTTGAATAAAAGGCATTATTCGGTGATCGTAATCCCATGTTGTTACTATCAGTTTTATAAATGGTATAAGGGCCTTTGCCTTTTAAGGATAAGTGAAGTTCTTCGCCTGCTTGTTTATTTTTTAGTGTATAACTTTCTTTTAATGGCGTGACTGATTTTTCCGCTTGTTTGTAAAAATAGACGGCGCCAGATCCACCAATTAGCATCGCTAAGACAGCAATGGATAAGAGAATCCCTGTTGTTTTTTTCATTAGATATCACCTCGTAAAACAGCAATGTTCCATTGGAAATAACGCTTAAAGACATGTGCTGAAAATTTTAAAATTGGTAGAAACAGTAACCAACCAATGATTGATGCACCAAATAAAAAGAGACTCATAGATAATTGGAAAAAGGAAGCGGCATTTGCCTGGGTAATAACACTATAAATACCATAAATTGGTGAAAATAAAGTTGCAGCTCCGGCAATGCCACAACCGACGTACATTAAGGCAATCCCTAAAATAACCCAAAACATGAAGAAAAAATTTAAACAGAAAATACCAAGCACTTGGAAAAATCGGGTTAGTGGCCGATGCTGTGGTCGTTGATAGTATGGAGAATCATTATCATAGTAAAATTCAGATTCTTCTTCATAGGGATGATCATAAGCAGGTGTAGCCGCTGGAATTTCTTGCCAGCCATTATTTTCAATTTTTCGTTCCGTCAATTCAATGCCTTGTTCTTTTAAAATTTCTTCTGCGATAACCCGTGGTTTCCCCAATGATTTTGCCACTTGTTCTTCTGTTTCGCCTTCCGCAACACGAGCATCAAATAACGCCTTGTATTTCGCAAGAATAATAGCTTGATCTTTTGGATTTAACGCTTTTAAATAAATTTTCAGCTCAATAATAAAATGTTCTTTATTCATTCCGCTCCCTCTTTCTACACGATTCATTTCTCATCTTAAACTATAATTTCTTTTTGGGCGAATAACAAGAGGAATTAAAAAAATCAGACTAAGGTAAAGAAGCATCTACAACTAAAGTCGCAGTTTTTTTCCGAGTAGTAACAAGAGAGGAAATCCGTGTTAAAAAACATTACTTCTTTACAATCTAGTTACAGTAATATGAAATTTTGTTGAAGTGTTTTTAATTCGCCAGAAAAAAAGGTATACTTGTTATAATAACAAAACTAAAAAATTACATTTACATATAAGTTAAAAAAGGAAAGTTGGGGACGTATCAATGAAGAAAGAATCAATGTCACGTATCGAAAGAAGGAAAGCACAACAAAGAAAGAAAACGCCAGTACAATGGAAGAAGAGCACTACTTTATTCAGCTCGGCGTTAATTGTTTCATCTGTAGGAACGCCCGTTGCGTTACTACCAGTGACTGCTGAGGCAACAGAAGAGCAGCCAACAAATGCGGAAGTTGCCCAAGCACCTACTACGGAAACTGGCTTAGTAGAGACACCAACAACAGAAACTACGCCAGGAACTACGGAACAACCGACAACGGATTCGTCAACAACGACTGAATCGACAACTGAATCATCAAAAGAAACACCAACAACACCAAGTACCGAGCAACCAACAGCTGATTCAACTACACCTGTGGAATCAGGAACGACTGATTCTTCAGTAGCAGAAATTACGCCAGTAGCTCCTTCAGCAACCGAGTCTGAAGCAGCGCCTGCGGTTACACCCGATGATGAAGTAAAAGTACCAGAAGCTAGAGTAGCTTCTGCGCAAACTTTTTCAGCGTTATCACCGACGCAAAGTCCTTCAGAATTTATTGCCGAGTTAGCTCGTTGTGCACAACCTATTGCGCAAGCCAATGATTTATATGCATCAGTGATGATGGCTCAAGCAATCGTTGAAAGTGGTTGGGGAGCAAGTACGCTATCTAAGGCACCAAACTATAACTTATTTGGGATTAAAGGCAGCTACAATGGACAATCTGTCTATATGGATACATGGGAATATTTAAACGGCAAATGGTTAGTGAAAAAAGAACCTTTCCGTAAATATCCTTCTTACATGGAATCATTCCAAGATAATGCGCACGTGCTAAAAACAACTTCTTTCCAAGCGGGCGTTTACTATTATGCTGGGGCTTGGAAAAGCAATACAAGTTCGTACCGCGATGCAACTGCTTGGTTAACAGGTCGTTATGCGACAGATCCTAGCTACAATGCTAAATTAAATAATGTCATTACCGCATATAACTTAACTCAATATGATACACCATCTTCTGGTGGAAATACTGGGGGCGGAACAGTTAATCCAGGAACAGGCGGCTCAAACAATCAATCAGGAACGAACACGTACTATACTGTAAAATCAGGAGATACCTTGAATAAAATTGCCGCGCAATATGGTGTGAGCGTTGCTAATTTACGCTCATGGAACGGCATCTCTGGCGATTTAATTTTCGTTGGTCAAAAGCTCATCGTGAAAAAAGGTGCTTCAGGTAACACTGGTGGCTCAGGCAACGGTGGTTCTAACAATAATCAATCAGGAACGAATACGTACTATACTGTAAAATCAGGGGATACCTTGAATAAAATTGCCGCCCAATATGGCGTGAGCGTTGCTAATTTACGCTCATGGAACGGCATCTCTGGCGATTTAATTTTCGTTGGTCAAAAACTCATCGTGAAAAAAGGTGCTTCAGGTAACACTGGTGGCTCAAACAACGGTGGCTCTAACAATAATCAATCAGGAACGAATACGTACTACACAATTAAATCAGGCGATACCTTGAACAAAATTGCCGCCCAATATGGCGTGAGTGTTGCTAATTTACGCTCATGGAATGGCATTTCTGGCGATTTAATCTTCGCTGGTCAAAAAATTATTGTGAAAAAAGGTACTTCAGGTAACACCGGCGGCTCAAGCAATGGTGGTTCTAACAATAATCAATCAGGAACGAATACGTACTACACGATTAAATCAGGCGATACCTTGAACAAAATTTCTGCACAATTCGGTGTTAGTGTGGCTAACTTACAAGCCTGGAATAACATCAGCGGTAGTTTGATTTTTGCTGGTCAAAAGATTATCGTGAAAAAAGGCGCCAACTCAGGTTCAACGAATACGAACAAGCCTACGAATAATGGTGGCGGTGCGACAACATCCTACACGATTAAATCAGGTGATACGCTGAATAAAATTTCTGCACAGTTTGGCGTGAGTGTTGCTAATCTACGTTCATGGAACGGGATCAAAGGCGATTTAATTTTTGCTGGTCAAACAATCATCGTGAAAAAAGGCGCTTCTGCAGGTGGCAATGCTTCTTCAACAAATAGTGCATCAGGCAAACGCCATACGGTTAAAAGCGGTGATTCACTTTGGGGCTTATCAATGCAATACGGAATCAGCATCCAAAAAATCAAACAATTAAATGGCTTAAGCGGGGATACAATTTATATTGGTCAAACTTTAAAAGTTGGTTAATTTAAGATTGAAAAAAATAGCTATCTTTGGTAACATGAGTCTTATAATAGAAAAAAACAATGAGAAGGAATAGTAGAAAGAACCATGTGATAGAGAGCGTATGGTTGGTGGAAATACGTACAGAAGCTTTTGAACTCGCCTTTAAGTTACTTTTTTGAACAAACCAAGTAGGAAAAGTCGGTGACGATCGTTAAGACGTTTGAGGTTAAGGTGACGGTGACTGACCGTTTCTTTGACGAATTTAGGTGGTACCACGTTGCATTTGTATGTTCACGTCCTATAGGAATTTTTCCTATAGGACTTTTTTTTATCACTAAGTGGCTAGTTTAAGTCAGAATAGTGACAATGGCTGCAGGTGGCAAATTTTAAGAATGAAAAATTTTATATTACTAGGAGGAATAACATGAGCTACAATCACAAAGAGATTGAGAAAAAATGGCAAAAATATTGGGCTAAGAACAATTGTTTCAATACATTGGACGACCCAAATAAAGAAAAATTTTATGCACTAGATATGTTTCCCTATCCATCTGGACAAGGCTTACACGTAGGTCACCCGGAAGGCTATACAGCAACCGATATTCTTTCACGTATGAAACGTGCGCAAGGCTATAATGTGTTGCATCCAATGGGCTGGGATGCGTTTGGTTTGCCAGCAGAACAATATGCGTTAGACACAGGAAATGACCCAGCTGAATTTACTAAGAAAAATATCGAAACATTCCGTCGCCAAATTAATTCATTAGGATTCAGCTATGATTGGAATCGCGAAATTAATACCACTGATCCCGAATATTACAAATGGACACAATGGATATTTACAAAATTATATGAAAAAGGGTTAGCTTATGAAGCAGAAGTTGCGGTTAACTGGGTACCTGAACTAGGAACTGTTATTTCAAATGAAGAAGTCATTGATGGAAAAAGTGAACGTGGCGGTTATGATGTGGTTCGCCGACCAATGCGTCAATGGATGTTGAAAATTACTGCTTATGCAGATCGCTTATTAGAAGATTTAGAGCTTGTTGATTGGCCAGAAAGTATTAAAGATATGCAACGAAATTGGATTGGACGTTCTGAAGGAGCCAATGTGACCTTTAAAGTCGCTGGCACAGAAGAAAGTTTCACGGTGTTTACAACCCGTCCTGATACCTTGTTTGGTGCAACCTATACTGTTCTAGCTCCTGAACTAGAACTAGTGAAAAAAATTACGACACCTGAACAAACAGCAGCTGTAGAAGCATATATTGAAGAAACCTCAAAAAAATCTGATTTAAATAGAACGGATTTAGCAAAAGAAAAAACAGGTGTTTTCACAGGTGCGTATGCGATAAATCCAGTCAATGGCCAAGAAATTCCAATTTGGATTGGCGATTATGTTTTAGCAAGCTATGGCACAGGCGCAATCATGGCGGTCCCAGCGCATGATGAACGGGATTACGAATTTGCGAAAACATTTGGCATTGATATCCTACCAGTAATCGCAGGTGGCGACATTACAACAGAAGCCTATACAGGGGATGGACCGCATATCAATTCTGATTTCTTAAATGGATTAAACAAAGCAGAAGCCATCGCTAAAATGAATGAGTGGCTAGAAGAAAATCACGTAGGGAAAAAAGAAGTATCTTATCGTTTACGTGACTGGTTATTCTCTCGTCAACGCTACTGGGGTGAACCAATTCCTGTGATCCATTGGGAAGATGGAACAACCACAACGGTTCCTGAATCTGAGTTACCTCTACGTTTACCAGTAACATCGGATATTCGCCCAAGTGGAACTGGGGAATCGCCATTAGCAAACATTGATGAATGGGTCAATGTCGTCGACCCTGAAACTGGCATGAAGGGAAAACGTGAAACGAATACTATGCCACAATGGGCTGGAAGCTCTTGGTATTACTTACGATTCATTGATCCTCATAATAAAAATGAAATTGCTGATTTTGAAAAATTAAAACGTTGGTTACCAGTTGATATCTATATTGGTGGTGCCGAACATGCGGTGCTACATTTACTTTATGCTCGTTTTTGGCATAAATTCTTATATGATATTGGTGTGGTTCCTACCAAAGAACCTTTCCAAAAATTATACAACCAAGGTATGATTTTAGGAGAAAACAACGAAAAAATGTCTAAATCACGTGGCAATGTTGTAAATCCCGATGATGTGGTGGCTAAATATGGTGCGGATACGTTACGTCTTTATGAAATGTTCATGGGCCCATTAGATGCTTCCATTGCTTGGAATGAAAATGGCTTAGAAGGAAGTCGTAAATTCTTAGATCGCGTTTGGCGTCTGATTGTTGATGAAGAAGGCAAAATGCGTGACCGAATTACCACAATTAATGATGGCCGTTTAACGAAAGTTTATCACCAAACGGTTAAAAAAGTGACAGAAGATATGGCAAACTTGCACTTTAATACAGCGATTTCTCAATTAATGGTTTTTGTGAATGAAGCCAATAAAGTGGATGCCTTACCTTATGAATATGTGGAAGGATTTGTCCAATTACTTGCGCCAATCGCGCCACATATTGGTGAAGAACTATGGCAAATTTTAGGTAACGAGGAAAGTTTAACTTATGTCCCTTGGCCAACCTATGATGAAGCAGCCTTAGTAGAAGATGAAGTGGAAGTAGTTTTCCAAGTGAACGGAAAATTACGTGGCAAACAAAATGTCGCTCGTGGGTTAAGCAAAGAAGAATTAGAACAAATTGCAATGAACCATGAAGCTGTTAAAGAATTTATTGAAGGAAAAACAGTGCGCAAAGTGATTGCTGTTCCAGATAAATTAGTAAATATTGTTGCAAATTAAGTTATATGTTTTTATTAAAAAAAGAGCCGGACGTATCAAAACGTCAGGCTCTTTTTAAGGTTGTTTTGTTTTACCTTTTTGATTCATATGTTCTTTACATGTGATTGTTATAACCGAAAGCAAGGCGATGAAGAGAAAAAAGTAACCGAGCGGCGTACAGAAAAAGGCGGGTTCTTTTAAAAGTCCATCGCTAGATAATGTTGATCCAACTAAAATAGAGATCATAAATAATAAAAGACTAATCAAGCCAAGAAATAAGCTAATACGATATTTTTTCAACTTCAGTTCCTCCTTTAATGAACTATCACTAAGATAAATCAAAAAGGTTAACTTTTTTTTAGGCAACTGTTAAAACTTAGATAAGAAATCTATTTTCTAAGTTTGTCGTTGTTGGTAATTGGTTAAGATCATACGTGAAAAGGGACCGACAATCAGCAATTGATAAGGAAGGGCAACAATAAAGTTCAGGCCCCAAGCTTGGAAATACGCACTTAGTGACAACGTCTGGCCTTCCATTAATAAGCCAAATAAAGACATACAAGTCACCATGCCGATAATCATGAGACTCGAAATGGTCAGAATAAGTAATAGCCGTTTTTCTTTATTAAAGGGTAAAGAAAAAGCGATTTTCTTAGCTAAGACACCAACGATGAAAACGTCTAAAATAAAAGCAACGATAAATCCAGGAAGCAAACCTTTTGATAAGGCGTACAATGAAAATTCTCCATGCAATAATAAATTATAGGTGCTCATTCCGAAAACCATCAGAAAGCACATTAACGTAGTAAAAAGCATTCCTTCTTTTTTATTAGTAGGCATTTTTTTCTCCTTTCATTTATTGAGAGTAATGATTGTTCTAGGCAGAAAAGGACAAATTCTCTCGACTTTTACTAGTGTAGCAAAAATAAAAGTTCTTCATAAGTTAGAATTTGCTAAGAATTTGATTCAAATAAAAAGGTGTACTAAGTCAGCAGTACACCTTTTTATTCGTTATTTAGTTTATTTTTGTGTTATTTGTAACGTCCTCTCCAAACCATTTTTGAGAAATTTTACTAAGGGTGCCATCTTTTCGTAACGTTTCAAAGGCAGTATTGATTTTTTGGACTAATTGATTGTCTGATTTGCGGACGCCCACAGCAAAATCTTCATTGTCATAGCCGACATGAGAAATAGTATAGTTTTTTAAATTATCTTCGTGGGAAAGATAGTAGTTGGCGTAAACGCGATCGATTAGGAGTCCGTCAATTCGACCAGATTTTAAATCTAAGAAAGCTTCATTAAAGCCGTCATATAAAATAGGTGTTTGGTCTTTAACAAATTTTTTCAAAACGTCAGGCTGACTTTCGAAGCCATCATAGCCAGAAGAGCCGTTTTGAACCCCTAAAATTTTGCCTTGCATGTCGCTCGCTGTTGCAATGTTTTTTTCTTTTAAAGAAACAAGTACTTGATCGTTCGTCATGTAAGGTTGTGTGAATTGAACTTTTTCGGCCCGCTCGCTCGTTTTAGTGTAGCCGTTCCAAATAAGATCAATGGTTTGATTTTGTAATTCTGTTTCTTTCATAGACCAATCAATCGGTTGGAAGTCAACGGAAATGCCATAAAGTTTAAAAACCGCTTTGGCTAAGTCGACATCAAAGCCGACAATTTTGCCTGATTTATCTTGAAAACCCATGGGCACAAAGGAGTCATCTAAGCCAATAATAATCCGTTTTTCTTCGTTAATCCGTGTCCATTGATCTTCGTTGCTTTTTCTTTTACCACAACCTGCAAATAGGAGTAAACTACAACAGATAACCAGCAAGGCTAAAGAATATTTCTTTTTCATCATAAACTCCTTTCTATTGGACGGGGGCAACCGTCAAAAGATTGTCTGCAATTTTTTCAGCGAAAGCCATATCGTGGGTCACGACAATCTGTGTCATGCCTTGTTTCCGTAAATCTAAAATAACTTCTTCCACTTGTTGGCGTAAAGCTGGATCTAGCGCGCTCGTTGGTTCATCGTACCCAAGAACTTTTGGCTTCATTGCTAAGGCACGAGCAAGTGCAACTCGTTGTTTTTGTCCACCGGAAAGTTGGTACGGATAGAGTTTTTCTTTACCAGCCAAGCCCAATTTTTCCAGTAATTCTAAAGCTTCTTGCTGACTTTTTGCTTTTTCTTCTTTTAGTACTAATGTAGGTGCTAAGGTAATATTTTCTAAAACTGATAAGTGAGGGAAAAGTTGGAAGTCCTGGAAAACGACCCCAACCACTTGATCGGCATTGTCCATTTCAGCAGGATTGAAAGGAACACCATCCAACAAAAGCTCGCCAGAATCAATGGTTTCTAAACCAGCCAAACAACGAAGTAAAGTGGTTTTTCCGCCGCCTGAAGGACCAACAATCGTTAAAATTTTACCATCTGGAATTTCTAAATTTAAGTGATCAATAATGGTCCGGTTATCAAAATGTTTGGTTAAATTTTTAATAGTTAACATGGTAGAGTCCTCCTATTTATAATATTGATAGAATTTTTCAATTTTCTTAGAAGCAACAGTCAAAATTGCCGTAAAGAGTAAATAAATCACTCCCACTAAAGCTAATGGTACTAATGTAACATCGCGGCTCATCGCAATTTTACCAGCACGTAAAAGATCGCCTAAGCCAAGTACATAAATAAGAGAAGTATCCTTGACCAAATTGATAATTTCATTTCCTACGGAAGGCAGCACGATTTTAACAACTTGTGGCAAAATAATCCGCGTGACTGTTTGAAAACGTGTTAAACGTAAAACCTTAGCAGCTTCATATTGACCTTGGGGAATTGCTTGAATCCCCCCGCGAAAAATTTCAGCAAAGTACGCAGCATAATTTAAAATAAATGCGAATAAGGCTGCATCGTAACGTTCAAAGACAATACCAATTAATGGTAAGCCGTAAAAAACAAAAATTAATTGTAACAATAGCGGAGTGCCGCGCATTAACCAAATGTAGAGGTTAATTAAGTAACGTAAAGGTTTAAACGAACTTTGTAAAATAAAGGCAATGATGATCCCCAGTGGAATCGAGCCAAGGAGTGTAAAGAAAAAGACTTTCAGTGTCATGCCAGCTCCGCTAACTAAAGCAGGTAAAATTTCTAAAATATAATCCATCATTTTTTCCTCCAACAATTTTTATTAAAAAACAAAAAAGCCTCTTGGCTGTGAGCCAAGAGGACGAATCGCGTTCGTGGTGCCACCTCAATTTACTTATCTTTCACAAGATAAGCCTTATGTAGTTGCGTTGACAACTACTCTCTGTTAACGATAGAGTCACCGGTTTTTCTTACTAAAGGATTCAGAAAAACATCTTTTAGGTGTGAGTAAAGAAGAATCCATCTTTTTCTTTCAGCCAATGAAAAAGTCTCTGTAAAGGAAGAGCTAAATTACTATGTCCTAAGCCTTGATTGCAAGTATGAAATTGTTCGAACGGAACAGAAAACCTGTTGCTTTTCTAGCGTATCCCATTAAGCATATGGAAAAGAGGACAACAGACTTGAGCAGTTGAGGCACTCTCTCAGGTTGAAAAGCGCATCTAAAAAAACAAAAAAGTCCTTTGGCTGACTAGCCAAAGGACGAATAATCAATTATCGTGGTTCCACCTTAGTTTATTCGTGTTTCGCAACACGAACCTTATGAAGTTCATAACTTCGCCTGTTAACGAGTGGTCCCGGACTTTCCTACTAAGGGTTCAAAAAGTCAACTCCCAGATGTGGTTCGCTGTTTCTTTACGTCTTTTTCCACCAACCAAAGACTCTCTTCACTAAAGGAAACAGTTACTCTTCTGTTCTCTGTTTTTCAATACTGTACCACCAGAAAAAATATCTGTCAACTCTTATTCTTAAAAAAATATTTTTCTTTCAAAAAGTAAGTGCTGAAAAAGGACAAATGTATGGAAAATCATGTAAAATGTAGGTAAGTTGTTTGAACAGAAGGAGGAGTTTTGGTATGAAACAGAAAAAGTGGTTAATCGGACTTGTTGCACTGGGCTTGGTTTTAGCAGCATGTGGAAGTGGCGGTTCGAAAACGACCTCGAAGGAACCAGCTACACAGAAAATTAACGTCGCATCTGGTGGTGAACTCTCGACATTAGACAGCGCTCATTATACAGATGTCTATAGTTCCGATATGATTGGTCAAGTAGTTGAAGGCTTGTATCGACAAGATAAAAACGGAGATCCTGAGCTAGCTATGGCGAAAGCAGAGCCACAAGTTAGTGAAGACGGGTTAGTCTATACATTCAAGTTACGAGAAGCAAAATGGACAAACGGGGATCCAGTTAAAGCAGGGGATTTTGTAGTTGCGTTTAGAAACGTGGTCGATCCAGCGTATGGTTCAAGTAGCAGTAATCAAATGGATATTTTTAAAAATGGGCGTGCGGTGCGGGAAGGACAAGCCACGATGGAAGAATTTGGTGTCAAAGCAATCGATGACCAGACACTAGAACTAACATTGGAAAATCCAATTCCTTATTTAGCCCAAGTCTTAGTTGGAACACCTTTTATGCCTAAAAATGAAGCCTTTGCCAAAGAAAAAGGTACTGCCTATGGGACTTCTGCAGATAATTTTGTTGGCAATGGGCCGTTTGTAATTTCAGGCTGGGATGGCAATTCCGAAACTTGGAAATTGAAGAAGAATAATCATTATTGGGATAAAGAACACGTAAAATTGAATGAAATTGATGTTCAAGTAGTGAAAGAAATTGGCACAGGAGCCAATCTTTTTGATAATGGCGACTTAGATTACACTGTTTTAGCAGATACTTATGCACTTCAGTATAAAGAGTCAAAACAAGCGCATTTTGTACCTAAAGCTATGGTAGGTTATTTAAGTCCCAATCATCGCCGTGAAATTACCGGCAATGAACATGTTCGAAAAGCTTTTTTACAAGCGATTGACAAAGAAACTTTTGCAAAAGAAATTTTAGGAGATGGCTCGACAGCTTTAAATGGTTTTGTACCAGCTAATTTTGCAAAAAATCCAGATACAGGTGAAGATTTCCGCAAAGAAAATGGTGATTTATTGCCATATAATATTAAAGAAGCCCAAGCTAACTGGAACAAAGCGAAAGAAGAGTTGGGCAAAGATAAAATTGAATTGGAACTAATCTCAGCGGACTCAGCGATTGCCAAGAAAACCATTGAATTTGTTCAAGGGCAATTGCAACAAAATTTACCAGGTTTAACAATCAAATTAAAATCATTGCCTTTGCAAAATCGTTTGGATTTACAAACAGCAGGTAATTACGATTTAGCCTTTGGAACATGGACACCTGACTATGCTGACCCCATTAATTTTTTAGAATTTTATGACTCAAAAAGTGGCTTAAATACTTCTGGTTATAACGATTCAGCGTATGATGCAGGTCTCCAAAAAGTTAGAAAAGATTACGCCAATGAACCTGAAAAACGCTGGAATGAATTACTAAGTTTAGAAAAAACATTAATTGAAAAAGATGCCGGTGTTTTACCCTTATTCCAAGGAGCCATTGGTTACTTGAAATCAGATCGCTTACAAGGTTTGCAAGTATTTTCTTTTGGTCGCACAGTATCCTATCGTTTAGCTTATGTAGAAGAATAAATTGACTTCTGAAAAGTCCTATCTTTTGAAAAAGTCTGCTTTCTGTTTTATCCTTAAAGTAGGAAAATTAACTAAAAAAATCAACTATGAAAGGTAGGTTTTTCAAATGTTTAGCTTTCTATGGGCATTAATTGTCGGAGGAATTATTGGCGCAATTGCTGGCGCAATTTTAGGAAAAGACGTGCCAGGTGGCATTATTGGAAATATTATCGTGGGCTTTTTAGGAAGTTGGGTAGCATCACTCTTGTTGCCTTCTTTAGGACCAGTCATCGGCGGTTTTCCAATTATCTCAGCGTTGCTAGGAGCGATTATCTGTATTGCTATTTACTCTTTTATTGTAAACCGCAAGGCGTAAAATTGTATCAAAATGATATCTTGAAAAGCATCATAAAACTTGTGAAGGTTGATCAAACCATTACTTTTGATGTCTTTTCTCTCATATTTTAAGTCTATGACAAAAATCTCTTTGGATTTTTGTCATAGACTCTTTTTTTTAAAAATATTTATTATGAGAATTTCCTGCGTTAGACTGCTTATTTTTCATTTATTATTCATTTTTGATAATGGAAGTTTTGTTGGATAAAGTGAATAGCTCAAGGTTCAACAAAAATAAAGAAAAAATTAATATGTTAAGTTTGGGGAAGGTGAAATGCTGCTCTCATAATACGCCGTTTTATTCATTAAACGATAGTTGAAAAAAATAAGTGCCCTTGTTATTCTTTGAATTAAACTAATGGGGGCGAAAAGCATGGAATCGTTAAAAAGTAATCTTTTTTTGACCAGAGAAGCATATTTGGAAGCTTTTGAAACAATCATGACACCTTTAAAAACGGCTATTTTAACATCAGAAAAACCTGGCGTAAATTTTGGGTCCAGTGGTGCTGTCTATGATCAGCAACATGCTGAAATGGAAGCGCTCATTCGACCATTATGGGGAATTGGACCGTATTGGGTTGCTTGTAAAGATGATGTTTTAAGAGATGCTTATGTGGAAAAATTAATCGCAGGAACTGATCCGTCATCCCCAGACTATTGGGGCGATATTGTTGATTATGATCAATATATTGTGGAAGCAGCAGCATTATCTTTAACTTTATTGCTTCATAAGACATATTTTTGGTCCTGTTTTTCTGAGAAACAGCAAGAAAATATCATGGTTTGGTTAAATAAGGCACTTGGTTGTAAAATTCCTAAAAATAATTGGACGTTTTTCAAAGTGCTCATTCGTTTAGCACTCGAGGGATGTGGACAAGTGATTAACCAAACGGAACTAGAGGAAGAATTGGCGTTGATTGAACGCATGTATTTAGGTGATGGTTGGTATATGGATGGTAAAACTACGCAAAGAGATTATTATATTTCGTTTGCTTTTCATTATTATAGTTTGATTTATGTCAAATTTATGCGAGAAAGAGATCCTATTCGTGCGAAACGTTTTACAGAACGAGCCGTTATGTTCGCGCAGGACTATCTGTACTATTTTGATGAGGAGGGCGAAGCGTTACCTTACGGACGTAGTCAAACGTATCGGTTTGCTCAAGGAGCGTTTTTCGCAGCTTTGATATTTGCAGAAGTAGAGGCGTTACCTTGGGGACAAATAAAAACGCTGTTAGCAAAACATTTACACTGTTGGATGCAACAGACTATTTTCACTTATGATGGTCGGTTGTCCATTGGCTATCATTACGAAAATTTAGTAATGGCAGAAGGTTATAACGCACCAGGCTCTCCGTATTGGGCTTTTAAAACATTTTTGTTGTTCGCTGTGGATCAAGACCATCCGTTTTGGCGTGCTGAACCGCTGGCGATAAAGCGAGAAGAAAAGCGTTTGATAGAAAAGGGAAACATGTTATTAATCCATCCTAAAATGAAAACGCATGTCCTCGGCTATCCTGCAGGACTATGGCTTGAAAATCAAGCGCATGCCGCGGCTAAATATAGTAAATTTGTCTATTCTAGCCGCTTTGGTTTTAGCGTTCCCAAAGCTGGCGCGTGTTATGAGGAGGGAGCTTTTGATAACGTATTGGCTGTTTCTCGTGATGGTGAATATTTTCGTGTTAAAGGGAAAGTTCATGATTTTTATTTAACAGAGGAGCAAGTTTATTATAAATGGCTACCTTTTCAAGAAGTAGAAATTGAAACAACCATTTATCCTTTTGGGGAATGGCATGTTAGAGTACATGAAATAGTGACATCGGTTCCATTAAAAGTGCGCGAAGGAGGATTCAGTCTACCGTTACTTGGAAAATTTTCAGAAAAAGAACTTGGTAAAGAGTGGGCTAGAGTCGATTCAGGAGAATTGTGTTCGCAAATAATTGCAATTGAAGGGTATGACCACACAGGTATTCTTCAACCTGAACCCAATACATCGTTGTTTTTCCCAAGAACAAGTTTACCTTATTTGCAAAAAGAGCTACCAATAGGAACGCATCGCCTGATTTGTTTGGTAGGTGGTGTGACAAGGGAGGAATAAAAAATGATAAAAATCGAATTGAAAAATAAAGACAATCAGATTATTACTGGCCGAATCGATCACGAGAAGCCAGAAGCGCCATTCGTTGCGGAGGGAGACACGTTAGCGGTATTAGCAATTAAACAGTACCTTTATCAAGTTGGCGATAAAATTGTAGTGACTTATACAGGGGCTATCCCTTATTTGATGGTTCAATTAGATGAAACTTTGGCTCCTTCATTGATTTATCTAAAAGAAAAAGTTTGGGAATATCAAATTCCATTAGAAGAATCTGCTCGAAAAGCTTTTGTTGATACGGCCTTTCATTCAGCAAGGCACCAAATAATGGTTCGACAAGCGCACACGTTTGAAAAAGACAATTATCAAAATCTTTCTATGAATACACATGACCAAAAAGAATATTCAGGAGCCTATCCTCATGCGTATGCAAACGTTGAAACGAGAGACGATGCTGTTTTCTTTGCGAAAAATGCTATTGATTCTAAGTTTGGTAACTTTTCTCATGGCTCGTATCCATTTGCTTCTTGGGGAATTAACCAACAAAAGGAGGCGCAGTTAACGATTGACTTTGGCAGACCTGTAGAAACGGACTGGATCCGCTTGCTATTTCGGGCGGATTACCCACATGATAGCTATTGGGAGGAAGTCACTTTAGCCTTTTCAGATGGAGAGGAACGAGTAGTTGCCACAACGAATACCGTCTGTTTTCAAGAAATAAAGTTCCCAATGAAAACAACACAAACTTTGACATTAAAATGCTTACGAAAAGCGCTGGACTCTTCTCCATTTCCAGCGTTGACCCAAATTGAAGTATTCGGTCGGAATAAATAACAAGAGGTCGGGACAGAACCGTTTAGCTCCGAGAAATAAGAAGAAATTTCCGAAAATTGATCTTTGATTTTTGGAGACCAAGTAGGTATTGTTCATCATCGAATCACTACGTTCTTCGTGATTCTCAACAATTTCGGCTTATTTCCGAAGGACCTTCAACTCTTAGAGCTTTAGCTCTTAGAAGTTGTTGAGATCGGAGCAACGCGTAGTGTTGGTTCTGTTCCCGCCGTTTATCAGTTTTTGAGCGTGGAGCAAAAATCCAAAGTGATTTTTGTCCCACGCTCTTGTTTTTAAGATAAATAATCAAGAAAGGTCGCTTTTTATTTTCTTTTACGTTATAATACAATAAGTTAATATGTTAACAAGTTAAGGAGTGATGGAGATGTGTAGTCAAGAAAATAAACAAAGACTGATCTCTCTAGGAGAAAATGTCACAGATGAATGGATTCAAACGCAATTAAATGAATGCGTTTCAAAAATTGCTAAAAATATGCAGCGTTTCGGAACACAGTTTCCTTCAGCTTGTGCTACGAATGGTCGATATCGTCTCAAAGCTAACGATGATTGGACCAATGGCTTTTGGACAGGAATGCTTTGGCTGGCATATGAGTGGTCTCACCAAGAAAAATTTCGTTTACTGGCAATGGAAAATATTGACAGCTTTCAACAACGGTTAGAGGAGCATTTTGTTTTGGACCACCATGACATTGGTTTTTTATATAGTCTATCGGCGGGTGCTGGGTATAAAATTACCGGTGATGAGCGCTGTAAACAAGAAGTGCTAGCTGCCGCTGAAGTATTGTCAGCACGATTCCAAGAAAATGGCTCCTTCATTCAAGCGTGGGGCCATTATGGTGATCCCAAAGAATATCGATTAATTATCGACTCATTAATGAATTTACCGCTTTTATTTGAAGCAACTAAATTATCTGGAAATAGGGTTTATGAGGAAATTGCCTCACGTCACTATCATACGTTAATGAAAACGGTGATTAAATCCGATGCGACAACTTATCATACCTATTATTTTGATCCAGAAACAGGCAAACCAAAACATGGAGCTACGCATCAAGGACATAGTGATACTTCCATTTGGGCACGAGGCCAAAGTTGGGCAATTTTAGGGATTCCCCTAAACGAAACATTTCTCCATTCCCAACCATTTCCAGAAATTTATCCACAAATAGTGGAGGTTTTTCTAGCTCATTTGCCAGCAGATTTAATTCCCTATTGGGATTTTGATTTTAATGACCAAATGCCATCTGACAAAGATAGCTCGGCACTGGCAATTGCGGCATGTGGTTTATTGGAAGCAGACAAACTACAGGCTTTTCCTCAAGCAAAAGAGCTTGCCAAAGGAATGATTTATCAATTAGGAGAATATTATCGTACGAAAAATGATTCCGAAAATGAAGGACTGCTACTCCATGGTGTTTACGCACATGCAGAAGGAAAAGGGATTGATGAACCCAACTTATGGGGCGATTATTTTTACATGGAAGCCTTAATGCGTTTAGCAAAACCATCATGGCAAAGATACTGGTAAAGGGGAAAAATGATGCAGACGTTTGAGATTAAAGAAGACTTTTTATTAAATGGACAACCAATAAAAATTATTAGCGGGGCGATTCATTACTTTCGAATGACACCTAGACAATGGGAAGATAGCCTTTATAATCTGAAAGCTTTAGGAGCTAATACAGTAGAAACCTACATTCCTTGGAATATTCATGAACCAGAAGAAGGCGTATACGATTTTGAAGGAATGAAAAACATTGAAGCATTTGTCCGCTTGGCAGAAAAACTGAATTTACTAGTTATTCTGCGTCCTTCGGCTTATATTTGTGCAGAATGGGAGTTTGGTGGCTTACCAGCATGGCTTTTGAAAGAAAAAGGCGTACGATTACGTTCGACAGATCCTATTTTTATGACTAAAGTTCGTAACTATTTTCAAGTATTATTGCCTAAACTAGCACCGCTGCAGATAACACAAGGTGGACCAGTGATCATGATGCAGGTTGAAAATGAATATGGGTCCTATGGCATGGAGAAAGCGTACTTGCGACAAACCAAGCAGATAATGGAAGAACTGGGGATTGAGGTTCCTCTTTTTACATCTGATGGCGCTTGGGAAGAGGTTTTGGATGCGGGGACGTTAATTGAAGAGGATGTTTTTGTGACAGGAAATTTTGGTAGTCATTCGAAAGAAAATGCTGCCGTTTTGAAAAAATTTATGACTCGTCATGGTAAAAAATGGCCGTTGATGTGCATGGAATACTGGGATGGGTGGTTCAATCGTTGGGGCGAACCAGTGATTCAGCGGGAAGGTACCGACTTGGCGAAAGAAGTAAAAGATATGCTGGCAGTGGGTTCTTTAAATCTCTATATGTTTCATGGAGGAACAAATTTCGGCTTTTATAACGGGTGTTCGGCGCGAGGTGCAAAAGATTTACCTCAAGTCACTAGCTATGATTATGATGCTTTATTAACAGAAGCAGGAGAACCAACGGAAAAATATTATGCCGTTCAAAAAGCAATTAAAGAAGTATGTCCAGAAGTTTGGCAAGCACAACCACGCACGAAAAAACTGGGGAATTTAGGAAGCTTTCCAGTAACTGCTAGCGTATCCTTATTCGCAGTAAAAGATCAAATGATGACACCGAAGACCACCGCGTATCCATTAAGTATGGAAGAAGCTGGCTCAGGCTATGGCTACTTGCTTTATTCGTTTGATTTAAAAAATTATCATCATGAAAATAAACTAAAAGTCGTCGAGGCCAGTGATCGTTTACACATTTATGTAGATGGAGATTTAGCTGCTACCCAATATCAAGAGACAGTGGGAGAAGAGCTACTGATTTTAGGACAAACTGAAAAAGACACACTTGCGTTAGATATCTTAGTGGAAAACTTAGGTCGCGTTAATTATGGCTTTAAATTAAATAATCCGACACAAAGTAAAGGAATTCGAGGTGGAGTGATGCAAGACATTCATTTTCACCAAGGCTATCAACACTATCCCTTAACTTTTTCACAAGAGCAATTAGCCAAGATTGATTACACAGCTGGAAAAAATCCATTGCAGCCTTCATTTTATCAAGTAACATTTGAATTAGAACAGCTAGCAGACACGTATATTGACTGTCGAGGCTACGGCAAAGGATTCGTTGTGGTCAATGGTCATCATCTAGGTCGTTATTGGGAAATAGGACCCATTCATTCGCTGTATTGTCCCAAAGAATTTTTACAGCAAGGACAAAATGAAGTAGTAATTTTTGAAACAGAGGGAATTGACATTGAGTACTTGAAATTTACGAATCAAGTAATCATAGACTAAAAAAATAGAAGTAGAAGCTGAAATTTATTCGGCTTCTACTTCTATTTTGGTTTTGAAATATTTCCAATGTTTATAACTAATAATATATTCAGCAACACTACCATCTGCGAGATAGGAATGTTTAACTTGTTTAACAGCGGGTTCACGAAAACTTAATTGAAGTAAGTTCAATAACTCAGCATCTTCGGGAAAGACAATTTCATTTGTTTCTACAGAAGCTAACGAGAAGAGGTCTACTGAAAAATCTTTACGGACTCGTTCATACACACTTGCATAAGCTGTGAGGTCCTTTGAGAGCGGCTCTTTAACAAGCTTTTTGGGAAGATGTGTGATATGTACGAGAAAGGGTGTATCTTCAGAATAGCGTACACGCTTGATTCTATAATAAGAAGCGTTAGCTGGTAAGCCTAATTCCTTTAAAATTTCGGCTTGATTTTCTTCTTCAATTGAAAGGACTTTAACTTTTTCAGAATCTAAAGAATGCAACTCGATATCAGAAAATTTTACATTTTGCGAAACTTTTGATTTCGAAACAAAGGTCCCTTTTCCTTGGATACGATACAAGTAACCTGCACTGGTCAGCTCATTCAGTGCTTTGACAGCTGTGATAGAACTAACAGCATATTTTCGTTTAATATCGGCTTCAGAATAAAATTTATCACCAGGAATAAAGGTATGATTTTTTATTTCACGTAAAAGGTCTTGTTTAATTTGTTCATATTTAGGTAACATGCGATTGCCTCCATTCTAGTAATCGAATGAATTAAGCATAACATGTTAACTAGCCTTTAGCAAACACTTTGAAAAAGAGGAAAGACAATTTTTATTTAAAGAATTCAAAAAAATAAATTCAATATATTAAGATATTAGGTTTACGGATAACTTAGTATGTGTTATAGTAAGTTCGTAGAGAACATAACATGTTAAGTAGGGTCACCTACATCTAGGGAGGGAAATTCGTGGAAAACATTGTACTAATTAGTCATGGTAGCATGGCTGAAGGCGTCAAAGTTAGCTTAGAAATGATCGTTGGTCGGCAAGAACACGTGCATACAGTCTCATTACGACCAGATAGCGACAATCTTCAATTTGAGAAAGAGCTAAATGAAAAAATGAAAGCCCTTAACGGTACGACACTGATTATTGCTGATTTACTAGGAGGAACGCCATGTAACGTGGCAACTAAGAATTATTTGAACGTTGACGGAGTGGAAATTATTGCAGGGATGACGCTCTCTGTTGTGATTGAAGCAGTGGTTAATCAACAGGCTTCGATTAAAGAATTAGTTTGTTTAGCACAAGAAAATATTGTTGATGTAAAGGCTGGAATGAATCAAGCAGAACAAGAGATTTCAGAAGCCAGCAAAGAAAAAGAATTAAGTAACTATAGTCAATATGCTGGAAAAGAAAATATTGTAAACACACGGATTGATGAACGGTTAATTCATGGACAAGTAGCGGGAATTTGGTCGACAAGTCTTAGTACACAGCGAATAATTGTAGCCAATGATGAGGCGGCTACAGATCCTTTACAAAAATCATCTTTGAGAATGGCAGCGCCTTCTTCGATGCGTTTATCTGTTCTTGGAGTAGAGGCTGCCGCTAAAAATATTCAATCAGGAAAATATGGTAAACAGCGTTTATTTTTATTATTTAAAAATCCGAAAGATGTGCTCCGCTTTATCGAAGCGCAAGGACCTATCAAAACTGTAAATGTTGGGAATATGAGTTACAAAGAAGGAGCACGCGAAGTAACAAAAAGTATTCAAGTTTTACCAGAAGAAGAACAAATTTTTGAAACAATCGCTTCAAAAGGCGTCACTGTGACAGCCCAATTAGTTCCAAACGATCCAGTCGTTGATTTTATGAAAAAATTACGCGGCTAAAACTGTCAGACTAAGAAAGAATATTTTTAAATTTAGGAGGAAATTTCAATGCATTTAGCAGCGTATCAAATTATTTTAATTACTATTTATGCGTTTATTGCTATTAATGACTCACTTATTTCAAATACGTTGACGCAACCAGCTATTGCTGGAATGATTTCTGGAATGATTATGGGAGATTTAAAAACTGGTTTAATGGTTGGCGGCACTCTTCAATTAATGCGTTTAGGAATTGCTGCTTTTGGTGGAGCATCGGTACCTGATTATTTCACAGGGGCTGTTTTAGGAACCGCTTTCGCTGTAATCTCTGGAAAAGGAGCGGAGTATGGTATTGGTTTAGCTGTTCCTGTTTCTCTGTTGATGTTGCAACTAGATGTAGTGGCCCGTTTTTGTAATGTCTTTTTACTTCATAGTGTCGATAAAGCGATTGATAAGATGCAAGTAAAACGGATTCCACGCTTAGTTTTATCTGGTTCTGTTCTGTGGGGACTGTCTCGTGCCATTCCGATTTTATTAATGTTATTAGCGGGGGATGCTGTAGTAACAACGATTACCGATAACATGCCAGAATGGCTAATGACGGGCTTAAAAACAGCTGGAGGAGTATTACCTGTTGTCGGTGTAGGGATTTTATTACGTTACTTGCCAACGAAGCAATATATCCCCTATTTACTATTAGGCTTTTTCTTAGCGGCTTATTTAAAAGTTCCAATGTTAGGTGTTTCGATAGTTGGGATGGTAGCAGCGATGCTTGTATTTAAACGTGATGGGGCAAAAGGCACGACACAAGCAACAACAGGAAATGGTGATTTTGAAGGAGGATATGACGGCGATGAGTAAGCATAAACTGACAAAAAAAGAATTAAATGCAATTAGCTGGCGTTATATTTTAGGAAGCCAATTAAACTGGAACTATGAACGTATGATGAGTTCAGGATATTTATACGGAATCTTACCTGTTTTAAAAAAATTCTATGGTCATGATGAAGCACAATTTCAAGATATGATGCGCACACACAATCAATTTTTTAACACCAATGCTATTTTTGGGAATTTAATTATGGGGATTGATGTGGCGATTGAAGAGCAAGATGGCTATAAAGCGAAAGAAACAATTATTGCGCTAAAAACAGCTCTGATGGGTTCTTTGGCAGGCGTTGGAGACTCTTTATTCCACGTTATTTGGGGGACGATTTTCGGCTCTGTTGCAGGGACACTGGCTCAAAATGGTTCGGTGGTTGGCTGTGTTATTTGGATTATTGCAAATATTGCACTATTGTTTGGTCGGGCCGCGCTCTTACCACTTGGTTATAAGCAAGGGGTCAAACTAGTGACGACCTTAAAAGACAAGTTATCTGCCTTTACGAATGCAGCAACTGTTCTTGGTGTGACTGTGATTGGTGCCTTAATTCCTTCAGTTATCAAGGCGACAGTTCCTTTTGTTTATAAAAAGAACGGGGTCGAATTAGTTATTCAAGATACGTTAGATGCAATTTTACCTTCCTTAGTTCCAATCTTACTTGTTCTTTTAACTTATTGGATGTTAGGTTAAAAGAAATTAAATTCCACACGAGTGATTTGGATTATTTTAATTTTATCGATTGTTTTGAGTGCCTTTGGTATTTTGGCGTAAAAAGTATATTAAGTGATTTTCAGAGAGTCGGAGAGTGTAGAAAGTATTTTTCTTCACTCTTTTTCTCTAATTTGGATGTAAGCGTTTTACGATAATTTTTTAGGAGGAGAAAGAATGAAAAACAGGAAAATATGGTTAATGCTGGTCGGACTGTTTACTGCTTTGACGAGTGGATTTATGGGAACCACTCTTACTTTTGCAGAAGAAAACGAAGCGAGCCAAACGATTGAGCAACCCTCTTACATTTCAGATTTCCCCAATCAAGTTGGGCATTGGCAAGATTTGGTGGGAACAGCAGAAAAAAAGAATGATTCTGCTGGTTTATGGATCGCAAACACGAAGCAAGGGACAAACCTCGAATCTGTCTCTATCAATCTTGATGCACGCGAACAATCTTCAGGAGATCTTGAACTAACCTTTTTATATGAAGGGCAAAGTAACTTCGGATTGGTTTTTCGCGGAGATAAACAAAAGACGAGTCAATGGCAATCTTTTGCTTATAATCGTGACGGTCGCTGGCAATTAGGACAACCAGGCGGTAAATGGCTAACTAATATTCCGGGACCAACATTACTAAGTGGCCAACAATATAAACTGCTGGTTCGCTATGATGGGAAAAAAATTCAAACATTTCTGAATGATCAATTATTTTATGAAAATGAAGAGGTTCATTATCCTGATGGTACATCCATTAATGATGACTGGATGGGGGCTGTAGGAATTAGACTATTTGGTAATCTATCAAAGCTGAATATCATTTCTATGAAAAGTGGCCCCGTTGGTAGCATTCCTGTTATCGATTCATCTGCAGAATACCGAGAATTAAAAGAAAAATGGCGAAATCAGCTTGTTTCAAAAGAATATGATTCAACTAACCAAGCGCTTGTAGACTACGTCCAAAAAATCTCCAATGAAGCAACAGAACTCGATCAAACGATGAATAAAGAGCCGAACCGCAGCTATTTATGGCCACTAGAGCCTGGCAATACGCCATCGGCTGATTTAACGACTCAATTTACCAAATTGCAAAAATTAGCGTTAGCCTATGGAACGAAGGGGAGTACGCTTTACCAAGATGACAAATTGGCAGCAACCATTATTGATGGCTTAGATTTTATGGTAACGCAAAAAGGGTATGATGGGAAAAAGTACCACGGAAATTGGTGGGACTGGCAAATTGGTGTGCCACAGAAGTTTCTTAATATTCTAATGATTTTAGAGGATAAAGTTTCTCCAGAAAAGCAACAAATCTATACAAATGCGCTGAGCAGTTATGTCCCAGATCCGTTTAAACAGTTGTATACAAAACCACAAGGAACGTTTGTGGATTTAGCTTTTATCCCAAATTTTGTGACATCAGGAGCGAACCGCACGGACTTAGCTTTAACTGTTTTGGGGTTAGGAATTTTACAAAAGGATAGCGGGAAAATTAACCAAGCATCCAGTAGTATCGTCGATGTATTTAAATTAGTCACAAAAGGTGATGGTTTTTACCAAGATGGTTCTTTTATCCAGCACAATAACATTCCTTATACAGGTTCGTATGGCAATGTTTTGGTGAAAGGGGTTGGACAAATTTTGGCCATTACAGCAGATTCATCTTTTCAAATGGATGCAACTCTTGTGACAGAATTTGTTGAAAATGTTGATCGTGCCTTTCTTCCTTTGATTTATAAAGGTGAAATGCTACCAACTGTGAATGGCCGTTCCATCTCAAGAGCCCCAGCAGTTGGAAAAACAGGCTATGGCTCAACTACCATGTATAATTTATTAATTGTGGCTAAATTTGCTCCTAATAATTATCAAAAGAAATTTCAAGAAGCCGTTAAATATTGGATGAAGGAGAACCCAGATTATTATTTGACAAATGCTCGTGATTTTAATGATTTACAGATGACTATGCAACTTTTAACTAATCCAGAAATTACGGGAGGGCAACTTCCTTTTACAGGCACGAAACTTTATGCTTCGATGGATCGATTTGTCCAACGCACACCTAGTTATATGTTTGGGCTAGGCTTGTATTCAAAGCGCACTGCATCTTTTGAAGCAGGGAATAAAGAAAATAAACGTGGCTGGCACACTGGTGACGGAATGATGTACGTATATAATGATGACGAGGTTCAATTTAATTCCAGCTATTGGCCAACTGTAGATCCCTATCGACTACCAGGAACAACGGTAGATACCATTTCTTTGGCAGATGAAGTTTCAGCATTTACAACAATCACATCGAAAGAGCAATGGGTTGGTGGAGTAACGTCAGACAATCAGGCAGTAGTAGGGATGGCTCTTAATAAAGACGGGACCAAAAATAATGGGAAACTTTTAACTATGAACCTACAAGCTAAAAAATCTTGGTTTTTATTAAATGGGCAAATTATCGCATTAGGCGCAGGAATTAAAGGGGATACAGAAGCTTCGATTGAGACAGTTGTTGATAATCGTTTGTTAAATGATGCGTATCAGTATCAAGTGCTATCAAATATTGGGGAGATTCATGAGAAAAATGAAACGAGTAAAAAACAATGGTTATTACTAAAGTCGGATCATTCCAATGCTAATATGGGTTATTATTTTCCAGAAGAAACAACGGTAAATGTTAAAAGTGAAACTAGAAAAGGAACCTATAAAGCAATTAATGAAGCATTTCCAAGTGATAAAGAATATGTAGGTGATTATCGAACATTTACGATTCAACATGGTCAACACCCAACGAACGAGCATTATGCTTATGTAGTTTTACCAGGAATCGATGAAACTGATTTAAAAACATATGCTGCCAAAAAAACAGTAGAAGTTCTCTCAAATACAGAAGAAATTCAAGCAGTTAAGCAAGAAGAAGAAGGCTATCTTGGGGTTAACATTTGGTCAGAAACTGGCGGTACAATAGCAGGGATTACCTCAAATAAAGCTATTTCTTTAATGAGAAAGACACAACAACACCAAAAAACGTATACTTTCTCTGATCCCACACAAACAACTAAGACACTGACTTTAAAAATACCAAAAGATTACAGCACAGTAATTAGTCAAAGTGACGGAATCACTTATGATGATGCAACAGAAACCTTTACTATTAATTTTGAAAATGCTGCAGGAAGTAGTAAACAAATTATTGTAGAATAACTAAAAGAAATTAAAGTAGCCTCAAATTCCAGTTTAATCGGAATTTGAGGCTACTTTGTTGAAATTATTTAAGATTCTAACATTTCTGCAGGTAATAAAATCGTTTCACGATGGCCATCATCAAAAGCAAAAATTCGCGACGGATATGCCGTAGAATAACTAAATGGTAAGTCGATGGCCATTTCTACTGAACTATTTTCTTGAGAAAAATGGACAGTCACCTTGCCATTATTGTTCAACAAATCAAAGTGAAGTAAGTCGTTTAAAGGGATAACCCCTTTTAGATTTAAGTCAATAATCAACCAAATACTATCAATTAAGCCACTAGGTAAGCTAGAAACAACACCTAATGAAGCATAGCGGCTACGGTCACTATCAAAACGTTCAAACATATGGATGACCTCCTTTTTGTTTACTTACTTTTAGTATACTGCAAATTTTAAAAAAAGAAATTGTTTCGTTTGAAAATATTGCGTAGATTAGCAAAAATTTAATATTCCTCTGTAGCTTCCTAGCTTTGCAGGTGTCATCATTTATGTGAAGAAATCAAGACATGCAGTAAAAAGAAAATGGGACGTACGTTGTTTCAACGTACATCCCATTTCTAAAACTTAAGAGAATCAGCTGAACAAAAGTGTACTCTTTATTCGGCTAATTCTGGTTCAGTCGTTTCAGCAGATGTTCCTTCTTCTTCTTCAGGAGCAGTTTGTGCTTCAACAATAGCAACTAGTTGTTCTTCTGGATCAGTTAAAATTTCATAGTCTTTGTGTTCAGGTAAATCAGCGATTGTAAGAGCATCACCAATTTCTAAGTTTGTAATATCTACTTCAATTGATTCTGGCAATTTATCTGGTGTGGCTGCCACTAAAACAGTGTACAAGTTTTGAGCTAAGGTACCCCCAGCTTTCACACCTGCAGATTCACCAATTAATTGAACTTCTGCTTCGACTTCTGTTGTTTCTTTCATATTTACAGATAAGAATTCAACATGAAGCATTTGACCAGTAAAGGTATCTAATTGTGCTTTCGACATTAATGTGTTGATGTTTTTGCCATCAACTGTCATTTTAATAACGGTGTTAGCACCATGTTCGCGTAAAATTTTTGATAAGTCTTTTTCTTCAAAATAGATTGGTGTACTTTCAATTTGGTAACCGTAAACAATGGCAGGTACTTTCCCTTCGTGACGTAGCTGATTTCTTAGTGAACGTGGACGGATAGCTCTTTCTTTAACTTCTAATTGTACTGACATAACCTAATTCCTCCTTGAAATAATGAGTGATTTGGTTAAACTCAGAAACAAAACATAATGGAAAAAAGAAACTCTTTTTTCAGTTGTTCTTGTCTAGAAAAATGCTAACAATAATCAAAAAATCCCCACAAATATTGCCAGGCAACACTCATGGGAATGGTTCATTGTTATCGTTGTTCTCTCCCAGGTCATTACGCTGTTTTTGAGAAACCTTTATTTACTTTACTTATTAACCGTAACACTTATATTTTTATACGTCAAGGAATTACCTTTTTCCACTTTTCATCTTTAACGGATTCCACTATACTAATACCAGAATGGAGCGGAACAATGCGATTAGATAAATTACTAGAAGAACTTCAGTTTGGATCACGCAAAACAGTGAAACGATTAATCAGAGGCAAGCAGGTCACTGTGGATGGCATCGTGACATTAAATGAAAGCCAAAATGTCGATGCGCAATTACAAATGATTAAAGTAAAAGGACAATTAATTTCGCATAAGACCCATGTGTACTACATGTTGAATAAGCCAAAAGGTGTGGTTAGCGCTGTCTCAGATGCATCTAAAAAAACAGTCATTGATTTGATTGCACCACAAGACAGACGCCCTGGTCTTTATCCAGTGGGCAGACTCGATGGCGATACGGAAGGGTTACTTCTATTAACAGATAATGGACAATTAGGGTATCAATTAATTCGGCCAAATAAAGAAGTAGCGAAATGTTATGAAGTAAAAGTCAATGGTTTGGTCTCTGCAGAAGATTGTGCTAAATTTAAAGATGGGATTGTTTTGCAAGGAGGCATTCAATGTAAGCCAGCAAAAATAACTGTTCTTGCAGCGACTGAAACGGAGAGTCATGTTTTCCTGACTATTCAAGAAGGAAAATTTCACCAAGTGAAAAAAATGTTTTTATCTGTGGGGAAAAAAGTGACTGCTTTAAAACGCCAAACTATGGGGCCGTTGCGGCTAGATCCGCAATTACCTTTAGGTGCTTATCGTTCATTAACAATAGAAGAGTTACAATTGCTATTGCCTTATTTTTTTATTGAAAAACAACAAACAAGCAAAGCGTTACCGAGTAATTTGAAAAGAGAAGAGGAACGGAAATGAAAACATTGCTTTTTGATGTTGATGATACATTGTTAGATTTTAAATTGGCTGAAAAGAAGGCGCTCCATGCCTTATTTGAAGAAGAAAATGTACCATTTACATCTGAAGTCGAGTCAACGTACCACCGAATTAATCAAGGATTATGGCGTTCATTTGAAGAAGGAAAAATAACAAAAGATGTTCTCCTTGATACACGGTTTGGTTTATTGTTTGACGCGTTTAATCGAGAAGTTGATAGCGTTAAAATGGGAGAAAACTACCGAGAATATTTAAGTCAAGGACATGACTTGCTTGGCAATAGTCAACGTATCTTGGAAAAATTAGCACCCCATTATGATTTATATATTGTGACAAATGGAGTGGCAAAAACACAATATCGTCGATTGGAAGATTCGAAATTAATGCCTTATTTTAAAGATATTTTTGTTTCAGAAGAAGTGGGTTATCAAAAACCGATGAAAGAGTATTTTGATTTTGTTTTTGAACGGATTCCTAATTTTAGTCGAGAAAAAACAATGATTATTGGCGATTCTTTGCATTCAGATATTCAAGGAGGCCAACAAGCAAAAATTCAAACTGTTTGGCTCAATCCGACCTCCGCTCCAGCAACACCAACAATTCAACCCAATTATACGATTCAACAGCTAGATGAGTTGTTACCAATTCTTGGGCATTAAAAAGAGCGTGGGACAAAAATCACTTTGGATTTTTGCTCCACGCTCAAAAACTGATAAACGGCGGGAACAGAACCAACTCCTTCGGAAATAAGCCGAAATTCTCCAAAAATTAAAGAGCAATTTTCGGAAATTTCTTCTTATTTCTCGGAGCTAAACGGTTCTGTCCCGACCTCTTTTTAACTTAAATGTAACCGTAAGCGAACCATATCCTTTAAAGGCAAGCCGTTTTCTATAATAGGCTCATCATAATGATGGATAAAAAAATCTGGTTCAATATGTGTCATTCGAAAACCGACTTTTTGGTAGAGATATAGCTGTTGAAAGCCTGTGCTCCCAGTCCCAATCTCCAAGGAATCATACTTTTCTTTTTTGGCAAAATCAATGGCAAAATGTAATAATTCTTGCCCTATGCCCCGCCCTCGGCTTTCTTCTGAGACAGCGATGTTTACGATTTCCAATGTCCGTGGGTGAGTCGGCAACAGGACTAAAATTCCTTGAAGTTCTTCAGTCTGATAGTCAAAGCAAATGCCGCGGGTAATGTAATCTGCCACCATTTTTTTTGAGGGATCTGCCTCATAAAGAAGAGCGTAATGCGCCGTTGTAAGTGCTTCTTTTTTGACTTTTTTAATCATAGGTAGGATTCTCCTTTTATTGATAAGTATACTGTAATTGAAAGAAGTGTGGGCAGATTTTTCATAAGAAGATAAAAATCACATGAAAAGTCTTGGAAAAGGTCTGGCATTCTTCAGAGTTTTCATTATAATAGTAAAAGACAATGAAGTTTTTGAAAAGAAAGAGGTTTATACATGAAAGATAGTCAGCCAATTATCATTGGTGTTACTGGCGGATCAGGAAGCGGAAAAACCAGTGTTAGCCGTGCGATTTTTAATAATTTTCCCGATCATTCAATTATGATGTTAGAACAGGATTCTTATTATAAAGATCAGAGCCATTTGAGTTTTGAAGAACGTTTAAATACCAATTATGATCATCCTTTTGCGTTTGATACAGATTTATTGATTCAACATGTTGAACAACTGTTAAATTATCAAGCCATTGAAAAGCCAGTTTATGACTACGTTGCGCATACAAGAAGTACAGAAACGGTGATCCAAGAACCGAAAGAAGTAATTATTCTTGAAGGGATTTTAATTTTAGAAGATCGCCGCTTAAGGGATTTAATGGATATTAAAGTGTATGTGGATACAGATGATGACATCCGTATTATTCGTCGAATCAAGCGTGATATGGAAGAACGTGGCCGTACGTTGGATTCTGTGATTGAACAATATTTGACAGTCGTCAAGCCCATGTATCACCAATTTATTGAACCTACGAAACGTTATGCAGATATCATTGTGCCAGAAGGTGGCGAAAACCACGTCGCTATTGATTTAATTAATACAAAAGTGGATAGTATTTTAACAAAAATGTAATAGTTAGCTTAAATAGCCGTCTCTATATCAGAGTCGACTGTTTAAGCTTTTTTTGACTTTTAAAGGGTGGTTTTATCAAATATTTTAAGGGATAGCTAAAAAGTTGAAAATATTGCAAGAAACAATATGCTATAATTTTTTAAAGGAAAAGGAGGGAAGGGAATCTGAATGATAAAAAGAGGTGAGGTTTTTTATGCGAATCTCTCACCAGTTGTTGGTTCTGAACAAGGTGGGATTCGACCTGTCCTGATTATTCAAAATAACAAAGGTAACTTATTTAGTCCAACGTTGATTGTTGCACCGATTACCCGTAACGTAAGCAAGCGGCTGCAACCAACGCAAGTCCTCATCGAAATTCCCCATAACGAGTGCAGGACGCCATCACTTATTTTGTTAGAACAAATTCGAACATTGGATAAAGAACGAATGCTACACAAGGTTTGTCAACTTTCTCGTGAAGAGATGGAACAGGTCAATCAAGCTTTAAAAGTTAGCGTTGGTATCCGTTAATTTACATATAAAGAAATCGTTTTGGGGAAACGGTTTCTTTTTTTTGTTGAAATGGTTTCCAAATATTCGTTTTTCTCGTATAGTGAAAGAGGAGGCGATCACATGGATAAAATTCGTTATGGAATTATGAGTACTGCCCAAATTGTCCCAAGATTTGTAGCAGGGCTTCGAGAAAGCGCGCAAGCTGAAGTGCGCGGGATTGCATCAAGGCGTTTAGAGAATGCTCAAAAAATGGCTAAAGAATTAGCGATTCCGGTGGCTTATGGCAGTTATGAAGAGTTATGTAAGGATGAAACAATTGATATTATTTATATTCCCACCTACAATCAAGGACATTACTCAGCAGCTAAGCTTGCGTTATCACAAGGAAAACCCGTCCTACTGGAAAAACCATTTACATTAAATGCTGCTGAAGCAGAAGAACTCTTTGTAATCGCACAGGAGCAAGGGGTTTTTCTAATGGAAGCTCAGAAGTCTGTCTTTTTACCAATTACCCAAAAAGTAAAGGCAACGATTCAAGAAGGGGGATTGGGAGAGATTTTATGGGTTCAGTCAGTTACTGCCTATCCCAATGTGGATCATATTCCCTGGTTTTACTCGAGAGAAGCGGGTGGTGGAGCGCTTCATGGCTCAGGAAGTTATCCATTACAATACTTACAATACGTATTAGGGAAAGAGATTCAAGTGGTTACGGGAACCGCAACGTATCAGCAAGGAGCGACGGATAGTCAATGTAATTTAGCTTTGAAATTTGCTGAAGGGACGCTGGGCAATATTTTTATTAATGTTGGTTTAAAGATACCTAGTGAAATGACCATTTGTGGGACGAAAGGGCAAATCGTTATTCCTAATTTCTGGAAAACAGATTGTGCTTATTATACAGATGCTCACGGCAACACTGTCAAATGGTCTGAACAATTTACTAGTGAATTTACGTATGAAATCAATCATGTGAATCAATGTTTACAAGACAAAAAGTTAACTAGCCCCGTAATGACGAAGGAATTAACGATAGCAACCGTTAAAATTGTTGAAGGTTTTTATCAAGAATGGTTTGATAACGAATAATTACCACCACTTGCTATCCAAACTATTCTGTGTTAAAGTGTGTTTTATGCGACGAGTTGACTCAATCAGATAGCTTCGGCTATTCCGTTTTGACGGCTAGTGATTGTCAAACACAACGACACCAGATAGTACGGCTATCAGTTACCGGATTTGTAACGTGTCGGACAGAATACTTTTGTGGAGAAGGTTTCTGTCTATTTATGCAAATAAATAGTGTGGTATCCCTTAACAGTTACTACTGTTAAGGGATTTTTTTTGTATGAAAAGAGAAGTGTTGCACTTTTATAAGTGCAACTTTTTTGTGTTGTGGAACATATAAAATAACGCTATAGTTTTAAGTGTAAAGGGAAAAGAAAAGAGGTGACAAGGCATGACCGTGTTGTTGTCCAAAAGAGCGATAAATATTTTATTGATGCTTTTGGATTTGGAAGGGAGTATTACCACGCAAGAATTAGCTGAGAACTTTACTGTCAGCGTTCGAACAATTAAGTATGATTTAGAAGATATTCGTGCTTGGTTTGAACAGCACGATGAGACACTTTATTCAAAACGAAATAAGGGAATCTGGCTAGATTTACCTGACTCTAAACGCTTACTGTTAAAAAATGAAATTATCGATGTCGATCGATTTGAAACCTATCCTGATCAAAAAAGACGAGTCAATGTATTGATTTTTCAGTTATTGTCAGTCAAAGGGTACTTAACGGCACAGCAGCTAGCAGATGAGTTATTAGTGAGTCGAAACACAATTGTCAGTGATTTGGAACAGGTCGAACGGTTGCTGCAAGCATATGATTTAACCTTAATTCGCCAAGCACGGCAAGGGTTTACAATTAGTGGTGAAGAAAGCAATGTACGCTTACTGATGGAATTTATCACTCAAAAAGAACTTACAGAATACGATATTTACCAAATTATGAACTATGTGACAAAGACAAAAGGGGCTGAAAAAATCCCTAAAATTAAATTTGGGTCAGGGACATTGTTTCAAGGTTGTTATCGTAGTGCATTGAAAAAAATGCGAAATTTAATTAATCCACTCGATCAAAATCAATTTGATTATGCCGAAATATTATCTATTACGTTGAGAGTGGCAATTGCCGCAGCACGTATGCAGATGGCACATACAATTGGGACTTACCGAGTGTTATCGCAAAAAACACGCTTTGAACAACGGAACGAAGTACCACTTTTACTTTTACAAGAGGTGTTTGAACGGTATGACTTACCTTTATTAGCGGATGAATATTTTTATATTTATAGTGATTTATTCGGAACCCATCAACGGCAAGATATGGTTCAATTAACAAAGCAAGTGATTGAAAGCGTTTCAAAAGAGCTGAATTATCCTTTTGTAAATGATCGCCAATTATTTACGAACTTGTTTGCACACCTGTCCTTACGTTTTACAAAGAAACATTTATTTATTAATGAATACAATCCGTTTTCTGAAGAAATCAAAGGAAAACACCCAGCGTTATTTTTAGCTATTCAAAGTGCCTGTAAACAATTAATTCAACGTTCTGTTTTGTTAGTCAACGATTCTTTCTGCGCATATATTGCGTTGCATTTTTTGGCAGCTCAGGAACGACAACAGCAGGAAGCTAAAGTTGTTAGGATTGTGTATGTTTGCTCGACGGGCTTAGGTGTGACCAGTTTAATTGAACAAAAAATTTTAGAGGAAGTACCAAACGTTGAACTCGCAGGATTTGCTTCTGTTTTAAATGCAACTGAAGTGATTCAAGCAGAAAAGCCCGATTTGGTATTGAGTATTTTCCCAATTGAAGAAATGACATACCCATTTATTAAAGTTAGTCCATTGTTGACGGACACAGACTTAAGTTTGATTCGGGAAGAGGTCGATAAAATTTTATTAGGGAAACGTCAAGGGAAAGGTACCGCTCGCTCCACGAAATCTGATGTAATTGAAAAAAATGAACGGATACAAAGCCAAGATTTATTAGTAAAAGCGTATATTATTTATGAAGAGTTAAAACGAATGTTTCAAACAAAGTTACTGAGCGAATATCAAGAAGCCTTTTTACTTCACGTTTTATTAATGACACATCGGATTACGTTTAATAAACAATACGAAGAGATTCCTTGTAATAGAGAAGTATCTCATGAAAGGCAAGAAGAAATTCGGCAAATTGAATGTTTATTTGCTAAAAATGAGTTACCTGTCAATCATGCTGAAATTTCAGCATTACTTAATTATTTAGAACAACCAAAGGAGGAAGAGGATGGAATTAGCAATGGAAGCACAGGAGATCATTCGACAAAGTGCTGAACCAGAAAAGCTACAATCGATTATCAAACAAACCAGTGCGCGATTAGCAGAAGCACAAATTGAACCAACGGAATTACAGTGGACGATTTTGATCAACCATCTCAATGAGATGCTGAATCGTTCAAGAGAAGGAACGACATTAGCTGGTGTTGATCGGACGTTATTTACGGAACTAACACCAGAAACGTTGAAAATTGCACAAGAAACAACAGAAGCAATTGGTCAGTTATCAGAAGATGAGTGGTATGTTTTAGCTGTTCATTTTGAAGTTGCTAAACAAAACAATTAATAGGAGGAAAAGTTATGATTACAGTAGTTATCGCAGATCGTTTAGGAAAAGGACAAAATGTTGCAAAAGGAGTGGAGCAAGCCGGTGGTCGCGCGGTTGTTGTTCCAGGAATGGGCGCTGATATGCGTTTAGGAGATGTGATGCAACAAGAAAAGGCTGATTTAGGCATTTCTTTCTGTGGCAGTGGTGGTGCAGGAGCGTTAACGGCTGCTACTAAATACGGGTATCCCGAAAGACATGGCATGCGATCAATCGAAGAAGGGGTAACAGCAATTAACGATGGGAAAACTGTTCTTGGATTTGGTTTTATGGATCAGGAAGAACTTGGTAAACGAGTAACTGAAGCATTTATTAAGAAACACGGAGCATAGAAAGTAGTAACTTAGAAAGGAGCGGTAATTATGGATGCCACAAAACGGTCAACACAAACCGTGATTGTTTCTGGAAAAGGTAATAAGAAGAATGAAGCTTTTGCAAGTGCATTGAATGATGTTTCAAAAAAAGTATTAAAAGAAACAACAGAGGTCCTCATCCGGATTGAACCGAAAGAAGTAACTATTCGTCAGGCAAAAGAACAAGTTTATACAGAAAAATTTCTGTTCTTCTTCTTTCCTAGAAAGAGAGTGATTTATCATGTCGAACTAGCTGTAGAAGTGGAAATCCAAGCCATTGCAGTCGAAGAAGTTGATTTTTTAACGGAAACAATTAAAGAACCGAACGCAGTAGTAGTTCCGTTTCTTTCAAAAAGAGGCGTATAAAGGGAGGAAGAAGGAATGGAATTTGTAATCATTTTGCTGAAGTCATTGCTTATTGGTGGTTTACTAGGTTTTGCAGCTGGCGCAGGCGCTGCTCGGATGTTTCATGCACCACAAACGCAAGGGTTAGGGGCATTTAGAACATTAGGAGAAATGAACGCGGCACAAGGAGATCCAGCATCACACTTTTCTTTTGGTTTAGGTTTTTTCTTTAATGCTTGGGCTTCGGCCGTGGGAGCAGGGGCCTTTACACAAGATGTGACCCACCGGATTGTGCCTAACTGGGCTGCAGCAATTTTATTGGTAAAGGATAAAGATGTCACTAAAACGATGCATAATCCCAAAAAAATGGGGATTGTCGGGGCCTTTGTAGGAATGGCGACTGTGGCTTTCTTAAATAGTACAGCTGCAGCAATTCCAGAATCGCTACAAGTAACAGCAGTTGCGGTGTTGGTACCTGCAGCAACGATTTTAATCAATACTGTGATGCCCGTTTTATTCTGGCTAGCGGCTTTAGATGCAGGAAAACGGACGGGTTTCTGGGGAACGTTATTTGGCGGATTATCTCAATTAGTCATGGGCAATGCTGTCCCAGGAGTTGTATTAGGGATCTTAATCGGTAAAGGTGTCGATGATTTAGGGTGGACCCGAATGACACGTGGCATGCTTGGTGCCATTATCTTATTATTTATTTTAAGTGGCTTCTTCCGAGGGTTCGACTTAGAAATGATCGAAAGTTTCCGCTTGTCTATTCCTCAATGGTTAAATAATTTACACAATGTCTTCACCGTTAAATAGAAAAAAGGAGGTCTCATAGATGGAACAGCAAGAAAAAAATGAATGGGCACAACAAGAACAAGAAATTCAAGAAGGTTTAAAAGGCAAAAGTTTTTGGTATGCTGATTGGGGCTTTCCGATTTTAGTCGGGATTATGTCAGCGGCAATTTTTGCAGGAACACATATGTATGTAGTTTATGGTGTGGGCGCCTTTAATGAAGTTTCAATTGTTGCGATGCTAAAAGCTGGTTTAGATGGTGGTTCTTATGGCGCTGCCGCAGCATTTGGTGCAAGTTTTTTGTTTGCACGAATTTTAGAAGGTTCTTTAGTCGGGATTTTAGATTTAGGTGGCTCAATTTTAACGGGGATTGGAATTGGCGTACCTGCGATTTTCCTCAGCATGGGAATTAAAGCGCCTGTAGAAAACTTTGGCTTAGCCCTTTTAACGGGTGCGATACTAGGGGTAGCAGTTGGCGGCGTAATTGTGTTGATTCGGAAATTTACTATCAATCAAGGAAATTCCACTTTTGGTGCGGATGTGATGATGGGTGCTGGTAATGCCTCAGGACGTTTCTTAGGCCCGTTAATTATTTTGAGTGCGGCGGGTGCTTCGATTCCTATTGGGATTGGTGCCACATTAGGAGCTTTAGGTTTTTACATTTGGAAAAAACCAATTGCTGGGGGCGCAATTTTAGGCGCAATGATTTTTGGTGCAATATTCCCGGTTTCTTTATAATAAGAAAAAGCCTTTTGTTTTGCACTTTCTCTGTCATGAATAAGAATAAGCGTTTACATTATAATGTTACTATGTTATTATAAATGCGAAATAATTATTATTTTTATTAGTTGAACGGAGGAATTAACAAATGAATGGTTTTGTACAGTGGATGGAAGTTAAGTTAATGCCGATTGCGAATAAATTTGGTTCGCAACGCCATATGACAGCGATTAGAAAAGGATTAATTGCAACGATGCCTTTAACAATTGTGGGCTCATTCTTTACAATTTTTCAAAATATTCCAATTGAGGCATACACAAAATTGATTGAACCTTATCAAGCAATTTTAGATATTCCTTCCCGCTATACGATGGGGTTACTTGCACTTTATGCAACATTTGGGAATGCTTCATCATTGGCCAAAAGTTATAAGCTTGACTCTTTGACGTGTGGAATTTTAGCATTAATGGCCTTTTTAGTAACAGCGGCACCACCAACACGTGTCTTTGAAGATGTTGACAACGTCATTACAGCAGGGCGCTATATTAATTTAGCAAATTTAGGTTCAGCTTCTTTATTTGGTGCGATTGTAACAGCGCTGTTATCTGTTGAAATTTATCGCTTCTTTATTGAAAAAGATATTATGATTAAGATGCCAGATGGCGTACCGCCTGAAGTGTCAAATTCATTTATTGCGTTAATTCCAGGAGCAGTTATTCTTTTATTATTCTGGGTTATTCGCCACGTAATTGGTTTTGATTTGAATGGTTTCTTGAGTACGTTATTAATGCCACTTAAAGGTATCCTTGCTGGTAACAGTTTATTTGGCGGCTTACTAACAGTCTTCTTAATCTGTTTCTTCTGGGTTTTAGGGATTCATGGTCCAGCGATTATGGGCCCAGTTATTCGTCCTTTCTGGGATATGTCGATTGCAGAAAACCTTGAAGCTTTTACCAATGGCGCAAACGTTCATCAGTTACCTAATATTTTTACAGAACAGTTTTTACAATGGTTTATCTGGATTGGTGGCGCTGGAACTACGCTTTCTTTAGTTGTTTTAATGATGTTTTCTAAATCAACGTATCTGAAAAGTCTTGGCCGTTTATCGTTCTTACCAGGCTTGTTTAATATTAATGAACCAGTTATTTTCGGAACGCCGATCGTAATGAATCCTATTTTAGGTATTCCGTTTATCGTGGCACCGTTAATTACCACAACGTTATCTTATTTCTTAACAGTCGCTAATATAATTCCGATGATGGCTGCACGCTTAGCGTTTGCAATTCCAGCACCAATTGCTGCTTGGATGAGTACCAATTGGAGTTTCTCGGCCGCAGTATTAGTGATTGTTAACTTCTTAATTACAATGGCTATCTACTATCCATTTTTCAAAGTTTATGAAAAACAACAATTGGATAAAGAAGCAGAAGAATTAGCAGCTGAACAAGCAGCAAAAAATTAAAAAATGTTAGGGCGGGTGTTCTGATATGAATATCCTGCCCCTTCTAAGTCAGAGAAGAAAGTCAGGAGCGTATAAGATGATTATTTGGTTCATTTTCTTTTTTATCGTTAGTCAAATTATTATAGAAAAAGGGCAGTTGCCTACTGTTGTTTATCAATTTGGTTTGGTAAAGACGTTGGTTTTTACGGCAGTTTGTATTACTCTTTCCATGATAATTGGCGGATTTCTAAATCAACCAGTATTGCTCGTTGGCTCTACAACAATCCTGTGTAGCTCGGTGATTGCTTGGAAATTTCGAAATAAATTTGAAAATAGCGGAGTGTGAGAACGAAGATGAAAAGAGCATTAGGTGTATCAGTTTATCCAGATCATAGTGATATCAATCAAGATAAAGCGTATTTAAAAAAAGCCAGCGAATGTGGGTTTACTCGAATTTTTATGAGTATGTTAGAAGTGACCGATGGCAAAGAAGCGGTTCAGAAAAAATTTAAAGAATTAATTAGTTATGCGAAAAATTTAGGATTTGAAACAATTTTAGATGTCGTTCCAAGTATCTTTGATGAATTGGAAATTTCATATGATGATTTGACTTTTTTCAGCGAATTAGGAGCTGATGGGATTCGATTGGATACAGGTTTTGATGGAAATAAAGAAGCCATGTTGACGTTTAATCCATTCGGCGTGGCTATTGAGCTGAATATGAGTAATGATGTTGCTTATCTTGATAACATTTTGACGTATGAAGCGAATCGACCTTTCTTATATGGTTGTCATAACTTTTATCCACAAGCGGGAACTGCATTGCCGTATGATTTCTTTGAAAAATGTAGCATCCGCTTTAAAAAGGAAGGTATTCGGACAGCTGCTTTTATTTCATCACAGGTAGGTGAAATTGGTCCTTGGGATGTGAATGATGGGCTACCTACTTTAGAAATGCATAGACAGTTACCAGTCACTGTTCAAGCTAAACATTTATTTGCAACAAATTTAATTGATGATGTTGTTATTGGAAATGCTTATGCTTCCAACGAAGAATTAGAAGCATTGGGTCAGTTGAATCGTTATCAAACAGAATTGACCATTGTTTTTGAAGAAGCGACTTCTGAAATTGAAAAAGAAATCGTAACAAAAAATCAACATTTTCGCCGTGGAGATATCACTCAGCAGATGATTCGTTCCACAGAAGTGCGTAAAAAATATAAAAATGAAGCTAATCCCCCACATGATAATCAAGCAATGCTACAACCTGGAGATGTTGTTGTGGGAAATGATGCATTTGGAAAATACAAAAATGAATTACAAGTCGTTTTAGAACCACATCAAGACTCACGCAAAAATCGAGTAGGGCGTATTATAGAAGAAGAACTTGTATTATTAGAATTCATTAAGCCTTGGACAAAATTTAGATTTATAGAAAAGTAGGGAAGAATATGGACTACGATTTACTTATAAAAAATGGACAGACAGTAGATGGTATGCCTGTTGAAATTGCAATTAAAGAGAAAAAAATAGCTGCTGTTGCAGCAACTATTTCAGGTTCTGCAAAAGAAACTATCCACTTAGAACCAGGTACTTATGTATCCGCAGGCTGGATAGATGATCACGTTCATTGTTTTGAAAAAATGGCTCTTTATTATGATTATCCAGATGAAATTGGGGTCAAAAAGGGTGTTACGACAGTGATCGATGCTGGGACAACAGGTGCTGAAAACATTCATGAATTTTATGACTTAGCGCAACAAGCAAAAACAAATGTTTTTGGATTAGTCAATATTTCTAAATGGGGCATCGTTGCTCAGGACGAACTCGCAGATTTAAGTAAAGTACAAGCGAGTTTAGTCAAAAAAGCGATTCAAGAATTACCAGATTTTGTTGTAGGGATTAAAGCCCGTATGAGTAGGACCGTTATTGGCGATAACGGCATTACGCCTTTAGAATTGGCCAAACAGATTCAGCAAGAAAACCAAGAAATTCCCTTAATGGTTCACATTGGATCAGCACCGCCTCATTTAGATGAAATTTTAGCCTTGATGGAAAAAGGGGATGTCCTAACCCATTGTTTTAATGGGAAAGAAAATGGCATCTTAGACCAAGCAACGGATAAAATAAAAGATTTCGCTTGGCAAGCGTACAACAAAGGAGTCGTATTTGATATCGGGCATGGTACGGATAGTTTCAATTTTCACGTAGCTGAAACAGCGTTGCGCGAGGGAATGAAAGCTGCATCAATTAGCACAGATATCTACATCCGTAACCGAGAAAATGGTCCTGTTTATGATTTAGCCACAACGATGGAAAAACTCCGTGTGGTCGGCTATGATTGGCCAGAAATTATTGAAAAGGTAACCAAGGCTCCTGCTGAGAATTTCCATTTAACGCAAAAAGGCACGTTGGAAATAGGTAAAGATGCTGATTTAACGATTTTCACGATTCAAGCAGAAGAAAAAACATTGACTGATTCTAATGGATTGACACGAGTAGCCAAAGAGCAAATTCGCCCAATCAAAACAATTATTGGAGGACAAATCTATGACAATTAGTTACGAAAAATTCCACTTAAAAGAAGTCATTAATGCTTCTGGCAAAATGACCATTCTAGGTGTCTCCAAAGTTTCGGAGGCAGTCCTAGCAGCTCAACGATTCGGCGGCGAACATTTCTTTGAAATGAGTGAACTTAGTGTGCAAACAGGGGCCTTTTTAGCCAACTTGTTGAAGGTAGAAGATGCCCAAATCGTTTCCTCGGCTTCGGCGGGGATTGCTCAATCGGTGGCTGCCTTGATTGGAAAAGGCAGCTTGTACCACGCATATCATCCCTATACAGAAAAGATCGAACAACGGGAGATTGTTTTACCGAAAGGGCACAACGTGGACTACGGCACGCCTGTAGAAGTCATGGTAGCGCAAGGCGGCGGCCAAGTGGTGGAAGCTGGCTACGCCAACATGTGCAGTCCAGAACACGTGG